>Ga0207747_1001436_pt1 | contig 16881 bp, 17 predicted proteins | sample HigsolmetaGSP11D_FD_184839 | JGI IMG/M metagenome (GOLD analysis project Ga0207747, IMG submission 184839) | High solid enriched microbial communities from the Joint BioEnergy Institute, USA - SP1-1-D (SPAdes) | ecosystem: Engineered > Bioreactor > SSF (Solid state fermentation) > Aerobic >...
AGAGTGTGGAAGGCGTTGGGTGTGATGGTGAGGTGGCCATGGTGGGGGTTTTTGCTGTCGCGGATGCCGATGGCATAGGGGAGGCGGGCGACCTCGACGCACTCACCGCCGTTGATGTTACTTCTGGAGCTCTTATGCCACTTCAGGGTGTCCATCGGTCTGCCACTTCCTTTGTCGGGCGGGGCGATGTTGGGTACGGGCCTCAGCGGGTGAGCTGCTCCTGCTTGATGTGGTGGGTCAGGGTGCGGAAGGCGTTGGGTGTGATGGTGAGGTGGCCGTGGTTGGGGTTCTTGCTGTCGCGGATGCCAACAGCGTGAGGGAGGCGGGCGATCTCGACGCACTCTCCCCCTTGGTTCATGCTGTAGCTGCTCTTGCGCCAAATGAGGTGGTTCATCACATGGCCCCCATGATGCGGGCTATCACGTCTCGTGACTGACACTCGGGCAGTGCGTACTGTCCGATCCAGTCATAACGTAGCCCGAATGCTCTCACTTGGGGAGCGGATGTCACTAGCCTGCCGCCTCCGTGGGCTTCTACGTAGGCCACGTCCGTAGTCTCTACGGTCAGCAGCATGAACGGGCCGTCGAGGCCGGGATGATGGCCAGCGGCTTTGGGAACCACCCGCACGCCGATGTTGGGTCGTTCGGATAGATCGAGAATGTGTGCGAGCTGAGCCTTCATTACCGCGGGGCCACCGCAGGGCAGCTCCAGTAGGGATTCGGCCAGCATGACCAGCAACGTTGGGGGATTCTCCCGATCAAGGATCGCCTGGCGGCCCATACGTTCCGCGACGGCGGCATCTACGTCCTTTACGCCACCGGCCATCAGACCGGCTCTGGCGTAGTCCGGGGTCTGGAGCAGGCCGGGGACCAGGTTGCTGTGCCAGCTTTTGATCACGGTCGCCTGGGCTTCGTGATCGATGTACTGGCGGAGCCAGTCGGGGTCGTGGCCGAGACGGGCGTAGTGGAGCAGGGTCGAGAAGAGGCCGCCGGTGTTCCAGGCCTGGTCCAGCGCCTCGCAGTCGTGGTCGGTTAGGCGGTATTCGCCGGATTCGTACCGGGAGATCGTGCTCTTGGAACGCTGGATGAGCCTGCCCACGGTTTCGCCGGTCATGTTGTGCTGTGTCCGAAGAAACCGCAGGTAGTAGGCCATGAAGTCCCATAGCGAGTTCTTTGGGTCGGGGGATGGTCTGGTCATTGATCTCCTTGGAGTTGCGGGTAGTTGCGAGGGTTTCAGGGAACGGCGACAGCCTAAGGGGAAACGGGCAGTCTTGTGGCGCAGAGAATGCAAATGTACACCCGTGGTTAGGGGTGATTATGGCGCCAGAGAAGACGCCCTGGACACTGCTCACCGAACCGATCAGAGAATCTCAGTCGTCCTCCGGGAAAGATGCGAGAGAAGTTCACAACCTACATATCTTTCCGGAGGGCGGGAAGGTGAGCCCTTGGAACGGGACACCAGGACGGGTGGAGAATTTCCAATTCGTCAAATGGGAAGTGCCCGTCACCGACCAGGCCCCCGCCCTGGTGCGCCGACGGGCGGTCGCCGTGCTGGACGGCTGGGGCATGGCGGAGGTGGCCCGGGACGCCGCCACCGTGCTGACCGAGCTGGTCACCAACGCCCGCCAGGCGGGTGCCACCCGCATGGTCGTCCTGGTCGAGGCGGACGCCGCGCCGGATCTGGTCGAGGTGTGCGTGTGGGACGACGCGCCCGGCGTGCCGTGCAAGCAGGAACCGGACCCGTGCTCCGAACGCGGCCGGGGGCTGCTCATGGTCGAGGCCCTGGCCGTCGCCTGGGGGCACCATCCCTTGAGCCTGGATGCCGAACATCCCGGAAAAGTGGTGTGGGCGGCGCTCGCCAGGAGCGGCAAGTGAACATCCAGCAGATCGCCCAGGCTCTGGAGCGCGCCCATCCGGGGTGGGTCGTCATTCCCGGCTACTACAGCGGTCACTTCACCGCCATTCCCGGGGCGTTCTACCGGTACCGCGACAGCGGCATGATCATCGCCGATGATCCCGATGAGCTGGAACGCCGCATCAGGCTCGTCGAAAAATCCGCAGTTCAGAACGGTGCCGGGCAATCCTCGTCCGTGCGCCGGGACGTCGCGTCGCCGGATCGGTGACGTGGGCGGCGACAACCCGGCTCACAGGTAGCGGGGAGCGGTCAGGAAGCCGTGGCGGCGGTCGCGGCGGGAGAGCCAGCGGTGGCCGGCGGGGCGGGCGCGTTCCAGTTGGCGGGCCGCGCCCAGGACGGTGGCCTCGGACGGGGCGTCGGCGACGCGGGCGGGCAGGCCGGTGCGGGTCCACAGCAGCGTGGTCAGGCCCGACAGGCGGGCGCCGCTGCCGGTCAACGTGATGCCGTTGGTGGTCAGGTCGCGGACGATCTCCGGGGGGCAGCCGGCCAGCGTCTCCCTGATCGCGCGGATCACCGACTCCATCGGGCCGGAGATGGCCGCGGCGATGTCGGCGGGGGCCAGCATGACCGGGCGGGGCAGGCCGTTGTCGGGGTCGCGGCCGGTCAGCATGAGAGGGGGGCGGCCATAGCCCCACTGGCCGTCGGCGCCCATGCGGCTTTTGGCCGTGGCGGCGTGCTCGATGCTCACCAGGGCGCTGCGGTTCCGGCGCACATAGGAGACGATCGCCTGGTCCAAGGACTCCCCGCCCACCCGTACCGTGCGGGCGGTCACCAGCGTGCCCATCGAGATCACGGCGATGTCGGTGATCACCGCGCCCAGGTCGACGATCATCACGGCGGGCGGCTCGTCCACCGGCAGCCCGGCGCCCAGGGCGGCGGCCAGCGGGGTCGGCACCAAGGTCAGCTTGCGGGCCCCGGCGCCGGCGGCGGCCACGGCCAGCGCGCGCTGCTGCACGTCGGTGATCTGGCTGGGCACGGCTATCGCCAGGCGCGGGGTGGTCAGAAAACGGCGGCCGTGGGCCACGCGCAGCAGGTGCCGCAGCATCAGCCGGGTGGCCTCCAGGTCGCCCGGCACCCCGCCTTCGAAGGGGCGGACGAACCGCACCCCGCGCGGGGCCTCGGCGTGCAGGGCCAGCGCGTGGCCGCCCGCCGCCAGGCATTGCCCGGTCCGCTCGCACAGGGCCAGCAGTGACGGGACGACCGCCACCACTCCGCGTCCCCGCACATGCACCCGGGAGGTCCGGCTGCCGGGATCGATGGCGGTGTCGCGGCAGGGGAAATCGCGGAGCGGCATGCTCGGCTTCCCTTCCGGGCGGGGGACGCGCGGTCCTGAGAGAGGAGCCGGAGCCCGGCGGCGGGCACCGGCAGGCCGTTACCTACCCGGCGGCTCGCCGATAATCGTCAAGCAGTAGGAAAGAACCCTTCTTCGGTCAACAACCCCCAGAAGTAAATTCCACGGGGCAAAACGCCCTGTCGCTTCAGTTCGTCCAGCCCATCCGGGCCACCAGCTCCCGCAGCGCCATCATCTGCGCGGTGTCGCCGGTGTACTCGTGGATCAGGCCGATCAGCTCCTCCAGGCCGTCGGGGTACTCGGCGCAGGTGCGCACGATCGACAGCCAGTCGGTCTGCGGCCTGGAGCGCCGGGCGATCCGGATGCGGATGTCCTGGCGCAGCGAGTCCACCACGTCGTCCCGGCCCTCGCTGGTGCGCATGTGGGGGATCGCCAGGATCCGGTTGACCAGCTCGAACTGCCCCGCCACCTCCGGCCGCAGGGCCGGTTCCCCGTTCGGGCCGGGGATGTGCACCTCGGCCCGCGGCTCCTGGGAGGGACGCCGCCCGGCCTGCACCAGCTCCTGGGACGACCCGTTGGGGCTCGGGGGCGAGGGCCCGCCGCCGGCGCGGACGCCGCCCAGGCCGCGCCGGTCGCCGGGGATGCGCAGCCAGCCCGTGGCGTGGGTGGTCTTGACGTGGACCTCCACCGGGCGGAACTCCTCCGGGTCGATCAGCCCGCGGGCGTCCCGGATCACCGCGTCGTACATCTCCTGCGAGACCAGCACCCCCAGCACCGCGCCGGACTCGGCCATCTCCTCCTTGAAGGGCGGGGCGTCCAGCAGGCGGCGCAGGTGGTTGACGTCGCTGCCGACGATGCCCTTGGCGTTGGCCTTGGCCCGTCCGATGTGCAGGGCCACCCGCAGCCGGATCTGCGCGACGTCCGCCGACAGCTCGTTGTGGTCCAGCACCTTGCCGCGCAGCAGGCCGATCAGCGGATGCACCAGCAGGGACGGATCCAGCTCCGGCGGCAGCAGCACCAAGGCGCCGTCCCCCCGGTCCTCCTGGTAGCAGGACTCCGGGGGCAGCCCGGACTCCGCGAAGGCGCTCTCCAGAATGGAATACAGCTTCTGGTGCAGGTGCTCGCGGGCGCGGTCGGACCGGAGCGGGTCGGAAAAACCCACGATGTCGCAGGCGAACAGGCTGCAGTTGCCCGCCGGCCGCCAGCCGTCCCGGCCGCCGAAGCTTCCCATGACCCTTAGGTTCCCCTCAGCTTCATTGGACGCCGATTCAACCGTTCATTCGATATTTCACGCCATGGACAAGGCCGGGAATATGCCATCAGACGCAGAATCGAACCCTCGATGTGATTTACGGTGCGTTCTTCACGGCGGTGCGGGACGCGGCCGGGGCCGGTGCGCCGAACTTTCTCAACGCCCGGCCCAAGGCACCGCGAACGGGGGCCTCGATGGTGCCAAGCCCCAGGTCGCGGCATCCCCGTCCCGGCCTGGGGAGGTCGAAGAGACCGAGGACGATGCGCAGGCGGGGCACCGGAGAGTTCCGTGGATGCCCGGGCGGTGTGCGGGTATGCCTGCCGGTGTGATCGAGATCCGCCGGGTCTACGACGGGCCGCCCGACCATGGCGCGGTGTTCCTGGTCGACCGGGTGTGGCCGCGCGGGGTGCGCAAAGAAGAACTGCGTCTGGACGGCTGGGCGCGCGAGGCCGCCCCCTCCACCGAGCTGCGCCGCTGGTTCGGGCACCGGCCCGAACGCTTCGCGCAGTTCGCCGACCGCTACCGGCGCGAACTGGACGCCCGCCCCGACGCGGTGCGGCCCCTGCTGGAGGCGGCCCGCCGCGGCCCGCTCACCCTGCTGTACTCGGCCAGGGACACCGAGCACAACCAGGCCGTCGTGCTGCGCGACTACCTGAACGACCACCTATAGAGAAGGTCACTCGGACATCGCGAAGGCGTTCTCGACCCGGGCGGCCTCCTCCGGGCGGCCCAGGTCGCGCAGCACCTCGGCCAGCAACCGGGCGGCGCTCTCCTGCTCGTTCCGGTGCTCTTCGTCGGCGGCGGGTTCGGCGAGCGCGCGGCGCAGCACCCCCGCCGCCTCCTCCAGCCGTCCCAGCGCGCCCAGCAGCTCCCCGGTCAGCGTCGCGGCGCGGGTGGCCATGGCGGGAAGACCCAGCTCGCGGAGCGCCGCCGAGGCCCGCTCGGCGCTTTGCAGGCCCTCCTCCAGGCGGCCGACGGCGGACAGCACCCGGGCGGTGTCGAAATCCGTGAACGCCCGCTGCTCGGCGGCGTGCGGATCGCCGGCGGGCAGGCCGCCGGCCACGGCGCGGGCCCGGCCGATGAGGTCGGCGGCCCGTTCGGGCCGGTCCGACCAGACCGCGGTGAGGGCCGCCCGGCGCAGGCAGGACAGCTGCGCCGGCACATCGCCCAGGGCGGCGTAACCGTCGGCGGCGGACTCAAGCAGCGCCGAGGCCTCCTCGTCGCGGTCCAGGTCGCTGAGGATCTGGGCCTCCTCCCGGTCCAGCCGCGGCAGCCGCACCGGCTCGGGAGCGCCCTCGCTTTGCAGGCGGCGCATCTCCGCCACCATCTTCAGGGCGTCCTCGTGCTGGCCCAGCGCCGGGTAGGCGCGCACCAGCACCCAGCGGCACTGCAGCCCGGTGTACTCCCGCTGCCGGTCCTCGGGGACGTCCGGCAGGGCCTCTTCGGCGACCTCGGCGGCATCCAGCATGCGACCCGCCGACAGGTAGGCGGTGGCCAGGTCCACCCGGGCGTAGGTCGCCAGCCGCCGGTTGCCCAGCGCGGTGAACCGGGCGACGGCCTCGATGAACTCCGGGATCGCCGCGTCGAACCGGCCCTCCTCCGACAGGGCCGCGCCGCGCCGGGCGTGCGCCACGGCCTCCTCATAAGCCCGGCGCAGCGCCTGCTCATCCGGTGCGCTCGGCCCGGAACCGCCGGCGGGCGCCGCGGCCCGCCCCTGCGCCCCGGCCGGCGGGACGGACGGCCGGTGGGCGGCCAGCGGGGACAGCGGCAGATGCGCCACCGACGGCCCGGCGGCGATGACGGCCCGGACCCGGTCACCGGCGAGGGTGCTGCCGGTGCTCCGGTCGAGACGCTCGGCGAACTCCAGGGCGTCCTTGCGGAACTCCTCCAGCAGCTCCCGGTAGGTCCACTCCTCGTCCTCGGTCTCCCCCAGCTCGGGGTTGGCCGGCCAGACCAGGACCTCCTCGCCGCGCCCGGCCTCGACCATGGCCCGGCACATCAGCGCCGCCGACGCCGCCAGGTCCATGTCGTGCTCGGTGAGCGGCGCGTTCTCCAGCATCTCCAGGTTGCGTTTGAACAGGGTGAGGGCCTGTTCGAGGTTGCCGGTCACCACGCAGAAGTGCAGCAGCCGCGCCAGGTCGGCCTGCGGGAGCTTGTGCCGCACCGCCATCCGGTAGGCGTCCCGGGCCTCCTCCAGGCGGCCGGTCCGCAGGTACGGCAGCGTCAGCAGGGCGAGGGTGCGGTGCGGCTGGTCGTCGGTCAGGCAGGGCAGCAGCCCGGCCAGCAGCGGCTCGGCGGCGGCGATGGCCTCCTCGTCCCGGCCGGTCCGCTCCAGGTAGCGGACCTGCATCATGTGCATGCAGGCCGGGCAGGTGTAGTCGGGGGCCTGCAGGTGCCGCAGTTCCGCCAGGCTCCGGTCGCCCAGCTCGGTGTCGCCGGTCGCCTCGGCCAGCATCACCCGCAGGGAGCAGATCATGTACCGGTCGTCGCGGTCCGGCCGGCAGTGCCGTTCCATGTCGTCCAGCAGCCTGCGCACCGTGGCGGGGGAGTAGTCCGGCAGCCCGGTCATCACCAGGCCCAGCACCCCGAACTGCCACCACAGCCGGTCCTGTTGATCCTCGTCGAAGGCGCCGGGATCGGCCACGTGCAGCGCCACCGTCTGAGCGAAGGCGGTCAGGGCGTCGTTGACCTCGGAGACGTCCCGGGCGTCGGCGGCGATCATCGCGTCCACCAGGCCGAGCCGGGCGTCGATCAGCAGGTCGGTCATCCCGGCGGCCGCGGCGTGCCCGACCGCCTTGCGGAAGGCGGTGACCTGCGCCTGGCTGGGCGGCAGCTCCTCGGCCTCCGCCAGCAACGCCGTCAGCCGCCTGCGGGACATTCGCACTGTCAGCCCTCCGAGGTGTTGTGCATGGCCCATTCGACGAGGCCGAGGAACGACCGGTTGAGCACCGCGGTGTCGGCCGGGCGCATCGGGCGGCGGCTTTGCAGCAGCGCGTGCCCGTACAGCGCCTCCACCGTCAACCGCACCAGCAGCGGGTCGCCGACCCCGGTCATCCGCCGCACCAGCGGGTTGTTGTAGTTGAACACCAGTTGGGGACGGGCCTGCCGGGCCGGGCGGTCCTCCTCGCCGGCGATGTCGTCCAGCAGGTCCGCCCACGCCCCCACGGCCGACTCGAGGGCCGAGCGGTGCTCGGCCCGGCGTTCGGCCTGCCGGCTCTCCAGCAGCAGCACCGGCAGCCCCACCGGCTGGTAGGCCCGGATCACCGGCTCGCAGCCCAGCCGCTCCAAAGCGGTGCGGGCCACCTCCAGGAAGTCCCGCACCACCAGTTCGGTCTGCGGGTCCAGGACGTCCATGCGAGTGGTCAGCTCGGCCGGGTCCAGCGGGGCCACGTCGATGTCGGGGTCCAGCAGCGGCAGCCGGTTCAAGATCTCGGCCTCGTAGGTGTAACCGCCGTTGATCAGGCCCACGCCCTGCGCCGCGGCCACCGCCGCCAGCTGGGCGAACTCCTCGGCGTCGGTGGTGTAGCGGATCCGGCCGTGGCGGCGGCGGAACTCCGCGGCCGTCATGTCCCCGTCGCTGGTCTCCAGCTCCAGCCACCGGTCCACCAGGCGCAGCATCTCGATGTCGTGCACGGCCATCGCCTTGACGCCCAGGTGGTGCACCTGCAGGAACCGCCGCAGCCGGGCCGGGGAGGTCGCCGCCAGCCGCACCAGCCAGGCCCGGATCTGCTCGCCCAGCGCCTGCCGGGTCTCCTCCAGCAGGTCGTCCTCATACAGCTGCTCGCGGTCGGCGGTGGGGCGCAGCTCGGTGGCGTTCACCACGCAGCGCACGAAGAACGCCCAGTCCGGCAGCAGCCGCTCCACCCGGTCGCCCAGCAGCATCCGCTTCAGGTAGACCCGGTGGGCGGGGCGGGCGCTGGGGCTGACGGCCTCCGGCAGCACGAAGGCGACCCCGCTCAGCCCGGCCGCCGGCACCGACAGCTCCACCACGTCCAGCGGCTGCATGCCCAGCGCGCGGTCGGCGTACCGCAGCAGCGCCTCCCGCCGCGCCCGCGGGTCGGGATGGGAGACCAGCCAGGGCGGCTCGCCCTCGGTCACCGTCCGGCCGGCGACCTGGACCGGATAGGGCAGGAACCGGCCGAACTCGCAGGCCAGCTCGGTGACGGTCTCCTCCGACAGCCACTGCGCCGCGCCGGGACGGGCCCGCAGCGTCACCGTGGTGCCCGGCTCGGGGCGCGGCCCGGCGGGCTCGACCGTGTAGTGGCCGTCGCAGTGGCCCAGCCAGCGCACCGTGGCGGCGTCCGGCACGGCGGCGCTGCGGGTGACCACCTCCACCTCGTCGGCGACCAGGAAGCACGACAGCAGCCCGATGCCGAACTGCCCCAAAAACTCCTGCCGGGCGAAACCCAGCTCGTCCCGCTTGGCGGAACGGCCGATGGTGGCCAGCAGTTCGTGCACCTGCTCTTCGGTCAGGCCCACGCCGTTGTCGTGCACCCGCAGCGTGCCGTCCCCGGTCACCGAGGGCGGTTCGATGCGCACCAGCGGGTCGGCGGGGGTGTGCGCGCTCAGCGCGTCCACCGCGTTCTGCAGCAATTCCCGCAGATAGGCGCGTGGGCTGCGGTACAGGTGGCGGCTGAGCAAATCGACCACGCCTCGCACATCGACGCTGAAGGAATGGCGCACCGGCCGGCACCTCCGTCGGCACAACTGGTGAAAGGACAGGGAAACCCTGCCGCACCGCACGGGCGCCCGGCATCCGATTTGCCGGACCTGGCCGTTTGGGGGTGATCTTTGCGGTAATCGCTGTTGGGCTCTGAAGTGCACTGATAACGTGCGGCCGGGGAAAACGGAGGTGCGGGTGGCGCGGATCAGGTGGCGGGACCGGGTGCGCTACTGGTTCGACAACACCATGTCCAAAGGCACCCCGGCGCTGATCGGGTGGCTCGGCATGGCCTCCGCCGTGCTGATCGTCACGGTGGCGACGCTGGCGGTGTGGATCACCCCCCGCGACGCCGACGACAACGGCCACTGGGCCGGGGTGCTGTGGCGCAGCCTGCTGCGGACGCTGGACGCCGGGACGATGGGCGACGACACCGGCAGCGCCCCCTACCTGGCGCTGATGCTGACGGCCACCTTCGGCGGGCTGCTGATCGTCAGCGCCTTCATCGGCGTGCTCACCACCGGGCTGGAGGCCAAGCTCACCGAGCTGCGCAAGGGCCGCTCCCGGATCGTCGAAAGCGGCCACACGGTGATCCTGGGCTGGTCGGACCAGGTGTTCACGGTGCTGTCGGAGCTGGCCGAGGCCAACCAGGGCCGCCGCCGCACCACCGTGGCGATCCTGGCCGACTGCGACAAGGTCGAGATGGAGGACGCCATCCGCGCCCGCGTCGGCGACACCGGCCGCATCCGCGTGGTGTGCCGGCACGGCAACCCGCTGAAGGTGGGCGACCTGGAGCTGGTCAGCCCGTCCACGGCCCGTTCCATCATGGTGCTGGCGCCGCCGGGCGGCGACCCCGACACCTATGTGATCAAGGTGCTGCTGTCGCTGAACACCCGGTCCTGGGACGAGCCGCGGCCGCACGTGGTGGCCGCCGTGCGGGACTCGGCCAACCTGCCCGCCGCCCGCCTGGCCGGCGGCCCGGCCGCCCAGGTGATCGACGCCGACGACATCGCCATCCGGCTCATCGTGCAGTCGCACCGCCAGTCCGGCCTGTCGCAGGTGTGCACCGACCTGCTGGACTTCAAGGGCCATGAGTTCTACATGCGGGCCGAGCCGAGCCTGGTGGGCACCACCTACGGGGAGGCGCTGCTGGCCTATGAGCTGGGCATCCCCGTGGGGCTGCGGCGCGACGGCAGATCCCAGCTCAACCCGCCGATGGACACCGTGATCGCCCCCGGCGACGAGGTGATCGTGCTGGCCGAGGACGACCTGCTGATCAAACTGGCCGCCGCCCGTCCGCCGGTGGTGGAGGAGGCGATCGAGACCGCCCGCGCCCACCCGGCCGCGCCCAGCCGCACGCTGATGCTGGGCTGGAACCACCGCGCCCCCAAGATCATCCGGCTGCTGGACGAGTTCGTGGAGGCCGGTTCGGAACTGACCGTCGCCGGGCTGTGCGCCGACCCCCGCGCGCACTTGGCCGACCTGCGCAACCTGCGGATCGGCTTCGTCTACGGCGACGACACCTCCCGCACGTTCCTGGACTCCCTCGACGTCGGCTCCTACCAGCACGTGGTGGTGCTGTCGGACGAGGCGTTCGAACCGCCCCTGGCCGATGCCCGCACCCTGGTCACCTTGCTGCACCTGCGCGACATGGAAGAGGAGCTGGGCGACCCCTACTCCATCGTCAGCGAGATCAACGACGACGCCGACCGGGAGGTCGCCCAGGTCACCAAGGCCGACGACTTCGTGGTCAGCGACAAGCTGATCAGCTTGATGCTCACCCAGCTCAGCGAGAACCGGCACCTGCACGAGGTCTTCTTCGACCTTTTGGACCCGGCCGGCTCGGAGATCTACCTCAAACCCGCCGCGGACTACCTGACGCCGGGCATGGAGGCGAACTTCGCCACGGTGATCGAGGCCGCCCGGCGCCGCGGCCAGACCGCCATCGGCTACCGGCGGTGGGAGGACTTCCACGAGCCGCCGACCTACGGCATCGTCCTCAACCCCGACAAGACCGCCTCGCTGACCCTCTCGGCCGACGACCGCGTCATCGTCATCGCCGAAGACTGAACCTTTTCCACCACGTGCTCCAGGGCACCGGGGACGGGAGCCCGGGTGGTCTCCGGTGCCGCGACGTTGCAGGTCACAGCATTGCCCCTGACCGCGAGGCTCCCGTTCCGGCCTGCGGAAACGGCGTGTTGAAAAAATCTCATCGAAACCGCTTCCGCGTCGGCGAAAGCCCGCGGGTTACGCTTCGCCCGAGGGATCCGCGCAGCGTCCGGCCGAGGTGATCAGATGAGTTCCGCCGCGCCCGTGCTCTTTGCCGCCAGCGACCTGCACGTCGGGCACCGGGAGAACCGGGCGCTGGTGGAGGCGGTCCGGCCGTCCTCGCCGGACGACTGGCTGATCGTCGCCGGGGACGTGGGGGAGAAGATCGCCGACATCGAGTGGGCGCTGCGCACCCTGGCCGGCCGGTTCGCCAAAGTGATCTGGACGCCGGGCAACCACGAGCTGTGGACGGCGCCCGGCGAGGACCAGGAGCTGCGCGGCGAGAAACGCTACCGGTACCTGGTGGAGATGTGCCGCACCCTGGGCGTCCTCACCCCCGAGGACCCTTATGCGGTCTGGGAGGGGCCGGGCGGGCCGGTCACGATCGCCCCGCTGTTCCTGCTCTACGACTACACCTTCCGCCCCGACGGCGCGTCCACCAAGGAAGAAGGACTGGCCATCGCCTATGAGACCGGGGTGGTGTGCACCGACGAGATGCTGCTGCACCCCGACCCCTACCCCGACCGGGAGAGCTGGTGCGCCGCCAGGATCGCCGAGACCGAGCGGCGGCTGGCCCAGCGCCCGCAAGGGCTGCCCACGGTGCTGGTCAACCACTTCCCGCTGATCCGGGAACCGACCCGGGTGCTGCGCTATCCCCAGTTCGCCCAATGGTGCGGCACCGAACGCACCGACGATTGGCATGTGCGCTATGAGGCGTCCGTCGTGGTGTACGGGCACCTGCACATCCCGCGGACGATCTGGCGGGACGGCGTGCGCTTTGAGGAGGTCTCGCTGGGCTACCCGCGCGAATGGCGCCACCGCGGCACCCCGCCCGTCCTGCGGAAGGTCTTCCCGGACGTCTCGTGATCAAGGGGTGGCGTTTTTGCGCACCCGGCGGCCGGTGATGCGGTGGGTGCGGATGCGGATGAAGTGGTGCAGCGGCTCCGGCGACCACGGGTAAAGCGGCAGCCGCAGCAGCCGGACGACCTGACCGGGATCGCGGACGGCCTCGGCCTGCCCGACGAGCGTGACGGTCCACCCGGCCCCGGTCTCAGGGTCGAGGTCGTCGGCCTCGAAGGCGACGACGGCCCGGCGGGTGGCGGCGGCCAGCTTGGTCCCCGGGCGGGTGCGGATGATGATGTCCTCGCCGTCCAGGGCGAAGTTGACCGGCTGGATCGCCGGCAGGGCACGGTCGGTGAAGACGATCCGGCCGATCGACGCGGTGCGCAGCAGGGCCAGGCACTCTTGAGGAGACAACGACGCGACCTGCCCCCCGTCCCCCGGTGGATGCCGGGTGCCCGGAGCCGGGAGCGGAGCCGGCGGGTCCTGCGGCCCGGGATGCTCCAGGACCTCCTGCCGGTCCCGGAACCAGTGCTGGTCGATGTTCATGTGTCCAGGTTCGGTGCGCGGCGGCCGATCGATCAGGGGCGAACGTCCCCGGCTCAAGGTCCCGGCCCGCCGGACGACGGACACGGGCCGTGACCTCAGGAGGGGGGAGGAGCGGAGTGCTCCGGGATGCGCCGTCCGGAGATCAACGTCGGCCGGATGCGGATGAAATGCTCCCGCCTGCCCGGCGCCCAGGGCCGCAACGGCAGCTCCTGAAGCCTGGCCACCTCCTTGGGGTCCGACACCACCCGGGCCGGCCCGACGATGACCACCGACCAGCCGGTGCGCGAGGCCTCATCGAAATCGTCCACCTCGAAGGCCACGATGGCGTTGCGGGCGGCGGCGGCCAGCTTGGTGCCCTGCGCGGCGCGGATGATCACATCACCGTTGTCGACGGTGAAGTTGACCGGCTGGATGGCCGGCAGTGCGCGTTGGGTGAACACGATGCGGCCCAGCGGCGCCTTGGCGAGGAGGGCCCGGCACTCGTCCTCGTCCAGAATTTCCAGGCCCCCGGAGTCATACGGCATGCCTCCAGTCTCGCCCCGGGCATACGCAGCCCGTTAGGGACGAAGGTCCCTTCCTGGGGCCTGCCTGGGACAACGCCGCGGAGCGCGCTCAGCGGGACAGGCTGCCCCGGTCGGCCTTGAGCTGGGCGGCCAGCGCGGCGGCCTGGGTGCGGCGGCGCATGTCGAGCTTGGTGAAGAGATTCGAAACGTAGTTCTTGACGGTTTTTTCGGCCAAGAACATGCGCTCGCCGATCTGCCGGTTGGTCAGCCCTTCGCCGATCAGTTCCAGAATCTGCCGCTCCTGATCCGTCAACGAGGCCAGCGGGTCCTTGCGGGCGGCGCGCTCGCGCACCCGCTGCAGCATCTTGGCGGTGCTCTGCGGGTCCAGCAGCGACTGGCCGGAGGCCACCGTGCGGATGGCGCCGACCAGGTCCGAGCCGTGGATCTGCTTGAGCACATAGCCGGCCGCGCCCGCCATGACCGCGTCGAAAAGAGCCTCCTCATCCTCGAACGAGGTCAGCATCAGGCAGGCGACCTCGGGCATCCGGGAGCGGATCTCCCGGCACACGCTCACCCCGTCGCCGTCGGGCAGCCGCACATCCAGCACGGCCACGTCGGGACGGGCCGCCGGAATGCGGGCCAGCGCCTGTTCGGCGGTCCCGGCCTCGCCGACGATCTCGATGTCGTCCTCGGCGGACAGCAACGCGGCCACACCCCGCCGCACGACCTCGTGGTCGTCCAGCAGGAACACCCGGATGGTCCGTTGATCCTGCGACTGCTCGGCGCTCATGATGCTTCCTCACTCGTCGATCCGGACCGGCCCTTGTGGGGCGCGATGCTGACGTTAATCGCCGTACCCGATGCGGGGAGAACTCGAACGTCCCGAATATAGGGGGACCAAGGTCCCGAATCCGGCAGTAGAGGGGGTGCTACCTACAATGAAGCCGTGGCTCCGGAACAGGGTGCAGGCGAGGACCGGGCGAGACTGCTACTTCCACAACTGAAACTGGACGATCTTCTGACGGAGCTGCAAGCGCGTCTGGAGACCGTCCGCTCCACCCGTGACCGCGTGCACGCGCTGCTGGAAGCCGTGGTCTCGATCGGCGGGGACCTGGACCTGGAGACGGTGCTGCGCCGGATCACCGAGGCGGCCACCACGCTGGTGGACGCCCGCTACGGCGCGCTGGGGGTGATCGGCGAAGAAGGCGAACGGCTGGTGCAGTTCGTCAGCGTCGGGGTCACCCAGGAGGAGATCGACGCCATCGGCCACTGGCCGCACGGCCACGGCATCCTGGGCCTGCTGATCAAAGACCCCCGGCCGCTGCGGCTGCACGACCTGACCAAGCACCCCGAGGCCTACGGCTTCCCGCCCGGGCACCCGGTGATGAAGCGGTTCCTGGGCGTGCCGATCCGGGTCCGCGACGAGGTGTTCGGCAACCTGTACCTGACCGAGAAGGTCGGCGGCGGCGACTTCGAGGAAGAAGACGAGATCGTGCTGACCGCGCTGGCCACCGCGGCCGGCGTGGCGATCGAGAACGCCCGGCTGTATGAGGCCGGCCGGCAGCGCGAGCGGTGGCTGGCGGCCTCCGGCGAGGTCACCACCGCGCTGCTGTCGGGCCGGGAACGTTCCGATGTGATCGCTTTGGTGGCCGAGCGGGCCCGGCAGATCTGCGACGCGGAGCTGGCGATGGTGGCGCTGGCCGACGAGGACGCCGGGGAGTTCGTGATCGAGGCCGCCGCCGGGGAGGACGCCGAGCGCTTCACCGGCCGGCGCGTGCCCATGGAGCAGCCGGCGGAGGCGCTGCAGGTCTACCGCTCCGGGGAGCCGTCCTCGCTGGTGGAGGGGCAGCCGCTGGTGGAGGACCCGCAGCTGCGGGTCGGCCCGGTGCTGATCGTCCCGCTGGGCACCGGCAGCACCGCCCGCGGCGTGATCTGGGTGGCCGACAAGCCGCAGTCGCTGCCGTTCCGCGAGGACGCCCGGCGGCTGCTGGAGGCGTTCGCCGGCCCGGTCACCGTGGCGCTGGAGCTGGCCGAGCGGCGCCGCGACGCCGAACGGCTCACCCTGCTGGAAGACCGCGACCGGATCGCCAAGGACCTGCACGACACCGTCATCCAGCGGCTGTTCGCCACCGCGATGACGCTGATGAGCGCCGCCAAGCTGATCGACCGCCCCGACGCCCAGGCGCGGGTGCGCCGCGCCGTGGACGACCTGGACGACACCATCCGGCAGATCCGCTCCACCATCTTCGCCCTGCAGACCCCGCCCGATGAGGAAAGCCTGCGCAGCCGGCTGCACCACGTGGTGGACGCCGCCGCCGAGAACCTGGGCTTCGCCCCCTCGGTCCGCCTGGACGGCCTGCTGGACACCGCGGTGGACGAGAGCATCGGCGAGCACCTGCTGGCGGTGACCCACGAGGCGCTGTCCAACGTCGCCCGCCACGCCCACGCCAGCGAGGCGTCGGTGAGCGTGGACGTCGGCGACAGCGACCTGACCTTGCGGGTGGAGGACAACGGCGTCGGCATCCCCGAGGGCGGCCGCCGCAGCGGCCTGCGCAACATGGCCGAACGCGCCCAGCGCCTGGGCGGCACCTTCACCGTCCAGAACCGTCCCGAAGGCGGCGCTCGGCTGGTGTGGACCGTGCCGCTGGCCGCCGATTCCTGACCTGCGGATACTGTTTTCCGGCCGAATCGGGTCGCCGGTGAAACGGGCCGATGTGCCCGCAGAAATCAGGGCTAAAGGCCCTCCGGCGGGGTCCGTTGTGCCCTCCTGTCTTTTAGTGCGGAGGGATTGACTGAGGGCGTCGAAAGCAGACGGACACCGACCCCGAGAAGGTGACTGCAATGGCCGTCCTGGAAGGAAAAGCCGGCGACAAAACTCGCGGTGAGCATCGCGGATTCCCCCGTCCGCACCTGGCCGCCCCGCTGACCGAACCCCCTGCCGCCCGGTACGTGTGGGCGGCGGCCCGGCTGGGACTGGCCTGGATCTTCCTGTGGGCGTTCCTGGACAAGACCTTCGGCCTGGGCCACGGCACCCCGGCGGCCAAGGCGTGGTTGGAGGGCGGCAGCCCGACCGAGGGATTCCTCAAGAACGCCGCGAGCGGCCCGTTCGCCGACTTCTACCACGGCCTGGCCGGCATGGCCTGGGTGGACTGGCTGTTCATGCTGGGCCTGCTCGGCATCGGCACCGCGCTGGCCCTCGGCATCGGCATGCGGATCGCCGCCGCCAGCGGCACGCTGCTGATGGTGATGATGTGGACCGCCGTGCTGCCCCCCGAAAACAACCCGATCCTGGACGACCACATCATCTACGCCCTCGTCCTGATCGGCCTGGCCCTGGTCAAGGCCGGAGACACCCTCGGCCTGGGCGCGATGTGGGAGCGCACCGCCCTGGTCCGCCGCTTCCCGATCCTGAAGTGAGCCGCCCAGGGTGACCTCTTCGACCCTCCACCCCCCACCCCCTCCCTGCCCCGCAGGGAGAGGGCTTTTGTGCAGGTCGATTGGACGAACGCCCCGGGCAGTGAGTGATGCGTTAGTGTTGCATTAATGCATCACTCGGTCAGCATGAGTGCATGAAGGCCTTCCCGTTCAGCACCCTCGCCCGCGA
>Ga0207747_1001441_pt1 | contig 16822 bp, 13 predicted proteins | sample HigsolmetaGSP11D_FD_184839 | JGI IMG/M metagenome (GOLD analysis project Ga0207747, IMG submission 184839) | High solid enriched microbial communities from the Joint BioEnergy Institute, USA - SP1-1-D (SPAdes) | ecosystem: Engineered > Bioreactor > SSF (Solid state fermentation) > Aerobic >...
CCCGTGTCGTCGAAACAGGCGATGATCGCCGCCGCGGCGCCCGCCCGTTCTCCGCGCGCGATCTCGGCAAGGAGGCCCGGCACCGCCAGCGCTTCGTCGTAATAGCCCTCGATCGAGGCAGGCCCCATGGTGGAGGTCACGGCCTCGATGACGGTCGACGGCCCGGCGGCTGCGCGCGCCGCCGCGGCGATGGTGGCGGTCATCGAGGCGGTGGTGTTGGGATTGACGACGAGGAGATGCATGGGAGGTTCCCGGCAATGCCTCAGGCACGTGCCCTGCGCCGCCCGAGCCAGACAATGACGGCGAGCGTGAGGGAAATGACGAGGAAGGAGAAGAGGGTGGTCACCGTGCCGAGCGCGTAGAGTACCGGCGTGGTGACGTTGGTCGTCATGGCGTAGATCTCGAGCGGCAGCGTGTTGTAGGTGCCGGCCGTCATCAGCGAGCGGGCGAACTCGTCGTAGGACAGCGTGAAGCCGAAGAGACCGACGCCGACCAGCATCGGCGCGATCATCGGCAGGAGCACATGGCGGAAGGTCTGCCACGGCGAGGCGCCGAGGTCGCGCGCCGCCTCCTCGTAGGAAGGCGAGAAGCGGTTGAAGACCGCGAACATGATGAGCACGCCGAAGGGAAGCGTCCAGGTGAGGTGCGCGCCAAAGGCCGAGCCATACCAGGACGGGCGGATCCCGATCTGCTGGAACATGACGCCGATGCCGAGCGAGATGATGATCGACGGCACCACGAGGCTGGCGACGGTGAGATAGAACAGGGGCGTCGCCCCGACAAACCGGCGCCGGAAGGCGAGGCCGGCGAGCAGGGAGACGACGACCGTTGCTGCCATCACCATGAGGCCGAGCGTGAAGGAGCGGCGGAAGGAGCCGCCGAAGTCGCCCACCGCCTGCTGCTCGGTGAGATTGCGGAACCAGTGCAGCGAGACCCCGTTGAGCGGGAAGGTGAGGCCGCCATCGGGCCCCTGGAAGGACAGGATCATGATCGCCGACAGCGGCCCGTAGAGAAAGAGGACGAACAGGGCGAAGAAGGCGGCGAGGATCCAGAAGCTGGCGGGGCGTCGTTCGCGGCGCATGTCACAGCTCCTTGCGGATATCGACGACGCGCAGGATGCCCGCCACCATCAGGAGGACGAGGACGAGCAGCACGACGGCGTTGGCGGCCGCCGCCGGGTACTGCAGCAGCGACATCTGATTGCGCATCATCAGCGCCACCGAGGCGCTCTGGCCGCCGGACATGACCTGCACGGTGATGAAATCGGCCATCACCAGCGTGACGACGAAGATGGTGCCGATCGCCATTCCCGGCTTGGCCAGCGGCAGGACAACGTTCCACAGCACCTGCCAGGCGTTCGCGCCGGCATCGCGCGCGGCCTCGATGAGCGAACGGTCGATGCGCATGAGCGTGTTGAAGATCGGCGTCACCATGAACAGCGTGTAGAGATGCACCATGGCCAGCACGACAGCGAAGTCGGAGTAGAGCAGCCATTCGACCGGCGCCGAGACGATCCCCGTCTTGAGGAGCGCCGCATTGACGAGGCCGTTGCGTCCCAAGACCGGGATCCACGAGATCATGCGGATGATGTTTGAGGTCAGGAACGGCACCGTGCAGACGAGGAACAGCACGGTCTGCATTGTCGTGCTGCGCACGTGGAAGGCGAGGAAATAGGCGACCCAGAAGCCGATGAAGAGCGTCAGCGCCCAGACGATGACGGCATATTTCAGCGTGTTGAGATAGGTGCGCCAGGTGACCCAGGAACCGAGCGTATCAACATAGTTGGTGAGGATGAAATCGGGATAGAGCCTCGCAAAGTCGTAGTCCCAGAAGCTGACCACCACGATCATCACGATCGGCGCGAGGAGGAAGAAGCCGAGGATGAGCGCGAGCGGTGCCGCTTGCAGGTAGGCGACGAGCCGCCCCGGCACGGAGGCGAGACGCGCGCGGGTGGTGCGGGCCGGGGCAACGGCGGGTTGTTCGACGGCGATGGCCATGCGGCCGTTCCTCTCCTGAAGGCGCGACTGGGATCCGCGAGGCCGCCCCCGCCTGGCGGGGCGGGGGCGGAGAGGATGGGATCAGGCGGCGATGAACTCGTTCCAGCGCCGGACCATGTAGCGGTCCTCGTCCATAACGGAGTTCCAGCAGGCAACCTTGCCCATGCGCTCCTCGAAGGAGCCGCCGTCGCGCACGGCGCCGGCCTTCTCCATCACCTTGCCCTCGGGAGAGAGGATGTCGCCCTTGGCCGGCTTGCCCTCGACCCAGAAGCCCCATTCGTCTTCCGTCATGTAGGCCTTGGCGGTCTCCATGCAGGCCGAGTAGTAGCCCTGGCGGTTGAGATAGGCGCCGACCCAGCCCGACAGGTACCAGTTGATGTATTCGTAGGCGGCGTCGAGCTTGGCGCCGCTCAGGTGCTTGGCGAGGCCGATGCCGCCGCCCCAGGCGCGATAGCCCTCCTTGAGCGGCTGGTAGACGCAGGGAATGCCGCGCGAGCGCACGGCCGCCACTGCCGGCGACCACATGGACTGGATGACGACCTCGCCGGAGGCCATCAGGTTCACGCTCTCGTCGAAGGACTTCCAGAAGGCGCGGAACTGGCCCGCGCGCTTGGCGGCGATGAGGAAGTCGATGGTCTTGTCGATCTCCTCGCGCGTCATGTTGCCCTTGTCGGCATATTTGATCTCGCCCGCAGCCTCCATGATCATGGCCGCGTCCATGATGCCGATGGACGGGATGTTGAGGATCGCCGTCTTGCCGCGGAAGGCCGGGTCCATGATGTCGGCCCACGAGGTGATCGGGCGGCCGACGAGATCGGGCCGGATGCCGAGGGTGTCGGCATTGTAGATGGTCGGCACCATCGTCAGCCAGCCGGTCGGCTCCTTGGCGAAGGTGGTCGAATCCGGCCCCTCGACGAAGCCCACCGTATGCGGCGCCGTGCCCTGGGCGATGAGGCTGTCGGGCGTGAGCTTGCCGGTGATGAAGAGCGGCACGATCTTGTCGAAGTACTTGATGCGCGACACGTCCATGGGCTGAAGGACGCCGGCGGGGAAGACCTTCTTGGCGATCCAGTACTCCACGTCGGCGATGTCGTAGGAGTCGGGCTGGGTGACGGCGCGCTGCGCGGCGGCGTCCGAATCCATCGCCGTCATCTCCAGCGTGATGCCGAGGTCCTCCTTGCACTTCTCGGCAATGGCATTGAGGTTCGACACGCCGGTGCCGAACTGGCGCAGCGTGATCGGGTTCTTCGCCCAGATCGTCGGGAAGCCGGTGATCGCGCCCGAGCCTGCGGCGAGGCCCGCTGCGGCGGCGCCGGTCTTCAGGAGCGTGCGGCGCGAGATACCGCGCTTGTCCCTTGTCGTCTTCGTCATGGCCTCATCCCCCTCTTTGTGATTGTTGCTGGCTTGTTTGTCGGTTCAGGAATCGAGCCGACCGAGGACGATCGCGTCCTCGGCACTCCAGGCGAACGGAACCGCCTCGCCCACCGTGACCGGCTTGGCGAAGAAAGCGCCATCGCCGACGATTGCCGTGAAATCCTCGATGCCGGCGCCGCTCGCCGTCAGCTTCACCGTCGCGCCGCGGTATTCGACATTGGTGATGATGCCGGTGAAGCCGAGGCCGTCAGCCGGCTCCTCGCCGAGGCGCACGCGGTCCGTGCGCACGGCGATGTCCGCCTGCCCGTCCTGCCGCGGGCGGCCCACGGCGCGGAAGCGGCCGCCGCCGGCGACCTCGACCGTGACCGCGCCGTCCCGCGCGTCGACGACCCGGCCCGAAATGACGTTGTGATCACCCATGAAGCGGGCGACGAAGGCGGTGGCCGGGCGCTCGAAGATGGTGCGCGGAGGCGCTGCCTGCTCGATGCGGCCCTCGTTCATCACCACGATGAGGTCGGCGAGCGCCATCGCCTCCTCCTGGCTGTGGGTGACGTGGACGAAGGTGATGCCGAGCTCCTTCTGCAGCTTCTTGAGCTCGGCCCGCACCTTGATCTTCAGGAACGGGTCGAGGGCCGACAGCGGCTCGTCGAGCAGCAGAGCCTCGGGATCGGTGATCAGCGCGCGCGCCAGCGCCACGCGCTGCTGCTGGCCGCCCGAGAGCTGGGCCGGCTTGCGGTCGGCATAGGCCTCCATCCGCACGAGCTTCAGCATCTCGAGCGCACGGGCACGGCGCTCATCCTTCGGCACGCCCTTCATCTTGAGGCTGAAGGCGACGTTGTCTGCCACATCGAGATGGGGAAACAGGGCGTAGGACTGGAACATCATGGCCGTGCCGCGCCGGGCGGGCGGCAGGTCGGTGACGACCGTGTTGCCGAGCCGGATGTCTCCCGAGGAGATCTTCTCGTGCCCGGCGATCATCCTCAGCGTCGTCGACTTGCCGCAGCCGGACGGGCCGAGCAGGCAGCAGTAGCTGCCCGCCGGAATCTTGAGACTGATGGAGTGAACGGCAGTCAGCGTTCCGTAGACCTTGGACACGGAAGCGATGTCGATGGCGGCAGCTTTGCTCATGCGGCATTCCCCTTCTGCAGGGAACGAAGCATCCCGCGTGCCAACTGCCGGCCGCAGCTCCAAGGTGCTGGCAGGGCTCACGTTTTTTGCGGGTGCGAAGGGCGCAGGGGAGGCGGGGATCCGTGCCTGCACAAATTGCGGGCAATCGTCGCCGATTGAATGAAAATATCGTATGCAATTTTTGTCAGGACTGTTGTCAATCTGAGCTTCCCTTTGGCGCGTTTGGCGCTAGAACCAAGGCCCCATGCGGATGAAACGGGCATGAGCCTCATCGATTCGACATCTGCCGGCGGGCAACCGGCGGGCGAGGACCGGACGCAGGCGATCCGCGACCGGCTGCGCGACGCCATCGTCGACCACCGTCTGGCGCCGGGCACGAAACTCTCCGAGAGCGAGGTGGGCGGGCTGTTCGAGGTAAGCCGCACGGTGGCGCGCGCGGCCCTGCAGATGCTCGCCTTCGAGGGGCTGGTGCGCATCGAGCGCAACCGGGGCGCCTTCGTCGCCAACCCCTCGCCGGAGGAGGCGCGCCAGGTCTTCGCCTCGCGGCGGCTGATCGAGCCCGGCATCGTCACGGCCGCGGCGGAGCGGGCAACGGCCGGCGATGTTGCGCGTCTCAGGGCACACCTCGCCGCCGAGCGCCGGCACATGCACGCGCGCGGGCCGGAGGCACGGCGTGCTGAGATCAAGGCCTCGGGCGAGTTCCACCTGCTGCTCGCCGCCGTCGCGGGCAATGCCATCCTGCAGCGCTTCATGGAGGAGCTGGTTGCCCGCTCGTCGCTCGTCATCGCGCTCTACGGACGCACCGGTGCCTCGAGCTGCGGCCACGACGAGCACGACGCCATCGTCGATGCGCTCGAGAGGCGCGACGCGAAGGCGGCCGCGGCCCTCATCGTCAGCCACATCGACCACATCGAGGCCGATCTCGACCTGCGCCTGCGCACGAGCCCGTCGCTGAAGGCGGCACTGAACCTGTAGGCGACGTGCGGAGGCAGGCACCGCGCCGCGGGCAGAACCGGCGCGACGCTCCCCGGAGGCGGTGCGAGGGCCACAATCGCCCGGGCGGGAAATGTTCCAACCGCGCGGCTGAAACTGCGTGCCCGGACACCGGCCGGCGCGGCGAGGCTGCTTTTTTGTCTCCAGTTGGGGATTGTATCCTTTCCTGACGCTCGCTAGCTTCCCCAAGCTCTTCACGGCGCGAACCCCTCGGATCGGGGCCTGGTACGCGCAAGCAGTCAATGCACCACAATAAGAACAGCGCGCTCATCGCAGGCTCGTCCTGAACGATGGAGTATGACCATGGCTGATATCGTCGGAACACTTGGTAACGACAACGGCGTCGACAATCCTATTCTTGTCGGTACCGCCCTGGCAGACACGATCACGGGCCTCTCGGGCAACGACATCCTGCTCGGCCTCGAGGGTGATGACGTTCTGAACGGCGGCCCGGGCGACGATCTGCTCGACGGCGGCGAGGGCAACGACACGCTGAACGGTGGTGCCGGAGCCGACGTCATCCTGGGCGGTGCCGGTGACGACATCGCCCTCGGCGGGGCAGGCGCAGACACGATCGACGGCGGTGACGGCAACGATACCCTCAGCGGCGGCGCGGGAGACGACTTTATCTCCGGCGGCGCTGGCATCGATGAGCTCATCGGTGGCGCCGGTGACGACTGGTTGGACGGCGGCGACGACAATGACACCCTCGCCGGCGGGGCCGGCAACGACACGATGTTCGGCGGGGCGGGCGACGACACGCTCAACGGCGGAGCGGGCGACGACTGGATAGACGGTGGTGACGGCGTCGACACACTGAACGGCGGCCTCGGCGACGACACGCTGAACGGTGACGACGGCAACGACATCCTCAACGGCGGGGCGGGCGACGACACGCTCAACGGCGGAGCGGGCGACGACGAGCTGAACGGTGGCGCCGGCAACGACGCCCTCGCCGGCGGTGATGGCAATGATGTCATGAACGGAAATGACGGCAGCGACCTCATGGAAGGTGGCGCCGGCGACGACACCATGAACGGCGACGCGGGCGACGACGTGATGGACGGCGGTGACGGCGCCGACATCATGAGCGGCGGCGATGGCGACGACGAGCTGAGCGGCGGGAACGGCAGCGACACGCTTGCCGGGGACGCTGGTGACGATACGCTCGTCGGCGGCAACGACAGCGACACGCTGACGGGCGGCGATGGCAACGACGAGCTCTTTGGCGGCAATGGCAACGACGAGCTCTACGGCGAGGCCGGCGACGATACGCTCGACGGCGGCAACGGTGCCGATACGCTCGACGGCGGCGAGGGTGACGACGTGCTGACCGGCGGGGCGGGCACCGACACCTTCAACTTCGGCGATGACACGGGTGTCGATTTCGGCGACGACGAGATCACTGACCTGAGCTTCGCTGATGGTGACGAAGTGGTCATCGACGCGCCGGCCGGCTTCGACCCGGCCACCGTGGTCGTCGACGACGACGGCACCAACACCACGCTCGACTTCGGCTTCGGCACGATCCAGCTCGACGGTGTGACCGGCGGTGCCACGCCCTACACCTCCATCGACGAGATCAACGACGACGCGGGCTACACCGCCATCGCAATCGTCTGACCTTTCGTCCCGGGGCTGCAACACGAGGAGCGACGGCCAGCGCCGCCGCTCCTTTCCTTGCGCGCCTGGCAATGATGCGATCGCCATCGAACCTTCGGGGTGCGGAGCGCGAGGGCGCCGCGCTTCGGGCTCCGTTGCAGCAGCCTGTCCCGCCAATGTCAGAAATGAACAGCAACGCTGAGGAAGGGGCCGTGCATCGTTGCCCCGGTGAAGCGAACGGCCTAGGCGCCGGCGCGCTCGGCGGAGCCGGTGGCGCGAGTGCGGGACCGTGTGGTCGGAAGTCCGCGTGACAAACTTTTCGTCCCCAAATGGGGATTTTTTTCCCCGCCGCAGTTCCGTAACCTCGCCGCGGTCGAGACAGCGGTGGACGGGGCGGAGGAGGGTGTTTTTCTCCGGCGCCCCGAGGGCTGGCTGGTACGCAGAGCGCGGCGGCAGCGAGCCTGTCGCTGGCGTAAGACGTCTATGCTGTCCGCTGTCGGAGGGCGCATGCCGCGAGTATCGGCAAGGCTGGCGACTGGCAAGGACCGTCCGGAGAGCCTCGCGTCGCTGTTCGGCGCGATCCCGGATCGCGGCGTCTTCGTCTGGGTCGTCGTCTTCAGCGTCGTCATCAACACACTGCTGCTGATCCTGCCCCTCTTCGCCATCCTGGTTTTCGACAGGGTGCTGACGAGCGGCAGCATCGAGACGCTCCTTGCCCTCACGGCGCTCGCCTTCGGGGCCCTCGGCTTCGGCGCCGCCTTCGACGTGCTGCGCGACAGACTCCTCGGCCGTCTGGCCGTCAGGTTCGAGCGGAACCTCGCCCCGCTCGTTCTCAAGGCTGCGATCACCGATCCGGCGCGGCGCTCGGAGGGCGGCACCCACGACATCGTGCGGCTGCGCGAGCTCAGGACCCTGCTGTCGAGCAAAACCATTCCCATGCTGATCGACGCGCCCTTCTTGCCGGGGTTCATCGTGGTTCTGTACCTGATCCACCCCTACTATGGGCACATCGCGCTCGCCGGCGCGGCGGTCATCGCCGTCCTCGCGCTGGTGAGCCAGCGCATCGCGCGGGCGGAGCGTGACAATGCGAAGGCGGCCGCCGGCCTCGCGCAGACGACGCTCGACAGCATCATCCGGCACGCCAACCTCATCCGCGTGATGGGCTGGCGAACCGGCGCCGTGCGGGAGTTCCTGCGGCTCAACAACGAGGCGCTGGCGCCGGTCGTCAGGGCGAGCGAACGGGTGGCCACCGTCGCCTCCATCGCCCGCATGATCCGGCTGGCGCTGCAGGTCGCCGCCATCGCCGTCGGTGCCTGGCTGGTGCTGGAGAACGAGGTGCTGCCCGGCAGCATGATCGCCTCCTCGATCATCATCAGCCGCACGCTGGCGCCGATGGAGCATCTGGTGGCCGCCTGGCGGCCCCTGATGTCAGCGCGGGATGCCTGGACGCGCGTGCGGGCCGCTGTCGCCTCCGTCTTCGCCGAGCCGCGCAGGACCCTGCAGCCGCCGCCCTCCGGCGCCGTCGGCGTGCAGGGCCTCGTCTTCCGTACCGGCGAGGTCCGCCGGCCGATCCTCGCCGGCGTGACCTTCTCCTGCCCGCCGGCGAGCGTCGTCGTCATCATCGGGCCGACAGGCGCCGGAAAATCCACGCTGCTGCGCATGATCGCGGGGCTCGCCCGGCCGACCACGGGCATCATCCGCCTAGACGGGGCCTCCCTCGACCAGTGGGACCCCGACCAGCTCGGCAGCTATGTCGGATACTTGCCACAGGAGGCCGAGCTGATGGGCGGCACCGTCGCCGAGGCGATTGCTGGCTTCGACGAGACCGCGACGGATGCCGATGTGGTCCGGGCGGCCCTCCTCGCCAATGCCCACGACATGATCCTGTCCCTGCCGCGTGGCTACCAGACCGAGATCGGCCGCGACGGCAGCAAGCTGTCCGGCGGACAGCGCCAGCGCATCGGCCTCGCGCGCGCTTTCTTCGGCGAAAGGCGCCTCATCCTGCTCGACGAGCCCAACGCCAATCTCGACCACGAGGGAGAGGAGGCGCTCTGCCACGCCATCCGCGAGGCCAAGGCCCGCGGCGCCACCGTGCTCGTCGCCTCGCACCGCCCGCGGCTGCTGACCGTCGCCGACTTCATCCTGTTCCTGCGCGATGGCACCCAGGTCGCCTTCGGCGTGCCGGGGGAGGTGATGCCGCAGTCCATGTCGAGATCCGCCACCGTCCGGTCCATGAAGCCGGCGCAGAGCGGGGCGGGGTCTTGAGCCGGGAGGAGGGCCGATGCAGCAGCTCGACGGTTCCGGTGGTCGGTGGACGCCGACGGTGGTGGGTGAGCGGCGGCCGGCGACGGGGGCCGAGGTCATGGGCGTCAGGCCGGCTGTCGCGCTCGATGAGCCGCGCTCCGAGACGCGCAGGCTGGTCGCCTGGGGCTGCTTTCTGTGCATCCTGCTGTTCGGCGGCTTCGGAGCCTGGAGCGCGACCGTGCCCCTGAGCAGCGCTGTCATGGCGCCGGGCGTCGTCAAGGTCCTGTCGAAGCGGCGCCCTGTCCAGCACCTCCATGGCGGCATCGTCGACAAGATCTTCGTGCATGAGGGCCAGCGGGTGGAGCGCGGCCAGCTCGTGGCGAAGCTCGACACCACGCAGATCGAGGCCAACCTCGGCGTGCTCGAGACCAAGCTCTTCGCGGATCTTGCGATGGAGGCGCGCCTCGCGGCCGAGGAGGCGGGTACCGACACCGTATCCTTCCCGGAGGAGCTGACCGCCGCCGCGGCCACGCGCGCCGAGGCGCAGGCGGCGATCCAGGCCCAGCTTGCGGAATTCGCGGCGCGGGCCGCCGCGCTCGCAGGCCAGACAAGGGTGATCGACGAGCAGGTGCGCCAGCTCGAGGAGGCGATCCGCGGCCTCGAGACGAGCTCGGACGGGCTGCGGCAGCAGCTGGCCTATCTGAGGGACGAGATCCGGGATTCGGAGGTCCTGCTCGCCAAGGGCCTGGCGAGGAAGCCCCGTCTCCTCGCCCTCAAGCGCGCCGAGGTGGAAGCCCGGACCCAGATTGAGACCAACGCCGCCTCGATCGCCCAGTCGAGGGGCAAGATCGCCGAGCTGACCGAGCGGCGGCGCCAGCTCCGCTACGACTGGCTTGAGGCCATCGCCAAGCAGCGGCACATTGTGCGGGAAGAGATCGCCGACGCCAGGCACCGCATCGCCGCCGCGCGCGACATGCTCGTCCAGAGCGAGATGCGGGCGCCGGAAACCGGCATCGTCGTCGGCCTCAACACGCGCGATCTCAACGCGACGCTCGGCCCGCGCGAGACGCTGCTCGATATCGTGCCGGTGGCCGACCGCCTCAGCGTCGAGGGCGAAGTCCGCCCGGCCGACCGCGACGAGGTGAGGGCAGGCCAGCCTGCACGCATCCGCGTTCTCGCCTTCAATTCCCGACGCGCGCCCATGCTCGCCGGGACGGTGACGACGGTTTCGGCCGATGCACTGCTAGAGCCCAAGACGAACACGCTGTTCTACAAGATCGAGGTGGAACTGGTCGCAGATCCGGAAACGAGGCCCTATCTCGAGACCCTTCAGCCGGGCATGCCGGTCCAGATCTTCATAGAAACGGGGCAACGGACGTTCATGGAGTATCTTTTGACGCCGCTGATGCTGCGCGTCGAGCGTGCTTTCAGGGAAAGTTGAGCAGTTTTTCTGGGGGGCCCAGGTAGTAGCGTCGGAGGGCGCCCATGCAGGAAGCAACAAAGGAGTCCGGAGGCCAGAGCAAGAGCGATTTCATACTCTCCAGGGCCGAGCTGCTCCTCAAGGGGCCGGCAGAGGCCCATCGAGACGGTGGGCAGCCGTCGCCACGCGAGTCCGTGCGGACGATGCGTGTGTCGGCCGAGGTGTTCGGCCGGGCGGTGATGGACCTGCTCGGTTGCGAGCGCTGCTGCGTTGCGCTGGTGTCGCAGGCGACTGGCCTCGTCGCCGATGTGGTGACCCTCGGGCCGGTGGCCGACGATGCCGTCGCCGTCGGGGCCATGCGGCAGTTCGCCCTCGGCCTGCAGCGCAACGGTGCGGCGCTGCGCTGCATCAGCGCGGGAAACGCCTTGGCGGCAGCCATCCTGGGGCCGGCGCCCTCCGTCGGGGCGCAGGGGCTGGCCGGAAGCACGCATGTGGGAGAGAGCCTCGAGGTCGTCTTTCTCTCGGGCTGGCTCGCCGCGCCTCTGGCGCCTGTGGAGCTCGACCGCACCGTCCGGGCCGTGCGGGCCATCTGGACGGCCGCGCAGCACGCGCCCCGGCGCCGGCCGGACGACGGCGTGGCCGCATTCCTCAACGAGCTCATCTTCCCGGCCTTCATTGTCGACGGCAGCCTGCGCCTGCTCAGGACCAATGATGCCGGGCGCGACTACCTGCTCAAGGACGGCCCGCTCCAGTTGGGCGGTGGCATCCTCTGCGGCACGAACGACACAGTGACGCGGAAGCTTCTGCAGGCCCTCGCCGACGCGGCGACGGCGCAGCCGGAGCGGATCCCGCCGACGATGGTTGTGCCGCTGTCGACCGAGCGTGGCGCTTTCGCCTTCGCCTGGATCGGCCCGGCCTGGATGGAGGAGGAGGACGACCGCTTCCTCCTCGTTGTGCCCCAGGTCGATCCAGCCGCAGGCGCGAGGCGCATCGCATCGGCCTTCGGCCTGAAATGGGCGGAGGAGCGGATCGTGGCCTGCGTGCTGTGCGGCCAGCCGCCATCGCGCATGGGCCTGGCGCTCGGCCTCACCGAGGCGACCGTCAGAACCTACACGAAACGCATCATGCTTAAGCTCGGCATCAATCGACAGGTCGAGTTCTTCCTGCTCTACATTCTCACGATGTCGCCCTTCAGGCGGGGAGGAAGGGACTCGGCCCGTCTGTCGCAGGGGCGCCTGTCCACGGCGGGAGGCGCAAACGATGAGCGACCGCACGACGCCTGACCTGCGGCTGCGCATTGCGGCGGCGCTGCTGGCGCTCGCCGCGGCGAGCGCTGCGGGCGCGGCGGAGCGGCCGGTGCTGCAGCTGCCGCTCGCCTGCGAGATCGGCCGCGACTGCTTCATCCAGACCTATGTCGACGTTGATCCGTCCTCGCCCGGCGCGCGCGACTACATGTGCGGCACCCGCGCGCAGGATGGCCACAACGGCATCGATTTCCGCCTGCCGGACATGGCCGCGCAGCGCGCCGGAGTCGATGTGCTCGCCGCGGCCGACGGGCGCGTTCTCAGGCAGCGCGACGGCATGGCCGACGCGCCGGTGAGCGGCAGCGACAAGTCCTCCGTCGAGGGCATGGAATGCGGCAACGGCCTTGTCATCGACCACGGCGGGGGATGGGAGACGCAATACTGCCATCTGGCGAAGGGCAGCCTGCGGCGCAAGCCGGGCGAGACGGTGAAGGCGGGGCAGCCTGTTGGCCGCGTCGGCCTTTCCGGCCTCAGCCAGTATCCGCATGTCCATTTCACCGTCCGCCACGCGGGGCGGGTGGTCGACCCCTTTGCCGTCGATGCGCCGCCCGGTGCCTGCGGTGGCGGCACGAGCCTGTGGGCGCCGGCGCTGCAGGCGAGCCTCGCCTATCGCCCGCGCGCCGTCGTCAACCACGGCTTCGCATCGGGGCCCGTCACGATGCAGATGGTCGAGGAGCGGGCTGCACCGGCTCCCGATCCCGCGGCCGAGGCGCTCGTCGCCTATATCCGCGCCATCGGCCTGCAGGCGGGGGACATCCAGCATCTCGTCGTCAAGGATCCGGCAGGGCGCGTCATCGCCGAGAACAAGGCGAAGCCGACGGCACGCAGCCAGGCCCAGACCCTGCTCTACACGGGCCGGAAACGGCCGCCCGAGGGCTGGCTGCCCGGGCGGTACGCGGCGAGCTACCGGGTGCTGCGCGACGGCGCCGTGGTGCTGAAGCAGGATTTTTCCGTCGAGCTGCGCTAGCCTCCCGCTGGGCCGCAGGCGCGTGGCAGAGCGCTGGCTTGGCGGCGCCCGCAGGGGTCGTGACGGCACAAGGCGCGGCAGCGGCAGCAATGGCGAGGAGGCTGCCGCGCATGGCGCCTCCCGTCACTGCAGCACGAGCTCGACCCGCCGGTTCTTGGCGCGACCTGCCTCGTCGCTGTTCGGAGCCGCCGGCACGAGGGGCCCGACGCCGCGGGCCAGCATCTGCCCGGCCGGGACGCCACGGGCCACGAGCGCCGCAGCCACCGCCTTGGCGCGCCGGTCGGACAGGTCAAGGTTGTAGTCGAGCTTGCCCTGGCTGTCGGTATGGCCGACGACATAGACCTTGGCCTTGCTCGTCTTGAGGTAGCGGACCATCTCGGCGAGCTGGGGCTCCGACTCGGGCTTGAGCTCGGCCTTGTCGGTGTCGAAGAAGAGACCGTAGAGCGCAACTGCCCCCTTGTTCTGCAGCCCGGCCGCGATGGCCTCGCTCTTCACCGTCTCGATGCGCTGCTCCATCACCCCGGGCTGGACCACCTCCACAAGTGCCAGGACATAGCCCGTCAGCGCTTTGGAGATGTCGCCATGGGAGCCGCCCTCGCTGCGTGCGACGAACAGCGCGACATAGGCGGCATCCGGCCCTTCGCCCTTGCTGAGCAGGGCATAGCGAATGTCGCGGCCTCCGTCGAACACGGCAGGCGACAGGCGCCCGCGGGCGCTCGAGGCGGCGCCGCCGCTGACGTGCGAAGCCTTGTTGTTCCAGTGATACTTCAGCTCCTTGAAGGGCTGGCCGCACTCATCGGTGCCGGAGCAGCTGAAGACGACGCCGAAGCCCTGTCCGCGCAGATGCTCCTCGAAGTTGCGGATGACCTCGAGCGTCGAGCGGCCGGGCGGCACTGCATACACCGTGCGCGTCACCTGGCCCTCGGCCCTGACGGTCTTCGTGAAGCGTTTATCGCCCTTGAACTCGGCCGGCCCTGCCGGCAGCGTCAGCTCATCGAAAGCGGCGGTGCTCTGCAGGAGCAGGGTCGAGCCACCATAGCGCCCCGTCCATGGGTGGTCTTTGGCGCCGGCCATGTCCTTGGAAAGCGCTTCTTCGTAATAGCCGTCCCTGGCGGATACGGATCCCGCGCCGAGGCTCACGGCGATGGCAAGAACGGCGGCAGTCAATGCAAAGGCTCTCGTCACGGTTGGTCTTCTCCGACGCGCTGTGGCTTCATCTGGACATTGCCGTCTGGGACGGCGAAGTCTTGAACAAATCGGAATTGCCCCACCAAGGCGTTCAGCTCCACAGCGCCAGCGGGCGCGCGGCACAGGCGCGGTATCGGCCCGTCCGTGTGCGCGCTGCAGGCTTCGCCTGGTCCCACAGGAAAGCGACGGGCGGATGAAGCGGAAGTTCCGGCGGAGGTGGGACTGGTCGGCATAGCCCCGCAGACGCCCTGGCATCGATGCCGTGACGCTCGACGGCCATCATGGCCGCGGCGCGCAGCGCGTGGTACTTCACGGCGAGCATCTTGGGCGTCGCGCCGTAGCCATCGAGGATGATCCGTTGCAGATAGCGCCGCCCGGTGCCGAAGGTCCGGCTCAGTGCGTCGAGCGACAGATCCGGCGAGCGCTCGAGCCAATCCTTGGTCACCATGACGAGGCGCATCTGCATTTGGATAATGCGGCCGCAGCCGCCAGGCGAGAGTCATAGCAAGGCCGCAACGCCGCCAACAAGGCGCAGGCACATTTGCGCGCGGCAAGCCTGCCGTCCGTGCGCAAGAACACAGGGCAAGAAGCAGCGGCCTGTTCCATGAGGCCGCCGAAAACCGCTTGCGACCTCCTTCGGCGTCGTTGCCATGGCGCCCCTGTTCTCCGCCTCCGTCTGGCCCGGCCGTCGGCATCGTCCTGGTCGTGGAGCTCACGGGCGCTTACGCCCTCACGCTGCCGATGCTGGCGGCCTGCCTCGCTTCGGGCCTCGTGGCCGAGTGGCTTGGCGGACGCCCGATCGACGCGCAGATGCTGGAGCGCGTTCTGAAACAGACCCGTCGTGCCACCTGCTGAAGTCCAGCCGCAAGCTGGCCTTACCGCCGATGCCGGCTTGCGCAGAAGCAAGGGTGCCTGAAGCGTGTGATGCCGCAGCGGCCTCGCGCGGCGACGGCTAGGCCACCTCGCGCGCGTCTGGCGCGCGTGTGACGAGTGCCCGTCGGCGCATTCGCAGCGCGTCCCGCTTGGGCGGGGCCTGGAAGACGCGGCCGTATTCGCGTGTGAACTGCGACACGCTCTCGTAACCGACCTCGAAGGCGGCACTCGTGGCCGTGCAGCCTTCCTCCAGCATGAGACGGCGCGCCTCGATGAGCCGCAGCCGCTTTTGGTACTGGCCCGGAGACAGCGACGTCAGGCGCTTGAAATGCTGGTGGAAGGCGGTGAGGCTCATGTTCGCCGCCGCTGCGAGCTGCTCGACGCGGATGCGTGAGCGATAGTCCCGCCGCAGGATGGCGATGGCGGCGCCGAGGCGGCTGGCGTAGCTGGTCGGGTCGCCGAGGGTGCGCAGCACCTCACCATGCGGGCCGGACAGAAGCCAGTAGTGCAGCTCCCGCAGGATTCCTTCGTGCAGGATCGGCACCGCATCGGGGCGATCCAGCAGCCGCATCAGGCGCAAGGCGCAGTCGAGAACGAGCGCGCTCGCATCTTCGGTAAAGAGGGTGCGCGTTCCGGGCAGTGAAGGAGGGCCGCCGCCCGTCTGCGCGGCGAGCTCGGCCAGGAGACCCATGCGCAGCTCGACGGCCACGGCGAGATAGGGCTTCTCCTGGCTCGCCTGCACGATGCGGCCGACAACCGGCATGTCGGCGCTCACGATGACCGATTGCCCCCCCGAGACGATGCGCTGCTCCTGGCCCACTGTCATGAGCTTCGCCCCCTGCAGGACAAGGCAAACCAGCGGTCGGTAAACGGAGTGCAGATCGCCGCGCGGCGTCGCCACGCACATCATCCTCAGCCCCGGAATGGGCGTTGCTGCAAGCCCGTCGAGATTGGCGTGAAGGGCAGCATAATCCCTTACTGCCGCCTTGAGAGCATCCATTACGTCCCTCCGGGGTCCGGCCAGCGTTGCGCACCATATGGGGACGCCGCCTGCGGAAAAAACCCTCCTCGCAGGATCGGGCAAGAATTGCGCACGGCCCGGCAAGCGCCCCGCCTGGAGGTTCCCGAGACGAGGGATAAAGTCGCCCGGATGCGATACCGCCTCGACGAACAGCCTGCAGACGGCGTCGTTGCCGTGCTCGCCTTGAGCCTCGCGTTCGTGTCGATCTACGCCGCGCGCGGCGTCATGCCGGCCAACCATGAAAGCGATCGTTTCCTCCTTATGTCAGGGAGCTGGTGACAATGAAGACCTTCGTGATGTCCGCAACCTCGCGCACGATCTCGGCGGAAACGTCCGTGTTGACAGCGACGGTGGCCTCAAGGGTCGGCAAATGCGTCGCTTCGCTCGCGCAAACCGATTTGTCTCCAATAGGGCGCCGGTGTTGAAGAAGGACGGCTACGAGCGTGGGTCAGCGCGGTTTCTGCGACCCCGCGTTGATGTAGATCGAGTTCGATCAGGGCAACAGTCGCATCTTCCTGCGGAAACTCGGCTGGCTGCCTTCCTGCAACAGCCGGGAAGTACTGGGCGAAGTCAAGAACGTCGCGGTGGGTATGTCAGGGGCGTCAGTTCCTCAACAGCTATGCTCATGAAGGGCTCGACGGGCACAAAGCGCTGCATGACACTTTCCGTGCCGCCTCAGGACTTATTAAATATATTGATCGTTGTGCAAAA
>Ga0207747_1001442_pt1 | contig 16813 bp, 11 predicted proteins | sample HigsolmetaGSP11D_FD_184839 | JGI IMG/M metagenome (GOLD analysis project Ga0207747, IMG submission 184839) | High solid enriched microbial communities from the Joint BioEnergy Institute, USA - SP1-1-D (SPAdes) | ecosystem: Engineered > Bioreactor > SSF (Solid state fermentation) > Aerobic >...
CATGCCGGAACAGCTGCACATCTACCGGTTCGTGGCCGATGAGGCCGGAACGTATTGGTATCATTCCCACCATCAATCGTCGCGGCAGGTGCAGATGGGGCTGTACGGCGCCATCATCGTGGAACCGGCCGAAGCGCCGGCGCAGCCGCCGCTCGATCTTACGGTCATGCTGCACGAATGGCGGACGGAGAACGGGACGACGGTGACGCTGGGCGGTCTCGGCCGGCTGCAGCGCGTGAAGGCGGAACCCGGCACGCCCGTCCGGCTCCGGTTCGTGAACGCGGAGAATTTGCCGGCATCGATCTACGTCTCGGGCGTTCCGTTCCGGGTGGCGGCGATCGACGGCGCCGATCTTCACGAGCCGGGCGACCTGACCGGTGCCCGTCTGGAGCTGGCGGCCGGCGGGCGGTACGACGTGACGTTCGTGATGCCGGAGACGGCCGTCGGCGTCGCGCGCCGCGGCGGACCGTTCGCGCAGGACAGCGGCGCGCTCGTGCTCAGTCCGGCGGATGAGGGATTGCCGCCGGCCGCCGCCGCGGATACGGTATTTGATCCCGCTTCCTACGGGACGCCCGCCGAGGCGAAGTTCGGTCCCGATACCCGCTATGACCGGCATTACACGCTCGTCTTCGACAACCGGCTCGGCTTCTACAACGGGAAGTTCAATTTCGTGCAGACGATCAACGGCCGCGTTTTCCCGGATGCGCCGATGTTCATGGTCCGCGAGGGAGAGCTGGTGAAAATGACGCTTGCCAACCGCGGCTTCGAGGATCATCCGATGCACCTGCACGGCCACCACATCCAGGTGTTGAGCCGGAACGGCAAGGCCGTCACCGGCAGTCCGTGGATCGCCGACACGCTGAACGTGGCGCCCGGCGAACGGTACGAAGTGGCGTTCGAGGCCGACAATCCCGGCATCTGGATGGACCATTGCCACAATCTCGACCACGCCGCCGTCGGCATGTCCGCGCATGTCGCCTATGAAGGCTATTACTCTCCGTACGAAATCGGCGGCGCGACCGTCAACCGGCCGGAATGAGCGAATTTGATCCGCGTTGGAGGTGAAGGGTGTTGAAACCCCATTTTACCGTCATGTTTCTGATCGTCCTGTGCGGCGTCATCTCGATTGCGGTGTTCAACCCGATCATCGGTCCGCTCTCCCGCGACCTCGGGCTGAGCGAGTTCCAGTCGGGATGTCTGGTGTCCGCGACGGGGCTGTTCTGGCTGCTCGGCGGATATTTCTGGGGCAGGGCTTCTTTCCTGAGCAGCAAACGGCTGCTCTCGCTCGTCATGCTCGCCTATGTCGCGACCGTGGCCGCTTTCGCCTGGCTGGCCGATTACGCGGCGAGCCAGGCGCAGTCCGCGCCGGGCCTCTTCTGGATCTTTCTCGCGCTCCGGATCGTCTCGGGCTTCTTCTTCGGGGGCATTCCGGCCATCGCGCAGGCTTACATCATGAGCTGGACGACGCCGGAGACGCGGACGCGCGGCATGGCGCTGTTCGGTACGGCGAACGGGCTCGGCTTCGTCCTGGGACCGGCCTTGAGCGGCGTCATGGCTTCGATCGGGCTGACCGCACCCATGTATGTCGCCGCCGCCTTGCTCGTCGTCATGAAGATTTGGCTCTGGCTGTCGGTTCCGAACGAAGGCGGGCCCAGGCAGGAGCGTGCGGTTTCCTCGCTGTCGCCGCTCGATCCGCGCATCCGCTATTACCTGTGGGCCGGGCTTCTTCTGACGGTGACGCTGAACATTCTCCAGGTAACGCTCGGTTTCTTCATTCAGGACTCGCTCGGCCTGAACGCAGAAGCGACGACACGGCTGATCGGCTACGGGCTGGCAGTGGCGGGGGTCATGGTGGTGGCCGCCCAGATTTTCGCCAGCAAATATATGAAGCGGCGCCCCGAGCGGATGCTGCGCATCGGCCTGGCCATCCTCATCCTTGCGCTGGTCGGCCTGCTGTCGCTCCTTGAGCTCACCTACGCGCTGTTCATCGCGGCGGGCATCGGCTTCGGGTTCGCCCTGCTGGGATTCAGCGCGAGCGCTTCCGTCGCGGTGCGGGATCATGAGCAGCGCGGCGTTGCTTCCTTCGTCACGGCCATCCAGGGAAGCGGAGCCTTCGTGGGGCCGGCCGCCGGGACGGCGATGTACACGGCCCATATGAACGCGCCGTATTCGATCTGCGCGCTGCTGATCGGGCTCACGCTGCTCGCCGGGTTCGCCAGGAGAAGGGCGGCCGTTCCCTCGCCGGCGGTCGGGGGAGAGGTGAAATGACCGGGAAGAAAGGGTTCGCGCGGCTGCTCGAAATCGCCGGCGAGAAGCGCGGACTGCTGATCGCCTCCGGCCTGTTCTCCGCGGTCAGCGCCGTCTGCATGCTGATGCCGTACGTGTCCGTCTATTTCATCCTGCGGGAGCTGCTGGAACACGCGGCGTCCCCGGCGCTGGCCGACGGAGCGAAGATGAGCCGCTGGGGCGTCATCGCCATCGCCGGCTTCACGGCCGGCCTGGCCGCGACGTACGCGGGAGGCCTGATTGCGCACATCGCCGCGTTCCGCATTCTGTACGGCCTCCGGATCAGGCTCGCCGGCCATATCGGCAAGCTGCCGCTCGGATGGTTGAGCAGCCGCTCGACGGGGGCCGTCAAGAAGACGCTGGAAGACAACGTGGACAGGGTTGAACTGTTCATCGCGCACCAACTGCCCGATCTCGTTCACGCGGCGGTGACTTTGATGGTGATGATCGCCGTCATGTTCTCGTTCAACGTCTGGCTGGCGATCGCGTGCATCCTGCCGATGGTGATCGGCGTCGCGGCGCAGTTTCTGGCTTTTGCCAGTCCGAAGACGCGGAATACCCTCAAGTCGGCTCTGGATGCGCTGGAGCGGATGAACGCTTCCGCCGTGCAGTATGTGCGGGGCATGCCGGCCGTCAAGGTGTTCGGGCAGACGGTGCATTCGTTCCGGCAATTTTACCAGGACATGGTGCGCTACCGCGACCACGGTGTCATGCTGACGCAACTGTTTCAGAACGGGAACCTGACCTTCAAGGTCATCCTGAATTCGCTTGCCGCGTTCATCCTGCCGGTCGGCGTGTTCCTGCTGAACCGCGATCCGGGGAGCATTACCGCCGCTTCCGCGGTGCTGTTCTTCCTGGTCATGGCGCCGGGCATCGCCGCCCCGATGTTCAAGCTCATGTACCTGATGGAGAATACCCGGATGATCAACGAAGGCGTGGAGCGGTTCGACCGCATCCTGGCGGAGCCGCCGCTGCCGGAACCCGAGATTCCGCGGCGGCCGGCGTCCTTCGACGTGACGTTCGATCATGTTTTCTTCTCGTACGGAACGGAACCGACCGATACGGACGCGCTGGCGGATATTTCGTTCACCGCCCGGCAAGGGGAAGTGACGGCCCTCGTCGGGCCGTCGGGGGCGGGCAAGTCGACCGTCGCCCATCTGGTGCCCCGCTTCTGGAACGTGAACATGGGGGCGGTCCGCATCGGCGGCGTGGACATCCGCGACATGACGACCGCCGATCTGATGGACACCGTCGCCTTCGTGTTCCAGGACTCGTTCCTGTTCTCCGACACCGTGTACAACAATATCGCGGTCGGCCGGCCGGACGCGGCGCCCGAAGAGGTGTACGCCGCGGCGCAGGCCGCGCAGTGCCACGCGTTCATCGAGAAGCTGCCGCAAGGATACGGCACACGGATCGGGGAAGGCGGCGTCCATCTGTCCGGCGGCGAGGCGCAGCGGATCAACGTGGCCAGGGCGATTCTGAAGAACGCCCCGATCCTCGTTCTGGACGAAGCGACCGCCTTCGCCGACCCGGAGAACGAGCACGAGATGCAGCTCGCGCTCAAGGCGCTGATGAAGGACAAGACGGTACTCGTCATCGCGCACCGCCTGTCGACCATCCGGGACGCGGACCAGATTCTCGTGATGGAGGACGGCAGAATCGTCGAGCGGGGCAAACATGAAGCGCTGCTCGCGTCCGGGGGCTTGTACACGCGCATGTGGCAATCCTATCGGCAGGCCGCACAATGGCATTTGGGCAAGGGGGAGGTGGACGCCGATGCGCCGCATGCTTCGCAACATTACGGTGGATAATCCGCGCTCGCTCATCAAGCCGGTCTGTCTGACGACGCTGGCCTATCTGGCGGGCATCCTCCCGTTCGCGCTGCTGACGGAAGCGGCGAGATTGATTTTCACCCCATACGTCCATCCCGGCGTTCCGCTCGACACGTCGAGGCTCTGGTGGGTGTGCGGCGGGCTGGTTTTGTCGATGGCGCTGCTGTTCGTCTGCGAAATTCCCGCCTACCGCGCGCAATACCGCGACGCCTACGGCGCGGCGGTGGAGGGGCGCTCCCGGCTGGCCGAGCACTTGCGGAAGCTGCCGCTGGGGGTTCTGAACCGGCGCGATCCGGGCGAGCTCGCCAACATGATGACGAGCGATTTCTCGATGGTCGAGCACGGCATCTCCCATGTCGTGCCGCAGATGATTGCCGGCGCCGCCATGCCGGTGATCGCACTCATCGGCCTGGGGTTCTTCGACTGGCGTCTCGCGCTCTCCCTGTTCGCGGCGCTGCCGGCGGCCGTTCTGCTGCTCGTCCTCACGTCCGGCGTTCAGCGCCGGCTCGGCTTGCGGCATTTGCAGGCCAAGATCGACGCGGGCGGGCGGCTGCAGGAATATTTGAACGGGATCAAGGTGATCAAGGCGTACAACATGACGGGCGAGCGCTTCGTCCGGCTGGAGCGGTCTTTCCGGGAATTGATGCGGCAGAGCATCCGTTTCGAAGGGACGCTCGGACCGATTCTGCTGAGCGCGATCGGCTGCGTCCGCGCCGGTCTGACCTTGATGGTCATGGTCGGCGTCCATCTGCTCGTCGGCGGCAACCTGGACGTCATCACGTTCGCGGCGTTCCTGATCATCGGCACCCGCATCTTCGATCCGCTGACAACGGCGCTGGCCGGTTACGCGGAGTTCCGCTATATCGGGCAGGCGGGCGAACGGATGGTGAAGCTGCTGCGGGAGCCGCCCATGCAGGGGCAGCGTAAGCCGCCCGAGCGCCACGCGATCGAGCTTAAAGGGGTGACGTTCGGCTATCTGGATCAACCGATCCTGAGGGACGTGAGCCTGCGCATTCCGGAAGGGTCCTTCACCGCGCTGGTCGGTCCTTCGGGCAGCGGCAAGAGCACGATCCTGCGGCTCATCGCCCGGTTCTATGATCCGGACCGGGGCAAGGTGACCATGGGCGGGGAAGATCTCCGCGGCATGGACCCGGAAGCGTTGATGCAGAAGGTGTCGATGGTGTTCCAGGACGTGTACCTGTTCGAGGATACGATCGCCGGCAATATCCGGTTCGGACGGCGTGACGCAACCCGGGAAGAGATCGAGGAAGCGGCGCGAATCGCCGGCTGCCACGACTTCATCATGAAGCTGCCGGACGGCTACGATACGATGGTCGGCGAAGGCGGCAGCACGCTGTCGGGCGGGGAGAAGCAGCGGATCTCCATCGCCCGGGCGCTGCTGAAGGATGCGCCGATCATCCTGCTCGACGAAGCGACCGCTTCGCTCGATCCCGAGAACGAAGCGGAGATCCAGCAGGCGATCGACCGTCTGGTGCGCGGCCGGACGGTGATCGTCGTCGCCCACCGGCTGAAGACGGTGCGGCACGCCGACCGGATCGTCGTGATGGATCAGGGGCGGATCGTCGAGCAGGGCCGTCATGACGAACTGCTCGCGGCGAACGGCCTGTACGCCCGGCTGTGGCGGCGGCAGATGCAAGAGGCGGGCTGATTGCCGCGCTGTTGCGCCGTATCCGGCGGCAGAAGCTGCTTGAGGCGGGGTTGCCTGTATCATGCGAGCTATAACCCGGTGATAAAAGCCAGACTACTCCATCGTGAGTACTCTGGCTTTTTTCTGCGACTGGCCAAACAGAAGCTGTATTGAATCGGCCGTAACGTGGATACCACGTTACAGAGTCGCGGGGAACCGAGCAGAAACTGCTGTAACGTGGATACCACGTTACAGGGTCAAGCGGAACCGGACAGAAGCTGTTGTAACGTGTATGCCACGTTACAGAGGCACGAGGAGCCGAGCAGAAGCCGCTGTAACGTGCATACCGCGTTACAGCAGTATAATGCCGCGCTGCGGTCCTTATCGGACTTTTGTAATGTTAATTGTTCTGTCGTAGAAAAAAAGGAGTTGAAATGGTGCTTTTTTTTGGAAGGGCTCGTTACGGTCACTTGCTTTATGTTGTTGTTTATTATTTTTGGGCCACCCCGTTCGACGCGGGAAAGAAGGACTATCAACCGCAGGTGTCGAATATTGGAAGTCGAGGAAAAGGATTCGGTGGTGGCAACATGCTTCAACCCGGTTTGTACGAGCAGGTCATCAATGACTGCCTGGAATCCGAACTGACGAAATTGAATGACGATTGGCACGCAGATAAAGGCAAACTGGACCGTGCCGAATCGGCTGCGATATTGGGACAATACATGGGGCGTCTGCTCGCGCGGGTCATGGAGTACCTCGATCAAGGAGATAAGGTGGTCAGGGACCGGGTCGCGCTCTGCAACGCCATCATCCGATACACGATTGAGTATCTCGAAAATTCGGCCTCGGGCAGGCTTGATCCCGAACTGATCGCCAGCCTCAAGGGGCAGCTCATTCACCGGGACGCCGAGATGCTGCTGGAGTTGATCGACAAAAGTCGGGCTCAGGCGCCCCAATCGCGCGTCCGCCCCGACACCCCGCTGTCCGTCAGCTCTCTTTTTACCGGAGACAAAAGAGAGCCGAGCATGATGGCAGAACTGAAGAAAGAGATCGTCACGAGCGATCGGATTGACTTCTTGGTGTCGTTCATCAAGTTCAGCGGCCTTCGGCTGCTGCTCGATGAACTACGGGCGTTCACGCAGCGCGGCGGCGAGCTCCGCGTCATCACGACCAGCTACATGGGGGCGACGGACTACAAAGCCATCCAGGAGCTGGTCAAGCTGCCGAACACTGAAGTGAAAATCTCCTACGATACGAAAACGACCCGCCTTCACGCGAAGGCTTATCTGTTCTGGCGGCACACCGGCTTCAGCACGCTGTACATCGGATCCTCCAATATTTCGGAATCGGCCATGACTTCAGGGCTCGAATGGAATGTCAGGCTGTCCCAGCAAGATGCTCCGGATCTCGTTACAAAGGTCGAGGTCACTTTCGAGCATTACTGGAACAATCCGGAGTTCGTGACGTTCATCCCGCAGTTGCATGAACAACAATTGCGACAGGCCTTGAAGGCGGAGCGTTCCTGGCAACCCGATGATCACAGCACGCTGGGCTACTATTTTGACATCCAGCCTTATTACTACCAGCAGGAAATCCTCGACAAGCTTCAGGCGGAGCGGGAGGTGCACGGGAGGTACCGCAATCTCGTCGTGGCGGCGACGGGAACGGGGAAGACTGTCATTTCCGCATTCGACTACCGCCGGTACTGCCGGCAAAATCCCGGCAAGCCGAACCGGCTGCTATTTGTCGCGCATCGCAAAGAGATTCTGCAGCAAAGTCTGGCCTGTTTCCGGTCGATCCTGCGGGACCTGAACTTCGGCGACATCATGGTGGCGGGGCAGATGCCGGAACAGATTGATCATCTGTTCGTCTCCATCCAGTCGCTGAACTCCAGGGATCTGTTCGCACAGACGCCGCCGGATTTCTACGACTTCATCATCATCGACGAATTCCATCACGCGGCTGCGCCGTCGTACCAGCAGTTGTTGTCGTATTATCAGCCGAAGATATTACTTGGATTGACGGCGACGCCAGAGCGCGCGGACGGGAAGCGGGTGACGGATTATTTCGACGGCCGGGTCGCCGCGGAGATTCGTTTATACGAAGCGATCGAGCGCAAGCTGCTCAGTCCTTTTCACTATTTCGGTGTCACGGACTCGGTCGACTTAAGCGAAGTGAAATGGCGATTCGGCAAATACGACGAGGCCGAACTGGAAAAAGTTTTCGTACTGCAGGAGCGGACGGCCCGGGAGAGGGCGCGGTTCATTTTCGAGGCGGTGGAGCGGTATTGTACGGACATTCGGGATGTGATCGGGATCGGGTTCTGTGTGAGCCAGCGGCACGCCGCGTTTATGGCTGAGCAGTTCAATGCCTTCGGCGTTCCCTCCGCGTATCTGACCGCCGAATCGCCGGACGACGTGCGGGATACGGTCAAGAAGCGGTTGGTACAGAAGGAGATCCATTTTGTGTTTGTCGTGGATCTGTATAACGAGGGTGTGGACATCCCGGAAGTGAACACCGTGCTTTTCTTGAGGCCGACGGAAAGCCTGACCGTGTTCCTTCAACAGCTCGGCCGTGGACTGCGGCTATGCGAAGGCAAAGAAGCGCTGACGGTACTCGACTTCGTCGGGCAGGCCCATCGGGAGTACAACTTCGAGCAGCGGTACCAGGCGCTCCTGCCGCGGACGCGCCGGTCGATCGTGCGTGAGATCGAGCAAGGGTTCGCCAATGTGCCGAAGGGCTGCTCCATCATCCTCGAGCGGAAGGCGCAGGAGATCATCCTCGCGCATATCCGGGCTTCGATCAACAATCTGCGGAACATCCGGCGCAAGGTCGTCGACTACTTCGCGCACCATCGGGATTGGCAGGTCGGGGAGTTTTTCGAAGATTACCACGTGAAGCCGCTCGAGGTGTATCGCCGCGACGTGACGGTCTACGGGCTGGGTGCGCGGGAGAAGGTTGTGGCTTGCGAGGAGCCGCTCGGTGATTCTCGGGAGCGGTTGTTGGCCGCCGGGCTGGAGCGGTTGTCGTTCTGCAATTCGGCGCGGTTCATCCAGTTCTCGCTGCGGGCTTTGGAGCGGATTCGCGAAGGCCGCGGTCGGGAATTGGCGGATTTAAATGCGGCCGAACGCAAAATGCTGCTCATGCTGTACTACACGTTCTGGAATGTCGGATTGTCGGATTTGGAGGGGCAGCCTTTCCGCACGGTAGAAGAGGCGTTGTATTGGCTGATCGGGCATCCGTTGGCCTATGCGGAGTTGTGCGATCTGCTGCGGTACCAGTACGAACGGATCGACATCGTCGGGCGGCCGATCGACGGGCTCGACGAGGACATTCCGTTAGACCTGTACTGCAACTACACGACCGACCAGATTCTGGCCGCACTCGACCGGCATCAGGCGTGGAAGCACCGGCACTTCCAGGAAGGGGTCCTCTATGTAGAGGATCGGAACATGGACGTGTTCTTCGTCACGTTGGTGAAGTCCGAGAAAGACTACTCGCCGACGACGATGTACCAGGATTACGCGGTGAATGAGCGGGTCTTCCACTGGCAGTCGCAGAGCCGTACGACGGTCGATTCGCCGACAGGGCGGCGGTATATCAATCAGGGGAAGACTCGGCACCCGGTCCTGTTCTTCGTCCGCGAGAAGAAGCGGAATGAGAACGGGGTGACGATGCCCTTCACTTGCGTGGGGCTGGCCGATTACAAGAGCCACCGCGGCTCGGCGCCGATCAGCATGGAGTGGACGATGCGCGAACCGCTGCCGGCGTTTGTGCTGGATGTGGCCGGGCGGGGGTGAATTTGGAATGAGGATTTACGTCGGAGTTACTGACATCGATTGGTTCAATTTTCTGGCGAGAGAGCAGCCTGACGAGGTGAACTTCTGGCGTCCTGGCGGCAAGCAGGCTTTCAGGGCGCTCGAACCGAATGAGCTGTTCTTGTTCAAATTACATAGTCCATTCAACTATATTGTGGGCGGCGGATTATTTGTCCGAAACGTATTTCTGCCGCTCTCTTTGGCTTGGGAAGCTTTTGAAACGAAGAATGGGACACCTGACTATCACACATTCAGGAATGCGATTTACAAATATCGCAAAAGTGATTACAGAACTGAACCCGACCCGGAAATCGGGTGTATTATCTTGTCCGCGCCATTCTTTTTCAACCGTGAACATTGGATTCCGGTTCCGGAAGATTGGCAGGCCAATATTGTACAAGGAAAAACTTACAATACGGACACGTCATTAGGCAGGCAATTATACGATCAGCTCATGCGTGTATTGAGTGAGCGCAATCTCTATCAATCTGATATGGTAGCGGAAAGTTCGGGTGAACGATATGGTTCCGGTTATATTGTTCACCCGAGAATCGGACAAGGCACTTTTAAGGTGATGGTGACGGAGGCTTATCATCGACGCTGTGCCATTACAGGGGAGAAGACGCTACCGGCATTGGAAGCGGCGCATATAAAACCATATTCACGCAATGGTCCCCACTTGACCAGCAATGGTCTGCTGCTTCGTCGTGACATTCACACGTTATTCGATCGCGGATACATAACGGTAAATGAGGATTATCGAATCGAGGTCAGCAAACGGATTAAAGAAGACTATGGAAATGGTCGTGAATATTATGCTCTCCACGGCAAAATGCTGGCGGAAATTCCAGACAGACCGGAGGAGAGGCCGTCCAAGCAATTTTTGCTTTGGCATAATGAGAATGTGTATTTGGCTTAAAGGGAGTTGCCTTTGTTTATTAAAGACGGAGAAAAGGAAGAAGTGTGTGGTATATTCAGTATCGCACACGTGATAATTGTATTTTTTTATCTGACAACTATCTGTTTTATGGAATGGAAAGATCTTAAAAAAGAAGTATTTTTTTGTTGGAAATTCAAATCAATAATCTGACTCTAATATTTGATTCTGCCTAGTCTTTTTCAATAATGACCTCATAATCCCTCCGGCGTTGGATAACCCACGGCGGTATCGCCTTCACGACGGACAGCGGCTGGGGCTACGGCAACCACATCAGGAACGAGGAGGAGTTCATCGAGCGCTATCGCAAGATAACGAACGCGATCAAGGCCACGCCGTACATCTGCGGCTATTGCTACACGCAGTTGACGGACGTGCAGCAGGAGACGAACGGGCTGCTGACCGAAGGCCGCAAGCCGAAGGTCGATCCGGACAAGATCCGCGCCATCAATCTGGCTTGAATGTGTTGACTGTCGACAAACCTTGTCGGCAGTCATTTTTTATAGATGCTGATGCCGATAAGGTCCTATGGCTCTGCTGCCAAACAGAACCGCTTCTTTCGTCCACCGCCTGATCAGCCTGAGTCTTGCTTCGCCAGCTCGAGCAATCGGGCGACGCAGCCGGCTTTCGCATCCGAATACGCGAGCAGTGTCGTGTGACCGCTCCGGATGGCGTTCATTTTCTGCTCGCTGTATTGTCTGGCGGCCTCCGGGTTGCGCCGCAGGTAGTCCCGAATCCGCAGGTTGTTCGTCCAGTGTTCGCCGTTCCGGATGACGACCGCGAGGTTAAAAGCATGTTCCCGCCGCTTGCGGAAATACAGCCTTCCCGGGACGCCCGCTTCTCCGAATCCTTCATACCCCAGCTCGGCCAGCCGGTTCGTTATCGCGCTGTCCAGCTCCAGCGTCCCGACCCCGACGAGGATGTCGATGATCGGCTTCGAGGCCATGCCCGGGACCGCCGTGCTGCCGAAATGCCGGATGTCGACGGCGTCGTCCGCGAACACGCGCCGCAGCTTCTCCTTCTCCATTTCAAACAAAAGCGGCCACTGCTCATCATAAGGAACGACAGTGACCCGCTCATCCGGATCCATCGCGCATTCCCCGCTTCCCTGGGTGCCGGCCGCGCCGCAGGGCGCAGAACCGGGTTGACGCTCTGATCCTCTTGGTGCTATAATTTCTGATACACTTTATATAAAAAAATATTTTACCACAAAACAAACAAAATGTCAATACCTAAATTTAAAAAAATATAAATGAGGGATGCCCATGAACCAGTTGTCCCGTCTCCTGACAACGTTGAGTCTGGCCGCCCGGGAGCAGCACCTGGTCCAATTGCTTGAACTGAACGAGAGGACCGCGCAGTTCGGTCTGACGCTCGCCCCTGACGACGTCCGGCAGCTGATGGCCGCAAGAAGCGAAACGCTCCGCCATTACGGGCGGTTGGAAACGGGAATCGAAGCGACGAAGGAACTGATCGAAGCGTTCGCCGAATCCCCGTTCATCAACCGGGACAATTACGTGTCCGCGCTGCATGAACTGCAAGAGCTGTTCTATCATCTCAAGAACGAGACCGAAGACGAAATCGGCGATTCCCGATTGATCGAGATCATGCGGGACTGCTTCGACCGCGAATGCGGCGGGTCATTGGAACTGCTGCGCGACAAGATGGAGGAGTATGCGGCGGCATACCGGTTCGAAGCGATGCGGGAACGCCTGGACGAAGGAGAGGATGACGAATGAATCACGGCAATGCCTTGTCGCTCGTCAGCGAAGGACAGCGCGCCGGCCTTCTGGATCAGCGCGAAGCTGTCCGCATCCAGTATGAGTTCCTTGAGCTGCTGCAGGAATTGATCGGCCGCTATACGCAGGGCGAAAGCTCGTCCGTCTCCGTCGATACGGCGGAACGGCTGCTGGCTTCCGCCGTGTACGCGGTGGACGCGCATCTGAAGAGCCTGAAGGCCCCGGGGGAAGCGATCGCCGCCCTGAAATCCGCCGATATCCGCACGCTGCATGCGCAAGGCGTCGAGCGGATACGCCAGGTTCTGGAGGAAGTGAGGCGGCTCTACCTGGAAGTCCGGAAGAACAGACTGGACGTTCCGGTCGATGCTTACAACGCGACGATTGACGAAGCGCTGCCCGCCTTCCTGAAGAAATACGACATCCTGTTCGACGCGCACAATACGATGGCCAGCATTGACTATCCGCTGGCGGTCGACGACATGCGTCTGCAGGGCGTGTTCTATATCAAACAGTATCTGGAGCGGCTGCACATCGAAGATCAATTCTGCCGCCAATGGGAACGGGACGAACTGATTCGGCTGCTCGAAAATTATGGGCGCGTGTGCCGTTTCGATTACCGGATTGAATTGTTCAACATCTTCGAACTGGTGTTTCATCATGCGCTGTTCTCCGTGCTGTCGGGCGGCGATGTCCGCCGGATTCTGATCTCCCCGGTCCAGTATGCACGGCTCGAGCACCTGTTCATCCATGCGGACGCCGCCGCAGTCGAAGCGATGATTCCGCGTGCCGTGGACGGGCTGCTGGAACAATTGCCGCCCCAGGAACCCGGCACCGAGGACTATTTGAAACAATGCTGTCCCGATCTTGTGCGGCGCATCGTCAACGCGGCGGAACACCGGAACCTGCAGGCGGTTATCATCGCAGACCGGCAGGAGCGTGTCAGCCCAGCCGTCATTTCGCTCAAACCGGGGGGAGGCATGAGCGATGCCCGGCTGCGCAGACTGCTCGACGACATCGGCAACAGCGAGTCGACGGAGGACAAGGTCCGGCTGATCCGGGAAAATTTTCAGTCCTTGCACGACTATCTGGATCTGCTGGAGAGCGGCTGCCTCTACGGAGAGGAGTACGAAGCGCTGTACGACGCGTTCGGGGAGATGGAACTCGCGGTTCTGTGCAAGATCGTCTTCCGCGAAGAATCGCGCGGCGGGACGGCGGAGCTGGCGGACATCATCCGGGAGCGCGAAGAGACGGAACACGAGTGGCAGCACCAACTGATCGAATATATGAAACGGCTGGACGACCGGCGGATCCGGACGGTGGACGAATGGATCGGCCGCATCGATTACGAAGACATCAGCTTTTATTGACCACGCTTCGTTGCCGGATGGCCCACTTCGCCGCCCACAGGTTCATCGCCTCAATCACCGTATGCAAATCCCGGCCTTTCTCGGTGAGGGAATATTCCACGGTCACCGGGACGGTCGGGATCACCTCTGCTACCATCCCTGGGCGGCCGGCCTGATCTATGTGCTCGCGTTGGGGGCGGCCGCGCTCTCGTTCGCGCTGCGCGGCAGGCATTTGCCGGCCGGGACGCAGGAGGCAAAATAAGGGATGTGTTGGCGAGGCGGGTGGATCAAAAAAACTTGCCGCTGCTCGGAAGTGTCCCGGTTACTTCCGCGTTCGGCCGGAGCTGTAACGGTTGCCGCTTCCCGGCCTGCGGATGCGGGCAATGGCATAGATAAGCGCCGGCAGGACGATGAACATCGTGAACGACAAGGGGATGAGGGACGTGGAGATCGTGTGCGTCATCTCCTGATAGTTCGCCGCAACCCAGACGCCGAACAGCGTCAGCAGCAGGGCGACCGGGAACACGATCGGCCGGTAGTCGGCGAGGTTCATCCACTCCGCGACGCCGATTACGGTGATGTAGAAGAACACGCAAATTTTCACGAAGGCGCCGAGCACCCAGATGGCCATGAACAGTGCCTCCAGATGGGTGAAAAATTCCGCCAGATCGATGTACCGCGCGAGGATCAGGAACGGGAACGAATAACCGCCCGTCAGCTCGCCGAGCAAGAGCAGCGTCACCAGGTTGGACAACACCAGCGTCAGGATGATCGCGCCGAACGTGATCCAGAGGCTCTTCTTCGCATTTTCCCGATCGGAGACATGGGGGAGGAAGAACCACGCGATGGACAGCTCCCCGAACCAGATCTGCAGCACCAGCGAACCTTTCATGGAGGGCAGGATGCCGTCCCCCAGAATCGGCATCATGTACGTGATGTGCAGGTCCGGGATGATGAGCAGCACGATCAACAGGAACAGCAGGAGAAAAGCGGGGAGAAAAAGATCGGCGAAACGCCCCACGATCTCCACTCCGCCCCGCACGGCGAGCGCACACACCAGCACCAGGCTGCCGAGCACGACGATGAGCGGGGTGTCGGACAGGAAAGCGCCGACGACGAACTCGCCGTATTCCCGCAGAACGATCCCGCTGATGTAGAGATAGTACAGCCAGAGCGCGCCCCCGATCACCCAGCCGGGCAGCCGGCCGACGGTGTCCCGGAGCGTCTGGACGACGCTCCGATCGGGGAACATCCGGTGAAGGCCGAGCACGGCCAGCACGGCGATGATGCCGGAGAAGGCCCACACCGGCGACAGCCACAGATCCCGCTCCGCATATTTGAAGGATATGCCCGGCGCGGTGAGAATGGCCGTGGGCGTGATGGCGAGATAGATCAACTTTCCCATTTGAAGGGCGGAAATCTTCCCCTTTTCGATCATGGCGCTTATTCGCTCCGTTTCGCGCTCAGTTGTTCGATCACGACGCCCGCCGGCCGGAATATCGCATCGGCGAGCTTCGTCGGTCCCGGCAGCTGCGGGTTGTAAGCGAGCGCCGCCGCCAGCGCGGCGCCCGCAAGGGTCAGGACGAGGGCGGCGATCCGCTCACGCGTCACGCGCTTCTTCATGTGCGGCTCACCTCTGCGGCTCTTTTTTGAAGAAATTTTTGCCGACCAACCCGGGCCTTGCGATCCTCAGATTCGTCTCCATCCGGACCTCCACTTTCGGGAAAATCTCGTCCCAACGGTCCGCGTTCGCTTTCCAGATCTTCGGGTATTTGCGGTGGAAGGCGTCGGCGAACTGGAAGATGTCGGCCTTGAACTCGTTCTGCGCCAGGTCCAGCGCCAGCTTCACACGGTCGTTCACGATCTCCTCCAGCTCCTTCTCCACTTTTCCGATATGGTCCGGTTCCGACAGATCCAGCATCGTCGTGTTTTCAACAACGTCGTCCTGTCCGGTGATCCGGACGGTCATGATCCAGCGGCCGTCCTCGATCTTCGGCAAGAGCCGCGTATGGCTGCGGTGCAGATGGAGCGAAACATATCCGCCGGAACGGTCCGGCGAGACGGTCACGGTCGCCTGTTTGATCTCATTGCGCAGCCACATGACGCCCCGGGTGGCGTCCTCCTCCATCCGGCCGATCATCTTGCCGTTCTTGATGACCGACACGCCCTGGATGTACGGGAAGGACTGCTGTTCGCCATGCCCCTCGCGGATGACCACGATCGGCAGGACCGCCGCCTTCGATTTGCTGATCATCATCTGCGCCAGATCCATCATTGTGATGTTCAGTCCGGTCTGCTGTTCGGCCATGGCGATGAGCGCGTCCGCGACCGAGCGGTCGATCGGCGGCGCGAGCAGCAGCACGTCCTTCGCCGTGGTGTTGCTGACGAACACGTGGGCGCGTTCCCTCGACGCGATGTGGCGCATCAGGAAGTCCATCGGCTCTTCCAGTCCCGCTCTCGCCATGCGCTCGCCGAACAGGAACGCGTCGGTTTGACCCCAGAACACCCTGCGGGATACTTCCTTCTGCAGCCGGGAGGCCGCGTCCGCCACGTTGATGCCCGTCACGGAGCGGACGACCGATGTCCCCTTGTCGCCGTCGGGCTGTCCCGACATCGAGCCGTTGTCGCCGCTGCTCGGTGACGTGAGATAGATCTTCACGGAGAGCTCGATCTGCCCGTCCTCCGTCAGGTCCATGCCGGCGGCCGTGATGATGGCCAGATCGTTGACTTCCCTGGTGTTCCAGCAGCCGGAGAGAAGGAGCGCGCAGACGAGCAGCGCGATCGCCGCCGGCGCGGTTCTCCGCGCGTTCGCCGGCATGCATGTCCACTTTCGCCTCATTGCTTCGCTCTCCTGTTCAGCATCCAGCGGGGCGCCCGCCACAGCACATCCTTGAGCCCGTTGTTCTGCATCGGCGCGAGCGGCGACATGTAGGGAACCCCGAAGGAGCGGAGACTGAGCAGATGACACAGAATGGCGATCACCCCGAGGATGACGCCGAGCAGCCCCATGATGCCCGCCAGGAACATGATCGGGAACCGGAGCAGCCGGATCGGAATGCCGATCGTGTAGCGGGGGGCCATGAACGACGCGATGCCCGTGATCGCGACCACCATGACCATCGGCGCGGACACGATGCCGGCCGAGATCGCCGCCTGGCCGATGACGAGGGCGCCGACGATGCTGACGGCCGAGCCGATCTGCTTCGG
>Ga0207747_1001443_pt1 | contig 16784 bp, 15 predicted proteins | sample HigsolmetaGSP11D_FD_184839 | JGI IMG/M metagenome (GOLD analysis project Ga0207747, IMG submission 184839) | High solid enriched microbial communities from the Joint BioEnergy Institute, USA - SP1-1-D (SPAdes) | ecosystem: Engineered > Bioreactor > SSF (Solid state fermentation) > Aerobic >...
TCCCGCCCCCGGCCCCTTCGGGCCACGTGCCAAGGCGGCGCTGCTGGATGACCTGGCGGCGGTGCAGACGCGCCTGGCCACCGCACGGCTACGCGGGGAGCGGCCCGTCACCGCGCCCCAGGCCACGGCAGCGGCGCAGTTGGCGCGGGAGGCGGCGCTGGCCGGGGATCTCGCGGCGGTCAGCGTCGCGGCAAGGGCGCTGGCGGCGCTTGCGTGACGGTCCTGCCGAATGTGCCGGTCCCCGGCCTCCGCCTGCTGTTCCGCGGCACGGCGCTGGCCCGGCGTGCCGGTATCGGTGGTAGCCGACCGCGGCTACAGCAGCCATGCCTTCCGACAGCACGTCAAGGATCTCGGAGCACAGCCTGCCATCCCACCGAAGGTCAACGAAGCGCTCGTTGCCTATCCCGAACTGATCTGCAATAATCGCAACCACATCGAAGAGTCCGAAGCAATATTTCGGACGGACACAGCTGAAAAATTGACATTTTTAGAACAAATAATCAATGAATCAAATTATTATTGGCATTTAATGTCTTTTTTGCCTCTAATTGGCTATTCTTTAACAATTCTTAGAATATTTTAATTAACTGACGGGAATGCTGCATAGTATTGCCGCATAGTATTATAGTAGGTTTTTTGTTTCATTTGTCTGATCGTCTAGCGACACAGGTTAAACCAGCGGAACGAGTGCCCCTAAGTGTAGAAGGTTACCTCGGTCGCTTTGGGAGCGCTCGATTGTGCGTGGCGCGCAAAACACGATGCTACAGTGTTCGTCTTGACCGCCCTCCGTTGTGGCGCATCAGAAACGAAGTGAATAGCGGGTTGGCCTTCCTGAGGCACTTTCCGGTCATCGCATGCACGCCTTAGGCGATCTTGCGTAGAGCAGCCAGCACGATAGGTTGCTATGTGGTGAGCGTGAGTTGAGGCGAAACTTGAAACTCATCTATCTGGACGAAGCGGGGAACACTGGATCCAAGGCTGACCCTGATCAGCCGATCCACTTGATTGGATGCCTTTTGATTGATCCAAAGGCAGTTCCAGTGGTCGAGCGAGAACTAGACCGGATCGTATCCGACCACTTGGACAAGTTGTTCCCCGGCGAAGCGACGACGTCAGCATCCAGAGTCGAGCTACACGGATCTGCCCTATACAATGGCAAAGAGGATTTTCGCAATCTTAAACCCGCTGATCGCGTGGCGATTTGTAAATCCGTGCTTCAAATCTGCAAGGAAAACGGCGCGCGAGTGGGTTGGTGCGCTGTAAACAAATCGAAACTTTATACGTCTCGACATCCACACAGTATATGCTTTCAGTTTATCATTGAGTCCGTTCAGAAATTTCTAAAGGACAATTCCGTACTGGGTCTCATTATCGCAGATGAACACAGAGAACTTGAAGAGGATATCATACAAGATCATCGGAAATATAAGAATCGCGGGACCACATGGGGTTACAAGTCGGTCAGGGCCGAAAATATTATTGACTCCGTCCATTTTGTAAAGTCGAAACACAATCGCGTGCTCCAGGCATGCGATGTGGTAACCTATTTCTCGTTGAAAGGATACAAAACGAAATCACGGCATCACAGTGACTGGACTTCTGCCAATGCAGCTGAACCAATCAGCTTTGAGGACTACGTGAGAATTCGCGCGAGTCTTGCAGATCGCGCAGTGCTTGAACTCTACGCCAGCATCCAAGAGATGCTAGAGTTCAAGAAAATATGGCCTAAGGAAGGAATGGCCGACCGGGGCAGAACCCCGAGCGCCCTCGCCGAGACAAGGACTGCCGGCCACTACCCTTAACATACCACTCCTGAACCACTATTCAAGCCTCATTGGCTCACGATCTGACGAGGTTGCTTCACTCCGGAAGGCAGTCCAACCGGTTCACTCACTGGCCTTCAGTTGGCACTAACAAGCAGTAGACCAGCATGACCCGCAAGGCCTGGGCCTGGGCGCTCTATGATTGGGCGAACAGCGCCTTCCCCACCGTCGTCTCCACTTTCGTCATCGCTGCCTATTTCACCAAGGGCATCGCCCCGGATCCCGCCACCGGCCAGGCGCAATGGGGCTGGATGCAGACCGCGGCAGGCATTGCGATCGCGGTGCTCTCGCCGGTCCTCGGCGCGGTGGCGGATGCAGGGGGCAGGCGGCGGCTGATGCTGGCGCTCTGCACCGCGGCGATGGTGCTGGCGACGGCCGGCATCTGGTTCGCCCGGCCCGATCCGGCTTACGCCCTCTGGGCGCTTGCCTGCGTCGGCATCGCCACCGTCGCCTTCGAACTGGGCACGGTCTTCTACAACGCCATGCTGCCGGGGCTGGCGCCGCCGGAGCGGATCGGCCGCCTCTCTGGCCTGGCCTGGGGGCTGGGCTATGCGGGCGGGCTGGCCTGCCTCGTGGTGGCGCTGGTGCTGCTGGTGCAGCCGGATCCATCGCCGCTCGGCCTGGATCGCGGCAGTGCCGAGCATGTGCGGGCGACGGCGCTGCTGACCGCGCTCTGGATCGCCGCTTTCGGCTGGCCGGTGCTGCTGGCGCTGCCGGATCCCGCCGGCCCGCGCCCCTCCTGGCGCGCCGCGGCCCGCGCCGGCCTGGCCGAGATCGCCGGGCTGCTGCGCTCCCTGCCCCGCCATCCTGCCCTGGCGCGCTTCCTGATCGCGCGGCTGTTCTACACGGACGGGCTGAACACGCTCTTCGCCTTCGGCGCCATCTATGCCGCCGGCGTCTTCGGCATGGGCTTCGAGGAGATCCTGGTCTTCGGCATCGCCCTGAACGTCACCGCCGGGCTGGGCGCGGCGGGCTTCGGCCTGGTCGAGGACCGGATGGGCTCGCAGCGCACGGTGCTGGTGGCGCTGGGCGCGCTGATCCTCTGCGGCCTGGGGCTGCTGGTGGCGCAGGGCAAGGTGGAATTCTGGGCGCTGGCGCTGGCCCTCGGGATCTTCATCGGCCCGGCCCAGGCGGCCAGCCGGACGCTGATGGCGCGACTCTCGCCGCCCGGCGAGGCGGCGGCGCATTTCGGCCTCTTCGCCCTCTCCGGCCGCGTTACCAGCTTCCTCGGCCCGGCGGTGCTGGCGGCGGCGACGCAGGCCACGGGCAGCCAGCGCGCCGGCATGGCAACCGTGCTAGTCTTCCTCGGCCTCGGCGCGGCGATCCTGGCCGGGGTCAGGGAGGCCAGGGAATGACCGCACCGGACGAGCCTTCACCCGCCGTCGTGCTGGACGGCCTCTTCGCCTATTTCCGGACCGCGGCACTGGCCGCGGGCATCCGCCTCGATGTCTTCAGCGCCATCGGGGAGGGGGCGGCGACGCCCGCCACCCTCGCCGCCCGCACCGGCGCGGCGGAGCGGGGGCTGCGCGCGCTCTGCGACACGCTGGTGGTGCATGGGCTGCTGCTGAAGCGGCCGGACGGAGCCTATGCCCTCACCCCGAGCGCGGCCGCCTTCCTCGACCGCCGTTCCCCGGCCTGCATGGGCTCGACCGTCGGTTTCCTGGCCTCGCCGGAGCTGCTGGAAATGGTCCTTCGGGATCCGGCGGCCTATGTGCGGAATGGCGGTGCGCCGGGGCTTGCCGCCATCGCGCCGGAGCATCCGATGTGGGTGAAATTCGCCCGCGCGATGGCTCCCTTCGCGGCGCCGCTGGCGAGTGGAGTGGTGGACTGGGCCGTGGCGCAGGGCATGGCGCCGAGGCGGGTGCTGGATGTCTCGGCCAGCCACGGGCTGTTCGGGCTGGCATTCGCGCGCCGCTTCCCGGACTGCACGGTTTCCGCGCTCGACTGGGCCCCGGTGCTGGAGGTGGCGAAGGAGAATGTGGCCGCGGCCGGGCTCTCCGAACGTTTCCGCTGGATCGCCGGCAGCGCCTTCGAAGTGCCGCTCGAAGGCCCTTATGACGTGATCCTGCTGCCCAACCTGCTGCACCACTTCGACATGGCGGGCTGCGTGACGCTGCTGCGGCGGATGCGGGGGGCGCTCTCGCCCGGCGGGCTGGTGCTGGCGCCGGAATTCGTGCCGGAGGAGGACCGCGTCTCGCCGCCCATGCCGGCGATGTTCGCCTTCGTCATGCTGGCGACTACGCCGGCCGGCAACGCCTATACCCGAATGGAATTCGCGGAGATGCTGCGACAGGCCGGCTTCGGCGGCGCGGATTTCGCACCGCTGCCGCCGGCGCCGCAGACCCTGGTGATCGGGCGGGCCTGACCCTCGCCCCGGCCGGTCCGGGCCGGCTGGGCCACGCTTCAGCGATGGACCAGCACCGGGATCTTGCTGTGGGTCAGCACTTTTGCAGTCTCGCTGCCGAGGAGCACGGCAGAGACACCGCGCCGGCCATGCGAGGCCATGGTGATCAGGTCGCATCCCCGGGTCCGGGCCGTCTCGATGATGGCCTCCCAGGGGTGTTCGTGGACCACCCGCAGCGTCTCGCAAGCTACTCCGGACTTCTCCGCCTTCGCCTTTACCTCGCCCAGGATCCGCTGCGCGGTCTCCTCGGCATGCTGCTGGTATTCGGCCTCCGTGTACGCGGCTTGGCTCGGGGCCAGGGAGAGCGTGTGGAACGGCTCGGAGACCGTCAGCGCGGTCACTCGCGCGCGCAGGGCCGCGGCCAGCTGCAAGCCTGCATCCACGGCCTTCGCGGACAGGTCAGAGCCATCGGTGGCAATCAGGATGTGCTGGTACATCGGATATCCTCCCATTTCATCCATTTCCGCCGCCCGCCCCACGGCGCAGCGTGGGAAGGCTGGGATCGCGGTGCGCTCTCACCCCTCGCTTTCAAAGCGGACCCATGCCTTCGGGCCTCCCGGCCCTTAGGCGAACCACCCTAGGCCAGCGCGTAGAGATAGATGGGGAGCGGCTGGGTATTGTCCTCCACCCGCTTCACGCCCGGCACCTGCTCGGCCAGCACGCGCAGGCCGCGCGCCACCGCGGCGTCGCGGACGAAGCCATGGAATTCCACCACGCCGTCCTTGACCTCGACCAGGGTGGTGAAGGTGTCGGCCCAGGGTTCCTTGTGCATCGCCGCAAGCACGGCGCGGCGGATCCGCTCGTCGGAATAGTCGCCCTGGTCGCGAGGCGACTCCATGAGTGCCCGCAGCAGGTCGGCGCGGGAGACGATGCCGCGCAGCCGCCCGTCCTGCACCACCAGCACGCGACGGATGCGCTTCTCCTCCATCAGATGGGCGATGCGGCAGGCGCTGGTCCCCTCCTCCACCGTCACCAGGTTCTCCGTCATCACGTCGCCGGCGGTGAGGCCATGGGTGCGCGCGTAGCGGTCCGCTTGGGCTGCGGGATCGCCGAACAGGGTGCGGATCCAGCCAACCGGCTTGTCCTCCTCCTCCGCCAGGCGGCGGATCAGGTCGGCCTCGGTGACGATGCCGAGCAGGGTGCCGTCGCTCTCCAGCACCGGCACGGCGGAGATGCCGCGCTCGGCAAGCAGGCGGGCCACCGCGATCACCGGTGTCTCCGGCGGCACGGTCACTACATCCGACGTCATCAGATCACGGGCGGTGAGGCTGCTCATCTGTCGCGTCCCTCCGAAGACGCTGATGGCAGCCTAGGGCCGCCCGCCGCGCCCGGCCTTGACCCAGCGCAACCTCCCCCGGCCACTCCGCCCTTTTCCGATCCCGCCGCTATGGTTATGTGTCCCCGTCCGAAAAACATCCGGGAGGATCACATGGCTGGACTGACCCGCCGCACCGCCCTCGCCCTACCCCTGGGGGCGGCCGCCGCCACCCTGGCGGCCCCCTCCGTGCTGCGGGCCGCGGAGACCCAGATCGCCATCGCCACGGGCACGACCGGCGGCGTCTATTACCCGCTCGGCGGCGGCATGGCGAACCTGATGAGCCGCAACATCCCCGGCATGAGCGCGACGGTGGAGGTGACCGGCGGCTCGGTCGCCAATTGCCAGCTTCTCGGCGCCGGCCGCGTCGGCATGGTCATCACCCAGGTGGATGCCGCGGTGGATGCGGTGCACGGGCGGGAGAAGTTCCGCGGCCGCCCGGTGCCGGTGCGCGCCATCGCCGTGCTCTACACCAACCGCATGCAGGTGGTGACCACCGAGTCCTCCGGCATCAAGACCATGGAGGACCTGAAGAACAAGCGCGTCTCCACCGGCGCCCCCGGCTCGGCTACCGAGGTCATGGCCTTCCGCCTGATCGAGGCCGTGGGCATCGACAAGGACAAGGACTTCCGCGCGCGGGAGCGCCTCTCCCCGGCCGAGAGCACCAACGCCATCAAGGACGGCAAGCTGGACGCCTACTTCTTCGTCTCCGGCGTGCCGACCAGCGCCGTCACCGACCTCGCGGCCAGCCCGAGCACCCAGATCGTGCTGCTCGACCACGCGCAATACGTGCCGAAGATCGTCGAGAAATACGGCCCGGTCTATTTCCCGGAGGTGATTCCGGCCGGCACCTATCCCGGCCAGAAGACCGACAACCACCAGATGTCGGTCGGCAACATCATCGCGGTGCGGGACGACATGGCCCCGGATCTGGTCACCAAGATCCTGGAGGTGATCTGGAATGGCCGCGCCGATCTGGCCCAGGTGCATTCCGAAGCCAAGAACTTTACCCTGGACAAGCAGAAGACCGCCGCCGCCGGCGTGCCCTGGCACCCGGCCGCCGAGGCCTTCTGGAAGAAGCAGGGCGCGAAGCTCGCCTGACGACCTGACCTGACCGGCCGGATCCGCCCCGATGGCGGGTCCGGCCGGTTTCGCTTTGAAGGCCCGCCGGCCCGGAGTTTGCCGCGTTGAGCACCCCGCACCCGCTCCCCCAGACCCATTCCCCCCTGCCACCGGAGATCGCCCCCGGCGCCCTGGACGAGGCCACCGCCGCCCGGGTCGAGCAACTGATCGAGGAGGAGGAGGGCGCACAGAACCGGTTCACCGGCATCCTGCACTGGGTGGCGACGGCCGTGGCGCTGGCCATGGCGCTGTTCCACCTCTACGCGGCCTACAGCATCGTGCCGACCACGACGCTGCGCTTCGTGCATGTCGGCTTCGCCATGGTGCTGGGCTTCTTGCTCTTCCCGATGGCACGGCGATTCCGGCACCGGCTGATGCCATGGGACGTGCTGCTGATCGCCGGCGGCCTCTATGTCACCTGGTATCTGATCGCCGGCGGGGACGACCTGCTGGACCGCTACGTCTTCCCCGAGCCGCAGGACCTGGTCGTCGGCTGGATCCTGATCCTGCTGGTGCTGGAGGTGACGCGGCGCGCGACCGGCTGGGTGATGCCGGTGGTGGCCGGGCTGTTCATGCTCTACGGCTTCTTCGGCGAGTACCTGCCGAAACCCTGGCAGCACCAGGGCTACGATTCCACCCGGCTGATCCCGCACCTGACCATCACGCTGGACGGCATCTTCGGCACGGCGGTGGATGTCTCCGCCAGCCTCATCATCCTGTTCACCATCTATGGCGCCATCCTGCAGGCCTCCGGCGCGGGCAAGTTCTTCGTGGATTTCAGCTTCGCCCTGACCGGCGGGCGGGCGACCAGCGCGGGGCGGACGGTGGTGCTCTCCTCCTTCCTGCTCGGCGGGCCTTCGGGCTCCGGCGTCGCCACCACCGTCACCCTCGGCACCGTCGCCTGGCCGATGATGAAGCGGGTCGGCTACCGGCCGGACGATGCGGGCGGGCTGCTGGCGGCGGGCGGGCTCGGCGCCATCATCTCGCCCCCGGTGCTGGGGGCGGCGGCCTTCCTGATCGCCGAATATCTGAAGATCGGCTACCTGGAGGTGCTGCGCATGGCGGCGGTGCCGACCGTGCTCTACTATGCCTCCCTCCTCTTCATGGTGGAGCTGGACCAGCGCCGCATCGGCGCCCAGGGCGGCGCGCAGGAAGTGGTGACGACCGAAGGCGCCTGGGCGCTGACGAAGAAGTACGGCTTCCACTTCTCCTCGCTGGTTGCGATCGTCATCTTCATGGTGCTGGGCTATTCGCCCACCTATGCCGTCCTCTACGCCATGGGCGTGGCGGTGCTGCTCAGCTTCCTGCGCCCCGAGAACGCGCTCTGGCCGCGCAGGCTGATCGAGACGCTGGCCTCCGGCGCGGTGCAGGCGGTGGGCATCGCCGCCACCTGCGCCTGCGCCGGCATCATCGTCGGCATCATCACCCTGACCGGCCTTGGGCTGAAATTCTCCGAAATCGCCATCCAGGCGGCGGGCGGCAGCCTCGTCGTCACCGCGCTCTACACGGCGCTGATCGTCTGGATCGTCGGCCTCGCGGTGCCGGTGACGGCCAGCTACATCATCTGCGCCGTGGTGGCGGCGCCGGCGCTGATCAAGCTCGGCGTGCCGGACTATGCGGCGCATATGTTCGTCTTCTACTACGCGGTGCTGTCGGAGGTCTCGCCGCCGACCGCGCTCAGTCCCTTCGCCGCCGCGGCCATTACCGGGGCGGGGCCGTACCGCACGACGCTCCAGGCCTGGAAGTACACCCTGCCGGCCTTCGTCCTGCCCTTCGTCTTCGTCACCGATCCGGACGGCGTCGGGCTGCTGCTGGCGCTGAAGCCGGGCATGACCTGGGTGGACGTGCTGTGGCAGGTCCTGCTGGCGGCGGGCGGGCTGGCGGCGCTGGCCGCCGGCTGCCAGGGCTATGCGCGGCGGGCGCTGGCGCTGTGGGAGCGGGCGGGGCTGATCATCGCCGGCGTGCTGATGATCTTCCCGGCGCTGGTGGAGGCGGCTTTCGGCGATGCCGTCCCGGCGCCACACTGGATCGGCGTGGCGCTCGGCCTGGTGCTGCTGGCGCTGCAATGGCGCGGGCGGGCGGTGGCGGCACCGGCGAACTGAACCACCTGCTCGCCTCGTTACGCAGGCGGTGATAGACAGGGCCATGCGCTTCCGCTTCGCATGGCCCCTTCTGTTTCTGCTGCTCGGCGGTTGCGGCGACACGCTCTGGGTTCTGCTGCTCGGCGGTTGCGGCGACACGCTCTGGGCCGGGCTGCCGCGCGGCCTGCACCAGCAGGGCGAGGCGCTTTGGGACCGGATCCCGAATGGAGTCTTCGCCCGCGACCCGCTGGCCGTGGTGGAGGAGACGGAACCCGAAGGCCGGGCGCTGCGCCTGCGACTCGGCGACCGCACCCTCTATGCGGCGCTGTTGCAGGAGACGGGGGAAAGGCGGCTCTGGCGCACCGCGACCGGGCTGGCCATCGCCACGGATGGCCCCCGGGTGGTGGCCACCTCCGGCTTGCGGGAGGTGCTGGCGGCCACTCGCTTCGAGGGGCCGGACCCGTTGCTGAGCCCCGCCGCCCTGCTTGACCGCCCGGCCGATGCGCGACGGCTGGTGGACCTGATGGATGCGGATCGCGACCCGGAGGGGATGCGCTTCGGCATCCCGGTCAAATGCCGCCTGCGGGCGAAGCGCCTGCGGCAGGATGCGGAGCTGCTGCTGGTTGAGGAACATTGCCGCGCCGAACGGGTCGGCAGCTTTACCAACCGCTTCTGGGCGGAGGCGGAGAGCGGCGCCATTCTCCGCGCCGAGCAGTGGGTGGGGCCGGGCGTGCCGCGCCTGACCCTGGAATTCCTCAGTCCCGCCAGCTGAGGCCGGCGCGGCGGACGAGCCCGGCCACATAGGCCAGCCACAGGATTTGCACCGCCAGCGCCGGCAGGACGACCAGCGGCTTGGCCCAGGGGCTGAGGTGCAGGAACAGCACCACCAGCCCCGCATGGTACAGGGCGAAGCCCCAATGCACCGCCGCCACCGCGCGCACCGGCATGCCGGCGCGGGCGGCCATCTGGTAGAGATGGGTACGGTGCGCCACCCCCACCCGGTCGCCCATCCAGGCGCGGCGCAGCAGGGTGAAGCCGGCATCGAAGAGCAGGCCGAAGATCAGCAGCGGCACGATCAGGAAGCTGACCTGCTGGCTGTCGAAGCGGGAGGCGGCGACGGCCAGCACCGCCAGGGTGAAGCCGGCGAATTGGCTGCCGACATCGCCCATGAAGATCCGCGCCGGATGCAGGTTGAAGGGCAGGAAGCCGGCGAAGCCCGCGGCCAGGAACAGCGCGGCGGCGTAGACGAACCAGCCCTCCTGCACCGCCGCGATGGCAGCCAGGGCGGCGCAGGCGATCAGCAGCGTGCCACCCACGAGGCCATCCAGCCCGTCCATGAAATTCACCGCATTGGTGCAGGCGACGATCCAGAACAGCGTCAGCGGCAGGCCGAGGAGGCCGAGCTCCGTCACGCCGATCCGGGGCAGGGAAAGCCGGCTCAGAACCAGGCCGCTGGCCATCGCCACCAGCGCCGCGGCGATCTGCGTCAGCAGGCGCAGCCGGGCGGAGACATCCAGCATGTCGTCCACCAGCGCCACCCCGGCGATGGCAAGGGCGGCCAGGATGACGCCCAGGAATTGCCGTTCCGCGATGCGGGCGTAATCCGCGGTCTGATAGAGCACCAGCATCCCGACGACGAAGGCCAGCACCACTCCCACCCCGCCGCCCCGCGGCGTCGGCCGGACATGCGCGCTGCGGGCATTCGGGTGGTCCAGGATGGGAAAGGCGATCATCCCCCGGACCGCCGCCGCCGAGAGCAGCGCGAGGCCGAGCGCGAAGATCAGGTGCTGGGTGAGGGCGGCGAGCGTCATGCGGCCGGGGGTGTGGCGGAAGCCCCGGCCGGCGGCAAGCGCCGGCCAGTGTCCTGGCGGCCGATTCACGGGTCCGGTCCGGCCCTCCGCCGGCCGGCCGGATCGTGTCAGCCGAGAGGCGTGGGTATACCCCCGGTCCGAAGGGGGTCCAGGCAGGTCACCCGCCGCCAGTCCGCGGCGCCCTCCGCCTCAGTGCCGTCACCGTGGCTTCTCGAGCAGCCAGGTCAGGTGCGAGCGCACCGTGGGCCACTCGGGCGCCGTGATGCTGTAGACGCAGGTGTCACGCAGCGTGCCGTCCCTCATGCGCTGGTGGTGGCGGAGCACGCCGTCGAGCTTGGCACCGAGGCGCTCGATGGCGCGGCGGCTCGCATGGTTCATGAAATGCGTGCGGAACTCGACGGCGAGGCAGCCGAGCTGGTCGAAGGCGTGCGCCAGCAGCAGGAACTTGGCCTCGGTGTTGAGCGGCGTGCGCTGGACGCGGGCGGCGTACCAGGTCGAGCCGATCTCCACGCGCGGCCCAGCGGCGTCGATGTTCATGTAGGTGGTCATGCCGACGGGCCGGCCACCCGGTCCGTCCAGGACGGTGAAGGGAAGCATGGAGCCCGCCGCCTGGAGGCCGAGGCGGCGGTCGATCTCCGCCGCCATCGCCTCCGGCGAGGGAACGACGGTGTACCACAGCCGCCAGAGTTCGCCGTCACGCACGGCCTCGGCGAGAGCATCGCGATGCTCCCACGACAACGGGACGAGTTCGACATGCCGCCCGGAAAGGGTGACCGGCTCCAATGCCATTGGCGCAACCTCTTGAACAACGCGGGCCGGGATTAACCATAACGGTGCCGGAAGGCACACCCGGCGAGGGTCCGGATTCCATCCCGGGCGGCCATCCGCCAGGGCCGCCGGCCGCAGCACTACCGCACGAACCCCATGAATCCGCGCTGCAGCGCATCCATCCGCCCGTCCCGCGTAACCTCCCAGAGCGGGTTGTCCACCGCCAGCCTCTGCCCGCCATCCCGCTGCACCGGGCGGATCACCGCGCTGGCCCGGGCGCTGGTCTCCGGCCCCAGCAATTGCAGGGGGATGCGGACATAGATGCCCTTGTCGAAACTGCCTTCCCCGAACTGGCTGAAGGGGACATTGGTGAAGGTGGCGAAGCCGCCCACCTCGATGCCGCTGTCGAACCGCCGGCCTATCTCCACCGTGCCGCCCCAGTCCCCCGCCAGATACCGCCCCGCCCGCAGCACCGCGTAGAGATTCCAGACCGGCAGATCGGCATAGAGCGAGAGATGCCCGGTCGCGACCGAATAGCCCAGGGTGGAGAGGCGCTGCCGGTATTCCCGCTGTGCCACCCAGTTCAGGTCGAGGCCGATGGCATAGGGCCGGTCCACCGGACGCCACAGCACCTCGCCCGAGACGCCGGCGAACATCGGCTCCAGCAGCCCGGCGGTAAGGCGGGCGAACCAGTCGGGCGCCGGGGTCCAGATCCGCTCGGCATAGAGGGCGGGGATGGAGGTCTTGCCCTCCCGCGCATAGCGGGCGTAGTCGCTGCGGACGTGCGGGAGTTGGCTGTCGCTGGGCAGCCCCTTGTCCAGATTGCCCGCCACCGCCTGCGCCAGGCTGCCGGCCAGGGCGAAGCCATGGCCGAGGCCAAGCCGTGCCCCGACCGCCACCCCCGTCTGCCAGCGCACCCCGGTCTTCGGATCGCCGAGCTGCAGGGCGAGGCGCGGCTCGATCCCCCAGGAGAGGGAGGGGTTGGGCGCGGTGCCCTCGGCGGGGAGAAGGGTGGCGCTGGCCAGGACTTCCTCGGCGCTGCCGTGGCCGGTGGCGGCGGCCTCCATGGCTTGGCGCAGCAGGACCAGGCGGGCGACGGTCACACCCTGGCGCTGCCATTCCACCCGCAGGCGCTCGACCTCCGGCGGCAGGAAGGGCTGCGCCGCCCGCGCCACCCGGCCGGCAACCTGCGGCAGGGTCGCATAGCGGCCTCCTTCCACAGTGATCCGTGCCTCTCCGTCCTTGATGGCAAAGCCGGACGGGCGGAAGCCGGCCCGGCGCAGCGCCTCTGCGAGCCCCGCCGGATCGGCCGCCGCCGGCCGCGGCGCCATGGCGGGCGGTGCCGGGTGGGGGAATTCAGGCGGTCGGGCCGGGTCCATGCGCAGCGACAGGCGCAGCAGCAGGTCGGTGCCATGGATGAAGTGGATTCCCGCATCCAGCCAGGGATTCGGCTGCCATTGCAGGCCGAAATTGAGCCGTGAGGCGGCTTTCCCGCGCAGGCCGGTCAGGGTACGGGGATAGCCGCCGCGCTCGTCGCGCAGGGCGTCGCCGGACCATTCCAGCTTGGCGTGCAGCCCCTCCACCTCGCCGAAGGGGGTGGGGAGGGGCGGGAGGTTCCATTCCACCCCGCCGAAGATCGCGGCCCGTCGGCCGCGGAAGAAGCTGTTGAAATTCGGCCTGCCGCCCGCCCCCACATGGCGCGGCCGGGTCGGGAAGCCGTCCCAGACCAGCCCCATCGGATTGCCGATATCGCTCCCGGTGCCGAGCCTCCCCCAGCCCAGGCCCAGGGAGACATCCACATCCCAGAAGCGCTTGGAGGCGACGAGATACTCGCCGCCATAGATCCCGGTGCCGATCGCATCCTGCAGCCCCACGGCCAGGGCGGGGCGCCAGGCATTCTCCCGCCAGAGCCGCAGCTTGAGGTCGAAGGCACGGTCATTGCTGGTGCCGTGGCCCGCCGTGGCGTCGAGACGGTCGGCGAGGCGGAAGGTGGCCTCCAGGAAGGGCAGGGCGGTGAAAGAGAGGAACCAGAATTGCCGCTGCCGGCGCCAGGAGGTCCCGGCCTCCAGCGTACCGTCCGGGCGGAAGCGGGCGTTGCGCATCTCGATCAGGCCGACGCCGCCATAGTTGCTGCCCGTCGCCGGCACTTCCTCGGCCCGTGTCGGTACGGCAACGAGAATGATGAGCAGGGCGATGAAGAGAAGGCCTGTCCTCGATCGCTGACGGGCAGCCCTGGTCATCGCGCGGCATCAGTCACCGCGCCATGTTAACGGGATCGCGAGCAGCCTCAACTGCCCGGCAAGGGCGCCTTAGGCGGCAAGGGGAACAGTGTCACGAAGCGTTCGGCGAGGGCACGGTCGCCCTCGATCCGCAGCACGCCCGCGGCTTCCAGCGCCTCCAGCCTCTGCCCGCCATAGATCGCCCCGGCGAGGACCGGCGGCGTGCCGGTGAAGATCAGGTCGGCACCGTCCAGCGGGCCGGCGGCGATCTCGATCCGGCCATGGGCGAGGTGGGCGAGGTAGGTTTCCTCGCCCAGGCGGAAGCCGATCCGCGCCTCCATCCCCTCGGCCCGCCTCGGATCCAGCATGGTGCGCAGCGACAGCAGCAGGGAGGCGGCGCTGAAAGGCAGGCTCGGGTCATGTGCCGGCGAGCGCGCGGCCCAGCGACCGAGGGCCTGGAAGATCGGCTCACTCTCACGCCCCCATTCGGTCAGTTCGTAGACCTGGGCGGCGGCGGGCGGCGGCAGCCGGCGGCGCCGGACGACCCCCACCGCCTCCAGCCCCTCCAGGCGCTGGGTCAGGATGTTCGCGCTGATGCCGGGCAGGCTGGCGCGCAGGTCGCTGAAGCGCCTCGGGCCGAACATCAGCTCCCGCATGACCAGGAGCGCCCAGCGTTCCCCGACCAGGTCGAGGGCATGCGCGGCGGCGCAGGCATCCTCGTACCAGCGGCGCGGCGGGGTGTCCGAGGCTTTTGTTGTTTTTGGTAACTTCATAGTTGCTTTTTCTAACTAACCCTGGCATCAAGGTCAAACAGCGATCCGAAGGAGGGAGTGGCCCATGTCCAGGCTGATCTTCGTGAACCTGCCGGTGCGCGACCTCGCCCGCGCAACCGCCTTCTATGAGGCGCTCGGCGCCCGGAAGGAGGAGCAATTCTGCGACGGCACCGCCTCCTGCATGGTCTTCTCCGACACGATCCACGCCATGCTGCTGACCCACGACAAATTCCGCCAGTTCACGCCGAAGCCGGTCGCCGATGCGCGGGAGACGAGCGAGGTGCTGATCTGCCTCTCCGCCGACAGCCGGGCGGAGGTGGATGCCATGGTCGGCAGGGCCGGCGTCGCCGGCGGCCGCCTGGATCCCGCCCCGAAGCAGGATTACGGCTTCATGTACGGCCGCAGCTTCGAGGATCCGGACGGGCATATCTGGGAGGTGATGTGGATGGATGTCGCGGCGGCGAAGGCTGCGATGGCGGCAGGCTGCCCCGCGGCCGGGGAAGGGAGGGCCTGATGCGCGTGATGGTCATGGTGAAGGCGACCGCCGAGAGCGAGGCGGGCATCATGCCCGGGACCGAGCTCCTGGACGCCATGGGCCGATTCAATGAGGCGCTGGCCGATGCCGGCATCCTCCTGGCCGGCGAGGGACTGCATCCTTCCTCCAGGGGCAAGCGCGTGGCCTTCGATGGCCCCAGCCGCACCGTTATCGACGGTCCCTTCCCCGAGACCCGCGAGCTGGTCGCCGGTTTCTGGATCTGGAAGGTCAAGGACATGGCCGAGGCGGTCGAGTGGGTGAAGCGCTGCCCGAACCCGATGTCCGGCCCGAGCGAGATTGAAATCCGGCCGATCTTCGAGATGGCCGATTTCGGCGAGGCCGTGACACCGGAGGTCGCCGAACGGCACGAGCGAACCCGCGAAAAGGTGGCCGGCCGCTGAGGCCCCGCTGGTCGCCGCCGGGATCCGCCCCGCTCCTTGAGCGGGATCCGCGGCGGCGACCGATACTCAACCTGCTGCCGTTTGGGCACCTCCGCCAACGAGGCCGGACCCTGGTTCAAGGGGGATGATCCATGTCGAAGATTGCGCCATGCCTGTGGTTCGACAACCAGGCCGAGGAGGCGGCCAATTTCTATGTCGCCACCTTCCGCGACTGCGGGCAGGAGGCCGCGATCGGCAGCATCCTGCGCTGCGGCGATGCGGGCCCCGGGCCGAAGGGAAGCGTGCTGACCGTAGGCTTCACGCTCGCCGGCCAGGAATTCGTCGCGCTGAATGGCGGCCCGCACTTCGTCTTCTCACCTGCCATCTCCCTCACCGTGACATGCGCGGACCAGGCGGAGGTGGACCGATTCTGGGAGAGGCTGTCCGAGGGCGGCGAGCCGGGCCAATGCGGCTGGCTCAAGGACAAATTCGGAGTGTCCTGGCAGATCGTCCCCGGAATGCTTCCCGCCATGCTGCGGGACGCCGATCCGGCACGGGCCGGGCGCGTCATGCAGGCGCTGATGCAGATGACCAGGCTCGATATCGATGCGCTCCGAAAGGCGTATGACGGCGCGGCGGCCGGGTAATCCGGAACGATCCGCCCGCATCGGCAGCAAGCCTGGAGCCCGCCCAGATCAGGCGCCACGATTGAACCAGGGCGCGCACAAGCACGCGATCCGGCGATTCCGCCCGATGAGGCGGGCAGGAATGGCGATACACAGGAAGAGGAACGACATCGCGGAAGGCATCGCGCCATGTCCCGCAAACTGACGGCTGAATTCCTCGGCACCTTGTGGCTGGTCCTGGGTGGCTGCGGCTCCGCCGTGATCGCCGCCAAATTCCCGGAGGTCGGGATCGGCCTCCTCGGCGTCGCCCTGGCCTTCGGCCTGACCATCGTGAGCATGGCCTATGCGGTCGGCCATATCTCGGGCGCTCATTTCAACCCGGCGGTCACCCTGGGCATCGTCGCTGCCGGCCGGTTGGGCAGGTCGGAGGCCGTCGGCTACATCATCGCCCAGGTGCTGGGCGGGATCGCCGGTGCCTTCATCCTGTATCTCATCGCCTCCGGCCAAGCCGGTTTCTCAACTGCGGCCGGCTTCGCCGCCAACGGCTTCGGCACACATTCGCCCGGCGGCTATTCCCTGGCCGCCTGTTTCGTGTCCGAATTCGTGATGACCTTCTTCTTCCTGCTGGTCATCCTCGGGGTCACGACCCGGCGCGCCCCGGCCGGCTTCGCGCCGCTCGCCATCGGCCTGTGCCTGACGCTGATCCACCTGGTCAGCATCCCGGTCACCAATACCAGCGTGAACCCAGCCCGCAGCACGGGCCCGGCGCTGTTCGTGGGCGGCTGGGCGCTGGCGCAGCTCTGGCTGTTCTGGATCGCGCCGATCGCCGGCGCGGTGACGGCCGGCCTGCTGCACTCCTGGCTTGGCGCCCAGGACGAGGCGGCCGTGCGCGAGGAAGCCGCGCGCGCCGCGGCGGCCGAGCCGGGC
>Ga0207747_1001444_pt1 | contig 16770 bp, 12 predicted proteins | sample HigsolmetaGSP11D_FD_184839 | JGI IMG/M metagenome (GOLD analysis project Ga0207747, IMG submission 184839) | High solid enriched microbial communities from the Joint BioEnergy Institute, USA - SP1-1-D (SPAdes) | ecosystem: Engineered > Bioreactor > SSF (Solid state fermentation) > Aerobic >...
TTTATTACAGCCCCACCATTTTCTTTTTTCCACTGGTAAGCATCCCATATCTTATACTTTTGGCTGCTGAAAACTTCTACAATAGATATTTCATCTGTTATAATCTCTATTTTTTGATTTTCAAGACTCATATTAATATATAATAAATAATGCAGTGCATGTATTACAGCCTGTAATTCTGCTTGTATATTTTTTTTACACCTTAAATTTGTATATCCAAGTATTTTATTTTTATCTGGGCTAATTATTAAAAAACTAATTCCTGCTTTGTTTTTCATAAAAGAACCATCTGTATATATTTTTACATTTTTCATACATTCATCGCATCCATTCAATTGCAAATACCTTACATTAACAAATAGTTAATTATATTCCTATTTCACTAATCATTTTTTCAATTTTTTCACTCATTCTACTTTTATAAATAATATCAATAATATCGTCTAATATCAACCAAATATTGTTGAATTCCTTTAAATTATTTGTTTATACGTGTTTTTCTAAAAATATCGTAGAATAACACAGTATAACTCTATATTTTATAGTTGCTACTATCAGAGATTTTCTAATAATTAAAAAATCTTCGATATAAAAATTTTAATATCGAAGATTTTTACTGAAATTTTATTTCTGAAGCACTTCGTAGAAATTTTAAATTAATTTAAATTGTAGTAATATACTACAACTAAAACTTGAACTTAGCACCTTTGTTAATATATCTACTCTTATATCTAATCTTAATTAAAACCTTTCTATTTATCAAAAATCTCTATGCTTTAAACATATGTCTCTAAGAAATTCAATATTATGTTTTGCATAAATATTACAAACATTATCTGCGCACTCTTTAACATTTTCATCTTTAATCTCATAAAGATATTCGACTAGTTTTACTATTTCGTCTTCAGGATAGGTTGGTATATTATATTTCACCATATCTAACAGCAATTGGCCAATAGTTAATCTCTTTTCAGCAGAATCCCTATCAGAAGCAAATTTATTAATTTTTTCAATAAAATAATATGTATTATGATTCACTTCTGAATATGGGATAGCAAACCTGATTCGATTTACACTTTCCTCGTCAAGGTTTTCTAAAATTCCTATCAATTTAATCGAGTCTGAAATTAATTTCTTATCATCATCATTTAATTCTTGAGAATTAATATCTTTATATTTTCTATATAATACATTCCAAAAAGCAATAATTTTCAGCCTGATTCTTTCCGCATCTTGCTTTGGAATTCTTTCTTTATCTTCATCTTCGTCATAGTTACTTAACTTATCATCATATGTCCAGAAATACCATAATATTTTACTAATCATCTTATAATCCCATTTTTCTATCACACTATCAAATAATTCATTATTAATATCCTCTTCCAAACCGTTTAAATAACCTACTGCTATATGTTGTGCAACATTCTCAATAACTTCTTCTTTAAAAGCGTGATAAATACTATGCTTATAATGATTTTTCATTAGTATGTATACATCCTTATATATAGGTCGAGAATAAATGTAGCCAACCATAAATCCTTCCCAATTCCTATTTTCATAAGTAATATTATTAACTTTGTCTTTTGACCATTGCTTATCCAAAAATATAAATTGTGGCAAGTACATACCAAATAAAATATAGGCATCTAGTACATACGAATCCATATATCTTATGAACATAGTATGTAAATCATTATCCCACTTAGTTTCTTCTCTATTTTCTTTTGTTGAATTTCTCTTTAAATATAATGATATATATAATAAGGCTTTTAATACCCTCCCTCTGATTGAGTTTAAAATATAGGCTATGTAATCATTATTTTCATCTCGCTCGTCATAATTACTAACTCTATCTAAAATAAGTAAAACTAAGTTCTTAGATTTTTTTACTTGGTCATATCCCATAGCCCATTTATCATCCTGAGTACCTTCACATATCAAATCAGCAAATACACCTATAGTCCAATTATGGTTAGCCTTCCAATCGCTATCATCAATAATAAAGGTATCATTCCAAAACTCATCTCTATCAATATATCTAAGCATAAAGTCTAAAATATTATTCCAATTAATAAATTTCTTTTCTCTCCAAGCATTCAAAAATCCATAAAAAATTTCATAAATATAAAAATATGCAGAATTTATGAACGGTAGTAAATTAGAATCGTACTTTTCAGGATTGTTTTTTACATGCTCACTTAACGTTCTTCCTAGTCCTCCAACAGTCGAACCTTCCCAGATATCTTCGGTCTTAAAAGTAGATAAAAAATCTGATAGTTCCTCGTTTGTCATTTTAGTTAAGTCATCTTGATTTAAAGGTGTCTTTTCTGTGTTCCACGTTGTATGAACCTCTCCAATTACTGGACCTAATTTAATATTGGAATTAACTTCCTGAAAGTTCTTGCTAATGTACTCTTCAAAGTATGGTATATGTCGTAAGGCATTAAGCCTTTTTATCTTCCATACTTTTTTATATGTATCATCAAATTCCAGACTACTATATTTGCTATAAGGTCCACATTCAATCAATCTTAATATCTTAGATATATGTTCAGTATCAATTTCACTAGCATTTATATTTTCAAGTATAACTCTCAATTCATCTCCAAAATAACTTTCCTGAATAATTAACTGCATTATTTCTGAATCAAGGTTATTCAAAATAACTGTTAGATATTTATCAGGTAAATTGCCTATAACATACAATGCAACTTTTATTAAAGCAAAATATCTGTTATTAAGTAAATTATTCAGAAAAATGATTTTGTCTTCTTCCACATTCTCTGCTTGGAACTTGTTTGTAATTATATCTTTGTAAAAATGAAGTAAAAGTTCATCTGCGTCACTATTATACATATTGTAAGAAGCATATAGTGAATAGTATGAACATTTAGAATACAGTCCATAATATAAGTTTCTTACTTTCGCATGCAAATTGCTTTCAAATTTGCTCTCATCAAGGATTTCATATAACCAATTTAATACATGCTTTGTAAAGTCATTATCGTTACAATATGCAATTTCTTTTTCAAATAACACTTTACACCTATCATAATTTTGTTTAAGAAAAATGCTTGTTATTGCCTCTTTATCAGTTTGTAAAACTGAAATTATATATTTTTGCCTATCATCTTCTAACTTAATTAAAAATTCTTCATTGCCATATTTTATAGTATTTCTGCTTACTCCTTTAAAAAGTACTTCTGTAACTCTGTTCAGATAACTTTTTATAAAATCTATAGAGCATTTTCGAGCAATCAATTCTACAGTTTTTTTATCAAAAAGTTTTTTAAAATAATGGCTTCCTATAACTAATGTTTTCTTATCTTCATTCACTTCGGTAACAATATCTATAATAATTTGGACCTTTTTAAAGTCATCAGGGTTATCCGAATTTAAGAATTTATCTAATAATGTCTCACCAATCTTTGCGACTACAAAATCAATGTTAAACCTTGATTTTGTCCACACTCTTACTAATTCTAAGACTTCGTTGGTTAAATATTCATTTGGAATTCTACCAATTATTTCTGTGAACTGGTTCCATACATGATAGTTGTCAATGGCATTACCCTCGCTATCCTTATATAACGAAATTTCTTGAATAATATTTAGAATTTTACTAATAACTTCTTTGTTTAGATTTTCTGTATTACTTAAAAGTTTGTTTAGATAATCAACGTTTACCCAATACGGTATGCTGTAATACCCATCCCCCTTATCAATAGCATTAGGTACTCTTTCTGGTTTATAAAAACCATTTTCAATCAATAAATCTAACCATCTAATGTCACTAATTTTTCTGAATAAATATTTTTCTAATGACTCATCTTCTTTAGCCATTTCAATAACGGCCTTAGCATTTATATTAAATTTTGGACTTCTATCTTCTATCACCTCGTCGATAAATTGCATCTTTTGAATATAATCTTGTTCATTACTGAGTTTATTTAAAACTTTAGACCATTTATCAATAATTGTTATTAATTGGTCATATCCTTTTTGGCCAATATCATATGGTATAAGTTCTACTCCAAATCCTAAATAATACTTTCTTAAAAGGCTTACAAGTTTTTTGTCCTCTTTAAAGCAAGCATATAACATATAATGCTTCCTAGTTTTTTCTGGATTTTTGACTTTTGATAACATGTATTCTAATATTTCGTATTCTTCTAATCCATATCCAATAAATAAAACAACATACTTTGTGTTGAATATCCTATCTAGAAATATAGATAATTCAGGATGATTGTCTTTCGAAAGACTTCCATAATGTAACATATAGTCATTCAGAGTTACAATCATATTATTTTCATCATTAACACTTCCATGAATATGAATTACATTACCATTTTGTAATTTGGATTCTAATAAATCAGATTGATTTATCACAATTTCCCCTTCTGGAGACTTTAATTTTACTGTCATTCTGCTGCTATCATTAGAACACGCACTACTTTCTGCTGTGATATCCTCATCTTCGACAATATTTAATGCAAAATTATCTAAACATTCATCATAATTAGTGGTTACGTAAATTGCTCTCATTGAATATAACTTTCCATAAACTTCTTTATATTTCTTATAGTACTCATCCTTTATCTTGAAGATTTCCTTTGCAGGCTGCGGTGTAATACCATTTTCAGCCATAAACATTTTACAAATAGTTAATAATTTTTTAGGCTCTTGTTTCTTTAAATCACAATAAGTGCGATAATCTATTAACCCTCGCTGAAAAATTTCATCTAATCTTTTATGAGCAAACTCCTTCCATAGGGGTAGCCCTATTAGTTTCGATACTCCTGCTCCGACAAAAATTATTAATCTTCCTGTTTTAGCAGCCTTTATTATGTCAATGTATGCATTTATATCAGGTATCTCTTTAATCTCGATATCTTGGTCTCTAATAGGGCTAGCATCTTTGCTATTGCTCATAAAAATTATCCCCCTTTACACCTTACGCTTAACACATGCATAATCATTATCCCGGTATATTTCTCACATATATATTAATTATGACCAACGGTCATCACATGATTTATTGATATAATTATGCTTGTTTATATTTTTTTGTTTGAGATATAAAATTTTTTTGATTTTGCTATAATTAACTTGTTGATACACTTTAAAATATTATCAGGCATGTCTGAAACTGTATATTTATTAACTTCTCCTCTATACATAGCACACAACAGTTTTGGCGTAATAGGAAAGTATAATCCGTTCATTTTTCCATTCATAAAAGAATCGTTATCATCTATAATAAATACAGGCTTGTCTGATGTAATAAAACTCTCATTTCCTGTAGATTTATAAAATACTATATGTAACATATCTAAGGCTTTTCTTACTTTTAATATATAATTTTCTATATTTTTATTTTGAAACTCATCCAATTTTTTTAGAAAAAAACATCTTGCATATTCATCTAATATTTTTTCATAATCTTCATTATTTAAATTATCCTTAATATTAATAATGCATAGAATTTGGTCTATAATTTGCTTATAGTTATCTACATTATCTTTTGTTCTCCATTGCTGACATATGATAAAATCTTTTAAATTGCTGATTTCCTTAATAGTAAGATTCCCTTTATTTATTCCCTCTTGTAATGCTTTTAATAATTGGTTCCAGCCGTTCTCATATGTTTTCCAATTCTTCTCAATAGTCAGTATCCTAACTTGTTCTATAGCATTTTTTAATTTCTTTTTGCTTACAATTCTACCATCTTCCCCCACAATGACCCAATTATCAAAATCAAAATATTGCTTCGCATATTCTTGTACACTCTCTAATTTTCTGTTATTAATATAAACATTGTAATCTTTAAGACAATCAAATATCTTCTTAATGTCCTCATCTGTACACGCTAACAATTCATTTACAGTTTTCGTATATAAATTATTCTCCCCTAAAATATTGCTTGGCTTACAAGCCTTAATTAGACAATTTGTCTTATTATCATATAAATATAATTGATTATTATCATCTACCCAAGAGTTTAAATATGTCTTTGGAACATAATGTTGGTATTTATATTCACCCATAATTACTCTCCCATATTGAAACTGCTAAATTATCAAAATCATACTTAGTTTATTTTTACTTAATTCCATTATAATACATTTTTTAACTTTATTCTATTTTAATTCCTGTATGCGATAGGATTTTGGCTATAATAAAAGTCTTTAAAATATTTTACCTAAAAATTTGAATCTCGGAAAATGCTATGTAAAATTACCTCCAAATCTCTAAAAGGATTTAGGGAAAGGAGGTGAATACATGGTATCCATCGACACTATCCGAGCATACACATATACCAATATTAGCATAAATTACCTTATAAAGAATGGCTGGAGGAAATGGGTAAATAGAAAGGATGGTACTGTTTCTTATTTTAAAAAAGATAAGCATCTCCTATTTTGGTACTTCCCACAGGGAATATTGTTGATTAAATTCAGTATTACAAAATTTTATTACGGCACAAACGCTAAAGTATTTGATTTGAACAATGCTAGTCTAATTATTAAGTTGGTAAACTATAGAATTAAAAGACTTTTTCCCTCAGGCAGTGGTATAGTTCCATTTGAAAATTGGACTTGTTCAGAGATTCATCCTTTTATTCATTTACATGCAGATAATGTAAAAGATAAAATAACTTACCTGGAATGTCTCAAGAAATTATACTATCCTAGACTGAAAAAACATACGTATGCAATGGGAATACAGGCTAGAAACAAAAGCCGTTCAATAAATATTTATAGTAAATCAGATGAAATAGAATTTAGGGCTGATAATAAGCCTTCTTCAATATCATTTCAGGATTTATCAATAAACAATATTGAAAATGTCATAAGATTTGAATATCAACTCAAAAAACACTCAGTAAAATACCACTTTAAAAATAACAGAAAAGTAAAAGATGTCCTGAGAAAAGATTTCTGCCAAAACATACTCTTGTCAGTTATTGAAGACATCGGTCTTGATAATTCTTTTTTATACAAACAAGAAATCATCAACAGAATTAAAAAGGAATTCAGTAAAATAAAGGCTAGAAACTTAATAGAATTCGTCATCGATTTCAACAAAAAACCTGAAGATTTTATTAATGCAAAATATCCGAAAAAAACACAAACCAATTATTTAAGAATATTAAAGGAAAAGAATATTAATTATGTCTTCCTTCCTAATAAAGTAAGTAAAAAGATTGATTTTACTAATTTTGAAGAACCAACTAAGTCAACTTTACAATTTTCTCTTTTTAAAATATTATTGATAATAGCCCTTTTAAAATTTTGCAATATACCACAGAAAAAATATTATATAAAGCCTGTAGCATTGACCTCAGTATTCACGGCAGAGGCGTATTATTATGAAGATGGCGGCGGGTAATGCTTATATATATCATAGGTAAAATTAATCCCTATTTGAAAATAACCATAATAAACTGTTATATAATAACCATGTAATAACCTTTAACACGTGTTAAACTTAAATTAATATGAATAAAGTTAAGGTCATTATGTATCCTTTTTTAAATGAGATACACAATGGCCTATTTGTGCATGTGGTTCTACACAAGCATGCTGTGTTTTTCTAATTTCTCAAGCATAATTTTTTGCTGTTTGGTAGTAAATTGAAAATAGCACAAAGTAGAGTTAACAGATTTATGTCCTAGCCAAAATTGAACTTCTTTTATATCCAAGTCTGATTCTGCTAGATGCACTGCAGTAGAATGTTTCAAACAGTGAAAATGCCATTTGTTTTCATCTTTAATTTTTGCCATTTGGCAGTATCGCTTCATTAAGTAGTCCAGCATTTTCCTGGAGATTGGATTTTGCTCCTGGCTCTTAAAAAGTACCTCTGATTCTTCTTTAACTCCATATTCTTTAATGTATTGATTTAGAATTTTAACAGTTTGTTTATCTAAGGCAATGGTATTATTCCAACTACTTTTCAGTCTCTTACAGTATAACTCTCCTTTGGATTTATTGTAGTATTCCAATTTTAATAGCCTGATTTCCGAGGCTCTAAGTCCGCAGCGATATGCTACTCTAAAAATACATAAATTACGGAGTGCATGCCTATCACCAGAGTTTTTTATTGCATTAAATAACCTACTTAATTCATCCTGTGTAAAATATTTTATTGTGGTATCCATAACATCCTCCTTAAACTTGGACAATATATTCATTATGTCCAACCTTAAGTCACTTCACAAGCCTTGGTATTTCTACATTTACAAGAATCATTACTAAAACCAAACAGAATGTTGGACATTACTCAGCAATTTATAAGCAGTATAAGTAGCGACCATTTCCTTTTTAATAGATGCTTCTAAACATAATATAGCGCATAGTGTCCAAGTTGTAAGGTCCTTTTTTACAAATAGTTAAGTTCACAGAGATAAAGAGAAATGATTTTAATTCATTTCTCTTTATCTCTGCTTCTATAACATATAATATTTATAATAATTCTTTTTTCGCATTGAATGCGGTGTTTACATTTTATTTATTGATAGGGTTTTTGCTATTATCTGATGTAATGTTATTTAAATTATAACAACACATATCATAAATCAAGCAGTTACTGCACATCGGTTTTCTTGACCTGCATACTACTGCAGCGAAATCTAAAAGTCCATAATTATAATCAACATAATTATCCTCTGGAATAAGCATTTGGGCAAACTCCCATACTTTTTTATCTGTATGCGGACGTTTGCTGGAAGATTTAAAGCCAAAAAATCTGTCAAACACTCTAATCACATTTGTGTCTACAATAGCATAAGGCTTATTATAGCCAAAACACAAAATTGCATTGCCTGTATAATTTCCAATGCCTTTAATGGCTAATAATTCTTCCCTTTTGTCTGGAATCATCCCCTCATACATTTCAATAATTTGTCTTGATATACTGATAATCCTATCTGCTCTGTAAAACAACCCTAAGTCTTTAAATAAATCTTTAAAAAATATTATGTCTGCATCAGCAAGTTCCAAAACGGATTTATATTTTTTTACTATAGTATTATAAGGATTTATAACTTTTTCAACGTTTGTCTGCTGTAAGAGTATTTCTGAAACTAAAACCTTATATGCATCAAAGGTATACCTCCAAGGAAATGTTCTGCCATTCTTCGAATACCAATCTAAAATATATTTTTGAAATTTTCCAATTGCTTTGTATTTCATACAAATCTCATCCTAACTACAAAGCAATCGCTGTACTATCTAAACCTTCTGGCTTATGTGCATGTTTGCTTTCACTATCCCATTCTCTCATGATTGAAATCATATTTGACGCAATTCTTTCTACAACTGGTACCGTAACAGAGTTGCCTGCCTGCTTATACAACTGTGCATCACTTACATTTTCAGGAATTTTATAACTTTCTGGAAAACCCTGAAAAAGCAGGCATTCTCTCGGTGTAAGTTTTCTTATTCCATATTTATCCCTAATTAACGGAACATTATGCCCCCCAGTACCCATATTAGCAGTCAGTGTAGGACATACTTTGCTTTTATTTTCTCTTACATATACTCTTCTCAACTGGTATATTGTATCTTCTTTGGTCATGCTTTTATTAAGCATATCATAATATTTTGAACTGCTGTCATAGTAGTATTTATCGTCTTGTTTAACTTCTTTATTGACAATATCATCTATAGTCTTTGTAAGCGGAATGGGGTCTGGAAAATAAAATCTATTACATTCTTCTTTATTTATAAACCCGACTATATAGATGCGCTCTCTGTTTTGAGGCACGTTTCCATACTCCATAGAGTTCATAACCTGATACCTTATATGATAGCCTGCTTCTTTTAAAGCATCATATATAATTCTAAATGTTTTCCCGCTGTCATGGGACACAAGATTCTTTACATTCTCTATAAAAAACGCCCTTGGCTTTTTTCCTTCAAGTATGCGCAGTGTTTCAAAAAACAAATGGCCTCTTTCATCTTTAAATCCTTTTTGATATCCTGCAATACTGAATGCCTGACATGGAAAACCTGATGTAAGAATATCGAAATCAGGTATATCCTCTACACTAATATCTCGGATGTCCCCTTCAACAAGATAATCACTTCCAAAATTCTCTCTATATGTAGTACAAGCAAATTTATCAATTTCGTTAGCCCATACAATATCTGCACCTGCTCTTTTAAATCCCAAACAAATTCCGCCAATACCTGCAAACATACTTGCTACTTTATAATTTCTTGTCATATAACCACTCCCTGTACTGATAGCCTTTTCTTTTGTATTTAGTATAGCACAACTTTTAAAAAAAAGCAGCACGCCGCTGCATATTTTTATAAAAAAGTCCTAGCAGTAGGACTTATTTTAAAAATATTATTATTTATTTTCTTCATAGAAATTATCATACGAACCAATTTCAGTAAAGTTTATTGAATATAAATTCTCATTTTCTTTATATACTACTACAGAATCTAACCCCAGTTCTTCTAGTCTGCTGTATGTAAGAAGTTCTCCTTCTCTTAAATTCATTACAGTTCTCAACAGCCACTTGCCTAGCGCCAAATTTGGATTTGACATTAGGGCTTTTCCCCCATCTTGGCAAACCTTGGCGCTGAGAACCTCACCATTGGGAAGAAGCAAATTAAATGGCTGTTCTCTCGGCGGAAAAAAGTTAGGAAATTTTTTGTGAATCCAAGCAGGTATTGGTATGTATATTTCATTAGGGTCTCTTGGTCTGCCTTTTGCATTCCACTGATTTAAGCCACTTCTTTCTGGTACGTGTCTGCCACCCCTATCAGAAAACAACGGCAGAAAAACATGTTCTTTTTCTTTTATTATTGGAGCAAATCTCAGTTTGCCGGCAGATTCTTTAAAGAGATTTCTTAATACCTCAAAAGGATTCTCAATTATATTTACATCAATATCTAAAAGAACATTTTCAGTAATAAATCTCTTATAAAGAGTGCTTTTTGATAAATTAAAACTGTACTCATTTTTCCCATCTTCAAAAGCAATAATGTTTTTCGTTCCAGCATTTATGTTTTTTATTCCTTTTATATCGATTTCATCCATCGGGCATTCAAAAACTTTAATTTTGCCTTCTTCTCTTACTACACAGTGGTATATCAGTTCATCCAGTCCGTGAATTCTTTTAGTTGCTCTAATTCTTTCATTTCTTAAATTAGATACTATTTGAACTATCTCTTTAGGTGTTTTCCCTCTGAATAAACTGCTGTCTCTATTAAACTCAGCAATCTTTTGAAGTGTTCTGCCATTTCCATTTAAAAAAGTTTTTATTCCTATTCCTATTCTGTCTTTAGAGGCATCTGCCGAGCAGTCGGACCTTGATAAATTTTCCGCTCCGAATGCCAAACAGAAAATATTTTCTACTTCCCTATAACCGAGGTATGGAATTGAACTTTCACTTGAAAGTCTTGACATTGCCCCTACTGCATACAGCATCTCTCTGTACAACTGCTTGTTTTCGCTTTTTTGTAGTTCCAAAAACAATCTAATCACCTCCTTTTCCCTGCATATTTTTGCTTCAATTCTTTAATCAGTTCTCTTTTCTCATCTTTTGAAAGTGAATAATAAATATGTACCATTTCTTTAAATTCTTCTTCTTTTGGGTTATATCGCACATCTGTTAATCCCATTAAATACTCGATAGAAACATGAAAATACTCTGCAATTTTTTTAATTGTATCTATGTCAGGGGTTCTTTTATTAGTTTCATACTGACTCCATGTATTTTCATTTAATGAAAACTCGAGAGCCATATCTTTCTGTTTTACTCCTGCACTTTCTCTTAAATATCTAATTCTATCTCCCAAAAAATCCATAGGTATCTCTCACCTCCTCACAACAATAATGTATCACTTTATAAAACAAAAAGGTCATAACTTCTCACACTGTGAATTCACAATATGAGAAGTTATGACCTGCCTTTAGTTTTGCATGAATAGTATGAGGTCTGAACAAAAAAAGCGCTTCAAGCAGAAGCACTTTTTCTTTGTTATTACTATATTCCCTTTTGCTTTGATAATTTATAATCTTTTCTGATTGAGTAGATTATATAAGCAGTTAACACTGAAAATGGTATAAACCATAATTTTAATACTTCCTGACCTACTGCTGGAACTTGCTTTATAACTGTAAGTAAAATATAAAATACACTATATCCTACAATGATGGGGAATGCATTTGATAAAATAATAGACAAAATAATAGTTTTTTTACTCATCATTTCTTCACCCCTGTAAAACATTTTTATGTTATTAGTATAACGTATATTGTTAGGAAGCGCAGGTCCTTATCATATTGTTTTAAGTAGAAATTAACACTCTATTTTTTGCTTACTCGAGGTGTATATATAGTAAACTTACAAAAAAAGAATAAATGGTTCCGTGAAAACCATTTATCCTTAAAAAAACCATATTTACCAACTACGCTTTTACACTATTATACTTTCTTTAATGATGCTTGTAAATATCTACTTATTGAATAAAACTTAAAAAATATAACTGTTAATAATTAACAATCGAATAATTTCCCTGTGCATCTCTTCGGTATATTTTTTCTGATATTTTATTTGTATCCTCGTCTTCATTTATTAATTTGCGCAATATATATAAATTTGTATTTAACATATGTTCATCATATGCTGTACAAATCAAACGAGTACATGATGGCATACAAAACAATATATCTGTTCCTATCTTTTTTCGAATTTGATGCTGTATATGTTTAGTTAGAAATAAAGTTGCTCCAAAATCGGAATTAAAGCGCAGGCAATAAAGGTGATGCATATCATCGAGTTTACAAAGTATGTTTGTTATTTTATTCAGGTTTTTCATGCTTTCAGTTTTTAACACTTCAAAATCTATGTCCGCATTTTGTAAATCATCATATACTACAAATCTGAAAACTTCTCCCAAATCCACCACATAAAAAAGCGATAAGTCGCAGAACAAATCCTCCTTTACAAAGTTGTGATTAATATTTGTTCCAAAATCTTTAGATTTTATAAATGGGAAAGTATTGTTTAAATTTAACCTGAATTTATACGTATTTAATATTTCGGAAATTATTTTTATATACTTTTGCAAGTTTTTTTGATATCCAAGAATTTTATACTCTTTATACATTGTTCTTAAAGGCAGAGAAGCATTAGTAAACTCGCTACCAATGTATATTCTTTCTTTTTCATCCAGTCTAACTTCGTTAAATTCTCTTTTTAAATCCTGAATCATCCGATTTGCAAACTCTATATATTCCATTATTATCCCTCCTATTTCATTTTATAAGTATAACGTCAATTTTGAAAAAAATCTGGTCCTAAATACAATCAAGGAGTAAAATATAAAATAGATATAGGAAAGGAATGATTTAAATTGAAAGAACGAAATAAGCGGTATATTTATATACTATTACTTTCAAACATTGCTATCGCTAGTTTTCAGGTCATTGTTCTAAATCCAATCATCAAAATTACTCTTGCCACATATACCATGATAACCTTACTAATTGCTATAATTTATATAAAAAGTGCTTAGTGTAATAAGATTCTATAAAAAACTAAAATTACTCATATATCTTGTTAATTTTTTGCTTTAAATTCCTTAACTCTGTTATAGAAAGTATTCTTTTTTAAGCCAGTTAGTTCCATTGCTTTTACAGCAGTAATATCCCCGTTAACCCACCGATTATAAACATCTTCAAAATTATTTGGTATTATTTTGGGACGTCCAAACTTTACACCACGTTTTTTTGCAGATTCTATGCCCATTTTCTGCCTTTCTTTTATGTTTTTCAATTCCTCTTGTGATAACCATGTCAGTATTTGCAAAACAAGATTTGAAATTAATTCACCGATGCCATCAAGTTGGCGGTATTTACGGGTATTAAGGATTGGCATATCAAGAACCATAATATCTATTCCATTATTAATCATCCATTCCCATTCTTTTAAAATTTCCGTTTTATTCCTTCCTAATCTATCGAGGCTTGTCACAACCAGTAAATCTCCCTTTCTAATACTTCTTTTAAGCAAAAGATACTCTGGACGATTAAAATCACGACCGGAGCACTTATCCACAAAAATGTCTCTTTCATTTATTTCAATGCCACATTCTTTAATAGCATCTAATTGCCTTGATAGATTTTGTTCCTTTGTAGATACCCTTATATATGCGTAATTTCTTTGCATTAACTTTATCCTCCTTATGTTTAGAAAAGTATACTTTCATAAACAATAAAATTTTGCGGGAAATCATGTTTTAAAAAGTTTATATGCTATTTTTTAAACATTTGTAAAGTATCATGCACTTTTATAAAAATATAGCGCACTATCATTAAAAAAGCAGCATGTAAAATACAACCAAAAGTTGTAGAAAAGGGAGTAGAATAGTAATATTTATAAAGTCACATTTCCGTTTATGCTTGTCCAAAACAAAAAAAGTGATAGCCTTATTCTCTAGAACAAGCCTACCACCTTATCTATACAATTATATTAATTTAAAACCCCATAAAATTCCTTTTCTTTTTGTTCCCTATACTTCCGATATTCTTCTGCAAATTTTTCTTCAAATTCTTCTAAGTTTAAATTCATGTTTTTGTCTATAAAATCATCCATGAATTCTCTATCTTCATCATTTTCAATTTCTTTTTGTAACTCATTTATATATTCTCTAAACTTACTGCTTGCATTTTGCTTTTCTATATCTTTTACATATTCTTCTATATCCCCATAATGCTGTAAAAGCAGGTTTAATTCTTTTCTCCCTTTAGATTTCAGGTATTCATTAAATGACTTAAAGTCTTGAACTCCTAATACTTTACATAATCCGTATATATTAGAATACTGGTTATACTCTACCTTTTTTAATGTTAGCCTCTTAGGACCATACCGTGCATTTGAAATAGTGCCAATAACTATTTTTGAATATACTTTCTCTAAAAGTTGCCTTTTTTGAAGAAGTGAAAGTGAATTAAAATATTCTTCTATATTCTCAAATTTCTCTTGCTCTTTTGCTTCACTAAGTAACGCTTCTCTTCGCTTTATTGCTTGAATTATTTTATTTTGTTGTTCTTCTTTAAATTTTTTAACTTCTTCTATATCTTTTTCTGTATCTTTTATCATTTTTTCTATGCGATTATACTTTAAGGAACCCTTTTCTTCTTCTAATTGCATATTAATTAAGTTGTCTAATTTTGTTAGAAGCCTACTTTCGTTTTTCTCAAGATTTTTAATTTCATCTTTTATTTTATTTATTTCTTTATCAAAAAGCATTTCTTTATTAGCCCCGTGTTTTTCTCTCAAATAATTTTGATATTCTTTTACAAGTAAAAAAGCCTCTTTTAACCTTTTAAAAAAGTCTTCTTTAATAAGATTAAAGGCTCGTTCTTCCTGCACACTATAATACCCATTACATAAGTTTTTCCCAGCATTAAACGTAGAACATTTATAATACACCTTTGCCTCTGCTATACTACCATCGGCTCTCTTGTGCCCTGGTTGAAGGCTACTTGTCATATTTCCCCCGCAGTGAGGGCATTTCAATATGTTAATAAACATTTTTTTGTGTGCATCAAAATATTCTTGTTTAGTTATAGAGGACATTGCTTCTGCCATATTCAAGTTTTTTCTTATTTTTCTCCTACCCCGGAGCCTTTCAAGAGTTTCGAGAAAAAATTCTTCACTGATAATTGCTTCATGATTTCCCTTTGGCAAGTCAAAAAAGTCAATATCGTAAATACTTATTTTTTCCCAAATTCTAACACCTTGCTCTGTTTTTTTCTTCTGTTTTCTTTTTGCCCAAAATAGTCTTCCGCAATATACTGGATTTTCTAGTATTTTTTGAACGGTAGCGGTTGCAAATTGTTTTCCTTGTCTTGTTCGGTAGCCGCTCAAATTCAAATGCTGTGCAACATTTTTTATACTGTATTTTTCATTTGTAAAAAGATGAAAAATTAGTTCTATGATTGGTTTTTCGTTTTTATCAATGACTAATTTCTTTTTTATATCTTTTCTTTTAGTGCTTTTTTCTTGATTTTTTTCTGTTAATACTTCATCAGTTTTAGCATTTATATAAATATAGCGATAACCAAGAGGTGCAGGGCCTCCATAATAATTTCCGCTAAGGACAGACTTTTCCAGTCCTGCTTTTACACGTTCTCTTAACTGGTCGATGAAAAGTTCATTTAGCATGCTGTAAATTGAAACCATAATCTTAGCGTTTTGCCCGTTTATATCTCCCAAAAATGCTCCATCACAAGTAAATAGTTTGAGTTGGTTTTCCTTCAAAATTTTAAAAATTTCCATCGTATGGGGAATACTTCTACTTATGCGGCTTAAATCATAGCAACAAATTCCCTCAATTTGCGAATCTGACTGCTGTAATTGTTTTAGTAATTCTTTTAGTTCATCTCTTTGCTCTATTGTTGTACCGCTTATCCCAGCATCGCAGAAATAAATAAAGTCCTCCATCCGATACCCTTGCGATATGAGTAAAGCCTCACATCTCTCTTTTTGTACAGTAAGCGAATACCTATCTTCTGCTGCTTGCTTTTCGCTTGAAACTCTCGTATAAATCGCTATTTTACCCATTTCTGGACTCCTTTCGTTCGGTGTTATGCCCTCTCACTTATAAGCATAACACATAAATCCCAGAATCCTGCATTAGCGATGATACGGCTCATTATTCATAATCCTGAAAGCCCTGTAAATCTGCTCCAGTAAGATCATTCGCATCAGTTGATGGGGAAAAGTCATCTTAGAAAAAC
>Ga0207747_1001447_pt1 | contig 16716 bp, 12 predicted proteins | sample HigsolmetaGSP11D_FD_184839 | JGI IMG/M metagenome (GOLD analysis project Ga0207747, IMG submission 184839) | High solid enriched microbial communities from the Joint BioEnergy Institute, USA - SP1-1-D (SPAdes) | ecosystem: Engineered > Bioreactor > SSF (Solid state fermentation) > Aerobic >...
TCCTCGGGGTCGATCACCAGAAAATTCGGTCCCTCGTGAAAGCAGTCCACCGGGCAGACTTCCACGCAGTCGGTGTACTTGCACTTGATGCAGTTTTCCGTGACGACGAAGGTCATGAGGCTCTCCGCAAAAAAGAATCGCGTAATGCTAGTCGGCGTTGCCGCAGGGGGCAACCGGCCGGCCCGGTATTAGTTCTTTAGCAGTTGCTTTAATCGATAGAGCTCTTCGAGCGCCTGGCGAGGCGTCATATCGTCAGGATTCAGCGCTTTCAGCCGCTCCAGCGCCGGATGCGGCGGACTTTCCACGAACAGCGGCAGCTGGTCCATCGGCTGCGGGACGCGGCTGTTGCCGCGTTCCAGCTCGGCGAGCTTGTGGCGGGCGGCGGCGATCACCGGTTCCGGCACGCCGGCCAGCGCCGCCACCTGCAGGCCGTAGCTGCGGCTGGCCGGGCCGCCCTTGAGGGCGTGCAGGAACACGATCTGATCGCCGTGCTCGACCGCGTCGAGATGGACGTTGGCGATGCCCGGGAACTGCTCGGGCAGCGCGGTGAGCTCGAAGTAATGGGTGGCGAACAGGGTGAAGGCGCCGATTCGCCCGGCCAGGTGGGCGGCGGCGGCCCAGGCCAGCGATAGGCCGTCGAAGGTGCTGGTGCCGCGGCCGATCTCGTCGAGCAGCACCAGGCTGTCGCGGGTGGCGTTGTTGAGGATGTTGGCGGTCTCGGTCATTTCCACCATGAAGGTGGAGCGGCCGCCGGCCAGGTCGTCGGAGGCGCCGATGCGGGTGAAGATCCGGTCGATCGGGCCGATCACCGCCTGCTCGGCCGGCACGTAGCTGCCGACGTGGGCGAGCAGGGTGATCAGCGCCACCTGGCGCATGAAGGTGGATTTGCCGCCCATGTTGGGGCCGGTGATGATCAGCATCCGCTCACGGTCGGTGAGCGTGACGTCGTTGGGCACGAACGGCCCGTCCAGCACCCGTTCCACCACCGGATGGCGGCCGGCGACGATGCGCAGGCCCGGCTCGGCGGTCAGCTCGGGGCGGCGGTAGTCGAGCGTCTCGGCGCGCTCGGCCAACGCCGCCAGCACGTCCAGCGCCGCCAGCGCCTCGCCGCTGCGCTGCAGCGGCGCCAGCTCGGCGGCGAGCTTGTCCAGCAACTCGTCGTACAGCGCCTTCTCGCGCGCCAAAGCGCGCTCGCGGGCGCTCAATACCTTGTCCTCGAAGGCCTTGAGCTCGGGGGTGATGTAGCGCTCGGCGTTGGTCAGGGTCTGGCGGCGGATGTAGCGCTCGGGCGCCTGTCGGCTCTGCGCCTTGCTCAGCTCGATGTAATAGCCGTGCACCCGGTTGTAGCTGACCTTGAGGTTGGCGATGCCGGTCGCCTCGCGTTCGCGCCGCTCCAGGTCGAGCAGGAATTCGTCGGCGTTGCGCGACAGCGCGCGCAGCTCGTCCAGCTCGGCGTCGTAGCCTTCGGCGATCACGCCGCCGTCGCGGATCAGCATTGGCGGGTTGTCGACCACGGCGCGGCGCAGCAGATCCTCGGTCTGTGGATGCTCGCCGGCTTCCGCGGCCAGCTCGCGCAGCAGCGGCGCATCCAGCTCGGCCAGCACGGTCTGCAGCGTCGGCAGCCGCGCCAGCGCCTCGCGCAGGGCCACCAGGTCGCGCGGCCGCGCCGAGCGCAGCGCCACACGGGCGAGGATGCGCTCGACGTCGCCGACGCCATTGAGTAGCTCGCGCAGGCGGTGATGGCCGCCGGTTTCCAGCATCAGGGCGATGGCGTCCTGGCGCGCGCGCAGCACGACATGGTCGCGCAGCGGGCGGTTGAGCCAGCGCCGCAGCAGGCGGCCACCCATGGCGGTCAGCGTGGTGTCCAGCACCCAGGCCAGCGTGTGGTCGGTGCCGCCGCTCAGGTTGTACTCGATTTCCAGATTGCGGCGGCTGGCGGCGTCGATGATGATGCCGTCCTCGCGCCGCTCCACGGTCAGCCCGTGCAGGTGGGGCAGGGTGCCGCGCTGGGTCTCCTGGGCGTATTGCAGCAGGCAGCCGGCGGCGCAGATCGCCAGCTTCAGCTCTTGGCAGCCGAAGCCGGCCAGGTCGCGGGTGCCGAACTGCCGGCACAGCAGCCGCTCGGCGCTGTCGTATTCGAAATGCCAGGGCGGACGGCGGGTGACGCCGGTCATCTGCGCCAGCGCCGGCGGCGGGTCCTGGTCGTCGCGGATCACCACCTCGGCCGGGCGCAGCCGCTCCAGCTCCGCCAGCAGGGCGTCATTGCCTTCCACCTCGGCGACGGTGAAGCGGCCACTGGACAGTTCCAGGCAGGCCAGGCCGAAGCGCTCGCCGTGGGCAGCGACGCTCATCAGCAGATTGCTGCGCCGCTCCTCGAGCAGGGCCTCCTCGGTGAGCGTGCCGGGGGTGACGATGCGCACCACCTGCCGTTCCACCGGGCCCTTGCTGGTGGCGGGATCGCCGATCTGCTCGCAGATGGCGACCGACTCGCCCTTGCGCACCAGCTTGGCCAGGTAGCTCTCCACGGCGTGGATCGGCACGCCGGCCATGGGAATGGGCTTGCCGGCCGACTGGCCGCGCTGGGTCAGGGTGATGTCGAGCAGTTTGGCCGCGCGTTCGGCGTCCTCATAAAAGAGCTCGTAGAAGTCCCCCATGCGGTAGAACAGCAGGATATGGGGGTACTCCGCCTTGATGCGCAGGTACTGCTGCATCATCGGCGTGTGTTGCTCAAAGCCGGTTTTGTCGAGCTTGGCGGCCACGGTGTCCAACGAGGTTCGGCAGTCGGTCAAAACTAGGGCAGGAACTATAGTCCGTTTCGCCGCCGCGATGCAGCTCGCGTTCCGCGCCGTGCGACGGATTGCCTTGCGTTGATGGCTGTATATATGCACAGTATACGCCCATTGGCGGGTGGTGGTTGCCCATGTCGCGCGGACTGGTCTAGCCTCGACGGCGGTGGGCAATCCGAGGCGGCTCCATGAGCTACGACGACGCGTATTTACAAACGCTTGCGCAGCGGCTGGGCGAAGTGCTTGCGGCGCGCGGCTGGCGGTTGACGCTGGCGGAATCGTGCACCGGCGGCTGGATCGCCAAGGCGGTGACCGACATCGCCGGCAGCTCCGGCTGGTTCGAGCGCGGTTTCGTGACCTATTCGAACGAGGCCAAGCAGGAGCTGCTGGGCGTCGACGCCGAGCTGATCGGCGCCCATGGCGCGGTCAGCGAACCGGTGGCGCTGGCCATGGCCCGCGGCGCACTCGCCCATAGCCGCGCCGATGTGGCGGCCGCGGTGAGCGGCATCGCCGGCCCCGGCGGCGGCTCGGCGGACAAGCCGGTGGGCACGGTCTGCTTCGGCTGGGCCTTGCCCGGCGGCAAGCTGCTGAGCGAGCGCCGGCTGTTTCCCGGCGACCGGGAAGAGATTCGCCGCCGGACCGTGGCGCACGCGCTCGAGCGGCTGCTCGCCGAACTGGGCGCGCCGGTCGAGGGGTAGGCCGATGCGCCTGGCCCGGCGGAACCGGAGCGGATCGCCGCAGTCTGAATGTTATTGGCGGCATCTTGGTGTACCCATAGTGCGGCCATGAGGCAGGACGACGCGCCGGCTTCGGCTCGGCTGTTCTTCGCGCTCTGGCCGAACGCAACGATACGGCGCCGGCTGGCGGCGCATTGCCCGAGGCACGGCCGGCCGGTGCCGCCGCAGAACTGGCACGTCACGCTGGTGTTCCTGGGCACGCTGGCGCCGGCGGCCTGGACGGCGCTGGCCGAGGCCGTCGCGGCGGAGCGGTTCGCGCCTTTCCGTCTTACGCTGGATCGGCGCGGCTGCTGGCGCCGTACCGGCATCTATTGGCTGGCGGCCAGCGTCGCGCCGCCACCGCTGTTGCGGCTGCAGCAAGCGCTGGCCGACGCCGCCGCCCAGGTCGGCGTGGCGCGCGAGACCCGGCCGTACTGGCCGCACCTGACCCTGGCCCGCAAGGCGCGGCCGGAGCCGGAAACAGCCATAGATCCCATTGAGTGGGAGATCGACGAATTTTGCCTGGTGCGCTCCGAGACCTTGCCGCAGGGGGCGCGTTACACCGTCTGGGGGCGCTGGCCGCTGAGCGGTGCCGCGCAGCCCGAGCGGTAATGGCGCGCAAAAGCGGTCGATGGGTAGGAGACGCCGGGCGGAATGTGAAATAATTGCCGGCCACTTACGGCGCTTGACGCGCAATGAGGATGCGATGGACGAAAACCGCAAGAAGGCACTCAGTATCGCGCTGAGCCAGATCGAGAAGCAGTTCGGCAAGGGCGCGGTGATGCGCATGGGCGACGCGCGCGCGGTGCGCGACGTCGACGTGATCTCAACCGGCTCGCTGGCGCTGGACGTCGCCCTCGGTATCGGCGGCTTGCCCAAGGGCCGTGTGGTGGAAATCTACGGTCCGGAATCCTCGGGCAAGACCACGCTCACCCTGCAGGTGATCGCCAACTGCCAGAAGAACGGCGGTACTGCGGCCTTCATCGACGCCGAGCACGCGCTCGATCCGATCTACGCCGAGAAGCTCGGCGTCAACGTCGACGAGCTGCTGGTGTCGCAGCCGGACACCGGCGAGCAGGCGCTGGAGATCGCCGACATGCTGGTGCGCTCCGGCGCGGTGGACGTGGTGGTGATCGACTCGGTGGCGGCGCTCACGCCCAAGGCGGAAATCGAGGGCGAGATGGGCGACTCCCACGTCGGCCTGCAGGCGCGCCTCATGAGCCAGGCGCTGCGCAAGCTCACCGCCAACATCAAGCGCTCCAACACGCTGGTGATCTTCATCAACCAGATCCGCATGAAGATCGGCGTGATGTTCGGCTCGCCGGAGACCACCACTGGCGGCAACGCGCTCAAGTTCTACGCCTCGGTGCGACTGGACATCCGCCGCATCGGCTCGATCAAGAAGGGCGACGAGGTCATCGGCAACGAGACCCGGGTGAAGGTGGTCAAGAACAAGCTGGCGCCGCCTTTCAAGGAAGCCGAGTTCGAAGTGCTCTATGGCGAGGGCGTGTCGCGCGAGGGCGAGCTGATCGAGCTGGGCGTGAAGGAGAACCTGATCGAGAAGTCCGGCGCCTGGTACAGCTACAACGGCGAGCGCATCGGCCAGGGCAAGGACAACGTCCGGACTTTCTTGAAGGAGAATCCGCAGATCGCCGACGACATCGAGCGTAAGCTGCGGGCGGCGCTGATGAGCAAGTCGGGCGGCGCGTCCTCGGCCAGCGACGAAGTCGAGGACCTGGTGGAAGAAGTCTAGCCGATGGACCGCGACGATCTCGCGGACGTGCGTGCGGCGGGCCTGCGGTTGCTGGCCCGCCGCGAGCATTCTGCGAAGGAGCTTAGCCAGAAGTTGCAGGCCAGGGGCTACGAGCCCGCGCAGGTCGAGGCGGTGATCGCCCAGCTGCGCAGCGAGGGCCTGCTCAGTGAGCGGCGTTTCGCCGAGGAGTTCGTGCGCGCCCGTCGCAACCGTGGCTACGGTCCCATGAAGATTCGCGCCGAGCTGTCGGCGCGCGGGGTGGATCCTGCCGTCGCCGATTCCTATCTCCAGGCGAGCGAGGAAGAGTGGCAGGCGTTGGCCCTCGCCCAGTACAAGAAGCGCTTCGGCGGTCAGATTCCGGCCAGTCCGGCCGAGCGCGGCAAGCACTATCGTTTCCTGAGCAGTCGCGGTTTCACGGCGGAACAGATCCGCCGCGTGCTCGACGGCCGAGCCTAAACTTTACCGGAGGTCGTTCCTCTCCATGACCAGCAGCGCCGACATCCGCAAGGCATTCCTGGAATTCTTCCGCGAACGCGGCCACGAAGTGGTTGCCAGCAGCTCGCTGGTGCCGGCCAATGACCCGACCTTGCTGTTCACCAACGCCGGGATGAACCAGTTCAAGGACGTGTTCCTAGGCCGCGAGAAACGCCCCTACACCCGCGCCACCAGCGCGCAGCGCTGCGTGCGCGCCGGCGGCAAGCACAACGACCTGGAGAACGTCGGCTACACCGCCCGCCATCACACGTTCTTCGAGATGCTGGGCAACTTCAGCTTCGGCGACTACTTCAAGCGCGAAGCCATCGCCTATGCCTGGGAGTTCCTGACCAAGACCATCGGCCTGCCCAAGGAGAAGCTCTGGGTCACGGTCTACGAGGAAGACGACGAGGCGGCCGACATCTGGCTCAAGGAGATCGGCGTCGATCCCAACCGCTTCTCGCGCATCGGCGCCTCCGACAACTTCTGGGCCATGGGCGACACCGGCCCGTGCGGCCCTTGCACCGAGATCTTCTACGATCACGGCCCGGAGGTCGCCGGCGGACCGCCCGGCAGCCCGGACGCGGACGGCGACCGTTACATCGAGATCTGGAACCTGGTGTTCATGCAGTTCGACCGGGCGCCGGACGGCACCCTCACGCCACTGCCCAAGCCCTGCGTCGACACCGGCATGGGCCTGGAGCGACTGTCGGCCGTGGTCCAGGGCGTGCACAGCAACTTCGAGACCGACCTGTTCCAGCCGCTGATCAAGGCCGCGGCCGAGCTGGCCCGCACCAGCGATCTGCAGAACGCTTCGCTCAAGGTCATCGCCGACCACATCCGTGCCTGCTCGTTCCTGATCACCGACGGCGTGCTGCCGTCCAACGAGGGCCGCGGCTACGTGCTGCGCCGGATCATCCGCCGCGCCATCCGCCACGGCTACAAGCTCGGCATCCAGGAGACTTTCTTCCACAAGCTGGTGCCGGTGCTGGCCGCCGGCATGGGCCAGGCCTATCCCGAGCTAGTGGCGGCGCAGCCCCAGGTCGAGCGCGTGCTCAAGCAGGAGGAGGAGCGGTTCCGCGAGACCCTGGAGCTGGGCATGCGGCTGCTGGAGGACGAACTCAAGGAGCTGTCCGGCAAGGTCATTCCCGGTAAGACCGCGTTCCGCCTGTACGACACCTACGGCTTCCCGGTCGATCTGACCAACGACATCGCCCGTGAGCGCGGCCTGAGCGTCGACATGGAGGGCTTCGAGGCCGCCATGGAGGAGCAGCGGCGCATGGGCCAGAAGTCGAGCCAGTTCAAGGCCGAGTACATCGCCGCTGGCACCGATCTGGGCAGCTCCGAGTTCACCGGCTACACCTCGCTGGTCGGCGAGGGCAAGATCACCGGCCTGTTCCGCGAGGGCCGCAGCGTCAATGAGCTGGCGGAAGGCGAGCGCGGCATGGTCATTCTCGACCGCACGCCGTTCTACGCCGAATCGGGCGGCCAGGTCGGCGACCGCGGTGTGCTGCTGGCCGAGGGCGTGAGCTTCGAGGTCGAGGACACCGTCAAGTACGGCAGCGCCCACGGTCACTTCGGCGTGGTGCGCAAGGGCACGTTGCGCCAGGGCGAGGTGCTGCAGGCGCACGTCGACGCCGCGCTGCGCCAGGCCACGGTGCTGAACCATTCGGCCACCCATTTGCTGCACGCCGCGCTGCGCAAGGTGCTCGGCACCCACGTCACCCAGAAGGGCTCGCTGGTGGCGCCGGACCGGTTGCGCTTCGACTTCTCGCATTTCGAGCCGATGACCTCCGAGCAGATCGCCGAGGTCGAACGGCTGGTCAATGAGCGCATCCGCGCCAACGAGGAGGCGCACGCCGAGATCATGCCGTACGACCAGGCCATCCAGAGCGGCGCCATGGCGCTGTTCGGCGAGAAGTACGGCGATCAGGTGCGGGTGCTCAAGCTCGGTGACTTCTCCACCGAGCTGTGCGGCGGCACCCATGTCGGCCGCACCGGCGACATCGGCCTGTTCAAGATCGTCGCCGAGAGCGGCGTGGCCGCCGGCGTGCGCCGTATCGAGGCGGTGACCGGCGAGCAGGCGCTGCGGCTGGTGAGCGAGGAGTCGGCGCGGCTCGATCGGCTGGCGCGGCTGCTCAAGGTCAGCCCGGAGAACCTCGAGCTGCGGCTCAACCAGGTGCTGGAGCGCTCGCGCCAGCTCGAAAAGGAAGTGGAGCGCCTGCAGCAGAAGCTGGCCAGTGCTGCCGGCTCCGATCTTGGCAGCCAGGCGGTCGACATCGACGGCCTCAAGGTGCTGGCGGCGCAGGTGGATGGCAGCCAGGTCAAGGCGCTGCGCGAGCTGGTCGACCAGCTCAAGAGCAAGCTGGGCAGCGCCGCCGTGGTGCTGGCCGCGGTCGACGGCGGCAAGGTGAGCATCGTCGCCGGCGTCACCAAGGACTACTGCGGCCGCGTGAGGGCCGGCGACCTGGTCAACGTGGTTGCCTCCAAGGTGGGGGGTAAAGGAGGCGGGCGCCCGGATTTCGCCCAGGCCGGCGGTAGCCAGCCGGAGCATCTGGCCCAAGCGCTCGCCAGCGTGCACGACTGGGTGCGCGAGCAGCTCGGACAGACGGCGTCGGCATAGGCCTACGGCCGTTTCAAGCCCGCTTTATTTAGTGTTTAATAACGCGGCCTAACGGGTCACCCGGATACATAGATATGGCGTTACTCGTTCAAAAATATGGCGGCACCTCGATGGGCTCGGTGGAGCGCATCGGTCGTGTCGCGGAGAAGGTCATCGCCGCCAAGCAGGCTGGTAATGACGTGGTGGTCGTGGTTTCGGCGATGAGCGGCGAGACCAATCGGCTGATCGACCTGGCCAAGTCCATCAACCCGCGGCCGTCGCCGCGCGAGCTGGACGTGGTGCTCGCCACCGGCGAGCAGGTGACGATCGGCCTGCTGGTGATGGCGTTGGAAAAGCGCGGTTGTCCGGCCCGCTCGTACACCGGCTTCCAAGTGCCCATTCGCACCGATAACGCGTTCACCAAAGCTCGCATCCAGGAGATTGACCCCGCTCGCATCCGCGCCGACCTGGCGGCGGGTCGGGTAGTCGTGGTCGCCGGTTTCCAGGGCGTCGACGCCGACGGCAACATCACCACCCTCGGCCGCGGCGGTTCGGACACGACGGCGGTGGCGCTCGCGGCCGCGCTCAAGGCCGACGAGTGCCAGATCTTCACCGACGTCGACGGCGTCTACACCACCGACCCGCGCGTGGCGTCCAAGGCGCGGCGGTTGGATCGCATCACCTTCGAAGAGATGCTGGAGATGGCCAGCCTCGGCTCCAAGGTCCTGCAGATCCGTGCCGTGGAGTTCGCCGGCAAGTACAAGGTTCCGCTGCGCGTGCTGTCCACCTTCGAGGAAGGCCCCGGCACGCTGATCACTCTCGAGGAAGAGAATATGGAAGAGGTGTTGATTTCCGGCATCGCGTTCCAACGGGACGAGGCCAAGATCACCGTGATCGGCGTACCGGATCGCCCCGGTATCGCCTACAGCATCCTGGGCCCGGTGTCGGCTGCCAACATCGAAGTCGACATGATCGTGCAGAACGTCAGCACCGACGGCACCACCGACTTCACCTTCACGGTGCAGAAGAACGATTTCGAGCGCGCGCTGGAGATCGTGCGGGAGCACGCTGGTGAGCTCGGTGCCCGTGACGTCCGTGGCGACGATTCGGTCGTGAAGGTGTCGCTGGTGGGCGTGGGCATGCGGTCCCATGCCGGCGTGGCGGCGAAGATGTTCCGCGTCCTGGCCGACGAAGGCATCAACATCCAGATGATTTCCACCTCCGAGATCAAGGTGTCGGTAGTGATCGAGGAGAAGTATCTCGAACTGGCCGTTCGCGCTCTGCATACGGCTTTCGGGCTCGACCGGACGGAAGGTTCGGTTCGGATCGAAGGTAAGGAAGCCGCCCCCTAAGACCCACGATCGGGAAGTTCGGCTGGATTTCCCGGGTCTTAGCCATACTGAAAGGTAGACTTACTTCACTTGGCTAGCTGGTCCGTCGCTCGGCTGCTGCAGTTCCGCAGGGTTCCTTGCACGGATTGTTGTTGACATGGTCCGCCTCGCAAGGTGTTTTCGCCGCCGCCAGGAGCGGCTGCGGCGAAGCGCACCTGCAGGCACATTCATTGCAGTGGCTCGAGCGGATGCTGGCTTCGCCGCAACACGGTCGACCGGGCGGTTTGCCAGCTTCGCGCCGGGTGGGCAAGGAGTTATAGGAGAGGGACATGCTGATTCTCACCAGACGGGTTGGCGAGACGTTGATGATCGGTGACGAGGTCACTGTTACCGTGCTCGGCGTCAAGGGCAACCAAGTACGTATTGGCGTCAACGCGCCCAAGAACGTCTCCGTGCATCGTGAAGAAATTTACGAGCGGATCCGGCGCGAGCGGGAGGGCGAGGCCGGAGCGGCGGGAGAAGTGCAAGAGTAGCTTTACCCAGCCGCGCGTTTCTCGTATGCTATGCGCCCGTTGCCGGTGAACGGTAACGGTACACGGAGAGATGGCCGAGTAGGTCGAAGGCGCTCCCCTGCTAAGGGAGTATGGGCCAAAAGCCCATCGAGGGTTCGAATCCCTCTCTCTCCGCCACTTAAAAAAGTGGGCTTGACTACCAAACATTAGTTGGTAATAATTCACGCCCTCAGCAACGCGCCCGTAGCTCAGCTGGATAGAGTACCTGGCTACGAACCAGGCGGTCGGAGGTTCGAATCCTTCCGGGCGCGCCATATCGAAAAAGCCTGCAGAGATGCAGGCTTTTTTCTTTTGTGTCATTGCTGCCAGACGGCAGCTTTTTCTTTCCTGATTTCCCCTTTCTGTCTTAAGCGGATATCGGCCCGCTATCGCGGTGTGCGGTGGCCGAGCCTGATTATTCGCGGCCACGGGCAACGCAGCCGTTCGATCATGGCGAATCGCCCTCCCGCGAGGTCGCCTCGCTAGGCAGGCGAGCGCGCTGTACTTCCCGCCGCGGGTGGGGCTCTCTCTCGCCGGACGTCGTTGTCTCCGCCGCCAGGCGTCCCAATCCTAGCGTCTATTCTTGGCAGACGGCGGGGTAAGCCATGCCGACACCCGCTGAGTGGCGCGGCGTTCCCGACCTGGGGCTGAGTGGCCAGGTCGCGGTGGTGACCGGGGCCGGTTCCGGTCTGGGGCGGGTGTGCGCGCTGGCGCTGGGCCGAGCCGGTGCCGTGGTGGTGGTCAACGACGTGGCCAGCGCAGCCGATCGGGCGGTGGACGTGGCCGATCAGATCGTGGGCGAGGGCGGCGCGGCGCTGGCGCTGACGGCCGACGTCAGCCGCGAGGCGGAGGTGGCGGCGCTGTTCGCCGAGGTCTTGCGCCGCTGCGGTACCGTGCACATCCTCGTCAACAACGCCGGCATTCAGGACGGAGCGCCGTTTCCGGACATGAGCCTGGCCCAGTGGCGGCGGGTGATCGACGTCAACCTCACCGGCCAGTTCCTGTGCGCGCGCGAGGCGGTGCGCGAGTTCCTGCGCCGCGGCATGCAACCCGAGGTGTCCTGCGCCCTCGGCAAGATCATCTGCATGAGTTCGGTGCATCAGACCATTCCCTGGGCGTTCGAAGCGAACTATGCCGCGTCCAAGGGCGGTGTGATGCTGCTCATGCAGTCGCTGGCGCAGGAGCTGGCGCCGCACCGCATCCGCGTCAACGCCGTCGCGCCGGGCGCCATCCGCACGCCGATCAACCACGCCGTCTGGAAAGACCCCGCGGCGCTACAGGCGCTGCTGGCGCTCATTCCCTACGGCCGCATCGGCGAGCCCGCCGACGTGGCCCAGGCCGTGCTGTGGCTGGCGTCCGATCTGTCCGACTACGTGCACGGCACCACGCTCTACGTCGATGGCGGCATGAGCGTGTACCCGGCCTTTCGCGGCAACGGCTGACGTCGATGAGCAAACCGCTCGAGGACTACGGCTACATCGGCAACTGCTTCAGCGGCGCGCTGGTGGCGCGCGACGGCGGCATGGATTGGTTGTGCCTGCCGCGCTTCGACAGCGATGCCTGCTTCGCCGCGCTGCTGGGCGGGCCGGAGCACGGCCACTGGCGTATCGCCCCCGCCGGGCCGGTCCGTCGCGTCACGCGCGGTTACCGCGGCCTTACCGCGATCCTGGAAACCCGCTTCGAGACCGACGACGGCACCGTCACCCTCATCGACTTCATGCCGTTCCCCCGCAACGAGCACTACGTCGATGTGGTGCGGCTGCTGCGCGGCGACGCCGGACGGGTGCCCATGCGCATGGAGCTGATCCTGCGCCCGGGCTACGGCCGCACCGTGCCCTGGGTGCGGCGCCAGGACTATGGGCTCAGCGCGGTGGCGGGGCCGGACGCGCTGCAGCTGTACACGCCGGTGGAGCCGGTCGGGCACGATTTCATGACCACCGCCGACTTCCAGATCGGCGCCGGTGCGGTGATACCGTTCGTGCTCGCCTATCATCCCTCGCACCTGCCGGCCTGCCCGGTGGAGGATCCGCTGGCGCTGCTGAACGAAACCGAGCGCCGCTGGCGCGCCTGGGCCGAGCGCTGCCAGTTCGTCCGGCCCGACGGCCATCCATGGCGCGACGCGGTGGTGCGCGCACTGATCACCCTAAAGTCGCTCATCTTCGCACCCACCGGCGGCATGGTCGCCGCGCCCACCACGTCCTTGCCGGAGCAGCTGGGGGGCGTGCGTAACTGGGACTACCGCTACTGCTGGATTCGCGATGCCACGCTCACCTTGTACGCCTTGCTCGACGCTGGCTATCGCGAGGAGGCCCGCTCCTGGCGCGAGTGGCTGCTGCGCGCCACGGCCGGCGATCCGGACCAGCTGCAGATCATGTACGGCTTGGGCGGCGAGCGGCGTCTGCACGAGCTGGAACTGCCGTGGCTGCCGGGCTACGAGGGCAGCGCCCCGGTCCGCCTCGGCAACGGCGCCTCGTATCAGCGCCAGCTCGACGTGCCGGGAGAGCTCATGGATGCGCTGCACGTCGGCCGCAAGTACAGCCTCGAGCCCAGCGAGGCCGCCTGGCGGCTGCAGAAGACCATCCTCAAGGGCCTGGAGCAGACCTGGCGCGAGCCGGACCAGGGCATCTGGGAGATGCGCGGTGCGCCCCGTCACTTCACCCATTCGCGGATCATGTGCTGGGTGGCGTTCGATCGCGCCATCAAGGCGGTGGAGGATTTCGGCCTGAGCGGCCCGGTTGAGCGCTGGCGGGAGGTGCGGGATCGGATCCACGCCGATGTCTGCCGGCACGGCTGGAATCCGGACAAGCGCGCCTTCGTGCAATCCTACGGCGGCACCGCCCTGGACGCGTCGCTGTTGCTGCTGGCTCAGGTGGGTTTCCTGCCCGCGTCCGATCCGCGCTTCGCGGCCACCGTGGAGGCGATCGAACGCGAGCTACTGGTGGACGGCCTGGTGCTGCGTTATCGCGCCGAGGACAGCGCCGATGGCCTGCCGGGCGACGAAGGCGCTTTCCTGGCCTGCAGCTTCTGGCTGGCCGACGCCTACGTGCTGCTCGGCCGCTATGACGACGCGGTCGCGCTGTTCGAGCGCCTGCTCGGCTTGCGCAACGATCTCGGCCTGCTGTCCGAGGAATGCGACCCGCGCACCGGCCGCCTGCTCGGCAATTTCCCGCAGGCGTTTTCCCTCGTCGCCTTGATCAACACCGCCGACAATCTCGCGTCCGCGCACGGGCCTGCGCAGCGCAGGGCCGACGGCGGCGCGGGGTGAGGAAGCCCGGGCGCTCGGGGAGCGCGCTCACACCAGCCCGAGATCGATCGGGCGCGCTTGCGGGAACACCTCCGCCAACGCCTGGCCATCGAGACCGTACAGCCGCGCGAACAGGCCGGCGAGCGTGGCCCGATACTCGTTGAGCACCGGCAAATCGCGGTTCTGGTGCAGATCCCCCGGTCCCAACGGCGCCTGCTCGCCGCGAATGGCGCCGCCCCGTACGCTCCCGCCCAGCACCCACAGGGTGGAACCGTGCCCGTGATCGGTGCCCTTGCTGCCGTTCTCGCGGAAAGTGCGCCCGAACTCCGACATCACCACCACTACCGTGCGCTTCCACTCCGGCCCCAACGCCTCGGCGAGCTCGGCGAGCCCCTCGCCCAGATCGTGCAGACGTCCGCTCAGGGCGCCGCGCGCCGCCCCTTGCGCGGCGTGCGTATCCCAGCCGCCGATGTCGATGAAGCCAATGTTGTACTCGGGACGGTCGCGCAGCAGCCGTCCGATGCGCGCCGCCTCCAGGGCGAAACCGCTCGCCGGCAGGGCGTCGCGGGATGCGGTCTGCATCTCTTCGGCTAGCTCCTTGCTGATTTCCCGGCGCAAGCTCAGGCCGTCCCGCACCATCGGTTCCAGCGGGTGCCCGGCGTACATTTCCTCGAGCAGCGCCTCGTATCCGGCAGAGATCCGGCGCCGGTTCGCCACCCGCACCGGGGTGTTAGCCACAGGCAGGCCGCCCCGCAGAACCGGCGGCAACGTGCGGGTGAAGCTGACCGCATCCGGCCGCCGGCCGCCGCCAGCTCCTAGCTGGGCCAGGAGCCGGTTCAGGAATCCCGAGTTCGGATTCGGTTGGGTACCTGGCGCATGGCCGAACTCGATCCAGTCCTGCGCCTGGAAATGGCTGCGGGAGACGAACGCCGTGCCCGCGAAGGGCACGAACGCCAGTTCCCCGGCCTCGTACAACGGCAGCAGCGAGTCCTGGAGCGCCGGATTCAGCCCCCAGCGGCCATCCAGCGCGATCACCGCATCGGGATCGCGCTCGCTCGGTCGCGCCAGGGCGATGTGCGGCCGCGCCTCGTAATAGAAAGGCTCGGCGTACGGAACCACGGCGCTCAAGGCATCGTAGGCGCCGCGCAGGAATACCAGCAGGAACCGGCCGTTGCTGCCGCCGGTCGGCGCCGCCCACAGACGCCAGTTGACCGCGGCCAACGCCGCCCCGGCTCCCAAACGCAGAAAGCTTCGACGGTTCATGACCGACTCCGGCGTCACCAATACATGAACTCGGGACTGGACAGCAGCAGCGCGAGATAGTCTCTGTCGCGCGTGGCGCGTGCCAGAGCGTGTCGCGACTTCGGCCCAAGCGTGGCCACCAGCGCCTCGGTGGCCGGAGCGGCGCGAATCTGCGCCGCCGAAACCGGCTTCTCCAGCAGGCGAGGCACCACTGCCACCATCTCCCGCGCCAGCTCGAAGCGCTGCGTCAGTTGACCGGCACTGAGCCAGTCGCGGCCAGAGAGGCTGTAGCCATCCGGAGTCCGGCGGCCGAACAACGGCTGTCCGAGCGCCGCCAGCCAGCGCGACAGCGGCCGCACGTCCTTCAGCGGTTCGCCCATCGCCAGCAGGCGCACGGCGGACGCAACGAAGCGAAACGGGTCCTTGAAGGTGCGTCCGCCCGCTACCCGGTCACGAGCCTGCACGATGTTCCGCACGGTGGCGCGAATGTCGCCATCGGTTCGTTGGAAAACGCCGGCGGCGTTCGCCACCACCGCCTCCGGGACATCGTCCCCGAGCAGGAAGGTGCCGAGCTTGCCGGCGATGTGCCGCGCCGTGCTCGGATGCCGAGCGAGCAGGTCGATCAGCGTTTCGATCTCACTGAACCCACTCCCCGGAATGGCGACGCCCAGCACGCGCTTCTCGCCGAAATCGTGCTTGCGGGGATCGAACATGAACTCGCCGTGCTCGCGCACCATGCCGGCCAGCTGCTTGGGCATTCGGCCCGGCCGTATGGGCCGCAGTCCCAGCCCGGTCAGCACACGCGCAACCTCGCCGACATCCGTCTGGCCGTAGCCGCCGGTCACGCCCAGCGTGTGCAACTCCAGCAGCTCGCGGGCGAGGTTTTCGTTGATGCGCCCGGCGACGTTGTGGTCGTTGTCTAGGTACACGAGCATCGCCGGATGGGTGATGACCGCCAGCAGCAAATCGCGGAACCGGCCCAGGGCATGCGGGCGGATCGCCGACTCCACGTAATCGGGCAGTGCCGCGCCGACCAGCTCCTTGCGCCAGTAGACGTTGAAGTGATTGAACCAGAACAGCGTAAGCGCCTCGCTGCTGTCCACGGCGGCGTACAAGGAGCGCCCAAGGATTTCCCGGGTATAGCCGGATACGAGATCGCGGCGCGTCTGGCGCAGGCGCTTCCGCTCCTCGGTGCCTCGCGGGCCTTTCAGCTTCCGAAGCGCCGCTTGTGTCTGGCGATATTCGGCAAGAGCGGCGGAATAGCGCGCGAAATGATCCTCGTTCACCTGATGCCCCTGCGGCTCATCGCGCGGGTATGCCGTTTTATTACCTGCGCATATCGTGAAAGTGACGGTACACCGTCGATCGCTCGCCGGCAAAGGCTATCGGCTGATTTTGCGTGGGTATACCGCTCTAGGCGAGTGGTTCCGGCAGGCGCAAGGAAGCCCGCGCGAGGCGGGCTTCCAATGCGGGAGGGCAATGCCTTGACGGTTGGGGCCGCCAAGTCACATCGCCAGGAAGGGGGCGAGCATCATCAACAACTCGGGACGGGGCGCATCGTTGATCAGCAACTCCCCCTTGGCAAAATCGAGCTTGATGCGATAGCCGGCGTCGTCGCGCACCACATAGCCTTCCTCTTCCAGTGCCGCGAGCGCGTCGATGAGCTCGTCGATGGATTCGAGCTCACCGTCGCTCAGCTTGACGAGCTCGTCGAGCGCCGAGGTCTTGAAGGTCGCCAGCGCGCCGAGATCAAGTCCGGCGATCAGCAGCTCAGGCTGCTCCAGGCGCACCGGCATGCCGCTGGGCTGGTGGTAGGCCAGCCGCCAGCTGAGCGATGCGGTGGGATCTGTCTCCGGCCCGAAGGAAAGCTGGACGCTCATGCTGGGCCTCTGCTCCAGGAAGCGGGTCACCAGCGGTCGCACGGTCTCGAAGTTGGCGTTCAGGAGCGCGGACTCGCTCGGGTGCTCGCGACCGATTTGTATGAGGTAATCCAGAAGCTCGCGATGCAGGCGCTCGC
>Ga0207747_1001450_pt1 | contig 16687 bp, 17 predicted proteins | sample HigsolmetaGSP11D_FD_184839 | JGI IMG/M metagenome (GOLD analysis project Ga0207747, IMG submission 184839) | High solid enriched microbial communities from the Joint BioEnergy Institute, USA - SP1-1-D (SPAdes) | ecosystem: Engineered > Bioreactor > SSF (Solid state fermentation) > Aerobic >...
CCGAGCTGCCCCCCGGCATCACCGCCAGCCTCGATGATGAACCGGCGGTGACGCCGCGCATGCCGCCGCCGCCGCCGCCGGTCATGCGGCGCTTCCGGCTGGAGCAATTCGCCAATGTCGGCCCGCTGCGCTTCCGTCCGCGGGAGGCGCGCTTCGCCAGTCTCGGCCCTTCGGACGATTTCGCCGCCTCCCTGCGCCTGCCGGATGGGCAATGGCTGAACCTGCGGGTGCAGGTGCCGTCGCCCAGGCCCTGGCATTCCGAAACCTTCCTCATCGCCTTCCTGGTGATGACCGTCACCGCGGCGGCGTTGATCCTCTGGGCAGTCCGGCGGCTGATCCTGCCGGTGCGGGCGCTGGCGGAGGCGGCCGACCGGCTGGGCCGCGACGTGAACGCGCCGCCCCTGCCGGAACAGGGGCCGACCGAGATCGCCACCGCCGCCCATGCCTTCAACACCATGGCGGAGCGCATCCGCCGCTTCGTCCGTGACCGCACGCAGATGCTGGCGGCGATCAGCCATGACCTGCGCACGCCCATCACCCGCCTGCGCCTGCGCGCCGAGTTCATGGAGGATGACGAGCAACGCCGGAAGATGCTGGCCGACCTGGATGAAATGGAGGCGATGATCACGGCCACCCTGGCCTTCGCGCGCGACGACGCGGCGGCGGAGCCGACCGTGCCGCTCGACCTCGCCGCGCTCTGCCGCACCGCGCTGGACGAGGCGGCGGATGCGCGGCCTGAGGCGGCGGAGCGCGTCGCCTATGCGGGGCCGGAGCGGCTGGTAGTGATGGCCCGGCCGGTAGCGCTGAAGCGGGCCATCGCCAATCTGGTTGGCAATGCCTTGACCTATGGCGGCGCGGCCCGGCTGACGCTGGTCCCGCCCGCGCATGGCCAGCCGTTGCGGCTGACGGTGGATGACGATGGCCCGGGCATCCCGCCGGAGGAATTGGAGGCGGTGTTCCAGCCCTTCCGCCGCCTGGAGGGCAGCCGCAACCGGGAGACGGGCGGCACCGGCCTCGGCCTGCCGATCGCGCGCAACATCCTGCGCGCGCATGGGGGTGATGTGGTGCTGCGGAACCGGCCGGAGGGTGGTTTGCAGGCACTCGTCACCCTGCCAGCCTGACGAAATTCTGCTTGGACCCGTGGTTCCGCCTGCAATACTGCCGGTCCTGGGAACCCGGAAAGGCCCGACTGCCGCATGAGCTGGATCACCCTCGGCGTCATCATCCTCCTGCTGTTGCTCTGGCTGGTGATCGTCTACAATCGACTGGTTGCGCTGCGGCAGGCCACCAGCCAGGCCTGGAGCGATGTCTCGGTGCAGCTCAAGCAGCGGCACGACCTGGTGCCCAACCTGGTCGAGACGGTGAAGGGCTATGCGGCGCATGAGCGCGGCACCTTCGAGGCCGTGGTGCAGGCGCGCAACGCCGCCCTCCAGGCCCGCACGCCGGAGGCCGCCGGAGCGGCGGAGGGGATGCTGGGGGCCGCCATCGGCCGGCTGCTCGCCCTGGCCGAGGCCTATCCCGAGCTCAAGGCCAACCAGAATTTCCTGCAGCTCCAGGCGGAGCTGTCCGACCTGGAGAACAAGATCGCCGCAGCGCGCCGCTTCTTCAACAATGCGGTCGCTGAGTACAACAGCGCCATCCAGCAGGTGCCGGCGGTGTTCTTCGCCGGCTCGCTCGGCTTCGCCCCGCGCGGCTTCTTCGAGGTGCCGGAACCGGAGCGGGCCGCCATCGAGGCGCCGCCGCTGGTGAAATTCTAGCTGAGAGACCGTGCGGTGCGGGCGGTCGGGCTGCGCACCTATATATGGAACAATGCCTGGAAGGCGGCGCTGCTGCTGGCTGGCTTCCCGGTGCTGCTGCTGCTGATCTGCTTCGCCCTCGCCCTGCTGGCCATCGAGGACAGCGCCGACAGCTTCCTCTCCGGGCTGCGGCAGGCGGCGGCGCTGATGCCCGCCCTGGTTCCCGCCGTGCTGGCCGTGACCGCCGCCTGGTTCGGCATCGCCGTGCTGGCCAACCAGAAGATCCTGGATCTCCTGTCCGGTGCCCATCCGGTGACCCGGAAGCAGGAGCCGCGGCTGTGGAACCTGCTGGAGAATCTCTGCATCAGTCGCGGCATGGCGATGCCGCGCCTGGCGGTGATCGAGAGCCCGGCGCGCAACGCCTTCGCCTCCGGCCTGTCCCGCAAGACCGGGGCGGTGACGGTGACGCGCGGGCTGATGGAGGCGCTGACCGACCGCGAGCTCGCCGCCGTGCTGGCGCATGAGCTGACGCATATCCGCAACGGCGATGCGCGGCTCGGCGTGATCGCTGCGGTCTTTGCCGGCATCATCTCCCTGATCGCGGAGCTGATCTTCCGCGGCATGCGCTACAGCGGCGGACGGTCCTCATCCTCCTCGAAGCGCGAAGGCCGTGGCGGGGGCGGCGCCGGGGCGCTGGTGCTGGTCGCGCTGGCCCTGGCGGCGGCGTCCTATCTGCTGGCCATCGCGCTGCGCTTCGCCCTGTCGCGCAACCGGGAATTCGTGGCCGATGCCGGTTCGGTGGAGCTGACCCAGGATCCGGATGCGATGATCCTGGCGCTGCGCAAGGTGGCGGGACATTCGGAACTGCCGCGGCTTCCGTCCCAGTTGCAGGCCCTGCTGCTGGACAGCCCGCCGGAGACAGTGGGCAATGCCTGGCTTGCCACCCATCCCTCGCTGGAGGAACGGATAGCCGCCCTGGTGCGCTATGCCGGCGGGCGGGATCCGGGGCCGCTGGCGGTGTCACCATCGCCCGCAGCACCGGGGGCGCTGCCGGCCAATCCCTGGCTTGCCTCGGAACAGGCGGCAGCGCCGGCCGAATTGCCCTGGTGGCGCCGCCGGTAGGCTACCCGGCCAGCAGCCGCTTCAGCTTGCGCACAGCGCTGTCCGGCGTGGTGAAGACCGGCTTGCCGGTGGCCGCCGCGACCTGCGGCGCGGCCCGGGCGAGGCTGAATTGCGCCAGCGCGATCACGTCGCAGTCCCGCAGGTCCTTCGCCGCCTCGGCCGCTAGCCGGTCATGCTCGGCAAGGTCGCCACGGTCCAGCGCGGCGAGGCCGCCCTCGATCAGCTTCGGCACCACCGTCACGCCCACAGGGAATTCCGGCGGCATGCTGTCCAGCGTCGGCTGGAAGGTGGCAAGCAAGCCGATTCGCTTCCCCGCCGCGCAGGCCTCCTCGATCATCGCCTCGTTCGGTTTCAGCACCGGCATGGGCGCGAGTTCGCGCGCCACCGCCTCGATGCAGGGGCCGAAGGCGGAGCAGGTGAAGAGGATGCCATCCGCCCCGGTCCCGGCGGCATAGCGGGAGAGGGTGAGGAACCGCTCCGTCATGCGCGGCGTCAGCGCGCCGTCGCGCGCCAGGTCGGCGGAGAGGCTGTCATCCAGCAGGTTCATCAGCACCGGCTCCGGCCATCCCCTGGCAAAGGCCGCCTCGATCGGCGGCGGAGAGTGGCGGAGGGCGTGGATCAGGGCAATGCGCATGGGGCCGGTCCTGGGATAATTCTATTGAGTCTTGCAGCGCCGGAGCGGGGAGGGGAACTGGCTGCAATTGGGAAAGACAATCTCGTCCGGCCCGCGCCGCTCCACCCGAAGCACATTCGGGCTGTCGCCGCAGCCGAAGCCGACATCCGGCGGCACCTGGCCGCCGAAGGCACCCACCGTCGGCACCACCGGCGTGAAGCGGAATTCCAGCCCATTCGGCACGGAGGCCGCCGTCTCGATGGTGCGCTGTCGATAGGCGACATCCAGCACCGAGGCCCGCATCACCACGTCGCGGGTGAAGATCACGGTCGGATTGGCGAAGCAGGCGGCGCCCTCGATTTCGCCCGGCGGGAAGATGCCTCCGGTCCAGGCGCCGAACACCCATTCGTGCGGCGGTGCCTGGCGCTGCTGCGCCCCCGCATCCATAGTCGCCGCCAGCGGCAATCCCAGCGCAATCAGCAGGGCCCAGCGCCGCATGCGAATCCCTCCTCGATCTTTGCCCGGATCTTCTAGCGCTGATCGGCGTCGGACCCTAGGGTGCGCCGAGGAGCATCTATGCCGGCACCGCGACCGCCGCCGGCGGCCCGTCGCGCACCGGCAGATGGATCAGCGCGGCGAAGCCGGCGGCCAGGATCGCGATGATCCACATCAGGTCGTAGCTGCCGGTCCGGTCGAAGATCAACCCGCCCAGCCAGGCGCCGGTGAAGCCGCCGAGCTGATGGCCGAGGAAGACCAGGCCGAAGATCGTCGCCAGCCAGCGCGTGCCGAAATTACGGGCGCAGAGCGCCACGGTCGGCGGCACGGTGGAAAGCCAGAGCAGGCCCATCACGGCCGAGAAGGCCAGCACCGCCACGGTCGTCTTCTCGACCATCATGAAGGCGGCCATCAGCACGCCGCGGCTGGCATAGATCGCCACCAGCAATTGCCGCCGCCACCGCCCGGAAAGCTCCCCGGCTATCAGCGATCCGGCGATGTTGAACAGCCCGATCAGGCTGATCGCCCCGGCGCCGACCGCGGTGGGCAGGTGGCAGGAGGCGACGAAGCGCGGCAGGTGCAGCGACAGGAAGCTGACATGCAGCCCGCAGACGAAGAAGCCGAAGAACAGGCACCAGAACGTGCCGGAGCGGGAGGCAAGGGCCAGCGCTTCCCGCGCCGACTGCTCCCGCCCTGCCCCGGCGGCGCGGGGCGCGGGCCGGTCGCTCAGCGGCAGGGCCAGAGGGATCATCAGCAGGGAGGCGGCCGCAACCCCTAGCAGTGCCACCTGCCAGCCGAAGCCGTTGATGCCGAACTGGACCAGCGGCACCACCAGGAATTGCCCGAAGGAGGACCCGGCCGTCCCAAGCCCGGTGGCGCGGCCGCGCATCCCCTCCGGCAGCAGGCGGGTGAGGCTGGCCATCACCACCGGCATCCCGGCCGCCGAGACGGCGACCCCCATCACCACCCCGGCGAAGAAGGTGAAGAGCGGCAGCCCATCCGTCAGTGCCATCCCCAGCACCGCCAGGGCCTGCAGCAGCGCACCCCCCATGATGACGGCCCGCCCTCCGATCCGGTCCGCGACCTGGCCACAGATCGGTTGGGAGATACCATTCAGCAGCGTCTGCAGCGCGATCGCGAAGGCGAAGCCCGAGGCCGACCAGGCATGGGCCGCCGTCATCGGCGCCAGGAACAGGCCGGAGGTCTGGCGCAGCCCCATCCCCAGCGCGGCGGTCAGCATGGCGCAGGCCAGCAGCACGCCCACGGATACGGTCGGGGACCGGGTTGACGGCGGATGGGGCATGGGCTGCTCCTCAGTGGAGGCGCATGATCCCATCCGGTCCGGTCCGGGCACAACCGCCCCGGCTGCATGGCGGAAGCCAGGCGCCATGCCAATATCGCGGGGCAACCCCCCTGTGAATTGCGCCGGAGGCCGTCCCATGCGAAGGCCGGAGCGGCGTTTGGCCCAGGGAGTGATGGATGCTGCGTGCCCTCTATGATCGCGTCCTCGCGCTGTCGGCGCATCCACGTGCGCCCTCCTGGCTGGCGGCGGTGAGCTTCGCGGAGAGCAGCGTCTTCCCCATCCCGCCGGATGCGATGCTGATCCCCATGTGCCTGGCCCGACCGGACCGCGCCTGGCGCTATGCCCTGATCTGCACCATCGCCTCTGTCCTGGGCGGCATCGCCGGCTATGCCATCGGCTATTTCCTCTTCGACGCGCTGGCCGAGCCGGTGCTGCGTGCCTACGGCCATGCCGACGCCCTGGCGCGGTTCGAGGGCTGGTACGCGCAGTGGGGCGCGCTGGTCATCCTCATCAAGGGGCTGACACCGATCCCCTACAAGATCGTCACCATCGCCTCCGGCGCGGCGAAATTCGACTTCGCGATCTTCCTGGCTGCCAGCATCGTCACGCGCGGCGCGCGCTTCTTCCTGCTGGCCTGGCTGATCCGGCGCTTCGGCCCGCCGATCAAGGAGTTCATCGAGCGTCGGCTGACTCTGGTGACCACCGGGGCCGCGGCGGGGATCGTGCTGGGCTTCGTGGCGCTTCGCTATCTGTGACGGGTAGGGGACGGCCCCGGCGGAAGGCGATGATGGCGGGGCCGCCCTCCGGCCGGATCCCCACCTTCGATCATTCGCAGGGCACGGCGTTGTAACCCGAGAAGCTCGGGACGAAATATTCCGGTTCCAGGGGCTGTCGCGGCTGGGCTCCCGACCTCGCCATGGCTGCCACAGCGCCGGGCGGGGCGGAGGGTTCAGGCCAACCGCTCCGTATGCAGGGCGAGATACGGGGCGAAGGGCGAGAGATCCGGCACCATGCCGAGACCGGGCCCTTCCGGCGCCGCCACCATGCCCTCCCGCACCGCCAGCACGCCTTCCAGCAGGTCCTGCCGCAACGGATTCGGGTTGGCGTCCCATTCCAGCAGGCCGGGGCCGCGCACCGCCGCCAACAGGTGCAGCGAGGCAAGCTGGCCGATGCCGCCGCCGAGGAAATGCGGGCAGTAGCTCCGCCCGGCGCTCAGCACGGCCTGGGCCACGGGCAGCACTGCCGTCAGCCCGCCCCATTTGCAGGCATCCGGCTGGATCACGGTAAGCAGCCCGTCCGCCAGGGCCTGATGGTAGGCCAGCGCCCCGCGCAGATTCTCCCCGGCGGCGATGGGCGCCCGCGCTGCCGCCTTCACCTGTGCCCATTCCCAGGCCGGGCGGTCGCAGGCCAGCGGCTCCTCGATCCAGGTCAGGGGGAAGCGGGACAGCACCGCGCCCATGTGGCAGGCCGTCGCCACATCCCAGCCCTGGTTGATGTCCACCATGCAGCGCTCCCCCGCGCGCAGCGAGGCGAAGACGGGGGCAAGGGTGGCGATGTCCTGCTCCTCGCCGAAGCCGATCTTGATCTTGAAGGCGCGGTAGCCGCGGCTGCGCGCTTCCTCCACCTGCTCCAGTGCCATGGCGCCGGGATTGAGGCCGGAGGCATAGCAGGGCAGGGGCGAGGCATCCGCGCCGCCGAGCCAGCGGAACAGCGGCAGCCCGGCGCGGCGGGCGAACAGGTCGTGCAGCGCGATATCGGCCCCCGCCAGGGCGCCGGCGAAGGCGCCGGGCTCTCCTGCCTGCAGGCCCCAGAGATGCAGAGTGCGGTCCAGCTCATGCCAGACCGCGCGCGGCTCCGCGATCTCGCGGCCGAGCAGGCGCGGGGCGATGAAGGCGTCGAACAGCCGGGCGCGGTGTTCGGCGCCGATGGTCGGGAAATTGGCCCAGATCTCACCCCAGCCGAAGGCGCCTTCCGCATCCTCCAGCCGGATGAAGACGGCGACGCGCTCGGTCATGGCGCCGAAGGCGTTGACGACGGGCACGGCGATGGGGATGCGGTATACGAAGCTCTCGGCGCGGATGATCCGGACCAATTTCTCTCACTCCCGCCAGGGATGCGCGGCCCAGAGCCGCTCGAAATCCGCCTTCATGGCCAGCAACTCCGCCCGGTACTCATCCGGGCCGAGATAGCGCAGCGGCAGCATCTGCTGCGCCGCGGCGGTGCGGAATTCGGGATCGTCCAGCGCGTTCCGCACCGCCCGGGCCAGCCGGTCCAGGATGGGCCGCGGCACCCCGGCCGGGGCGGCGACGCCGCGCATCGAGCCCTGCACGACATTCAGGCCCAACTCGCGAAAGGTCGGCACCTCCGGCGCGCCCTCCCAGCGCCGCTCGCCCATGGAGCCGAGCGGGCGGATCAGCCCCTGGCGCCAGTCGGCGATGCCCTCGCCCATATTCACCACGGCGAGGGAAAGCTGGCGCGACAGCAGCGCGGTCCGCACCTGGGAGGAGCCGGCGAAGGGCACATGCAGGAATTTCGCCCCCGTGAGCCGCTCCAGCGCCAGCATCGCCAGATGGTCGTCGGAGCCGACGCCGGTGGTGCCGTAGCTGATCTGCCCGGGCCGTCGCTTCGCCTCGGCGATGAGATCGGTCAGGGAGGCGATGGGGCTGTCGGTAAGGACCCAGAAGCCGCCCGGATCGTCCACGATATTGGCGATGGGCGAGAAGTCCTCGAAGCGGAACCGCGCCTGCCGCTCGATCGGAACGGTGAGGATGTTCGGCGTGTTGATGAAGCCGATGGTGTAGCCATCCGGCTTGGCGCGGGCGAGCTCGCTCCAGCCCACCTCGCCGCCGGCCCCGGCGCGGTTCAGCACCACCACTGGCTGGCCGAGATCCTTCTCCATGGAGCGCGCCAGGGTGCGCGCCGCAACATCGGTGCCGCCGCCGGGGGCGAAGGCGACGATCATGGTGATCTGCCGGTCGGGGAAATGCTGTGCCCCGGCCGGCAAGGCGAACAGGGCGGCCAGGCAGGCCGCCAGGAAGTGTCTGCGCATTGGACTGGTCCCTCCCGCCGGCGCGTCTTTGCGCGCCTGGCTTGGCATGATCGGACCACGGGGGCGGGCGGGTGGCAACCGGGCATGTCCCGGTGCCGCCAATCTTACCGAATAGCGCTTGGCTTGGATGCGCCTGACGCGCCAAGCTGGCACGGCCAGACCTTGCCGGAGGCATGACGATGCGACGCATCCTCTCCCGCCTGCTGCCGGCCGTGCTGCTGCTCGGCCTCTCCGCCGCTCCGGCGCTTGCCGGTCAGACCCTGGATGCGGTGCGGCGCAACGGGCATGTCCGCTGCGGCGTCTCCACGGGCCTGGCAGGGATGTCGCAGCCGGATGCGCAGGGCATCTGGCGCGGCTTCGATGCCGATATCTGCCGCGCCGTCGCCGCCGCGGTCTTCGGCGATGCCGAGAAGGTGCGCTTCGTCCCCACCACCGCACAGAGCCGCTTCACCGCGCTGCAATCCGGCGAGGTGGACATGCTGACGCGCACCACGGCGCTGACCCTCGCGCGTGACAGCCAGCTTGGCCTGACCATTACCGTGGCGCATTTCTACACCGGCCAGGGCGTGCTGGTGCACAAGCGCCTGAACGTGACGCGGGCCGAGCAGCTGGACGGCGCCACCTTCTGTGCCACCCAGGGCAGCGAGATCGAGCGCAACCTGATGGACTGGGCGCGGCAGAAGAACCTGCGCATCACGACCATCCCCTTCGACACGCCGCCGACCATCCTGCAGGCCTTCCTCTCCGGCCGCTGCGACGCGATCAGCAACGACATGATCAATCTCTCCGGCAACCGCATGGCGGCGCCGAACCCGGAGGATCTGGTCCTGCTGCCCGACCTGATCTTCAAGGAGCCGCATGGCGTGCTGGTACGCAACGGCGATCCCGAATGGGCGGCGCTGACGCGCTGGGCCGTCTTCGCCTTGATCCAGGCGGAGGAAATGGGGCTGACGAAGGACAATGTCGCCCGCATCCGCGCGACGACGGAGGATCCGAAGATCCGCCGCTTCCTCGGCCTCACCGAGAATGTCGGCACCGGCTGGGGATTGCCCGCGAGCTGGGCCTTCGAGGTGGTGCGGCAGGTCGGCAATTACGGGGAAGTCTTCGAGCGTGGGCCGGGCCGCGTGCTCGGCATGGAACGCGGCCCGAACCGCCTCTGGACCGAAGGCGGGCTGCTGATCAGCTGGCTCTGGCAGTAGGCGGGAGGCTCACTCCCGCCAGGGATGCTCCGCCCACAGCTTCTCGTAGCGGGTGCGCAGCGCCTTCAGCTCCGCCAGGTAGGCATCCGGCCCGAGGAAGCGCAGCGGCAGCATCTGCTGCGCCGCGGCGGCCTGGAATTCCGGGTTGTCCACGGTGCGGCGGATGGCCAGGGAGAGGCGATCCAGCACCTCCCGCGGCACCCCGGCCGGGGCGGCCATGCCGCGCATCGAGCCCTCGACCACGTCATAACCGGCCTCCCGGAAGGTCGGCACGTCGGGCGCCACCTCGGACCGCTTCTCCGCCATCTGGCCGAGCATGCGCATCAGCCCCTGGCGGGTCTCATGCACGCCCTCGGCGATGTTCATGGAGGCAACCTCGATCTGCCGTCCAATCAGCGCCTGCTTCACCTGGGCGCTGCCGCCAAAGGGGACGTGCAGCAGCTTGATGCCGGCCTGCCGCTCGAAGGTCATCGCCGCGAGATGGTCGTCGGAGCCGATGCCGGTGGTGCCGTAGCTGATGCTCTCCGGCTTCGCCTTGGCGGCGGCGATCAGGTCGGCCAGGGATTTGTAGGGACTGTCCGCCATCACCTGGAAGGCCCCCGGATCGTCCACGATGTTGGCGATGGGGGTGAAGTCCTCCAGCTTGAAGCGTGTGCGCCGCTCGATCGGCAGGGTGACGATGTGCGGCGTGTTGATGAAGCCGATGGTCAGCCCGTCCGGCCGCGCCCGCGCCAATTCCGCGAAGCCGATCTCCCCGCCGGCGCCCGGCCGGTTCAGCACCACCACGGACTGGCCGAGATCCTTTTCCATGAAGCGCGCCAGGGTGCGCGCTGCCAGGTCGGTGCCGCCGCCGGGGGCGAAGGCGACGATCATGGTGATGGGCTTGTCCGGCTGCCATTCGGCACGGGCGCGGCGTGCCAGGGGCAGTGCAGCGGTGGCGGCGCCGGCAAGGGCCAGCACGGCGCGGCGGGTGGTCATCTCCGGCATTCCTCTCTCGCATAAGCGAAGGGCCGGCGGTTCCGGCCGCCGGCCCTCCTGCTCTCGGGATATTATACCGGGGCCGCGCCGGTGTCAGTCGGCGGCGAGCGCCATCCGGCTGCGGTTCAGCACGGTGCTGATGTGATCCTCGGCCGCGTCCACGACCTTCTCGGTCTGCTCCGGCGTGAAGACATGGCCGGCGCCGGGCAGCACCCGGTAGTCGATGCTGATGCCCTTCTGGGTGTTCAGCTTGTCCACCAGCTTCCGCACCGAGGATTCCGGCACCAGCTCGTCCTCCGCGCCGTGCACGATGAGGCCGTTGCAGGGGCAGGGTGCAAGAAAGCCGAAGTCGTAATGGCTGGCCGGGGCGCTGATGGAGACGAAGCCGCCCATCTCCGGCCGGCGCATCAGCAACTGCATCCCGACATAGGCGCCGAAGGAATAGCCGGCGACCCATAGGCTGTGCGCGTTGGGATTCACCGCCTGCAGGAAATCCAGCGCGGAGGCTGCGTCGCTGATCTCCCCGATGCCGCCGTCGTAGCGGCCCTGGCTACGCCCGACACCGCGGAAATTGAACCGCAGCACGGAGAAGCCCATTGCCTGGAAACGCTGGTAGAGCGCGTAGATCACCCGGTTGTTCATGGTCCCGCCATGCAGCGGGTGTGGGTGCAGTAACAGGGCGACCGGAGCATTCGGCTGCTTGGAATGGTGATATCGGCCTTCGAGCCGGCCATCGGGGCCGGCGAACATGACCTCAGGCATCGTCCCTTGGGTCCAATTCCGGTTTGGCCGTGCGCGCCAGGGCTGCCGGGGAGAACGGGAGCATCGTACCCACCGACAGGCCAAGCGCGCACCGACGCTTGGTGGGGAAAACCTGGTTGGCGCTGCTGCGCCGGAAGCCAAGCCACGACGGAACCGGGCCCCGCCCCAATGGTTGACTGGGAGAGTCGGGCAAAATAGCCTCCGCCGAACAGCGCCCCCAATCGGGCGTATGGGTCACGGACATGCGGCTCCGGTCATGCCTTGGCGCCCTGGGACAGGCTCCCGGATCCCAGGGGCGGCGGGAATATAGGCATTCGGTGGCAGCTTTCATAACGGATTCATGGCAGGCAGCCCATGTTTCAGGCTCTGGTCCGGTATGCAATGCCGGTTAGCGTCCAGAAAATCACCCGCCGGTAGGGAACCGAGCCATGCGCCTTTCCACCCGCGGTCGCTACGCCGTGATGGCCATGGTCGAACTGGCAGCGCGCCAGGCCGCCTGCGAGCCGGAATCGCGCCTCAGCCGCCCGGTGTGCCTGGCCGATATTGCGCAGTCGCAGCAATTATCCCTGGCTTATCTCGAACAATTGTTCGGGCATTTGCGGCGGTCCGGTCTGGTGGCCTCGGCCCGCGGGCCGGGAGGCGGCTATCGCCTGGCCCGCCCGGCCGGGGAAATCGCCATCGCCGCGATCATCGAGGCCGTGGATGAACCGATCCGCGCCACCCGATGCGAGGAGGGTTCCCCCGGCTGCCTCGCCGGCGAACGCTGCCTGACCCATGAGCTGTGGGCGGAACTTGGGGAGCAGATCAGGCTGTTCCTGGCGCATGTTAGCCTGGAGGATGTGGTGTGCGGCCGGGTCCTGGGCCGCGCCATGCCGCCGCGCAGCCAGCCGCCGGTCGAGGCCGCCGAATGAGTGCCGCCCTCTACCTGGACGCCAATGCCACGGAGCCGCTGCGGCCGGAGGCCCGCGCCTCGGTGATCGGGGCGCTGGAGGCGGGGGGGAACCCGTCCTCTGTCCACGCCGCCGGCCGGGCGGCGCGCCGGCTGCTGGAAGGGGCGCGGGAGGCGCTGGCATCCCGCTTCGGGGCGCGGGCGCAGGACCTGGTGTTCACCTCCGGCGGTACGGAGGCCAATGCCCTGGCGATCCGGGGACTCGGCCGCGGGCGCCGGGTGCTGGCAGGGGCCACCGAGCATGCGGCCGTGCTGGCCGCGGCGCCGGGGTGCGAGACGATCCCGGTCCGGCCGGACGGGACCGTGGACCTGATGGCGCTCTCGGCGCTGCTTGAAGCGGGCGGGCCCGCCCTGGTCTGCCTCATGGCGGCGAACAACGAAACGGGCGTGCTGCATCCGGTCGCCGAGGCTGCGGAGCTCTGCCGGCGCCATGGCGCGCTGCTGCATGTGGATGCGGTGCAGGCGGCGGGTCGCTTGCCGCTGGACCTGGCCGCAACGGGGGCGGACAGCCTGGCCCTCTCCGGGCATAAGCTGGGCGGGCCGCCCGGGGCCGGGGCACTGCTGCTGCGGCCAGGGCTGGACCTGCCGGCCCTGATCGCCGGCGGCGGGCAGGAGCGCGGAAGGCGCGGCGGGACGGAGCCGCTGCCCGCTATCGCTGGCTTCGCGGCGGCAGCAGGGGCGGCGGATCCGGCGGCGGCCGGCCGCCTTGCCGCATTGCGGGACCGGATCGAGGCCGGCATCCGTAGCCTGGCGCCGGAGGCGGTCATCGCCGGGGCCGGGGCGCCGCGCCTGCCCAATACCAGCAGCATCATCCTGCCCGGCGTGCCGGCGGAGACGCAGGTGATCGCGCTGGACCTGGCCGGGATCCGGATCTCGGCCGGGGCAGCCTGTTCCTCCGGCAAGGTGGCGCGCAGCCATGTGCTGGCGGCCATGGGCTTCGGGGAGGCCGCGGGCTGCGGCATCCGCGTCTCCCTGCCCTGGAACGCGCCGGAGGATGCACCGGAGCAATTCCTGGAAGCCTGGTCCGCCATGCGCGCCCGTCTCTCGCGTCGGGCTGCCTGAGGGCCCATCTTTCATCACGCCATGCGCCCGAACCGTCCCGTCTATCTCGACAACCACGCGACCACGCCGCTCGACCCGCGCGTGCTGGCCGCCATGCGCCCCTGGTGGGAGGAGAATTTCGCCAACCCCCACAGTGTCGAGCACGCCATGGGGCGGGAGGCGGAGGAAGCGGTGGAAGCTGCCCGCGCCGAGATCGCGGCGCTGATCGGCGCCGAGGCGCGGGAGATCGTGCTGACCTCCGGCGCCACGGAATCGAACAACCTGGCGATCAAGGGCGCCGCCCGTTTCGCCGCCGCCCAGGGGAATGAGCGTCGGCGGATCGTCACCCTCGCGACCGAGCACAAATGCGTCCTGGAAAGCGTGCGCGACCTGGCGGCCGAGGGCTTCGAGCCGGTGGTGCTGCCGGTCCGCCCGGACGGGCTGCTCGACCTCGACCTGCTGCGGGAGACGCTGGACGAGCGCGTGCTGCTGGTCAGCGTCATGGCGGTGAACAATGAGATCGGCGTGGTGCAGGACCTGGCGGCGATCGGCGCCATGGCCAAGGAGGCCGGGGCGTTGTTCCACACCGACGCCGCCCAGGGCTGCGGCCGCATTCCGCTGGATGTGGAGGAGATCCGGGCCGACCTGCTCTCCATCTCCGGGCATAAGATATACGGACCGAAGGGGATCGGCGCGCTCTATGTCCGGCGGCGGCCACGGGTTCGGCTGGCGCCGCTTTTCTCTGGCGGCGGGCAGGAGAGGGGCTTCCGCTCCGGCACCCTGCCGGCGCCGCTGGTGGTGGGATTGGGGGAGGCCGCCCGGCTGGCCGCCGCAGAGGGGCTGCTGGATGCCGGCCGCATCGCCGGCCAGCGGGACCGCTTCCTGGCCGCGCTGCGCACCGAGGTGCCCGATATCCGCCTGAACGGCGACCCGGAACGGCGCGTCCCCGGCAATCTGAACCTGACCTTCCCTGGCGGGGTGGACGCGCAGGCGATCATGGCGGCGGCGCCGGATGTCTGCGTTTCCACCGGTTCCGCCTGTTCCTCCGCGACGGTGGAGCCCTCCTATGTCCTGAAGGCGATCGGGCTGCCGGAGGCCGAGGCCCGCGCCACCTTGCGGATCGGGATCGGCCGCTTTACCTCCCCGGCCGATGTGGACCGGGCGGCAGCCTCCCTGGCGGCCGCGTGGAGGCATGCGGTCCAGACCCCTCGGACAGTGGCGGAGTAGCAGAGAGCGATGCCCAGGATGACCTTTATCGAGCGCGACGGCACCCGCCGCGAGGTGGACGCTCCGCTCGGCCTCTCCGTCCTGGAGATCGCGCACAAGCATGGCATCGATATCGAGGGCGCCTGCGAGGGTTCGCTCGCCTGCTCCACCTGCCATGTGATCGTGGATCCGTCCTGGTATCCGAAGCTCTCGGCGCCGACGGAGGATGAGGAGGATATGCTCGACCTCGCCTTCGACCTGCAGGAGACGAGCCGGCTGGGCTGCCAGATCATCATGACCGAGGCGCTGGACGGGCTGGTGGTGAAGCTGCCCGCCGGCACCCGCAACGCGATGGGATAAGGAAGGGGGCGATGGCGGCGTGGGAGACTGAATTCGGCGCGGAGGGTGGCCTGTACCGCCGGCTGCGCGCCGCCTGCGCCGAGGACTGGAAGGCCTATACCTGGCATCCCTTCGTGCAGGGATTGTCGGCGGGGACGCTGCCGCTACCTGCCTTCCGGCGCTACCTGATTCAGGACTACCTGTTCCTGATCCATTTCGCCCGCGCCAAGGCGCTCGCGGTCTTCAAGGCCGAGAGCCTGGAGGCGATGCGGGAGAAGACCGCCGCCATCAGCGCCATCCTCTCCGAGACGCTGATGCACCTGAAGTATTGCGCCGAGTGGGGGATTTCGGAGGCGGAGGTGCGCGCCACGCCGGAAGCCTCCGAGACGGTGGCGTATACGCGTTACGTCATCGACCGTGGCCTGGCCGGCGATATCCTTGATCTGGAAGTGGCGCTGGCCCCCTGCACCGTGGGCTATGGCGAGGTGGCGCTGCGCATCCTGGCCGATCCGCGCCGCAAGCTGCGCGATAACCCCTATGAGACCTGGATCGCCACCTATGCCGATCCTGGCTACCAGGCGCTGGCCAAGGCCGCCGCGGCGCGCATCGACGCGCTGGGGGAGAGCCATGGCGGCCATGCGCGCTTCGCCACGCTCTCCGCCACCTTCGCTGAGGCCGCGCGGCTGGAGGCGCGGTTCTGGCAGCAGGGGCTGGACGCGCTGCGATGAGGATCCTTGTCGCTCAGCCCATGGCACAGCCATGAGGATCCTTGTTGCTATGTCCGGCGGCGTGGACAGCAGCGTCGTCGCCGGCCTGCTGAAGGAGCAGGGGCATGAGGTGATCGGCGCCACGCTGCAGCTCTACGATCATGGTGCCGCGACCAGCCGCAAGGGCGCCTGCTGCGCCGGGCAGGACATCCATGATGCCCGCCGCGTCGCGGACCGCCTCGACATCCCGCATTACGTGCTGGACCGCGAGAGCCGCTTCCGCGACGCCGTGGTGCAGGATTTCGCCGACAGCTACGCTCGCGGCGAGACGCCGATCCCCTGCGTGCGCTGCAACCAGACCGTGAAGTTTCACGACCTGGTGGAATTGGCCCGTGGCTTGGGCGCCGAGGCGCTGGCCACCGGCCATTACGCGCGCCGGGTGGAGGGCGCGGCCGGGCCGGAACTGCACCGCGCCGCCGACTTGGCACGGGATCAGAGCTACTTCCTGTTTGCCACCACGCCGGAACAACTCGCCTTCAGCCGCTTCCCGCTGGGCGACTTCCCGAACAAGGCCGCAGTGCGGGCGGAGGCGGCGCGACTCGGCCTGGCGGTGGCGGAGAAGCCGGACAGCCAGGACATCTGCTTCGTCCCGCAGGGCCGCTACCATGAGGTGGTGGCGAAGCTGCGCCCGGACGCCGCCGAACCGGGCGAGATCGTGCATCTGGATGGCCGCGTCCTCGGCCGCCATGCCGGGCTGGCTCGCTATACGGTGGGGCAGGGCAGGGGCCTCGGCAGCGCCTCCCGCGATGGGGAGGAGCCGCTTTATGTCGCCGCGCTGGATGCCGGACGCCGCCGGGTAGTGGTGGGACCGCGCGCCGCGCTGCCGCAGGAGGAGGTGCTGGTGGGGGAGGTGAACTGGCTGATCCCACCGCCGACCGGGCTCCTCCGCTGCCAGGCGAAGCTCCGGGCGCGGGAAATGCCGCAGGAGGCGATGGCGGATTGGGATGCCGCATCCGAGCTGCTGCGCCTGCGGCCCGTGGTGCCGGCCATCGCCGCGCCGGGCCAGGCCTGCGTCCTTTATGATGGCGACCGGGTGCTGGGCGGCGGCTTCATCCGAAGGGCCGGCCGGACCGTTGACATGGCGGGAGCCGCAGCTTAAGTCCGCGGCCTCTTGGTAAGGCGGTGTAG
>Ga0207747_1001452_pt1 | contig 16650 bp, 15 predicted proteins | sample HigsolmetaGSP11D_FD_184839 | JGI IMG/M metagenome (GOLD analysis project Ga0207747, IMG submission 184839) | High solid enriched microbial communities from the Joint BioEnergy Institute, USA - SP1-1-D (SPAdes) | ecosystem: Engineered > Bioreactor > SSF (Solid state fermentation) > Aerobic >...
CGGAGCCGCCGCAAGGCGGCCCGCCGACAGCTTGACCGAGTCTCGCGGTCGCGTTGCCTGGAAAATTGCCAATATCGGGTGGCCTGCCTACTGCAAAAGCGCAAGGTCAGCTATTCACAGCCGTGTCCAGAATGCGCCGCGGCGCTCTGTCGGAGCAACTGCCCGGGCGCGGCGGCAGAGCCGGCATTTCCTTGATGGTGGCTTTGCGCTAGGAAGCCCGCATCGTCGCGACTCGCGCGATGGCACCCGACGGATAGGCCCGGCGCCGACAGCTTCCGTCGACCTGGCAGGAGGGCCCGCATGAGGAAGCATCCGGGGATTGTCCCGGTCGTTCTGTCCGGTGGCACCGGCACGCGCCTGTGGCCGCTGTCGCGCGAATCCTACCCCAAGCAGCTCCTGGCCCTCGCCGGGGCGGAGACGCTGCTACAGCAGACTCTGGCGCGCGTCGCCGGCCAGCCGGGTTTTGCGGCGCCCGTCGTGATCGCCAACGCGGAACACCGCTTCGTCATTGCCGAGCAGGCGCGCCAGGCGGGCATCGCTGACGTGACGATCGTTCTGGAGCCCGTCGGCCGCAACACTGCTCCGGCGGCTGCGGTTGCGGCGCTGATGGCAATGGCGGATGATCCCGATGCGCTGATCCTCATCATGCCGGCTGACCACGTGGTGCAGGATCCGGCCGCCTTCCGCGCCGCGGTCGAGACCGGCGCGGCGGCGGCCGCTGCGGGCCGGCTCGTGCTCTTCGGCATGCGTCCGGACAAGCCTGCCACCGGCTATGGCTACATCCGCCGCGGTGACCCGCTGCCGGGCCTTGCCGGCATCGACGCCGTCGCCGCCTTCGTCGAGAAGCCCGACCAGCCGACGGCCGAGCGCTATCTCGCCAGCGGCGACTATCTCTGGAACAGCGGCATCTTCCTGCTGCCCGCCGCCGCCTTCATCGCGGAGCTCGATCGGCATGCGCCGGACGTGCTCGCGGCTGCGCGCGGAGCACTGGAGGGCGCCGTGCGCGACCTCGACTTCCTGCGCCTCGCGGAAGCGCCGTTTGCGGCCGGGCCATCGATCTCCATCGACTATGCGGTGATGGAGAAGACGGACAAGGCCGCCGTCGTGCCCTCTGAGTTCGGCTGGAGCGACGTCGGCAGCTGGTCGGCCCTGTGGGAGATCGGCACACGGGATGCCGACGACAACCTGTGCGTCGGCGACGTGGTGGCGCTGGAGACGCGGGGATCCTACCTGCGCGGCGAGGGACGTCTCGTCGCCGCCCTTGGCGTCGAGAACCTCGTCGTGGTGGCGACGCCCGATGTCGTGCTTGTGACGCGGCGCGACAGCGACCAGAAGGTCTCGCAGCTCGTCGCGGCGCTGAAGAAGGACGGGCACGCCGCGGCCACACAGACGCAGCGTGTCTATCGCCCCTGGGGCTTCTACCAGTCGGTGCACGAGGGGGAGCGCTTCCAGGTCAAGCGCATCACAGTCAATCCCGGTGCCAAGCTGTCGCTGCAGAAGCATTTCCACCGCTCCGAGCACTGGATCGTGGTCAACGGCACGGCCCTCGTCACCCGGGACGGGGAGCAGATCCTCCTGCGCGAGAACGAATCGGTCTTCCTGCCTCTTGGCTGCGTCCACCGCCTGGAGAATCCGGGCAAGCTGCCGCTCAATCTCATCGAGGTGCAGTCCGGTCCCTATCTGGGCGAGGACGACATCGTCCGCCTCGAGGATATCTACAAGCGGATCTGATCCCGCGCGGGGTGGATGGAGAGCCGGCGACGTTCACGGCGTGAACGTCACGCCTTGACGTTCACGCCGTGAACGTCTATCGAGCGCCCGGACTGAGCGAGGCACAGGGCAGATGGCGGACAAGCTCCCGACCGAGGTGGACCTTGAGTTGCTCACCTCGCTGGAAAGCGGGGAGGTGGTGACGCAGATGTCGCTGTCGCGGCGCATCGGCGTGTCCATCGGCCTCGTCAACGCACTGCTCAAGCGCGCCATCCGCAAGGGCTACGTGAAGGCGAAGGCCGCGCCCTACAAGCGCTACGCCTATTATCTGACGCCGAGCGGCTTTTCCGAGAAGAGCCGGCTCGTGGCCGATTACCTCGATATTTCCCTGCGCTTTTTCCGCGACGCGCGGGAGCAGTATGCGGACGGGTTCCGCCGCCTCGATGCGGCCGGGCTGCGCCGCGTCATCCTCGCCGGGGCGGGCGAGCTCGCCGAGATCGCCGTCCTCGCTGCCCGTGATGGCGCGATCGAGGTTGTCGCGGTGCTCGACGGCGGGATGAACCGCTCCCGTGTGGCCGGCGTGCCGGTGGTGCGCACCCTGCAGGAAGCGCCGGCCTTCGACGCCGTGGTGGTGACGGATTCACGCACCCCCCAGGCGACCTACGACCGCCTGAAGGGGCAGGTGGACTTCAACCGCATTGTGACGCCGCCGCTGCTGCACGTGTCGCTTTCTGCCGTGCCGAATGCGGCGGAGGAGGACCTGGATACGCCCCTGACGGGTGGAGACCGCAAGGATCCCGGCGCGCTGCGCGCGCCTGCAATGGAAGGATGAGCAACTTGTCCAAACGTGCACTCATCACCGGCGTGACCGGCCAGGACGGCGCCTACCTGGCGGAGCTCCTCCTCGCCAAGGGCTACCGCGTCTGGGGCGTGAAGCGCCGTTCCTCGTCTTTCAACACGGCGCGTGTCGACCATCTCTACCAGGACGTGCACGAGGGCGATCCGAAGTTCCGCATGGTCTATGGTGACATGACGGACTCGACCAACCTCATCCGCATCGTGCAGGAGATCCAGCCGGACGAGATCTACAACCTCGCCGCCCAGAGCCATGTGCAGGTGAGTTTCGAGACGCCGGAGTACACGGCCAATGCCGATGCCCTCGGCACCCTGCGCCTGCTGGAGGCGATCCGCCTGCTGAAACTCGAGGGCAAGACGCGCTTCTACCAGGCGTCGACCTCCGAGCTCTACGGCAAGGTGCAGGAGACGCCGCAGCGCGAGACAACGCCCTTCTATCCGCGCAGCCCCTATGCCGCGGCCAAGCTCTATGCCTACTGGATCACGGTGAACTACCGCGAGGCCTATGGCATCCATGCCTCGAACGGCATTCTCTTCAACCACGAGAGCCCCATCCGCGGCGAGACCTTCGTCACCCGCAAGATCACCCGCGCGGTGGCGGCCATCGAATGCGGCCTGCAGGAGGCGCTCTATCTCGGCAATCTCGACGCCAAGCGCGACTGGGGCCATGCGCGCGATTATGTCGAAGGCATGTGGCGCATCCTGCAGCAGGACAAGCCCGACGACTATGTGCTCGCCACGGGCGAGACCCACTCGGTGCGCGAGTTCGTCGAGCTTGCCTTCGCCGAGGTGGGCCGCACGATCATCTGGCAGGGCCAGGGTGTGGACGAGGTCGGCATCGACAAGGCGAGCGGCAAGACGCTCGTGCGCATCGACCCGCGCTACTTCCGGCCCACCGAGGTCGACCTCCTTCTCGGCGACCCCACCAAGGCCCGCGAGAAGCTCGGCTGGCGGCACCGCACCAGCTTCCGCGAGCTTGTGAAGGAGATGGTGGAGAGCGACCTCAAGACCGTCAGGAACGAAGCGGAGCGTCGGAACCGTCATGACTGACCGCAGCATGCCCTTCGATCTTGCCGGCAAGCGCATCTTCGTCGCCGGTCATCGCGGCATGGTCGGCTCCGCTGTGGTCAGGCGCCTGCAGACGGAGGATTGCGAGATTCTGACGGCAGGGCGCGAGGTGCTCGACCTGCGCGACCAGGCGGCGACCAAGGCATTCTTCGACCGGAATCGGCCCGAGGTCGTGGTCCTGGCGGCGGCCAAGGTCGGCGGCATCCTGGCCAACGATACCTACCCGGCGGATTTCCTCTACGACAACCTTGTCATCGAGACGAATGTCATCGGCGCCGCTTTCCAGGCGGGCGTGCGCAAGCTGCTCTTCCTGGGCTCGTCCTGCATCTATCCGAAGTTCGCGCCGCAGCCGATTCCGGAAGATGCACTTCTGACCGGGGCGCTGGAACCCACGAACGAGTGGTATGCGCTCGCCAAGATCGCCGGCATCAAACTGTGCGATGCCTATCGCAAGCAATACGGCGCCGACTTCATTTCGGCGATGCCGTCGAACCTCTATGGCCCCGGCGACAACTTCGACCTGCGGACCAGCCACGTCCTGCCGGCGTTGATGCGCAAGGCGCACGAGGCGAAGCTCGCCGGGGCGCGCTCGCTGGAGGTGTGGGGCACGGGCACGCCGCGCCGCGAGTTCCTCTACGTGGACGATCTCGCCGACGCGCTCGTCTTCCTGCTCAAGCACTATTCCGAGCCCGGCCACATCAATGTCGGCACGGGCGAGGACGTGACCATCCGGGAGCTCGCCGAGCTGATCTGCCGCACGGTGGGCTTCGAGGGCGAGCTCGTGTTCGACAGTTCCAAGCCCGACGGGACGCCCCGCAAGCTCATGGACGTCGGGAAGCTTTCCGCCATGGGCTGGCGCGCACGCACGAGCCTGCCGGAGGGCGTGGCGAAGACTTATCAGGCATTCAAGGACAGCCTGCGGTGACCTCGCCCTCCTTGCCGGAGCCGCGCGGCCCTTCGTGCCGCCGCTGATCGAACCAGTCGAGACCCGAGCAGTGACAACATCAATGCCCGCTCACGAGCCCGTCGAGGTGGTGATTCGCGCAAGCGGCGATCACACCTTCTTGCACGACATGGCAGACCTGTGGGCGAACCGCGACATTGCCTGGACGCTGGCGCTGCGCGAAATCCAGGTCCGTTACAAGCAGTCCGTCATCGGCATCGCCTGGGCGCTGCTGCAACCCGTTCTGACGACGGCCATCTTCACCTTCGTCTTCAGCTATCTGGCTCGCATCCCGACGGGGGAGGTTCCCTATCCCGTCTTCGTCTTCTCGGGTCTGCTGATGTGGCAGTATTTCAGCCGGGTCGTCGGAGAGGCCGCAGGATCCCTGGTGAAGAACGAGGCCATCATCACCAAGGTCTTCTTCCCGCGCCTCATCCTGCCGCTGATCCCGGCCATTTCGGCGGCCGTGGAGTTCGCCATCGCGCTCCTCGTGCTGGTCGCGCTCATGCTGCTCTACGGCATGGTGCCGTCACCGCTGATCGTGCTGGTGCCAGTCGTCGTCGTGGCGGCGGGTCTGCTGGGCTATGGCATCGGTCTTGTGCTCTCGCCGCTCAACGCGATCTATCGCGACATCGGGATCGCCCTGCCGTTCTTCATCCAGATCGCCATGTATGTGACGCCGGTGATCTATCCCATCGCCTTCGTCCCGGAGCGATACCAGTGGCTGTACGCGCTCAATCCGGCCGCGACGCTGATCGATACCATGCGGGCCATCGTTGTGGGGGCTGACTGGCCCGGCCTTCTCAGCTACGCCTTTCTCCTCTTGTGGACCGTCGGCTTCCTCGCGTTCGGCCTGCGCGTCTTCCGCAAGCTCGAGCCGGCGATCGTCGACAGGATCTGATGATGTCGAGCGTCATAACGGTCGAAAATCTCGGCAAGCGCTATTCGCTGGCGAACACGGCAGCGCCGGCCTACAGCACCTTGCGCGACGTGATGGCGGACGCGGCGCGCCGTTTCCTCCGGCGCGAGCCGGTCATCGAGGCAAGGGCTGCGAAGGATTTCTGGGCCCTGCGCAACGTCAGCTTCGAGGTGAAGGAAGGCGATGTCGTCGGCATTGTCGGGCGCAACGGCGCTGGCAAGAGCACGCTGCTGAAGGTGCTGTCGCGCATCACGTCTCCTACCGAGGGGCTGGCGCGGATCCGCGGGCGCGTCGGCTCGCTGCTCGAGGTCGGCACCGGGTTCCACCCGGAGCTGTCCGGGCGTGAGAACATCTTCTTCAACGGCGCCATCCTCGGCCTGCGCAAGCACGAGATCCGGGCGCGGTTCGACGAGATCGTCGAGTTTGCCGGTGTCGCCAATTTTCTCGATATCCCGATCAAGCGCTATTCGAGCGGCATGAAGATGCGCCTCGCCTTCTCGGTAGCGGCGCATCTCGACCCCGAAATCATGATCGTCGACGAGGTGCTGGCAGTCGGTGATGCCGAGTTCCAGAAGAAGTGCCTCGGCAAGATGCAGGATATCAGCGGTAGCGGCCGGACGGTACTCTTCGTCAGCCACAGCATGCAGACCGTCACGTCACTGTGCAGCCGCTGCATCCTGCTGGACAGGGGCCGCATCCGCAAGGACGGCACGCCGTCCGAGGTCATCCTCGAATATCTCGGCGGGGACGGCGAGTTCAGCGGTCGCGCCGATTTCGCGAGCCAGGGCAAGGTGGTCGGCGACGATGACGTCCAGCTTCTCTACGGCGAGGTCATCGACGAAAATGGCCGGGCCACTATTGAGGTTGACATCCGCAGGCCTGTCGCCGTGCGCATGGGCTTTCGCGTCAGACGCCGCAGCGACATTGGATTTATTCCGAATTTCCAGTTCTCTGTCCCTGGGGGCACCTATGCCTTCATAAGCACCCCGGATGCGCCCATCTCGCTTCCACCAGGCGATTATGAAGCAGTGTGCCACATTCCGGGAGACTTCCTGAATGAAGGCAGCTATTTCGTCGGTCTGGCCATCACCTCTTACGACCGCGGACAGACGGTTCATTTTGTTGAGCCGAGTGCGCTAGTATTCAACGTTTGCGATCCCATGGAGGGCAGCGTGGGGCGACACGGATACGGTAATGTCATTCCCGGCGTCGTGCGTCCGCGCCTGAAGTGGTCGATCGAGGAGAAAAGATAATGAACGCGGTTATCTCGGCAGGCGAGCTGGGCATATGTACGTCCGTGAAGAACCTTGGGCCTCGCCGGGGGGGTGGGATCTTTGACCTATCTATCTATAGCATATCATGAAGATCTTTTCGCCAATAGCGTGAATCACTTTGTGGTCTGCTGCGATCCCAATGTCGTGTGCGGCTTCTTCGGGCTTTGCTCAAAGTGCCGTGGATCGCTAGCGAACGTCAGCTGATGGCGTACGAGCATCAAGGACGCCGGCCGCGATGACCCCGAGGCGGGACAAGAACATGCTTGAGGACTCCGGGCTTCGGGAGCTGCGCCTTGGAATGCATGGGAATGAGCACGGCACTCTCTCGCGGATTCTGGCAAGGCAGGCGCGTGCTGCTGACTAGGCGTGCCGGCTTCAAGTGGCAGCTGGCAGACGAGGAGGCTCGAGGCTCAGAGCGGCGTGGCGGACTGCCGGGTCGCGATGTTGGGGGGCAACCAAGACTATGAGCGAAATTAAGCGAAACTGGAGATTTGCGGGGGGCAATATGCATGAATTGCAGTTGAAGATTGTTAGCAGGATTGCCTCACGCTATCATGGAAGAGTGTCATTCTCCCAGTGCGGCGAGGATATGATTGTTGATTTCATCTTTCAATCGCTGGGGGTATGGCCGATAACTTATCTAGACGTAGGCGCAAATCGCCCAAGAGAGTTCAATAATACTTATTACTTCTACATCAGAGGGTGTCGGGGGGCGAATGTGGAGCCGGATCCGGCGCTTTACGAGGAACTCGTGCGGAGCCGGCCTTGTGACAAGAATCTTCGGCTTGGTGTGGCAGGCAAAGAGGAGAAGGGGCGTCCCTTCTTTGTGATGTCGACGCCAACGCTGAACACCTTCTTAGAATCGGAAGCGCGGCGCTATGAAGCCTCTGGACGACATCGGATATTGCGCGTTGATCCTGTCGACGTTGTGACCTTGCATACAATTTTCCAATCACACTTTAATAACGTGGCGCCGGATTTTATCTCGATCGATGTGGAGGGGCTTGATCTGGAGATAATTTCATCTATCAATTTGGATTATTATCGTCCTACGGTCATCTGTGCTGAAACGCTGTCTTTCAGTGAAGATCGTTCGGAGCGAAAGCTGTCAGAGATATCTGACCTTCTATGTGCAAGAGGCTATCGAAAATATGCCGATACTTACATAAATACAATTTTCGTTGATCGTGAAAAATGGGTTTCGCGCAAATGAGCTTCGTAGATCTGAGTTGCCTTTTCGAGAGGGTTAGGGCGGGCTAAGGTGGTGTTGTCTAGCAAAAAATTATAATAATTGGTTTTGCTGGTTGGCTTGGGGCATCAGATATTTATGCAAAAAATGAGCAGCCCATTTTATCGACTGGAGCCTGAAGGGGAAGCATTCGCCGAACGTAGAGGCTACATTGGTCGTCTGATGTCATCGCGTCCGTCTGTCCCCAGAATAGGATCCAACATTCATGAGCCTGATCAGCAGAGTACGAAACTCCGTGCAAGCCCGGTTGGCGCGTCGTCGCGAGCGTCGAGAGTTTGAGCGCCAGTTCGAAGTGTTCAGAGCGGACCACGCGTTATCAGGCCGCAGCGAGCCTCTACGGTGGGATGATCGCTATCCCTGTATGCAGGACAATACTACCGAGACGCCATTCGACCGCCACTACCTCTATCACCCAGCATGGGCAGCGCGTGTGCTGTCGCGTACACTTCCGCGCCATCATATCGATATTTCTTCAACGGTATCGTTCTGTACGATCGTATCCGCATTCATTCCCGTAAGTTTCTACGACTACAGGCCTGCGCCCATCGTGCTGGATAATTTGTTCTGCGGGCGAGCTGATCTGACCGCGCTGCCCTTCGAGAATGCATCAGTCGAATCATTGTCCTGCATGCATGTTATCGAACATATCGGACTGGGTCGCTACGGTGACCCGCTGGATGCCTGCGGGGACCTGAAGGCATTGGCCGAGCTGGAGAGGGTACTGAAGCCTGGAGGCGATTTGTTGATAGCCGTTCCGGTGGGAATGGCACGGGTTCAATTCAATGCTCATCGCATTTATGACCATCTGACATTCAGGGAATACCTAAGCAAACTGCATCTGATGGAATTTGCGCTAATTCCAGACCATCCAGCCCCGGATGGTTATTTCGTTGGACCGAGCGACGAGCTCGTGCGTCGACAACAGTACGGATGCGGCTGCTATTGGTTTAGGAAGTTGTAGCGCGCCGAAGTGGAGCCGCTTGGAACTTGTCGAGGCGGCCGATCCGAAACGTAGGTGCTGCGAAGCGGTTGGTCGGGCCCGGATTGTTCGTGGCGTTGATAGCGAAAAAGGATGTCGAGCAAGTGAACCTCTCAGATGTGAAGTTGTCCATAGCTGAAACGCTGGGTGCTGTCCTCGGTAGGATTCTTCGCTCGATCTTTTCCAGCGAACGCGGCCGGAAGGTGGTATTGTCCTCGTTGCGTCAGGCGATGTTTGAGGGATCGGGTGGCTCTCCGCGCGATTTGCTAGATCCGACCGTTCTGGCCGAATTCGGGAAGGGTCTCGACCGCAACCGGCCGATTGGCGAAATCGCGGGGGCGGCGGCCCTGCGAAGAGGCGAATGGCTCGCGAGGGTTGCCAAGACCATACCAGCCGGCGCGAAGGTTCTTGATGCCGGGGCCGGAGAATGTCAGTACAAGCCGCTTTTCGCACATACGGAATACAAGGCGCAGGACTTCGTACAATACGAGGGTACTCGCGAAGGGCCCCAGAGAGAGGAATGGCATTACGGTCACATTGACTATGTCTGTGACATTACTAGCATTCCTGTCGATGATGCCTCATTTGACGCCGTCGTATGCACCGAAGTTCTTGAGCATGTGCCAGATCCGATGGGAGCCCTCAGGGAATTGGTGCGTGTCCTGAGACCTGGTGGAACGCTAATCGTCAGTGCCCCACTCGGCTGCGGTCTGCACCAGGAGCCACACCATTACTATAGTGGCTTCACGCCTTGGTTCTATCGCCGTGTTTTTGAGGAGCTCGGTGTGGATGTGGTGGAGATAACGCCGTTGGGCGGGCTGTTTCAGCACGTCGCACAGGAGTGTCACCGGGTCGGCACCGTATTGAAGCAGGCTGATCCTCAAACGCTTGAGGCTTGCCTGATCCAGCCCATGATGGAAGATCTCCCCAGAATTCTCTCGAGCCTTGATGGGCGGTACATGGTCGAGCAATTCACTGCCGGCTATGTCGTCTTGGGTCGGAAACGAAGTTAATTCCGATCGGTGTTTGCAGGTTCTTCCGCTAATGCGCTTTCTCTTTTGCTGTGAATTCTACCATCCGAGCGTCGGTGGCGTGCAGGAGGTGATGCGTCAGGTTGCGGAGCGCCTCGTCGAACGTGGGCACGAGGTTACCGTCGCGACCACGGCGCTTCCGGACAGGAGAACCCGCGTCCACAACGGCGTCACGATCGAGGAGTTCGCGGTCACCGGTAACCTCGTCTCGGGGCTGGAAGGGGAGGTGGAACGCTACCGGAGCTTTGTCGCAGGCTTCGGCGCCGATGCCGTGCTCATCAAGGCGGCGCAGCAATGGACCTTCGACGCCCTGTGGCCGGTGCTGGGCGCCCTGAGCAGCCGCAAGATCTTCATCCCCTGCGGCTTTTCGGGGCTCTACGACTCAAATTTCGCAGCCTACTACGAGCGGCTGCGGGACGTGCTGCCGCAGCTTGACCACCTTATCTTCTATGCCGAGGACTATCGTGACATCGCCTTCGTGCGTCAGCTCGGCTTGCGGAACTTCAGCCTCATCCCCAACGGCGCCTGCGAGCGGGAGTTCATGGACGAGGAGCCGCGTTCTGACCTGCGGGCGCGTCTCGGCATTGCGCCCGATGCGTTCGTCTTCCTGTCGGTAGGCAGCCTCACGAGCATCAAGGGCCACACCGAAACCGTGGAGGCCTACGCCCGGATGGACACTGGCGGCGCCGCGTCCGCGCTCATCATCAACGGCAACAGGCCGCGGCCGTCCACGACGCGACAGCCCGGCCGATGGCAACTCGCCGCCCAGTTGGGGCGACACCTCGTGCGCACATTGCGGGAGGAAGGGCTGCGCTCCACCGTCCGGCGGGTGCGAGCGAGGTTGGAGGGGCGCGGCGCAAGCGATGTCGAAGGGCAGATCCGCTACTGGTCGCAGATCGCGGCTTCGCAGCCCGGCAAGCAGGTTGTGCTCGTAGACCTGCCCCGATCCGATCTGGTCGATGCCTACAGGATGGCCGACCTGTTTGTCTTTGCCTCCAATATCGAGTACTCCCCGCTCGTGCTGTTCGAGGCGGCGGCGGCGGGCACGCCATTCCTCTCGGTTCCCGTCGGCAATGCGGAGGAAATCGCTCACCGCACGGGAGCCGGGCTGATATGTCCCGCCCCGATCGACGAGCGGGGTTTCACGCGGGTCGCTCCGGCGCAGCTCGCAGTGGCGATGCAGCGTGCCATGGGGGATCGCACGAGGCTGAAGGAGATGGGACGGCGCGGACGCGCGGCCTGGCGCGCACATTTCACATGGCAGCGCATCGCCGAGCAATATGAAGAGGTGCTCCGCGGACCGGCGGCCGCGCCGAACATCTGACGGGACGAGCCGGCGGCCTCCCCTGGGTCTGCGACCATGCTGACTGTCAAATTCCTCTCGCGGCACGACGACCCATGGCTGCGGCAGTTTCCCGAGCGGGACGGCGTGTTCGACGGCGTGCGGTTCGTGTTCGACGAGGCGGCGCCGGAGGGCGACTTTCTTGTCGTGCTCGATCTCCTGCCGAGCTGGCGCCCCTACCGGACACGGGTGCCGCGGCACCGCCGCATCCTCGTCGCCTCCGAGCCGGCCACCGTCAAGCGCTATGGCCCCGCGTCCTATCTCGACCAGTTCGGCGCCATCCTGACGACGGATGCGCAGACGCCCCATCCCAACGTCGTCCTGTCGCAGGTGGGGCTGCCGTGGCACGTCGGCTCCTTCGTGGAGGCCGGCCGCCGAAGAGATCATGCCTACGATTTGCGTTTCTTCGAACGGTTCGAGCCGGTGAAGACGAAACTCGTCTCGGTCGTCTCATCCAACAAGAGTTTCACTGCCGACCATCGCGAGCGCCTGAACTTCTTCCACAGGCTCAAAAGCTATTTCGGCCACGAGATGGATTATTACGGGCGTGGAATAAATACGTTCGTGGACAAGATGGAGGTTCTGGCACCCTACCGCTATCATATCGCCATCGAAAACTTTTCCGGCCGTTACTACTGGACCGAGAAACTGTCCGACCCGTTCCTGACCATGACCTTCCCGATCTATCACGGCTGCACCAACGTCAGCGATTACTTCCCGGCCGAGGCACTGGTACCGATCGACATCCGCGATCCTGAGACGGCCATCGCGACGATCCGGCGCGTGATCGATTCGGATATCGCGGAGCGGGCCCTTGCCGCGCTCGTCGAAGCGCGGCGGCGCGTGCTCTACGAGCACAACCTGTTCGCCATGCTTTCCCGTCTGGTGCGGCAGATGGCCGGGAGTGGCCCCATGGCGATGCTGGACAGGGAGGATGAAATCCACGCAGCAGAGCACTTCGGTTCGCTGAAGGACCGCCTGCAGCTCGGTGCGCACATCCTTGCGGAGCAGTATCCGGCGGTTCGCCGGCTGGAACGGCAGGCGCGGCGACTGCTACGCCCGTCGGGAGAGTGAGCTGCGATGAGCGACCCGCGTATCGACGTCGTCATCCCGGTCTATAACGGCGCGCGATTCCTGGAGAAAGCGGTGCTCTCGGCCGTTCGTCAGACGCTCGCGCCGGCCCGCATCCTCATCTGCGACGACGGCTCGACGGATGAGACGCCGGAGATCGCGAAGCGTCTTGCCGATGCCTTTCCAGTCGTGGAGCACCTGCGGCTCGAGCACGGGGGGGAGGCATCGGCGCGCAACGGCGGGCTGAGGGCCGCCACCGGGGACTATGTTGCCTTCCTCGATGCCGACGACGTGTGGATGCCGTCGAAGCTGCAAGCGCAGCTGGACGTCTTCGCGCGGGCCGACGCGCGCGTCGGCGTTGTCCACTGCGGCTATCGGCTGATCGACGAGCACGGCGCCCCCATCGAGGACCGCTATGTGGCCGCGCCCAGCAGAAGAGGGGATGTCTTCCGTGACATCCTCCTCGACGATTATGCCGTGTCGGGCTCGGCATCGGCGGTCGTCGTGCGGCGGGCCGTCCTCGATCGCGTCGGTTTCTTTGACGAGCGTCTCTTCCACGGGGCCGATGCCGACATGTGGCTGCGCCTAGCCTACGTGTCGCACTTCGACTTTGCGCCCGAGCCTCTCGTGGCGCTTAGGGTCCACGGCAGCAGTGCCCAGCGGGCCAATGCACGGGCCAAGGCCATCGATTTCTTCATGCAGCAGCTGATCTTCTACGAGAAGTGGCAGGAGGTCGCCGGCTCGGATCCGGCCTTTCGCGCGAATTTGCGCAGGCGGGCGCTGCTGCTCATGCTGCCCAGCGTCACCGAACCAGGCCGCCTGGAGGCTCTCTATGAGGCGCTGCGCAGCCATGATAGTCCTCTCGCCCGGTCCCTCTTCGCGAGCCGGATCGATCTGTGGGGGGCCTTTGCCGGCATGCTGGGGCGTTACGGCCTGTGGCGCCTGCGTCGACTTTTCCTGAATGATCGGAGCCGTTTCGTTGGCTAGTACCGTCGTTGTTCGCCTCGTCGGGGGGCTCGGCAACCAGATGTTTCAGTATGCCGCCGCATGCGCGCTGGCGCAGGAGCGGCAGGCACGCCTGCTCATGGACGTGTCGGCCTTCGAGAGCGACCCCCTGCGCAACTACGAGCTCGACCGTCTGTGCGTGCCGCAGGACATTCTCCCCGCGCGGCTGCAGCCCTGGCGCAACAGGCGATCCTTGCCAGCGCGCGTCATCCGGCGCCTGACCCGGTGGCGGACACCGCACGGCGGTGGCTATCGCGAGCCTCACTTCCATTTCGACAAGGACTTCTTCGCCCTTTCGGGGGAGGAGATCCGGCTCGAGGGCTATTTCCAGAGCCCGCTCTATTTCGACCGTTGCGAGGCCGTTCTGCGCGAGCGTTTCCGGCCTGTCGAGCCGTTTGGTCGCGCTGCGCAGGAATGGTCGCAGCGCATCGCGGCGTCGGCCTGCAGCGTATCCCTGCACGTCCGGCGGGGAGATTATGTCAGTAACCCGCATGCGGCTGCCGTCCACAATGCAGTGGGCGAGGGCTATTACCGCAGGGCCATTGCACTCATGCGGCGTCTCGTCGGGGAGGGGGCCGACTTCTTCCTGTTCTCGGACGAGCCCGACTTTGTTGAGCAGGCCTTTGCCGACCTGCCGCGCGCCCATGTCGTGCGCACGGATCCAGAGCGCAGCTGGGAGGACATGTTCCTCATGGCGCGCTGCAACCATCACATCATCGCCAACAGCTCCTATTCCTGGTGGGGCGCGTGGCTCAACGCGTCGCAGGAGAAGGTGGTGATCGCGCCGGGGCAGTGGTTCACGCGGGAGAAGCTCGCGACGACGAACGTGATGGACCTCTACCCCGAAGGCTGGATCATCCTCAAATGAGCACGCCGGCCCTCAGCGTCCTTCTGCCGGTCTACAATGGCGAGCGCTTTCTGGCCGAGGCCATCGAGAGCATCCTTGCCCAGACCTTCACGGACTTCGAGTTCATCATCATCAACGATGGCTCGCGGGACGGCAGCGGTGCCATCATCGACGATTATGCCGCCCGCGACGCCCGTATCCGGGCTTTCCACCAGGACAATCGCGGCCTGGTCGAGACGCTCAACCGCGGCATCGCCCTCGCCCGTGCGCCGCTGATCGCCCGCATGGACGCGGACGACATTTCCCTGCCGCGGAGGTTCGAGCTGCAGATCCACCGTTTCGAGAACCGGCCCGATCTCGCGGCGGTCGGGGGCTGCATCATCCTCATCGACGAGGCCGGAAAGCCGATCCGCCGCGGCGACTATCCAACCGGAGGCGCAGAGCTGCTGCGTTTCCTGGAGCGCGATTCCCCTCTCGCCCATCCGGCTGTCATCATGCGGCGCGATGTCGTGAGCAGCCTTGGCGGCTACCGCAGGCAATACAAGCACGCCGAGGACTATGACCTGTGGCTCAGGATGCACGATGCCGGCTACGCCCTCGAGAATGTTGCCGAGCCCGTGCTGCATTACCGGCAGCATGCTGAGAAGGTGTCGTTCCAGCACAGCCAGCAGCAGACCCTGACCGCCTTTGTCGCGCGTCTCGCCCATCGCGCCCGGATGGCAGGCCTGCCGGATCCGACTGATGACATCGCCGCGATCGACGAGAGCACGGTCGAGCTCTTTCCCCCGTCTCTCAGGGGCTTTGTGGATGCCGAGCTGTTCGTCCGCAGGCACAACATGCTCTCCCTCGCCGATGTCCCGACGATTGAGCAAGCCCTGCGCGATTATGACCAATTGCCTGCGCAGGCGCGGCGGGACTCGAGTATGGCGCATTTCCTGATGCGTGCGGCGCGCGGACTGTGGGCACACCGCCGGCGCGCCGCCTCGCTGCGGCTCGTCATTCGAGCACTGATGCGGCATCCAACCGTTGCTCTGCAGCTTCTGCATGGAAAATTACGGCGCGCTGGGGCAAGCGCTATGTCGCGGGGCGACCGTTAGCCGGGCCTTGGCATCGGGGCACGGCTGGCATAGTAGCCTCCACAAGCCTGATGGAACCCTGCGAACCGATGCATTCCTCCGAGATCAGCGTCGTCATACCCACCTACAACCGGGCGCATAGCATTTTGCGCGCGCTCGAAAGCGTATTCTCGCAGACGCTCGTGCCCGGAGAGATCATCGTGGTGGACGACGCGTCAAGCGACGACACGGCGCAGGTGCTCGCACCGTATGCGGACCGCATCCGCATCGTCCGGCACGAGACGAATGCCGGCGCCTCTGCCGCGCGCAACACCGGCATTGCCGCGGCGAAGGGCGCGTGGGTGGCGTTTCTCGACAGCGACGACGCCTGGCGGCCGGAGAAGCTCGCGCGTCAGCTCGCGTTTATGACCGAGCACGGCACCAACGTCTGCTGCACCAATTGCGCCCTCATCTGGCCAGACGGGCAAGTGGAGCCGGCCTACCGGCCCTATCCGCCGCGCATGGAGATCGGGCACTACGTCTGGGGGTGCTTTACCTGCCCCGGCTCGACGCTGATCGCCCGCCGGGACCTCATCACGGCGGTTGGCGGCTATGACCTGCGCTACCCGCGCTATGAGGACTGGGACCTTTTCCTGCGCCTGGCCGACCATCCGGAGGTGGTGCTCGGCTACCTCAACGAGTATCTCGCCGATGTCTGGCGTGATTCGTCGGCCAATGGCGCCCTTGTCGACAAGGGGCTCGACCTGATGGTCGACGACCATCTGGAGCGTCTGGCCCGACGCGAGAAAACCCTCGGCCGGCTCTTCCGTGCCGCCATTGCCTTCGCGCGGTCCTCCAACGAGACAGCGCGTGGCCGCTATCTCGCGGCGATCCGGCATCTTGCAGAAAGCTTCATGCTTGCCCCGGTGCGCAACGAGGCCTTCCGCATCATCCTGTGGCCGTTCCTCAAGCGCAAATGCCTCGGCACGATGCCGCGCTGATGCGCGAACGTCGGGCAAGAGGGCGTTGCCGGCCATTCATCGCGGGACCAACGCCGGCTCGAATGCCTGTGTCGGCTGTCTTCCGGCCCTTACTGTTCCGTCCTCAGCTCGGCCTCACGTCCTGTGTTCGCTTGAAAACAGCGTTCCTGCCGCGGGCTGACCGCGCGGAGCACCGTATCCCTCCGGTGACGGCCGCCTTGCGGTCTGAGGGCGAACGTCGGAAGTCCTAGGGACAATCCTAGGAGTAGCCCTATGACGATGCCGCGAGTGGAGGTGATCACGTCGGTCGAGAGACGGCGCC
>Ga0207747_1001453_pt1 | contig 16625 bp, 19 predicted proteins | sample HigsolmetaGSP11D_FD_184839 | JGI IMG/M metagenome (GOLD analysis project Ga0207747, IMG submission 184839) | High solid enriched microbial communities from the Joint BioEnergy Institute, USA - SP1-1-D (SPAdes) | ecosystem: Engineered > Bioreactor > SSF (Solid state fermentation) > Aerobic >...
TTGTGTTCAGTTTGGATTTTTGAGGTGTGAGGTGGCTTCAGATCGATTATTTTTTGCTTCAATGTTCTCAAGTCATAAAAATTGATCTGAAGGCATTACACGTTTAGTCGAACCAACTTATAAACATACAGTCTCATGGTGTCCGTTAGAAGTTATCATCGTTCCAAATCGCCCAAATCGTGTTTCTGGTGTCCGTTAGCCGAAGTTGATGTCCGTTGTAGTTGGCCACGACCATGCCCAGACGCGTATTGCCGGTTACGTCCGGCGTGAGCAGGCAACCGGTTTGAATAGGAGAGTGTTCATATGCGCATCGAACATATAACGCTGCATCGCATACGCTTGCAGTTGAAGTCGCCGTTCGCCACTTCCTATGGCGCTTATACGGACAGGGAGACAATCCTGGTCGAGATGCAGGATGAGTCCGGGACGATCGGCTGGGGCGAATGCGTCGCCTTTGCCACGCCCTGGTATACGGAGGAGACGGTCGAGACAGCGTGGCACATGATGGAGCGGTATCTGATCCCGGCACTGTTGCGACGCCCGATCGCCCATCCTGACGAAGTGCACCCGCTGCTGGCCTCCGTCAAACGTCATCACATGGCAAAGGCCGGTCTGGAGATGGCGGTATGGGACCTGTATGCCAAACGCCGCGGCCAGCCGCTGGCAGCTGTGATCGGCGGCACGAGGCAGGAGATCGAGGCGGGAGTGGCTGTTGGCCTGCAAGCTACACCTGAGCAGCTGTATCGGGTGATCGAGCAATACCTGATCGACGGATACAGACGTATCAAATGCAAGATCAAGCCCGGACTTGATGTGGATCTGGTGCGCAGCATACGCGAACATTTCCCCGATCTGCCGCTAATGGCGGACGCAAACTCCGCGTATACACTGGGGGATACCCAACAACTGAAGCGACTGGATGAGTACGGACTGATGATGATCGAACAGCCCCTTGCGGCTGATGACATCATCGACCATGCGGAGTTGCAGAAGCAGCTCACAACGCCGATCTGCCTCGATGAGAGCCTCGTCTCGAGCGAGGATGTCCGCAAGGCGCTCCAACTCGGCAGCTGTCAGGTGGTCAACGTGAAGATCGGCCGGGTAGGCGGCCTGTCCGAAGCGATCCGCATCCATGATCTATGCGCTGCTCGCGGCGTGCCGATCTGGTGCGGCGGCATGCTGGAGACCGGCGTCGGACGGGCGCACAATATCGCCCTGGCTGCTCTCCCCGGCTTCACACTTCCGGGCGATATTTCTGCTTCAGCACGCTACTGGGACCGGGACATCATCTCGCCGGAAGTGACCGTTCGCGACGGCAAGATCAAGGTCTCCGACCAACCGGGCATCGGCTATGAGGTCGATCGCGACTATCTGCGCCACGTCACATTGCATGTCCAGATTTATCGATAACCTGCTGGAGATATAGCCGTACAGACTCCCCATACATCGCGCAAGAAAGGTTAGGCAGGCACCCAACCTTTCAGCTTGCCGCCGCTGAATGATGAAGGATATACGTTCACTCCAGGTTGGACGGCAAGCCGTGCTGACACATGTGCAGGCAGTTCGTATGCTGCTGGAGCGCGGCGATCGTCTGCTCATGAGGACTGGCGAATATGATCGGATAGTCGATCTCTCCACAATGGGCTCGAACGGGGAATACCAGCCTCTCGTCATCGAGCAAAAATTGGGCATCCACTCCTGCTTTATGCCCCATGCGTCGAGACGAACCCATCTGCCCACTGACCGCAAGTAAATGCCATTTAGCGCATGAATGACATAGCCGGTATTCGGCGTATCTCCGAGAGTCAATTTTTGATAGCAGAAGCCTGCCGGTATGCCTCTGACCCTTAGGAGTGCGCACAACAGGTTCGACTTCGCGTAACAGATGCCCTCCCTGTACAGAAGAACCTCCGAAGCCTTGCACGTGACAAGCGTACTCTGAATATCCCACGAGTGGGAGATATTGTCACGAACATATTCATAAACTGCCTTCACATATGCGTTCTCATTGCGTGTGTTCTGCATCCATTCCTCTGCTTTCCTCCTGATCGCCTCATGAGAATACTCGATTTCCTCCGTCTCGACCAGGTAATCATCCAGCCAATCGGATTCAGGTTTCAGGTACATGCGCTGATTCTCCTTCCGGTCCAGGTTCGGCAATGATTCATTATTATCATAAAAATGGAAAAAGATACAACTGCAAATCGTGAATCCCGTCTGTCAAAATGCCAAGTTCCAGACGCTCAAGAATTCGCATAATCAACACCTTCCGGGGGGAACACTTTGAGTTGGGATGAAACCCAAATTCAAGAAGGACTGGTGATCAGACACATGAACAAAATCGGCATCATCATCGGCAGCACCAGGCCTGGCCGGGTGGCCGAGCAGGTGGCCAAGTGGGTATATGAAAACGCGCAGAAGCGCGGTGATGCGGAATACGAGATCGTCGATCTTGCTGACTACAACTTCCCTAACTATGACGAACCGGTACCTCCCTCGATGTCGCAGGACTACAAGCATGAGCATACGAAGCGTTGGTCGCAGAAGATCGCTTCGCTAGACGGTTTCGTCTTCTGCACGCCGGAATACAACCGCGCAACCTCCGGTGTGCTTAAGAACGCGTTAGACTTCATCTATTACGAGTGGAATAACAAAGCGGCCGGCTTCGTCAGCTGGGGCAGCTATCTCGGCGCGCGTGCCGTCGAGAATCTTCGCCTCATCATGGGCGAGTTGCAGGTGGCGGATGTGCGTGCGCAAGTCGGCTTCTCGCTGTTCACCGACTTCGAAAACTTCACCACGTTCAAGCCATCGGCTCATCATGTTGATGCGCTGAATACGATGCTTGACCAACTGAACGCCTGGGCTGGCGCATTGAAGACTCTGCGCAACAAGTGACGGCTCGCTCCAGGAACACCTTGCACGACCTCGCGGCTGCTGCAAGGTGTTTTTCAGTCTTATAGAAAGTATAACTTCCCATACATTCTCGTAAGACATAAGAAATACCAAGCTGCCACCTGCGTCCTAAAGGACTTGGCGCCAGCCAGGTATTTCTATATTGTTGGGTAAAATGCGCCTCAACTGGAAAACTTAATAAATACCCCGGTACAGAACGGAAAGGAGGCTGGAGCATGGCATTCGGATCGTGGAATTATCTCAGGTCACGTGCGGGGCATACGGAGGCAGATCCGATCAGAGTCTACCTCGAAGGACAATTGACCGAGGATATGCAGGTGAATATTCAAACTCTGGCCAATGTGTACGATTATCCTGACAATGACTGTCTGAAAATCCGCTATCTCCACATACGGGCGCTGCAAGTGAGCGCGGCGGTTCTCTACGTGGAAGGAGCCACGGACGGACAGTCCGTCGAGCGCACCATCATGAAACCGCTGCTCGAGATCGACGCTCAGCTTGCCGTAAGCAACCCTGATGAACGAATCAACGCGATCAGACATCAATTATTGCCTTCCTTGTCCGTTAAGGTATCGGAGTCGTTCCAGGAGTTAAATGACGCGCTGCTGCATGGCAACACCGTGCTCTTCATTCCCTTTAGCGCCAAAGCGATCCTCATCGATACTCCGGGATTTGAGTACCGTACCGTGGAGAAACCCCAGGTTGAACAGGTGCTTCGCGGACCGAAGGAAGCGTTCATCGAGTCGTCGGACGTGAACCGCTCGCTTATCCGCAAGTATATCAAGGATCACAACCTGCGCTGCGAGAAGATCAAAACCGGCAAGCACAAACAGAGCACGTTGCTGCTGATGTACATGCGCAACATCGCGGATGACAAGATCGTAGACCGGGTGAAGAAACGCATCGAGCAAGTGCAGACCGATGCGGTAACGAACCTGTTCATGCTGGAGCAGTCCATCGAGGAGCGTCCTTACTCGCTCATTCCTTCTGTCCTTCTGACGGAAAGACCGGACCGGGCAGCCGCATTTCTGCAGGAGGGTCATGTTGTGGTGCTTATGGACAACTCACCGGTGGCGCTCATCGCGCCGGTAACTTTCTGGTCGCTGTTCCACGCCGCCGAAGACCAATACCAACGCTGGGTGGTCGGGAACTTCATGCGCCTCATCCGATTATTCGCGATGCTCGTCACCATGCTGATCCCAGGGACCTATATGGCGATTACCACCTTCCATGTCGAGATGCTCCCGACTGACCTGATGCTGGCCATATCGGCGTCCCGGGAGCGGGTGCCGTTTCCGATCGTGTTCGAGATCATCTTCATGGAGCTGACGTTTGAGATGATCCGGGAGTCGGGGGTTCGCGTACCTCAACCGATCGGCACGACGATCGGCATCGTCGGCGCGCTTGTCTTGGGGCAAGCGGCGGTTGATGCGAATCTGGTCAGTCCGATCCTCGTCATCATCGTCGCCATCACAGGCCTCGCCTCCTATATCATCCCGGATATTGCGCTGAACTTTGCGATCCGGGTGCAGAGATTCATTTTTATCATTTTCGGCTATATGTTCGGTTTCTTCGGGCTTGCCCTATATATGACCTTCGTAATTTCCTATCTCGTCTCTTTCAAATCGTTCGGCGTGCCCTTCATGTCACCGATGGCTCCGAAGCTGCCTTCCTCGAGGGACACATTCACGCGCCAGGTATTCCGCAAGCAATGGCTAAGGCCGTTTGGTTTAAGTCCGAAGGAAAAGTACAGGCAGAACAAACCAGAAGGGAACTAGAGCATCATGCAGATTACGGACGGTAAAATTGGCGTCAGGGAAATGCTGAGTGTGGTCGTGATGGCGGTCGGCATCAAAGCGACCGATTCGACACCCGATTTGCTGATCTACCATGCGCAGAACGCATCATGGCTGCTCAGCCTGCTGATTGGCATCGTTATGCTGATTCCGATCCTGTTCCTGCTGAGACTGATGGGACGGTATCATATGGGGCTGTACGACCTGCTGGTCAAATACACCGGAAGATGGGGAAGCACGCTGATCATCGGATGGTTGTGGTTGGGGTTGCTCTTCAGCACCACGCTCAATACAAGAAGCTATATCGATATCGTCAACACCTTGTTTTTCCCTCAAACTTCCATTTATGTCATGTGCCTGTTGTTCCTGATGTTCAGTTGGCTGGTTGCGATACGCGGTTTCGAAACGGTTGGCAGGATGTCATGGTTGTTGCTTTTCATCGTGATTGTGATCCTGTTGCTGCTCCTGTTGTCGATCTGGCAGGACATGCGATTCTCCCATCTGTTTCCCATCCTGGGGCCTGGCCTCGGCGATCTGTTGAAGGAATCACCGATGCATGCCTCTGTGTTCGGGGAGCTTCTGCTGCTATGCTTTATGTTCCCTTACGTGACGTCATATCATGTTTTTCGCAGCAGCATGCTGATCGGCTACGGGTTATCCATCTTAGTGATTATCCTGCTGAATGCATTCTATGTCATGGTGTTCGATTATCCGGCGGTCGAGCATATCGCCTTTCCATACCATCAATTGACGCGGGCAGCATCGTTCGGCAGACAGGTCGCGCACATCGAAGCGATCTTCCTCGGTCTGTGGATCATCACCGCCGTGCTGCACTTTGCGATCTATCTCTACCTGTTGGCGTATCTGTTCGCCAGAATCTTTCAGATTCACGAGTTCGAACCGCTGATCATGCCGCTGACCGGGCTCTGTCTGCTGCTTTCCGGATTTCCGAAAAATGTCATACAGCTGAATTTTATTCGTGAATGGCTGATCACCATCTCATCGATCGGATATCTGATGCTGCCATTCCTGCTGTGGGGATTGAAGCTCTGGAGGGATCGTCGATCGTGATCAAGCGTTTACGGCTGACTGCTGCGTTTTTGATGGTGTCAATCACGCTCGCAGGATGTGCGGATCGCGTCGAGGTGGAGCGACTCGCGCATGTCGTGGTAATCGGGATCGACAAGGAAGAGGACAACTTCATCACGGTGACCTTTCAGATCACCAACCCGCAGGTCGGTTCGACGGACAGAGGCCAGGCGGAGAATGAACCGGCAACGGATATCGTCTCGATCAAGGCTACGGATGTGCTTAGCGCGAAGGAACTGGCCAATTCGATCATCCCGAGGCAACTGGAGTTTTCACATCTCCAGACGTTGATCATTTCCGAGACATTGGCGCGTTCGGGAAAATTTCACAAGACCGTTTCCAGCATGGTGCGCATCCCTGAGATCCGGCGCGAGATGAACATGATCATCAGCAGGGAGAGGGCGTCCACGTTCATCGAGAAGAACAAACCGCGGATGGAGACCCGTCCGCACAAATACTATGAGTACATGCTGGACCAGTGGTCGATCTGGGCAGTCGTACCTGACTCCACGTTGAATGAATATATGAAGAACCTGTCCGGTGAGCTTTATCTCGTGATCTATGCCACAACCGAGCGGACGGAGGAGAAGACCTTTGAGGACGAAGCGTTGTATCGGGCAGGCGAGATTCCTGCGGAAGAAGCTGACCCCGTGCAGATGATGGGATCGGCTGTGATCAAGGAGGGCAGGATGATCGGTACCCTGAACGGTGAGGAGACGCGCTATGCCTTGATGCTCAGGCAGGAAGAGAAGATTCACTCCATCATCACCTCGATTCCGGATCCGCTCCAGGAGTCTGAACGGGTGACGGTGCGTCTGCTGAAGAATGAGGCAACGAAGGTCAAGATCGATGTATCCGGAGAAGTTCCGAAGATCGAGGCGAAGGTGAAGCTGTACGCTCAACTGTGGTCGATCGAGGGGATGACAGATTATGCGACGGATGTGAAAAAGCAGGATCTGCTCGAGCAAAGAATCGAGGAAATGCTGTCCAAAGGTACGATGGAGTTCATCCGCCGCACACAGGAGGACTTCAAAGGCGAGCCTTTCAACTGGCATAAACAAGTGAGGAAGAAGTTTTGGACATGGGACGATTATGTCCATTATAGCTTTATCGACAAATATGCGCGTGCAGAGGTGAAGGTCGAATACGAGGTGGAACTCGAAAACTTCGGCAAGCAGTTTGATCCTGTGAAGATCAACGATCTTCATGCCAACGAGTAGCGGACAAGCCAAGGAGGGACGGTCATGCTGTGGACATTGTATGTGATTAGCGCCTACCTGACTTACTATACGTTCAGGTATGCGCGCACCTTGTGGCAGAACAGCAACAAGCTGGGGGCCGTAGCAACGGGCATCCTCGCCTTAAGCTTCCTGCCGCTCTGCATCATCATCGTGAGGATCAATTAGAACTCGCCCAAGTTCCGACCGGATCGTCACGCGCCATCGCTGGTTGCCCTGGCATAAGCGTTCAGGGCAACTTCTGTATTGACTTTTTTACTGTATTACAAGCATAATACAAGTGACGGTTGGCATGATGGAGTAAGGCAGGTGAGGCTCGCGTGCTGAATTTCTATGGACTCAAGCTGACGACCAAACAGCCCGTGTATGTGCAGATCGCAAGTTACGTCAAGCTGCAGATCCTTCGCGGGTCTGCGGTCAGCGGAGACCGGCTGCCTTCAAGGCGTGAAGTCGCAGCGCAGCTGCAGGTGAATCCGAATACGGTGCAGAAGGCGTTCAAGCTGATGGAGGACGAAGGTTATGTGCGCACGAGCAGCACGCTGGGCAGCGTCATCGAGGTGGATGAGGCGATGCTGAGCCGCATCCGGACGGAGATGACGCAGGAGCTCGTCAGCGAGTTTGTCGCTTCCGCGAGGGAGCTGGGCCTGTCATTCAAGCAGGTGATCGATCTGATCAGCAAGCTGTGGGAGTAATGGCTGACAACCGAGAGGCTTTGTTATGCGTATGTTGCACTATATGATTAGTACAGTAGGAGGGGATTGTGATGAAGCGGTCGCTGCTTCACCTGTATCGATTGACGAATGATCAACTGGCGAGATGGCTGGGCTTCCTCACGCTCGTCTGCGGCGCGATGTTCATCCTGTCGTTGCTGCTGACGCGCGGCGAGGTGGAGCATTACGACGCCTACTCTGTGCACAGGCGCTTCGAGGATCTGTACATGATCTCCGGCAACGTCTGGGTGTTCGTGCTTGCGGCGGTGTCCGTGATCGGTTATTTCATCTATACGATCTATGCCGATTACTGGGGGAACCGCGCGATCTATACGTATATGACGCTGCCAGTCCGCAGGGAATGGATCTATGCGAGCAGGATCATCGCCTGCATGCTGAGTCTGCTTGCCGTCACAGCCGTACAGGTGATCGCTGTTCAGGCGAGCTATGCGATCTATGCCGATCATATCTCCGGCTACGAGGACGGGCGTTATCTGATGAATAACGGGCTGTTCCTCGCCTTTATCCGCTCGACGTTCCTGCGGCTGATCATGCCCCTCGGATGGTTGGGAGCGCTCTGCATGCTGATCATCCTGCTCGTGCTTGCAACAGGCGTCTATTATACGATTCTGTGCGAGCGGGCGAAGCGCCGAATCGGCTATGTGTTCAGTGCGGCTGCGGCATTCGTGACATTCGATCTGCTGCTAATCTTGCTCCAGCAGGATTCGGTGTCTAAGCTGATGGAGCGATTGATCGCGGAGAGCGCCATCCTGCTGCTGTTTACGGGGTATTTCGTCGGGCACAGCCTGTATCTCATACGCCGCGGAGCCAATGCCTGAAGCGGCATGACGATGAAGAACGGGAGGGAGAGAGAATGAAGCGATCCAGGTTGATTCGATGGCTCAAGCGGCATTCACTGGTGCCGATGGTGCTTGTCGTCGTTAGCGTATTTGCGTTTGCGGCGGTTGATCTGCATGCGGCCAGGGACGATTCGCGATGGGAGCTGGTGGACCTTGAGGGAGACCGCGAGGCGCTCGAAGGGCTCAAGATCCGGGGGGTTCTCCGCGACGCCTATCACAGCACGAGCTTCAGCGTTACAGCCGATGGTGTTGCGCATGAAACGGAGCTGTTCGAAGTGTATCGGGAAGATCCGCGGTACATGGCGTTGTCCTCCAGAATCATCGGCGACCACATCTATAAAGTGTGGAATTTTGAAGACCGATTGTTGATCGCGAGACAATCCGTCCGCGATCCCGAAGATACCGAGTCGGTCATGATAGAGGGGTACTATGCCGCAACAGACTCGAGGGGGCAAGCCCGATATGGCAACCTCGTCGAATACGGGCTGGCAACCAGCGATGGCCAGGTGTACTATGTCACGCCAACGTCCCTCTATTACCGAGGCATCAATGTGATCTACAAGCTTCATTATGGGGCGGAACAGTCGAAGGCAGAGCCGCTCGTCGAGCTGGACATGCGGGACAACGACAGCGAGCGGTCGCGCGGCCTGGAAGTGCTCGGCCTGGAGGCTGCGGGTGATCAGCTCGTGTTGCTCATGACGGAGGATCAGGAGCATCTGATCATCAGAAGCTATGACAGCGTGACGGGGGAACTGCTGGGAGAGACCGCTGTTCGCGGGTTTCAGCCGACCCGGCATTCCACCTCCTATCTGGCCGATGTTGATGCGGAGGGGATGAAGTTGAACCTGGCCTTCCCAAGGCATGATGAACAGCTTACCGAAGGGCAGTCCGCCTTTACGATCCTGAGCCTGGACCTGACGGATGGCGTGCGCCTGCTCGAACAGATGCGGCCGGTGTTCACGGATGGTTTCTGGGAGTCCTGGATCAGCCAGATGGCCGTCCAACATACCGGCGACCAGCTGGTTGTGGCGATGACCGTACGGGCGGCGGAGGAGGATGACAGCCCTTATCCGAATGATTTCGTGCGTCCCATCCGGTTCATGATCTACGTCTTCGAGGGCAGCGAGCTGGTCTACCGCGGCGAGCTGCTCACCGATCAGAGCGACGACTACATCTATGCGAGAAACAGCCAGCTGAGCAACAGATACAGTCCGAATATCTATCGGTTCTTCGACCGGCTTCACATTGAGAGGATCGGGCGAGATGGCTGAGGGCTGTAACGATGATATGTGTGGGAGTGTTGGGGAAAGGAGGAGTACGATGATCGAGATCACGGGACTGTGGAAGAAATACCGCACCTCGCCGTTTCACATGTATGTCAATCAGCTTACGTTCCATGACGGTGAGATCGTCGGCGTGATCGGCGCCAATGGCAGTGGCAAGACGAGCTTCCTGAAGGCGATAACGGGGCTAGGCGAGATCGAGCAGGGCAAGGTGCTGGTCGATGGACGTCCATTATCCGAGAGTTATGCGGACATCGCGTATATCACGGAGGAGGGGAGCTTCCGACGCGATATGACGCCGCTGGAGTTTGGCCAGTTTCTTGCGGACTATTACCCGAGGTTCGATATGGATTACTACAAGAGCATGCTCGATGCCTTTGAACTGTTGCCGAATGAGAAGATCAGGACGTTCTCCCGCGGGCAGAGATCGAAACTGGAGATCTGCGCCGGATTCGCCAAGCGGACGAAGCACATCGTGATGGATGAGCCGTTCCTCGGCAAGGACCCGTTCTCGCGCCGCGAGTTCCTCAAGGCCATGGTGTCCGAGATGCAGGAGGAAGGGGTGGTCATCCTGTCCACCCATCATATCGACGAGATCGAGCATGTCATCGACCGGGCGATCGTGCTGATGAACGGCGCAGTGAAGGCGGATATGTACATGGATGAGCTGCGGGAGGAAGGCAAGTCGCTGATCGAAGCGACGGAAGAGTGGATCAGGAAGGAAGCCTGGCTGAAGAAGCTGCAGGAGATCGAACAGCGATATGAGCATTAAGCGTATCAAGGTGGTTATGTGGATCGTGCAAACGAGGATACGTCTGAGCAGCAGAGAGAAGACCTGCGACAAGAAGAATTGCTTAGCAATTCGTTCGGCGCCTTGGCTGACGGAATCAATCGGGCTGAGCACGGAAGCTTCGCCGACTTCAGCGGCGGCATGGGGTGGAAATGTACGGTAATCATCCTTGTGGCGTTGATCGAAGGATTACATATCTGGAGATGGTTTTCAGGCAGTTGAACGGTGCATTTTTATCCTCCAGCTCGGTTGTGTTCATTCGGGTGATCGAGTTACAATAGATTCAATAGCATCCGTGTAATCGTATACAATCGATCCTGAGAGGATAACAAGTAGGTGGAGTTGAACTCATGATCATACGCAATCTGAAGAAAAAATACAGCGACCACATCGTGCTGGATAGCGTGAATCTGGCTGCCGGGCAAGGCGAGATGGTGGCGATCCTCGGCCCAAGCGGCAGCGGCAAGAGCGTCCTGCTCAAGTGCATCGCACTGAAGGAGAAATGGGATGGCGGCGAATTCATCTATGATGACAACGATCTGCTCAAGCAAGGGTGGCTAGCTCAGCAGCGCTACAAGAGCGTATGCGCCTATCTGCCTCCCAAGGAGATCAGCCTGAATCCGAATCGCACCGCGCTCAAGAACGTGCTCACCGGCCTGCTTCCGACCTGGCGCAAGGTGATCGGAGCGAGAACGAAGCTGGAATATATGACGGCGATGGACTACCTGCAGAACGTAGGGCTGCTGGACCTGGCTCATCGCAAGGTCGGCACGCTGAGCGGCGGAGAGAAGCAGCGCGTCGCTGTAGCGAAGGCGCTCATCCAGGGGGCGGAGATCATCGTGGCGGATGAGCCGGTCATCGGTCTTGATCCGCAATCCGCGCAGCTCGTGCTGAAGGATCTCCGTTACATGTGCGACAAGCATAAAGCGACCGTCTTCTTCACGATTCCGCAGATCGAGTGGGCGGAGCAGTACGCGACGCGCATCGTCGGACTGGCCAGTGGCAAGGTGCAGTTCGATGTATCGGGAAGGCGCCTGACTACGACCGAGAAGATGAAGCTCTGACAAGTGCCTGTCCGCTGTCCATTTTTACGCGGCGAATATAACGTCCCCCGCCAGATGTCCAATTTATCCGCAATCTGTGCGTTTGACCACACCGTTCGAGAGAGGCGTTGATATACTGTATCAACGCTTTATCGGGAGGTGAAGCTGAATGGGTTACGCAGGAAGCGCTGGCGGTTATGGTGGATTCTGGACATCGACGGGTACGATTCTCGTGCTGTTTATTTTGCTCGTTATTGTCAGCCGCACGATCTTCTATTAATACAAATGCATGCGGGAGAGAGGCAGTCCGGCATTCAGTCAGGCTGTCTCTCTGTTTTTTGCTCTGACCGGGCAGACTTGAATGTTACAGGCACTTTTCCGGGCGAATGCACATACAATGACATGAGTGTACATGATGTGGACCCGGGAGGAATTCAGAACAGATGAGCTTCGAACAGGCTGCGCTCTATGAGCATCGCTTCTGGCTTCAGGTGCTAGGCGACCATGCCCGATTCATCCGCGATTCGCTCGCGCCGGTGGAAGCGAACGATATTCATCGTGCAGGCACTTTCGTGCAAGTGTATGATCAGCTGCTGCAGGTCGCCAGGGAACCGCTTGGACGGTCGGCGCTGCTCGATCTGGGTTCGATGGTCTACCGGCATACCCTGGAGCTGAGGAATTTCAAGCTGCATCTGCTCAGGAAGTATCTCAGCGGACAGCTCGCCATTCATCTCACGCCTGCCTTCATCAACCATATGGTTCATGAGCTGGATGAATACAACGGCAATTCATACACGATCTGGAGCAGATGAAGCTGACGAATGTGCTGCTGGCAATGCTGGTGCCGCTGATGGCCGATCACATGGCGCGGGAGGAATGTTATTACCTGACGAAGCTGTCCCAGGCTGGAGTAGCTTCTTCCCCGTATGGCGATGGAACGGAGGCGCGCGTCGAGGTGTGAGCCGCCACGTGCGGCTTATGGCTTGCGTCCTGTCTGATGGTGTCGTGATCGGATGCAGGAAGCGGTCAGTTGTCGATAAACGAGTTTTTCTTTGCCAGCGATCATGTTAAAATAGTGGAAAACGTTATAGCAGAGGAATGATCAAGTTGCTCATCGGATTGGATGTTGGAACAACGAATATCAAGGCTGGACTGTTCGATGCAGACGGGCGGCTCCTGAAAGTGGCGAGCCGTCCGACGATCACGCAATATACAGGTGACGGCTTGCCGTATTACGATCCGGAATGGATGTGGGAGACGGCAGCCGCGGTGTTGAGCGAAGCGGCTGCTGAAGCGTGCAGCGCCGTGCGCTGCCTCGGCATTACGAGCATGGCGGAAGCGGGGCTGGCCATCGACCTTGGCACCGGCAAGGCCAGGTCGCATGTCATCCCCTGGTTCGACAAGCGTTCCCTGCCGCAGCTTGAGCGCCTCAAGGCGCAGGAAGATCCGCTCGAGCGCTTCTCCCGCTCGGGGCTCAATCCCAGCTTCAAATACGGCATGCTGAAGCTGATGTGGCTGAAGGATCAGGATGCGGAATTGCTCACGAATGTCTGCTGGTTGTCGGTCTCCGACTATATCGCCTACCGCCTGACCGGTGAACGGTTCACCGATGCTTCGCTTGCGGCGAGAACGTATGCGTATGATCTTCGCACGTTAAGTTGGGACAAGCCTTTCCTGGAGAAGTACGGACTCGGCTCCGTAGCTTTCCCGGCTGTGTTGCCTGCCGGACAAGCCGGTGGCGCCGTGCTGCCTGAGGCTGCGCAGAAGTGCGGGCTTCCGTCAGGCTTGCCGGTCGCCGTCTGCGGCCATGATCATCTGTGCGCCAGCGTGGCAGTCGGCGCGCTTCAGCCTGGCCACGTGTTCGACTCGATGGGCACGGCAGAGACGCTGGTTGGCGTACTGCCGGAGCGGACGCTGGGCGAAGCGGAGTTCAGAACGGGCATGTCGCACGGCAAGCATGTGCTGCCGGGCAGGTATTTCTGGATGGGCGGCATCTCCTCCTCCGGCGGTTCCGTGGAGTGGATGCGCAAGGTGATCTCGGCCCCGCCGATTCCGTATGAGGAGATGAACCGCATGCTCGCGGCGACGGAGAACCGGCCGACGGGCATCCTGTACTTCCCGTATCTGTCGGGCAGCGGAGCGCCCAAGCCGAATCCGAACATGCTGTCGTCGTTCGTCGGCATCAGCGTAAACCATACGCGGGCGGATATGATGCGAGCTGTGCTGGAGGGTACGGTGTACGAGTTTGCGGCGATTCGCCGCGCCGCTGAGCAAGCGTCGGGGCAAGCGATCAACGCGATCACTGCCGTCGGCGGGGGGACGCGCAATCAGGTGCTGATGCAGATCAAGGCGGATGTGACAGGATGCACGTTCTACATTCCGAGCGTCGAGGAAGCGACGATGCTGGGAGCAGCGCTGCTCGCAGGCGTCGGGAGCGGCGTCTATTGCGACGAACAGGACGCCTGGAATCACATATCGCCGCAGCTGTCGATTCGCACGGTGACGCCTGATCCGGAAGTCGGCAAGCTGTACGCGCCGTATCTCGAGTCGTATCTCGAACTGCGCGAGCCGCTGCATGACCACTTCAACAAGCTGGCGCGCAAGGGGTAAGCAAGCTCCCGGCGCTTGGCCAACTGTGTGAGAAGTGGCCCAATCTCCGGCTCACGTGCCAGTGTGCAAGACGTGGCTTATCGCCTGGTTCACGTGCCGATCCATCGTCTGACTCTTGAAGAGGTCGTGGCTGGCATCCAGGCTCCGACTCGGCGGAAGGGTAATCGAAGGCAGTATCATAAGAGTGAAGCGACGGACATGGCTTCACTCTTTTTCATGTTTATTCTCGTAAGACATAAGAAATACCAAGCTGCCACCGGCGTCCTAAAGGACTTGGCGCCAGCCAGGTATTTCTTTACGATGTTAGTTGGTAGACATTATATTCTTCGCAAACAGGATGTGATAGAAAGCTGCAATTCACTTGCGCCACGACGATGCGAAGATGGTTGCAACGTAGGTTTCATGATGAATCTCAGAACACATCCCCTCGGTTACATTTCGTTGTGAGTGAGCCGATCCTTCTTTAGTATCAATCTAATTGAGACATTGCGCCCAGTATGCATGACGTGCAAAATATGATACAATTGATGGGATCTTGACAGTTACATTACGAAGGAGTTAACGATCCACATGATTACGCATATTGTTTTCTTCAAGCTGAAGGACCGTTCCCCGGAGAACATCGAGCGGACGCGCGATGTGCTGGCAGGGATGGAGGGCAAGATTCCGCAGCTCAGATCGCTGGAGGTCGGCATCGACGTTGTGCGGTCGGAGCGTTCCTATGATCTCGCACTGGTCGCCAGGTTTGATTCGCTGGAGGATCTGCGCGCATACAATGATCACCCGGTCCACCAGGAAGTGCTGAAATATATCGCGACGGTCAAGGATATTTCTCTGGCTGTCGATTACGAATCCTAAGCAGGATCATCGGAGGACATGCAGATGGACCACAGTATATCTGAATATATCCTGGTCGTGGCGATCATCTTCCTCACATTCGTAGTTGCCACGATCTGGCTCAAGCGCAAAGCCAGAAAAAATCGCAGATAGTTTGACATGATGCTGAAGCGGCACCAGCAGATGATGGAATGGATGTTTTCCAATAATTCGATACATAACCGCTATTCTTGGGCAGAATAGCTGAAGGTTTTCGAATTATTTAGTCTCACATCGCATCACATCGCCTCACAACGCATATTCAGAGGATGTTGCCGCTTAATTTGCAGGGTACGGGAGGACCTGACGTGTACTTCGTAGATCGGGAGCAAATCGAACAACGTCTGACCTATATCAAAACCTACTTGATCAAGGCTGCAGACACGGTGGAGCAGGATGCGGAGCAGTTGACTCCTCTGGTGCTGCGACTTGCCCGGGAGAGGGTGCTGCATCTGGCGATTGAAGTCGTTACGGACATCGGCAGCCTGATGATCGACGGATTCGTCATGCGCGATGCCAGCAGCTATGAGGACATCATCGAGGTGCTGCAGGGAGAAGAAGTGTTCGACCGCGGCACAGGAGCGGAGCTGTACGAGCTCGTGAAGCTGCGCCGGATGCTCGTGCAGCGATATGATGAAGTCGATGAAAGCCTGCTTGCTGCCTGGGGGCCGAAGATGTCCGAATTGCTGCTAAGCTTCGCAGACAACATCGAGCGATATTTGAAGCGCGAGCTCGGCTAGGAACATTCCAGTCGGGACGACCCGATAACGGTCGTGCCGGCTTTTCTATTCTGGCGTGCCGAGCGAAGCACGCATCTGCTAGCCGGTGATAGTCCGGTCACGGGAAGAGCCAAGTCCCCGTGTAGCTAGGATGCCAGCGTACGGAGACATCCTTGCGTAGAAGCGCATCGACGAAAGTACCTGACAGAGACAGGGCGAGCAACATACCAAACCGTAATTGGAGGTGAATCCTGCCGCGTCGTTAACAAGGCCCTGCGAAGGGAAAGAGAGGAAGCCGAGTCTCGCGGATATGGACGAAGGCCACGGAAGCTGTTTGGAACTTGGAGCGGCAGCGAAGAATCCTCCGGCGTAGAGGGAGTGGCATGGTATGAAAGAGGATGCAGTGAACTGGGGAGACCCTCCCCTGCACGGTTACAGAGACCGTAAAGAGACCCTCTATAAGCCCAAAAGGTGAAGTGAGCGGTCTGCAGGAAGGGAGTCCAAGGGGCTCATAGTACCGGGGAACGCAGGACAACACAACCAGCGGGAGGGAAGGAGTCCTGCTTTGTTCGTCTTATAGAAAGTATAACTTCCCATACATTCTCGTAAGACATAAGAAATACCAAGCTGCCACCGGCGTCCTAAAGGACTTGGCGCCAGCCAAGTATTTCTTTAGTCTTATAGAAAGTATAACTTCC
>Ga0207747_1001454_pt1 | contig 16603 bp, 12 predicted proteins | sample HigsolmetaGSP11D_FD_184839 | JGI IMG/M metagenome (GOLD analysis project Ga0207747, IMG submission 184839) | High solid enriched microbial communities from the Joint BioEnergy Institute, USA - SP1-1-D (SPAdes) | ecosystem: Engineered > Bioreactor > SSF (Solid state fermentation) > Aerobic >...
TACACCGATTAGGATACCGGGTTCGTCAGCCTGGTGCGGATCTATGCAGATCAAGTGGAGGTGATCCGGTGATACAGAGTCTGGTGTATATCAGCAGGGCAAGTCTTGACGGGGCATTGCGCCAAATGAAGAGCGATGCAGATCAAGTGGAGGTGATCCGGTGATGCTGGAGCTGAGGAAGATCAGCAAATATTACCCCACAGCAGATACTGGCCGCATGTTGCAGGTGCTGTATCTGGAAGTGCTGAAAGTTCGGGCCAATGAAAAAGTCGCATTGGTCGGTCCAAGCGGATCGGGCAAGAGCACCTTGCTGAACATCATCGCCGGCATCATCCGTCCGACGACGGGCAGCATCAAGCTGAACGGACAAGAGTTGACCGGACTGAGCGAGAAGGCGTGGGACAGGGTGCGGACGCTGAATATCGGCTATGTGTTCCAAAACTTCTATCTGCTGCCGGGTTTCTCGGCGCTGGAGAACGTGCTGCTCGCGATGCAGTTCGCCGGAACGCTGATGGGCAAGGAGCGCATCGAGCGGGCCAGGGAGCTGCTGTGCCGCGTAGGCCTGGAGGCGCGATTGCATCACCGCCCGCACCAGTTAAGCAATGGCGAACAGCAGCGTGTGGCCATCGCCAGAGCGCTCGCCAATGAGCCGTGCCTGGTGATGGCCGATGAGCCGACGGCTAATCTGGATGCGGCGAACGCCTCTCTCATGATCGAGCTGTTGACGGAAGTGTGCGCCGAGCAAGGTGCGGCGCTGTTGTTGTCAACGCATGATCATTCGCTCCTCAGGTATATGGATCGAACGGTACATCTGGCGGGAGCCGGGACAGGAACGGCTGGCGTTGCAGGCAATGGCCCTGGTGCTGCAGGAACAGCGGTTGCTGCTGATACTGGAACAACGGTTGTCACGGGGGCAGGCAATGGCGCCAGAGAAGTTCGTGCCGCAGTTTCTGGCGGAGCAGCAGAAGGGGCTGGTGTTGCAAGCCATGTCCATCCTTAGCATCGCCTGGCGCAACCTGATGAACCGCAAGCTGCAAACGGCGCTTGCCGTCCTTATCATCTCGCTCGGCATCGCCATGACGCTAAGTGTGATCATGCTGACGAGCGGCATCAGGGATGGCATCGCGGAAGCGAGCAAGCCGTACGGCATGTTGGTCGGCAGCAAGGGAAGCGCCAACCAGCTCGTCTTCAACACGATCTATCTGATGGATACGCCTCTGGCGAATCTTCCTCTATCCTATGTGGAACAACTTCGGCAGGATGAGAGAGTGGCGAGGATCGTTCCGTTTGGATTGGGTGACCATTATCGCGGCTATCGCATCGTTGGGACGACGGAGGCATTTTTCGAGCTGCGCAGCCCTTCGGCGGATGAACCGTACTTCCAGCTTCAGGAAGGCAGGGTGTTCAAAGAGCCATTCGAAGCCGTCATCGGGCAACGGGCGGCGCGGGCAACGGGACTGTCGATCGGCGATACGTTCACCTCCGGACACGGCGTGGTGGAGGCGATCGAGGAAGATCATGCCCATGCCGCGCATCCGTATACGGTCGTTGGCATTCTGAAAGCCACAGGCGCTCCGGCTGATGCGGGCATCTTTGTGCCTATTTCCAGCTATTGGATCAGCCATGGCCAGCATGGATGGGAAGAGAAATGGGGCGGCCTGTCCCAGAATGGAGATCATCTCGATGGCTTGATACGCGAAAGCGACCATGCAGAGGCTGCAGATCAGAAGCTGGCAGACGATATGGAGGTTGTGAACGGCATGCAAATGAGCGTCCATGTGGCGCAAGGATCGACGCAGGAAAGCAACCATGCGGAGGACGGGGAACAGGATCACCACAACCTCGGTGTCAGTGAAGGCGGACGAACCGAGGCGGACGACGTTTCCGCAGCCAACGTTCAAACACAGGACAGCCATGATGAAGCAGAGGCGGGAGTCACAGCCCTGTTGGTACAGCCGGACAGCTATATGCACCTGATGCAGCTGTACGCCCAGATCAACAATGGTCAGACGGCGCAGGCCGTCTTCCCCGGGCAGGTGCTGGCCAGGTTGTTCGACATGTTGGGCAGCGGAGAGCAGGCATGGTCGTATATCAGCGCCTTGATCCTGGGCATGACAGTCCTGACGATTCTGCTCTTCATGTACCACTCGACGCTGGAGAAGCGGCGCCACATGGCGATCATGCGTGCCATCGGAGCCGGGCGGCTGAGAATCTTCGCGCTCGTCATACTGGAAGCGGCATGGGTAACAGCCCTGGGTGCAGCTGCAGGCGCGGGTTTGTCCTACGTGCTCAGCAGCACTGCCGCATGGTACATCGGCCAGCACAGCACATTAAGCGTCTTGCTTGCATTCTCATGGGAGCATGTGGGGCTCATCGCCATCGTATGGGCGTCAGGGGTTGCGGCTGCAGTGTTGCCGGCGATTATCGCATATCGGACGGAAATTGCCGCGAATCTTCAATTGAATTGAAACTCCTCCTGCGCTAATTCATCCATGTGAGGATCAAACTGACGACCACCTTGACGATCATGCATCCAACCACGAAATATCCAAAGTATCTGACCGGATTTCATTCATCGGGTGCCGATCGTCTTGATGTACGACGGGCTGCTCGGGTTGTGTTTCGTGTATTTTCATATTCATGTTCACCTCGCATCTGGTTCTTACTCCCAATCATACACGATTTTACCTGGTAACGGAACTTTCAGAGACAATCGTTCATCTATCCACTCCCTTGCCCGCGAATAACCGATGGTTGGACCGGCGAACTGCCCAGTCAAATATGTTATGATAGTGGCATGAGTTTGACGATGAAAGGGACTGCAGCATGAATCAGGTTCATCCTTTTTTTGTACGCAAGAAACAGGAGGCCGGGATCGACCTGCATGAGAAGTTTGTTCATCATCGGTGACAGCATTTCGATTCAATACGGCCCCCATCTGAAGAAGATGGTGGAAGGCTGGCTCCATTACGGCCGCAAGCGGGGCGAGGCAGAGGCGCTTAACGATCTCGACCGTCCGGCTGGTACCAATGGGGGAGACAGCATATCGGGATCACGTGCATTACACGGAGGAAGTTTGTCGGCTGCAAGCCGCCTATATAGCCGGCTATCTGCAGCGATTTGTACAGGAAGAGGCAGATGGATCAGTGACGGCCTGACAGGATGCGTGAGGAGGATATGAATGACCCTGCAACAACTCAAATACATCATCACGATCGTGAACTGCGGCTCGATCAGCGAAGCTGCCAAGCAACTGTATATTTCCCAGCCCAGCCTGTCCAATGCGGTGAAGGAGCTGGAGGAAGAGCTGGGCATCGAGATCTTCGTGCGAACCCCGAGAGGGATCGCACTGACGAATGACGGGATCGAGTTCCTGGCGTATGCGAGACAAGTCGTCGAACAGGCGGAGCTCCTGGAGCAGAAGTATCTGAACAAGAAGCCGGCGAGGAAGCTGTGCTCCATCTCGACCCAGCATTATGCATTTGCGGTTCAGGCGTTCGTCGCGCTGCTGAAGGAACTGGATGAGAACGAGTATGAATGCACGCTGCGCGAGACCCGCACTTATGAGATTATCGAGGATGTCCGCAATCTTCGCAGCGAGGTTGGCATTCTCTATATGAGCGATTTTAACCGGAAGGTGATCAGCAAACTGCTTCACGAGAATGATCTGGCCTTTTATCCGTTGTTTGCCGCAGAACCGCATGTGTTCATCAGCGTCAGCCATCCGCTCGCCTCCCGGACGATGATCGATATCGAGGAGTTGGATGACTATCCTTGTCTGATGTTTGAGCAAGGGGAGTACAACTCGTTTTATTTCTCGGAAGAAATCCTGAGTACGCGAACGTATCGCAAGAAGATCCTGGTCAGTGACCGCGCCACCTTGTTCAACCTGGTCGTCGGGCTGAACGGGTATACGATCAGCACAGGTGTGCTGAGTCAAGACATGTACGGGAAGCAGATCACCTCCGTCCGCCTGCGGACAGATGAAGAGATTCTCGTCGGTTATATCGTGAATCAGAAGAGTTCCCTGAGCAAGCTGGCGCTTCGTTATGTGGACGCACTAAAGCAGATCATCGCAGAGGCCGGACATCCATTGCTGAGTTGACCAATGCGAGGGGACGGTTGCGAAATGCAACCGTCCCCTCTTACGATGTTACTTCACAGACAGCGTCTCTCTCACCTTGGCCGCTGCCTGAACCATATGGCGCAAGCTGGTCCAGGTTTCCGCTTCATCGCGGGTTTTGAGACCGCAGTCTGGATTGACCCACAGCTTGCGCGGGTCGATCCTCCCGATCATCGAACGAATCGCTCGTTCCACCTCCTCGACGTCGGGAATCCGCGGCGAGTGGATGTCATAGACACCTGGACCTACCTGCGTCTTGAACCCGCTCTCCCGGATCGAGTCGATCAGCTCATAGTCCGAACGGGAAGCCTCGAAGGTGATGACATCCGCATCCATGGCCTCGATCTCTTCCAGGATGTCGCTGAACTGGCTATAGCACATATGCGTGTGGATCTGCGTCTCCGGCTTCACCCGGCTGTGCACCAGGCGGAATGCCGGTATCGCCCAGCTCAGGTATTGGCTGTGCCAATCCGATCTGCGCAGCGGCAGCTTCTCGCGGAGGGCGGCTTCGTCGATCTGGATGATCCCGATCTGGTTTGACTCCAGATCGAGCACTTCGTCACGGATCGCCAGGGCGATCTGGAAGGCGATCTCCTGAAGCGGGATATCCTCTCTCGGAAACGACCAGTTGAGAATCGTGACAGGACCGGTCAACATGCCCTTGACGGGTTTGTCTGTCAAGCTGTTCGCATAAACGGAATATTCCACCGTGATCGGTTTCGATCTCGCCACATCGCCCCAGATGATCGGCGGCTTCACGCAGCGCGTGCCGTAGGATTGCACCCACCCCTTCTCAGTAAAAATAAACCCGTCCAGGCATTCCCCAAAATATTCCACCATATCATTGCGCTCATACTCGCCATGCACAAGCACATCGAGACCGATCTCTTCCTGGAGCTTGATGCAGCGGGCAATCTTGTCCCGGATGAACTGCTTGTACGCTGCCTCGGAGATCGATCCCCTCTTGTAAGCAGCGCGGTTCGCCCTTACGTCTGCGGTTTGCGGGAATGAGCCGATCGTGGTGGTGGGCAGATAAGGGAGATGAAACCTGGCTCTCTGGATGGCTTCTCTCTCGGCATACGCCGGGGAGCGGATGAAGTCCCGATCCGAGAGGCTGGCTACCCGTTCCTGCACTTCCTGGTTCCGCGGGTAGCGGGGACTGGCATGCAGGGCAGCATTCTCCCGATACCATACGGTGTCGGTGGGATCAGCGGCGGTCAAGATATGCTTCAGCTCCTGGAGCTCGCGCAGCTTCTCCTCGGCAAATGCCAGATGCCGTTTGATCTCCGGGGACAGCTTCGCCTCATGGCGGATCGTGTACGGGACATGAAGCAGAGAGCATGAGGTGCTGAGAACGACATGCCTGGCGTGTTCCCGAATCGTTGTGAAAGTCTCAATCGTCCGCGCATAGTGATTCTTCCAGATATTCTTGCCGCTCACCAGCCCTGCGAACAGAACCTTGTCGTCGGCAAATCCATGCTGACGCAGCAGATTCAGCGACTGTGTTCCTTCCACGAAGTCAAGTCCGATGCCGTCGAAGGGCAAGCCCAGAAGGGTCTCATAACAATCGCGAACATCGCCATAATACGTTTGGATGAGCACCTTGACGCCATGTTTATGCTTCAGGATGCGTCTGTACAGTTCGTGAAACAGTTGAAGGTCTTCGCTTGTCAGGTCGGTCACGAGCTGCGGCTCATCGAACTGTACCCATTTGGTCCCCAGTGTGTGAAGCTTCTGCAGAATATCCGAGCAGGCCTGGACGGCATCGCTGACGAAGTGCGACGCGCGCTTGCTACCGGTGTAACGGGCCAGTCTGAGCAGGGTGAAGGGGCCGATCAGCACGGGCCTCGTTTCGATCTGAAGCAGCCTGGCTTCCAGATATTCGTCGAATGCCTTGGTGCCGACGAGTCTGATCTCCGTTTCATCATCGATCTCCGGCACCAAATAGTGATAGTTGGTGTTGTACCATTTCTTCATGGGCAACGCTTTGACATCGCCTTGTACCCCTTGCCAGCCTCGTGCCATCGCCATCATCGTGTCAAGATCGCGAAGTTGCAGTGCCCGATAACGATCCGGGATGATGTTCAGCATGACCGCCGTATCCAGCACGCCGTCATAGAAGGAGAAATCATTCGACGGAATATAATCGACGGAGAAGTTCTGTTGGGTCTGCCAATGTTCTCTTCTCAAGGCAACTGCGGTCTGTTGCAGCGAGCTGGCGTCCAACTCTCCCTTGAGATACTTCTCCACTGCGAACTTGAGCTCTCTTGCTGCTCCGATCCTCGGGAATCCGATAACGGAAGTTTGCATTCCCATCCTCTCCTCTCTTGTTATCTCATTTCTAAATTATAGAGAAGAGATTCCAGCATCAGGTAATACCTGAATGCTATCGGGAGACATAGCTTTCGGATATGGCTGGCAGCGCAGGAGCAGGGATGACGTTCGGTCAAGGGGAAATATGGATTGACAAGCAGGTCATGACAAGCATATAATTAAAATGTCAGAACATCGTTCCTTAATATGGAACAGAAGGGAGGAGGAAATGGCAGACCAATCGATCCAGTCCGTCAAGAGAGCGCTGAGCATATTGAGCATATTGCGGAATCACTCAGAAGGTCTAGGAGTCACTGAGATAGCCAACAAGCTGGATGTAGCCAAGAGCACGGCATTCCGTCTGTTATTCTCATTGATGGAAGAAGGCTATGTTCAGAAGGATAGCGAAACAGATCGCTACCGTTTGGGGCTGAAGCTGCTGCAATTGGGCAATGAAGTGGCGAAGTCCATGGATCTTCGGCGTGTGGCCCATCCCTATCTCAAAAAGCTGGTTGATCTTACCGGCGAGACCACGCACCTGGCGATTTATGATAAAGGTGAAATCGTATACATTGACAAAATCGAAAGCTCAGCGACGATTCGCATGTATTCGCAGGTTGGATTGCGCGCTCCCGCGCATTGCACGGGCTTAGGCAAAGCGATTTTATCCTGTCTCCCCGAAGAAGAGATTGATCACCTGATCGCGACCAAGGGCTTGCGCAAATTCACGGACAATACCCTTATCACCAAAGAGACGCTCATGGAAGTGCTGAGAGAAGCCAGGGAGAAGGGCTATGCTTTTGATGAAGAAGAGCATGAGTTGGGTGTTCGTTGCGCTGCTGCGCCGATCTTTAATCATGAAGGCAAAGTCATCGCCGGTGTCAGTGTTGCTGGCCCGACCACTCGATTGAGCAAGGAGAAGGTCAGACAGTTTGCGCCGATTGTGAAGCAGGTTTCCAGAGATATTTCAAGAGAATTGGGCTATGAAGCATAAGCCTTATGTTTCCGATAGGATTATTGTTCTGATGCTGCGGAGCAATATTCCTAAATATTGTCATTTGCATGGAACATTATTCCATAATGCAGAACAATTGATGTTGCAACTCATATGGAATGCCGTTCTGAAAGGCGGAACGAAATCATGATGAAGTAGTGTCTGGAAGATCAAATTTCGCCAGTAAGAGGATCATGTCCTTTGCACATTCATGAATTGGAACTATGTTCCGTATCATGGAGTGATATTTTTGTCATCGTTCACATCAGAGTTGGAACGACGTTCCGAATTACGGCACATTATACTCATATTGTGGAATATTGTTCCGCAATACGGAACAGCATGCAGCTTTTTAAGGAGGTGATGTTAAAGGGGGCAATGGTCGGGCGGAATCATCAGAGAGCCAAGCAAGATCAATAAAGAAAAAAGGAGTGTCTTAACTGCATGAAACGTTTCAAACTTATATCCATCCTGATCATCATGATGCTGGTTGTAAGCGCATGTGGCGGCGGAACGAACAGCAACAACACGGAAACTGGCAGTGCGGCCAATGAAAATGTCACGACTCCGTCCGAAGACGGAAATGAAGTTTCCGGTGAAATCACGGTTTGGGCGTGGGCTCTGGAAGCGGATTATCTGGGCAAGACCGTAATTCCTGCTTTCGAAGAGGCTTACCCGAAAATCAAGGTGAATCTGGAGACGATCGGCAATGACCAAATCTATGACAAGCTGACTGCCGGGTTGATTGCCGGATCAGGACTTCCTGATGTGACTCAGATTGCCGTGAACAAGCTGCCTACGTTTGTCACTCAATTCCCGGATGCATTTGTGGAAATTGCTGCTTTAGGGTTCGACAAGCACATCAAGGATTTCCCTGAATCCACCATTGAAGCCGTCAAGAACCTGGACGGTGAGGTAGTTGCATTCCCGCGGGACTTGGGCCCGGTAGCGGTGTTCTATCGCGTCGATATCTTCGAAGAAGCTGGCGTCGATCCATCCACCATCGTGACCTGGGATGACTATATTGAAGCGGGCAAGATCATCATGGATAAAACCGGAGTTTCCATGGTCGGCAACCGGATCGGCAATCAGGATGATATCCTGCGCATCATGCTGCAGCAACAAGGCAAATATTACTTCGACGCCGAGGGCAATATCGATGTCAATACCGAGGAAATGCGAAGAGCCTTGACCAAGATTAAAGAAATGTATGACGCGGGCATCCTGCTCAACACCTCCAACTGGGACGGCCAGGTTGCTGCAATGAAGAATGGCAAGGTTGCCACTAACCCGGACGCGGTTTGGTGGAGCGGAACGATGCTGGATCAAATGCCGGAGTTGTCCGGGAAATGGGGAACATTCCCGTTGCCGGTATTCGCAGAAGGCGGCGTGCATGCGGCGGACAATGGCGGTTCTGCTCTGACGATCCTGTCCTCCTCCAAGAACAAGGAAGCAGCTTATCTGTTTGCGGAATTCGCTTCGGCCAATAAGGACATGCAATTGCAAGCATTGGAAAAATACGGCCTCTTCCCGGCGTACAAGCCTGTATATGACGAGCCATCTTTCAATGAAAACCATGAATACTTCAACAATGAACCGGTATTCAAGAAATTTTCTGAACTCGTGAATGAGATTCCTCCGGTTAACTTCACAGACAGCAACCTGCTCGCAAGACAAATTGCGACAGACCAGTTGGCTGCTCTGATCTTGCAAGGCCTGACACCAGACCAGGTCATTGAAAACATGGCGAATCAATTGAGACAGCAGACCCATAGAAACGTCAACTAATCAAACATAGATCCCTTCACACAGCTCGAAAACGCAACAAGCAGGGAAGTCATCGGCAGTCCAGACTTGACTCGAAGCAAGCTGTCTGATGCCGGTGGCTTCTCTTGCTTTCAGACTTCAGAACGCGGAACAGATCGTTCAATATAGGAGGGAAAGTCAATTGTGCAACGCTCATTAGCCGATAACCATAGACCAGAGCGGAGAAAAAGGCAATTTGTCACCATCAAAACGATGCCATACATCCTGCTGGCTCCCATACTCACCTTGTTCACGTTGTTTTATATTTACCCGATTTTTTATTCTTTTTTGTTGAGCTTTCAGACCAGAATCAGGGGGGAATATCATTATGCCGGTCTGAGTAACTATGCAAGGATGATAGAGGATCCCATTTTCTACAAAGCGCTTGGCAATTCTTTCCTGATCCTGGTCATTCAAGTGCCTCTAATGCTGACGCTGGCTGTTCTCCTGGCGGTGGTTCTGAATTCACCTTTTATGAAGTTCAAAGGTTTGTTTCGCATCGGCTACTTTACACCTGTCCTGACTTCGCTGGTAGCAGCCTCCGTGATCTTCCTTCTGATCTTGAACAAGGATTACGGGCTGTTGAATTACCTCTTGGCCAAGATCGGCATTCAACCGATCGGCTGGCTCTCAGACGGTTATTGGCCGCTTGTCACCCTGATCATCGTTATGACATGGCGTTGGACGGGCTATAACATGGTGATTTTGCTGGCAGGGCTGCAGAACATATCCGAGGATTTGTACGAAGCTGCGAGCATCGACGGAGCAAGTCGAGTGAAGCAATTCTTCTATATCACGCTTCCTCAGCTAAAGCCTGTTCTGTTGGTCACGTTCATCATGTCCACGATCGGCAGCTTCCAGCTGTTCGATGAGCCTTATACATTAACCAGCGGCGGGCCGAACAATCGGACTCTGACGTTGACGCTGTATCTGTATCAGAATGGATTCTCGTACTTTGATTTTGGCTATGCATCCGCGCTTACCTATGCTGTCGTCGCCATCGTTGCTGTTCTCTCCCTGGTGCAATTCAAACTGGCAGGTGATAAAGATTGAAACGGAAAAGCACGATTGTAGAGCAAATCCTCCTGTACCTCGTCCTGATCATCGGCCTGGTGATCACGATTCTTCCGTTCTACTGGATGATCATCGGGGCAACGAACAGGACAGGCGATGTTTTCAGGATTCCGCCCACTTTTGTGCCGGGGTCGTATCTGCTGGAGAACCTGAAACATTTGAATGAATCGATACTCATCTGGAGATCGTTGTTCAATTCCTTGTTTATTGCCATTACATACACGCTTATCGGGTTGCTCCTGTGTTCGGCAGCCGGGTACGCCTTTGCGAAATTTCAATTTAAGGGGAAAAACATCTTCTTCACGGTGTTGATCCTGTCGATGATGATCCCTTACCAGGCTACGATCATTCCGTTATTTCAGATGTTCGCGAAACTGGACCTGATGAACACGTATCTGGCGGTTATCCTGCCGCAACTGGTCTACGTCTTCCCGATCTTTCTGATGACGCAGAATATGAAGGCTGTGCCTGCTTCTTTGCTGGAAGCGGCCAGAATCGACAGTGCGGGAGAGTTCTATATTTTCTTCCGCATCGTATTGCCCGCGATGAGACCCGCTTTGGCAGCGGTGGCGATATTCCTGTTTAACCATCAGTGGAACAACTTCATGTGGCCGCTCGTGATCATGAATACCAAGGAAATGTACACATTGCCGGTGGCGCTCTCCACCCTGGCAGGCCAGAACAGCATCGACTATGGACAAGCGATGCTGGGAACATCCATTTCCGTGTTGCCGGTCATCGTCATCTTCCTGTTCATGCAGAAACATTTCGTGTCCGGCATCTTGGGTGGAGCGGTCAAGGGCTGACTTTCATCATTGTCAACTACTGATAACTGGAGGTAACACATGGTTACTAGAGACTGGGAAGATCTGAAGGTCCTGCAACGGAATCGGTTGAAGGAACGCGCGTATTTTATCCCGTATGCGGATCGGGCTGGCGCGCTGACCATGGACAGGGGCAATTCCGGCAGGATCAAGATGTTGAACGGTTCATGGAAATTTTATTATGCACCGGTGATGGACGCGGTGTGTGAACAGTTCTACGCCGAATCTTACGATGATCGAAGCTGGAGGGAGCTGACGGTTCCGTCCTCGTGGCAGATGCATGGCTATGGCAAGCCGCATTATACGAATCAGGCCTATCCTTTCCCGGTAGATCCGCCGAGGGTACCCAGCGACAATCCGATTGGATGTTATAACCGAAGATTCGTCGTTCCGGTTGACTGGCGGGACAGCAAGCTCGTGCTGCGTTTTGAGGGTGTCGACAGCGCATTTCATGTCTGGGTGAACGGACAAGAGGTCGGATACAGCCAGGGCAGCCGCCTGCCTTCAGAATTCGATATCTCTGCATTTATCCGTGAGGGGGAGAATAAGCTTTCCGTGCGGGTGTATCAATGGTCGGACGGCAGCTACCTGGAGGATCAGGACATGTGGTGGCTGAGCGGCATATTCCGGGATGTCTATCTGCTTGCCTTCCCCCGAACCCACATTCAGGACGTGTTCGTCAGGGCAACTCTTGATGATCGTTATGAGGACGCAACGCTCGAGGTGTCCACCGTAATTGAGTGCGCCGACGCTCAGTTCGATGCCATTGTTCAGTTAGAGCTCGAGTTGCTGGATGCCGGGAACCGGCTTGTCGGCAAGATGTCCAGCAACGGGGATTCGGTAACCGGGCGAACGGACAAGCATCTCACGATCACATCGGAGATGAAGGTGGCTTCTCCGAATAAATGGTCGGCGGAAACTCCTTATTTATACAAGCTGTTGGTGACGCTAAGAGACCGCGATCATCAAGTTGCGGAAGTGGTGCCAGTGCGGGTCGGCTTCCGCCGCGTGGAGCTGAAGGACGGTCTGATGCTGGTGAACGGAGTCCCGATCAAACTGAAAGGGGTCAATCGTCACGAACATCATCCCGATCTGGGGAGAGCTGTTCCTTACCAATGGATGCTCGAGGATGTCAAGCTGATGAAACAGCACAATATCAATGCGGTTCGGACTGCGCATTATCCCAATGATCCGAGGTTCTATGATCTCTGCGATGAGTATGGACTCTATGTGATCGATGAAGCGGATATCGAATGCCACGGATTCTTGTTGACGGGCAATATCAGTGAGATCAGCGATGATCCGGCCTGGCGGGAAGCTTATATGGACAGGATGCAGCGAATGGTTCATCGCGACAAGAACCATCCCTCTATCATTATGTGGTCGCTTGGCAATGAATCGGGCTTCGGCTGCAATCTGCAGGCAATCGCGGATTGGACAAGAGCTTATGATCCGACCAGGCTGGTTCACTACGAAGGAGAATGCCGGATCATCCTGCGCGAAGAAAGCTTCTATGAACCGAAGCGCGAGCCGGAAGCGTCAGATGTGTTCACGACGATGTACACGGCGATTGATGTGCTTGATCGGCTCGGCGGACGGACGGATCTGACGAAGCCGCACATTCTGTGCGAATATGCCCATGCGATGGGGAACGGTCCGGGCAGCTTGAAGGAGTATTGGGAGACCTTCTATCGGCATGATCGGCTGCAAGGCGGATTTGTTTGGGAATGGATGGATCACGGGATACGCCAATGGACGCAGGATGGCAAGGAATTTTTCGCATATGGCGGAGATTTCGGCGATGTGCCCAACGATTCCAACTTCGTCATCGACGGATTGGTCATGCCGGATCGCACGCCTTCACCGGCGCTTGCTGAGTACAAGAAGGCGATTGAACCCGCTCGGGTGGAAGCGGTCGACATCCGGAAGGGCAAGATCAGGATCATCAATCGCTATGACTTCCTGTCGCTTGATCATCTGCAAGCCAACTGGTCCATTATGTCCGAAGGCAGGGTGATCGACCGCGGCATCATCGGGAATCTTGCGGTGAAAGCCAGAGGGAGCGAGGTGATCACGCTGCCGATCGAGCTTGATCAAGTGACAGGAAGCGATGGCTGGCTAAACATCAGGTTTACGTTGGCGGTCGATACGAACTGGGCCAAGGCCGGATTCGAAATCGCCCGGGCGCAACTCGAGCTGCCAACAGCCGGGAAGCAAGCGTTCCAGCTCCCGCTTGCCAGCTGCGAGCCGCTGCGGATCAGAGACGAGAGCGAGATGCTCACGGTTGAGGGCGATGAATTCCGCTTATCCTGGAACAAGCGCAATGGACGGCTCCTCGAATGGACCAGCCAGGGCTTGAGTCTATTGCATCAGGGGCCGCAGCTCAATCTGTGGAGAGCTCCGATCGACAATGACTTGTGGGCGCAGGAGCATTGGAAGGAGATTCCGTCCATCGTCGAATGGAAACTGTATGGCCTGCACTGGATGCAGCATCGGCTGGAACGAATCCGCTATGCGATCGGCGCGGGCAACCGTTCCGTCGAGATCCAGGTTGTGGCGCGCGTGGCTCCGCCGATTCTCAAATGGGGAATCCTCACCGCCTACACCTATACGGTGTACGCTACCGGAGATTTGATGATCAAGGTTAACGGTGAGATCCAGGGGACCCCGCCTGCAACCTTCCCTCGCCTCGGTCTCAGGTTGTCCATCCCGGAGAATCTGGATGAAGTGACCTGGTACGGGCGCGGTCCAGGGGAATCTTATGCGGACAGCAAGGAAGCCAATCCGGTTGGCCTGTGGATGAAAAAAGTCGATGAACTTCATACGCCATACATTTATCCGCAAGAGAACGGCAATCGTCACGATGTCAGTTGGGTTGCCTTCGTGAATCGACATGAGCAAGGATTCATCGTGATCGGACAACCGAAGCTTGATTTCAGCGCCAGCTATTATACTCAGGAAAATCTGGAACAGGCGATGCATACCTGCGATCTGGTCAAGCAAGATTTCATCACGGTCCACCTGGATCATCGGATTCACGGGCTGGGCTCGTCCAGCTGCGGTCCGGATGTGCTGGATCAGTACAAGCTCAAGAGCGGTGATTTCGAATTCGCCTTGCGCCTGAAACCGTTCTCTGGCAGGAACCATTCCCCATTCGAGCTTGCCAAGCAAACGATCAGCTAATGTATGACAGGCAACATTTGCTGAACGCATCGTATATCTTTTCACTTTAAATACAGAAACACATGAAAGGAGTGGAGATCAGCAGATGACATCTGCATTGGAAGTCATACGACGAGAAAAGATCGTCGCGGCGGTTAGACTGGAGTCTGATGCGCATATCCAGGATGTGGTGGACAGTTTGTACAAGGGCGGCGTGAAAGTTATCGAGATTGCGATGAATACGCCCAATGCCTTGCAACATGTAGACAGGATCAAGCAGCAATATCCCGACGCATCGATTGGTGTTGGCACCGTCCTGGACGAGGCAACGGCCCGATCCGCGATTGCGGCCGGCGCTTCTTTCCTGTTGTCGCCTGCTTTGAACAAAGGTGCGATTCAGATGGCCAATCGCTACAATATCCCGTTTATTCCGGGGGTATTGACGCTGACGGAGATCATGACAGCCTATGAATGCGGAGCCAAAGTTGTCAAGGTATTTCCGATCGACGCCCTTGGCCCGAATTATGTGAAGAATATCGCTGCCCCGCTGCCTCATGTGGAGATCATCCCCATGGGAGGAATCTCGCAGGACAATGCAAGGCAGTATCTGGAGGCGGGTAGTTACGCGCTGGGCATAGGGTCATCGCTGGTCAATGGCCGGCTCGTGCACGAACGGAACTTCGCAGAAATAGAGAGGCGTGCGAGGAGGTTTGTCGAGGTTGTCGAGCAATACATCCGTGAATCATCAGACGAACATTGATATACGAACGGTGGGAAATATGCGGCTATGTATATGATGACGATTGACTCAGGTACAACAAACACAAGAATCTATCTCGTAGATGGTTCCGACTATCGCATCATCGATAAGATCAAGAAAAACATAGGTGTAAGGAACACGGCGATCCAGGGCTCGCCCGAGGAGTTGAAACAAGCGCTGTCCGTTGGCATCCAGGAAATCATGGAGCGCAATCGTTGTGAGCCCCGGGACATCTCGTATATCGCCGCAGCAGGGATGATCACGTCCAACCTGGGGCTTGTGCAGGTGCCTTATGTGACTGCTCCATGTACGAAAGCGGAATTGTCTGCAGGCACGATCGTCCACAGGTTGCCGGAATTTTACGATATCCCTTGCGTGTTTATTCCAGGCATGAAGAATGCGGTCATGAATGATTCTCTCGATGATCTGGATGTGATGCGCGGCGAAGAGGTGGAGACGCTTGGCTTGCTTCGCCAGCTTGACTTGTCGAGCAAGGGCATGCTGATCTTGCCTGGATCGCATACCAAGTTCGTGATGACGGTAGACGAGAAAATCATGGCTTGCAGATCCACCTTGAGCGGCGAGATGCTGCACGCGATTCAGAAGAACACGATTCTGTCGGATTCGATCAGCAAGGACCTGATCGAAGCCGCGGATGCTGAGGCGTTGATCCTGGGCTTCCACTGCGGGCGAAGGAACGGCTTGTCCCACGCGTTGTATCAGGTTCGGTTGCTGCAGTTGTTTGGCAAGATGGATCGCAACCAACGGGCGAATTTCTATGTCGGCGCTGTGCTGGCATCTGACATTGCAACGTTTCAGACCCTTTACCATGATATGAAACCTGACTGGGTCCTGGTCGGAGGAAGCAATCCTCTGCGCGGAGCGTTTGCATGCCTGCTGAACGATCTGCACTATCCCAATGTGATTGAAGCTGATGAGGAACAGGTGATGAAAAGCACCATCATCGGATCCATAGAGGTCGGTAATATGCGTATGTCGCTGGTTTAATCATGAATCATGAATCATATCAATCATGAAAAGGGGTCAGACAAGATGAAGATTACGGGCTATGAGCTGTTTATCGTTCCTCCCAGATGGCTGTTTCTGAAGATCACGACGGATGAAGGAATTGTCGGTTGGGGAGAGCCGGTGATTGAGGGCAAGGCGCATACCGTCAAGGCTGCGGTTGAGGAGTTGATGCAATACCTCGTGAACAAGGACCCGCTCCGCATCGAGGATCATTGGACCATGATGTACCGCGCGGGATTTTACCGGGGCGGACCGATCCTGATGAGCGCCATAGCCGGGATCGACTAGGCGCTGTGGGATATTAAAGGGAAATTCTATGGTGCGCCGATCCATGAATTGATGGGCGGAGCATGCCGTGATTCCATCCGCGTGTACTCCTGGATCGGCGGCGATCGTCCGTCCGATGTGGGAAGAGCCGCCAAGGAGGTCGTTCAGGCAGGTTTCACCGCGGTCAAGATGAATGGCACTGAGGAGATGCAGTTCGTCGATTCCTACGCCAAGATCGATCAGGTCGTGGA
>Ga0207747_1001457_pt1 | contig 16590 bp, 15 predicted proteins | sample HigsolmetaGSP11D_FD_184839 | JGI IMG/M metagenome (GOLD analysis project Ga0207747, IMG submission 184839) | High solid enriched microbial communities from the Joint BioEnergy Institute, USA - SP1-1-D (SPAdes) | ecosystem: Engineered > Bioreactor > SSF (Solid state fermentation) > Aerobic >...
TCATATCTAAGATTTCACGAAGTTCAATCTCAGTAATAGAAGCCGGTGCTTCTTTTGGGTCAATACCGAAGAGCAGCATAATTCCGTGGCTGAGTTTATTCAGGATAAATATTAATGGTGAAAGCAATTTAGTTAGAAACCATACCAATCCTGCAATAGCAAGAGCATACTTCTCAGCATGAATCGCAACAATTGCTTTTGGTGTAATTAATACAATAACAAGGAAGAGCAAGATAAATACACCGACAATAACGCTTACCCATGTTTTTAAGAAATATCTCATGATCAATGAAGTTGCTAAAGCAGCAGAAGTTAAGTTTAACAGACCAATGGTTATTGATAGAGCACTTAATACTTTATGTGGTTCGTCAACTAATTTGCTTGCAATTTTCGCGCCTCTTACATCGTCATCAGCTAGACTTCTCATGCGATACTTATTGACTGATCCAAGAGCAGTCTCTGCAGCGGATAGAATTCCGGATAAAATTATTAATATGAACAATATAATCGGTTTCGCGGCATCACTAAGATCCAAATGATCAACTCCTAATTCAAGAAAATACTATCAATATAATTAATGTTAAAATAAATACTATAATTCATAATCTTATAGGAAGATTATAGAAAAGTCAAGATAATTCAGGGGATTTCGGCCGGCAATTGTGCAAAACTCCGATAGGTATGCTGCATTATGCACATGCATAAGGAAAACTAAAATATGCTATAATTGTCGATTTGAATCCTATTGTGGTTCCTATAAAAACAGTGTATTATAAACATTAGTTTTAAGATGAGGAAAGTGTAAATTTAATATTCATTTACCTGTCTTAGTTATCAGGAGGTTATGAATTGAGAAAAAAGTCTCACATTTCGCTAGCAAAGTACTTGATGGAAAACATGAATGTAAATGACCTTAATGAACATTGGAAATCGTTTTACATAGGCAGTATTTTACCGGATTTGAAGCCGTCCTTTTTGACAAAAAGGCATAGCATAGATGAAACCTTTGATATTTTAATACAGGAAATAAGAAAAATAACCGTTGATTATGATATAAGGCAAGGGATTAACAGTTATTTTGCAAGGCATTTGGGTGTGATTACGCATTATCTTGCAGATTATTGTACGTTTCCGCATAACTCCGATTTTGAAGGTTCATTGAAGGAGCATATGTACTATGAAAAGGATCTGAAATTTTCTTTGAAGGAATACGTCACAAGAGAAGATATGCAAAGAGAACGCTGCCCGAATGGTAAGTTAAAAACGATTGATGATATTATTCATGTGATACAAAAAACACATGCAGAATATAGAAAAGCGGTAAAGAGCATTAAGGTTGATATGCATTATATTGTAGATCTGTGTTATAAAGTAGTGGACGCAATTCTTCAATTCTTTGAAATTGCGTATAATACATTTAAAGCATTAAAAGAAGGTAAAAGTCTGCAGGCAGAATATATGAATTCATAGTAGTGATTTCATGATTCTGTGGAAAGAGCAAACATAATAGAATGAATAATAACGATGAAAACCCTGCTTGATTTTAATTCCAAACAGGGTCTACAAATCGTGATATATTCATGATAAAAAGAACTGGCTTGCCAGTTCTTTTTAACTATGATAAGTGCATTTGCTTGTCAAATTATCGTGTTGTTCCGGATTAAAGTACTCTTTTAGCAATCTTATAAGCCTTTGTGATTTCTGCAATATAAAGGGTATGGTAGTCTTTATTCGGATACCAAGCCTTATCTAATTTATCATCCAATAAGGAATCTCCGCTTAGCGTCTGTTCAAAAAGTTTTTTGCAGATGAAAACATTACTAGATTCATTAAAGTATGGTGTACCATCGGAAAATTCCAAAGTTAAGCCTGATTTTTCAATTTTATTTTCCTCACGGCCGGATACGGTTCCCATGTATTTTAAAATTTCTTTATATTCTTTATCTAAAAAGTTCAGGGAGAATGTCTCATGGCTATCGATAAATTCCTTCGTATAACGCTGAGGTCGAACTACGATGAAAGCAACGTTTTTACCATACATAACACCAAGACCACCCCAGGATGCTGTCATGGCGTTAGCCTTATTCTCATCACCGGCTGCGATTAACATCCATTCTTTCCCGATTAATTGAAATGTATTCTTACGGAGTGCTTCCGGAGATATTTCTTTAAACATGTTCATATTCTTCACCTTCCTGATATTATTATTGGTATTATACGACAATTTAACCACGGATGCAATTTAATTATAAATTTGGATAGCGTCAAGATACTTTAAGTTGAAAATATATAGAAGTATCCCTTTACGTTTCATCATTTATATATTTCCTAGGTGTGCATTAAACCAGATTACCTTCTTAGCTATATATCCAGGGATTGAAGCCTGTATCCGGTCTATGTAGTACGAATCATCAAGTGCTCTTTTTCTATGTGCTGACATGATATATTCCTGTACCAATATACGTTCATCATCTGTTCCGGTTTTTGCTAGTTCAGCTAGTTCCCTCTGCTTTTTAATTAATTCTATGATTTTACCGCCATTCTCTTTATAGCATCTAAGCTTACACATCTGATTTGCACCATGGCGACTCCAGCCCATTGGTCTTGAACTCATCCTTGCTGAATACGTATGGCTTACATGGCCTTCTGCACTACACCCTAACACCTCTGGATTTCCTATACGTATAATCACTGCTTTCCAGTGGTTCAGGATATATTTCTCACTTTCTTCAATCTCTTTCAGCTTCTTTTCATTTTCTGTTACATTCTTAATCTTTTCAAATGCTTTTTTTAAATCTTTACGGTCTTTACTTTTGATAGCCTCGTATATCATTGCCTTTGCATCAACAGAACTATCTAGGAGATGTGCTGTCGCAACATTTATTCTGTTTGCTAGGTGATACTTATCCAACACAAAATGGCTCTTTGCTATCATGACGCATCCTGCCTTGATCCAGTCTGCTCCATCTCCATTTATATATATACGCTTCAGATAATCTGTATCATAATGATTGTCTATATATTTCCATACCTTCATCCATAGAGTCTCATTTCCTTTTCTTCCTTCATATACTCCTCCGAAGTAATGTTTTCCTATTAGTTTATATCTTTGGCTTTTGGCATTTTCCAGCTCTTTTCCCTCATACAGATAAATGATTTTTCCTATAATGGTACTTCCTTTTTCCCCACTATAGGCCTGCTCTGCGATATGGTCTTCATCAGCATCTATATATAGGACTTCTACCTTCTTTTTTATTTCTGGTACTTTCAGCTGTTCCTCAATGATTAGTTCATGAATCTTGTTTTTTACAGTTTGTTTACTAACACTGTCTGTCATACTTACAAATAGCCCACCTTTTCGGTAACTAGAATCGATGGCTTCTTCAATAAGTGCAGCCTCTGCACCTATTGTCATTCTTGTATGCGGTTCAATGCCCATTACATCATCAAGTAAGTAACTGTATTTCCCTGTCTTTTTGTTTTGGAACAGGGTTCTCTCATAAATAATGTTCCCGAGGCGGGTGAGAAGCTGTGTTTTCTCCTTCCGATTGATATTCCAGCTTACTCTCCTTTGTCTGCTGTTTCTTATGCACTCATCCGCATCCTGTAAAACTTCAGTGACGTATTCTATACCGAATTCTAATAATGGCTTTATAACTCCATCAATAAAGTCATCAAGGTTTTCTGGATTCTTATAAAAAATATCTGCAGCTTTTGATAATTCTACCAACCCTTTTTCATAAAAATGTTGTATACTATTATTCATAGAGAATATCCTCCTTTGTTTGTTGTTTGGTCTTGTCAACTTAATGATAACACAAAGTGATATTCTCTATATTTATTTCTTTGCTTTTAACTTAAAGTAATTTTACCCTATAATTAATTATTAATCATTTGTTTAGTTTAAACAAAAAAACACCAAATATTTGATTGGTAAACTTGTTGAAAAAAAGTAGTAATGTGTATATAATTTTATTATTACTAAATACATAAGAAAGGCGCGATTAGGGGTGTATATTGAAGAGAGAAAAGAAGGGGAGAGCGGAAGGGATTATGCCTATCGTATCATAAAGCAAAATATCATTTATCGTGATTTAAAACCGGGAGTAATGCTTAGCGAGAAAGAAATCGGTGATCAATTAGGCCTTTCTAGAACTCCGGTAAGAGAAGCATTGATTGAATTAGCGAAGACCCAGATTGTCGAGATACTTCCGAAAAGAGGCAGTAGGGTATCCTATATTAACTATGATCTGATGGAAGAAGCCGAATTTGTCAGAAAGAGTCTTGAGCTTGCTATTGTTAAACTGGCATGCGATATGAGAACAGATGAAGATTTATTGGAACTAAAGAAAAATCTTATGTTGCAGGAAATTTATTTGGAACATCGTGATCATATCAAGTTTATGGAATTAGATAATGCTTATCATAAAAAGTTATTCCAGATATGTAATAAGAATCAGGCTTTTGATATGATGACCGGTTTATGTGTTCATTTGGATCGTGTAAGAGATTTGGCAATTACTACCGTTAAGGATTTAAAGATTGTTGATGATCATATTAAAATTGTAGATGCAATTCGAGATCGTGATAAAGAAACAGCAGCTAAAGTTATGTCCTATCATTTGGACCGCTATAAAATTGATAAAGAAGCAGTGCGTAACGCACATCCTGAGTTGTTTAAAGATAATTAAAAACTCGCCACCGCTATGGTGGCGTTTTTTTATTAGCAAATGGCTTTATTTTAGTGATTAGGAATGTGAATATTTTATTGTTATTATATAGACAATATTGTTGACAAGAAATAAAATAGCAATCTATACAATTTTCACAAAAATATCATGTAATTTTCAACTAGTATACTAGTTGAATGAGAGAAAAGGTTATGTTACTATAGTACTAGTATATTACATGTTTAGGAGGAAACTAGATTATGAAGATGACATTTCGCTGGTTTGGTGAAAATAGTGATTCTGTTAAGCTAAGCCAGATAAAACAGATACCGAATATGAGTGGAGTTATGGGATTCCTTGATTACAAGGCGGCTGGTGAGGTTTGGACTGAGGAAGAAATCAAATCTTATATAGATCAAATACATCAAGCCGGACTGGAATGTGAAGTAATTGAGAGTGTTAACGTTCATGAAGATATTAAAATTGGTCTTCCAACCAGAGACAAATATATTGAAAATTACAAGACAACGATCAGAAACCTTGCTAAATACGGTGTTAAGGTAATTGTATATAATTTCATGCCTGTATTTGACTGGCTTAGAACAGATTTAGCACGTGTTATTGAGGAAGATGGATCAAACAGCCTTTATTTTGATGAAAAAGAACTTGGTGAGATGGGTCCTCTTGATATTGTAAGAAATACTGCGGAAAATTCCAATGGTTTTTCCCTTCCGGGCTGGGAACCAGAACGTCTTGCTGAATTAGAAGTGACTTTAAAACATTACGAGGGAATGACTGAGGAGAAATTAAGAGAGAATTACAAGTATTTCTTGGATGCAATTATCCCAACCTGTGAAGAATGCGGAGTAACCATGGCTGTCCATCCTGATGATCCGGCATGGCCTATCTTTGGATTACCTCGAATTGCTCATACCAAAGAGCATTTTGATAAAATAGTAAAGCTTCATGATTCACCGGCAAATGCATTATGCCTATGTACTGGTTCCTTGGGATCTAATCCGGAAAATGATATACCGGCGATTATACGTCATTTTGGTGAGATGAATCGTGTTGCTTGCATGCATATTCGTAATATTAAGCATTTAGGACAACGTAAATTTAGGGAAGCAAGCCATTTATCTGCCGACGGAGATTTGGATATGTTCGAAATTGTAAAAGCCGTCTATGATACCTGTCCTGATGTATATATAAGACCGGATCATGGAAGAATGATTTGGGGTGAAGTTGGCCGCCCAGGATATGGATTATATGATCGTGCTCTTGGTGCAACTTATTTGAATGGTCTCTGGGAAGCCATTGATAAAATGTCAAAACGTTAGAAATATGATACCGGTTGAGATGGATATCCACTTAACCGGTATTTTTCTATCATGATAAGGATATCAGTTGCCTTTCTAATCATTCATAGCAAGTTATCTGTTTACCAAATCATTTTACTTGCTAAATTTTATGCTCTCTAAAAAGAATTAAAACGAATATCGCAAATTATAGAAGTTTATGGTACATCTTAAAATATATATGCTATAATGTTCATGATAAGCAGATTAGTCTATCCGAGAAGGAGTATTTACCGAGCTTGCTCGAGGAAATACGAATGCGAGGATAGAGAAGTGCAACGTGAGCGAGAAAGCGATGCTTTCGAGCGTACTAATCTGCTACAAGCAGAAGTCTATCCGAGAAGGAGTATTTACCGAGCTTGCTCGAGGAAATACGAATGCGAGGATAGAGAAGTGCAACGTGAGCGAGAAAGCGATGCTTTCGAGCGTACTAATCTGCGATATTTTTTGCTAATGAAAACAATAACGATAAGGATGGAAGATATGGTTGATAGTATAATTTTTGATTTGGATGGTACCTTATGGGATTCAACAGAAGAAGTTGCTTTTTCCTTTAACAAAGTATTAAAGGAAAAGTATCCTAATGTTACGGATGAAGTTACTGCATCAAAATTACAAAGTTTGTTTGGAAAACATCTGTATGAAATTGCTGAAAAATTATTTTTGAGTGTTCCCAAGGAGATGTCCCATCAGATTATCGATGATTGCTGTGCTTATGAAACAGTTTATCTGGCTGAAAATGGGGCAAAACTTTATGATGGACTGGAAGAAGTTCTGCAGGAACTATCGAAAAAGTATCGGTTATTTATTGTTAGTAACTGCCAAGAGGGATATATTCAATGCTTTTTTAAGGCGTACCCTCATTTGGAAAAGTATTTTATCGATTATGAATACCCGGGGAGATCCGGTAAATTAAAAGCGGATAACATTCGCTTAGTGATAGAACGTCATCATCTACAGCATCCGGTTTATGTTGGGGATACCGCAGGTGATGCGGATGCTGCAAAGGAAGCTGGAGTACCGTTTATATATGCAAGATATGGCTTTGGTAATGTGGCAGAATACGATGATGTTATCGATTCATTAAGAGAGTTAAAGAGCAAATTGGAATAGTAATTTTTGCAAAATTATATTAAAATATGATAGTATAAGTTATAAAATAGATTTAATCTTAAAAGAGATCAATAAATTAGGATGTGATACAATGTTAGATGGAAAGAAATCGTTATTTAGCGGTATGCAGGCGACAGGAACCTTGCATTTGGGTAATTATTTAGGAGCATTGAAAAACTGGCTTACTTTAGAAGATGAGTATATGTGCTTTTACAGTGTTGTAGATATGCATTCCATGACAGTTCGTCAGAATCCGGCTGAACTTAGGCAGAAAGCAAGAGCTTTACTTACCCTTTATATTGCAGCAGGATTAGATCCTGAGAAGAACTGCATTTATTATCAATCCCATGTACCTGCGCATGCAGAATTAAGCTGGGTATTGTCCTGCTTTACCTATATGGGAGAATTAAACCGCATGACGCAGTATAAGGATAAGGCTGCGAAACATGCTGAGAATATTAATGCCGGACTATTTACTTACCCGGTTTTAATGGCTGCAGATATCTTGCTTTTCCAATCCGATGTAGTACCGGTTGGTTCCGATCAAAAGCAGCATCTGGAGCTTACCAGAGATATTGCAGAACGTTTTAATAATATCTATGGTGATGTATTCACCATTCCGGAACCTTATATCGGCAAGGCGGGTGCAAGAATTATGAGCCTTCAGGAGCCAACGAAGAAGATGTCAAAGTCGGACGAAAATCCGAATGCAAGCATTTACTTAATGGATGACCCGGATACCATTATTCGTAAGTTTAAGAGAGCGGTAACAGACTCAGATAACGAAATTCGTTATAGTGCAGATAAACCGGGTATCAGTAATCTGATAGATATCTATGTTGCCGTTACCGGAAAGACGATTGAAGAGACAGAGAAAACATTTGCTTCTTCCGGTTATGGTGATTTTAAGATTGCTGTAGCAGAAGAAGTTGTGGCGATGTTAAAACCAATCCAAGATCGTTATGCAGAACTTGCGAAAGATAAGGCATATATTGATAAGATCATCAAGGAAAATGCCGAAAAAGCAAGTTATTATGCCAATAAAACGCTTCGTAAAGTGCATAAAAAGATCGGTTTCCCTGAAAGAATCCGGTAAATTCTGTAGACAAGAAAGGCTTGAGTCAAATGAAAATTGTATTTCTAGAGACAGAAACGCTGGGGAAAGACGTAGATTTATCCCGATTTGATCAATTAGGTGAAGTGATACGATATCCACGCTCCAACCCTGACGAGAATGCCGCTCGTATTGCACAAGCGGATATCCTCATTGTAAATAAAGTCCCGATGAATGAGGATACATTAAAGGATGCAGATAATCTTAAATTAATCTGTATCACAGCGACCGGAACGAATATTGTAGATTTTAATTATACAAACAAGCGAAATCTTAAGGTGGCAAATGTAAAAGGATATTCTACGCAATCCGTGATACAACATACCTTTGCATTGTTTTTCTATGTGTTTGAGAAACTAAGATATTATGATGATTTTGTTAAATCAGGTTCGTATATAAGATCCGATATCTTCAGCCATTTTGAAGTGAAATTCAACGAACTCTATGGAAAGACGTGGGGAATTATTGGTCTTGGGGAAATCGGAAGAGGTGTAGCAGAGGTAGCAAAGCAGTTCGGTTGTAAAGTAATATACTATTCAACTTCGGGTAAGAATAGCAATCCTGCTTATGAGCAAGTAGATCTTGATACACTACTGAGAGAGTCCGATGTTGTTTCAATTCATGCTCCACTAAATCAAAGTACCGAGAATTTGATTGGGGAAGATGAACTCCGTAAGATGAAGAAGAGCGCTATTCTACTAAACCTTGGAAGAGGACCAATTATTAACGAACATGCCCTTGCAAAAGCATTACAGGAAGATTGGATCGCAGGTGCAGGACTCGATGTTCTAACTGTAGAGCCCATGGCAGTGGATAATCCACTGTATGAAATCAAGGATAGTAATAAACTTTTCATAACACCGCATATCGCTTGGGCGACTGTAGAAGCCAGACAGCGTGTAGTAGATGAAGTATATAAAAATATCGAAGCCTTCCAAAAAGGAGAGCCAAGAAATATTGTCACAGAATAAAAAGGAACATTAGAAGCAATATTAGGTTATTAAAATTAGCTATAATTATATTTATCTAATAATAGAATTCTAATAACCTTAAATAAGCCCATATGAAAACCTTATTTAATTAAAAAGTATAAAAAAACTGTTCATGAACACAAGCAAACATGAACAGTTTTTTTATCTAAGTAGAGCGTTTATTACTTCAATAACGTTAAATTAAGAGCGTGTGATTTTATCTATAAAGAGACCGTTTGTAGCGATATTTAACCTGTCAGTTAGACGGGTTAAATATCCAAAACATGGGGCAGAAGAACGGCCACAACAAATCATATGGCCGCTTGTTTCTAGGCACACCTTTTCTCTTTGCATGTCTTAATGATACTTCCACTATATTCTTGTGCCAATATTATTTTGATAGGCTGTTTCTCTTCCTATACATAGTATTCCTTCTGAAAACTTCGCTTGTATGTATAAAATTTCCAAATACATCATGGTAATATGTAATTTTATCTCTTAAAATAAAGTTAAGTCAACAAAAGGAGATAAATATTGAACAAAACATGAGGATAGTTAGAAATTACAATAAGAGACGGTCAAAAGTACATTTTTGATTAAGAATATCACTCATTAATTTATAAAATAAGAAATTAATGTCTTTTGAAAGAAATTAATCACTGAACAGCTTTTCAGAGTTATATTATTAGGATGAGGTTTGATTGATATAGAGCGCGCTTATTATATATAATAGATTAATTGTTTTAATCTGAAAGAAGGTGATTCCATCATATATTTATGAATTTATAATTATAGTTTGTTTAAATAATCTCGTTCAGGAATCGATATTATAAAGTTGAGGAGGTAATAGAATGTTAAAAAAAATTGCTTGTGTTTTTTTATCAATGGTCTTAATGGTAAGTGCAAGCTCTATAAATGTAAAAGCAAAACAAAATGAGCTATTATCAGTTCCTGCTAAACCTATGTATGTAGATAATGAAGGAAAATCACTAAGACAATCATCAGGTATAGTAAATGCTAATATTTTGAATATGAATGGAGATTTTATTATTATTAATGGGTTTGTGGGATCTGCAAGTGTGCGGAATAAATTTAATATATCTGGTAGCTTGTTTAAATCGGAGAACTCAAATAATTTGATTATAGGTGAATTAATTGATAAAGCTGTTAAATAGTAATGATTGTTACATGAGTATTTGTCTATGGGGATACAACCATTGAAGCATATACAGCACCAGGAGATTATTTTCAACAAGTAATTTGGGATGGTGAATATTATCGTCCAGGTAGTATTGGTATAGAAGTAAGTTGGAGTTTATCAATTCCAAATACAGTTTTGAGTTTTGGATTTAACAAGACTGATTCAACAATATATACGAATCATACATTTAAATCGTTTACTAGTAGCGATGGTAAATATGTTAGACAAGCCGAAGTACGCTGGACGAAAAATAAACATAGATTAGTAGATTTAAATCATAATTTTGATCATAGTTTTACAGTAAACAATCTTACAAACCCTGGAATAAAAACTTTCAATGTTAAATTTTCATATGATTTATCTAATGGTTTAGATTACGGATATGGTGGACCTAAAACCGTTACTTTATCAAGAATGTATGAAAGTAATTGAAAATATGCATGTACATTTACATTATAATTTACTATAACATAGTGCTTGTCTGATGTTAAATGGTTTTAGAAATTCTTGGTTATAAAATAATTAGACATGATACGTAACCCAGAATTTCTAGCTTGTAGATTTGTTCAATAGTTTAGTTACAAAATACTTATCTAATGTTAGAACTTGGAGGTATAAAATTGAGTTCTCATTATAAAAAATTTAAAATATTATTTGGTTTTACAATTATTCTTCTGATTATTAGCATATTCTTTAATGTATATTACATAGGAAAGTATCGTAAATACAAATCATATATAGATGAAGAAATAGCAAATACATTAAGAACAATGGGAGCAAGTATCAAAGATATTAATCTTACAATTGATCAAGTTAATAAAAATAAAGCTGCATCTAAAGAAGACATTAATAATCTTGCAATAAATTATAAAGAATTTGCCTATGGAATGCAGAATTTAATTTATTTAAACATGCGTATTAGAGAAGAAGAATATTCTTTTAAAATAGAACCTTACTATCTTAAAATTTATTATGAATTAAATATTATGAATGAAAAAGGAACATCTTTTGATTTCTTTGAAAAAGATACATTTATATTTATTCAAAAAATAACGAAAGAATACCTTGAAATTATAAATTCATATTTAGAAAACATAGATCGCACAGTTTCGAATGAAGAGTGGGTTGATATCTTATATCAAATAGATTATGTTAATAACAAATATGAGCTACCTAGTAGTATGTTAAGATAGTATAGATAATGTTAATACATTATATTCTATCTATAATAGTATTATGATTATTGCCCAGCCATCGGTGCATAAGGTTGTAGCAGATATACCTATCTGTTACAACCTTATGTACCGCTATGAGCGACAACCGAATGAAAACGTGTCTTAAGTTGAATAATAATTACACACTCTTTAGCAATCTTAAAAGTGATAAACGTCCAAAACCTACAAAAGGGGCAGTCGCACAAAGTGCGCTGCCCTTTTGTAAATGGTATTTATTATAAATTTGCAACTTTTTATTCAATATTCGACTTTACATCATTCCATTTTTCAACATACATAGCTTCCACTTCTTCACCAAGATATTGGAATGCTGTGGTACGTGATAATGTTTCTTCATCAGGGAATGCAATCGGACTGTTCTTAATAGCTTCATCCTCAATCATATTTCTTGCTTCTGTATTCGGCGTTGAGTAAGTAATGTATTCAAAGTTCATCAAAGCGATTTTTGGATCGCATAGGAAGTTGATGAATTTCTCTGCATTCTCCTTATTTTGTGCATTCTTAGGAATTACCCAAGAGTCAATCCATACGTTGGAACCTTCCTTAGGTACAACATATTCCAAATCCGGGTTTTCTCTCTGGGTGTAGATTGCTTCACCGGAGTAGATTACACCAAGGGCAGCCTCGCCACCGATCATTTTATCTCTTACCTGATCCACTACATAGGCTTGAACCAAAGGGTACTGTACCTTAAGGATGGCTTGTGCTTCATTTAATTCCTTTTCGCTTGTTGTGTTAAGATCATATCCTAAATACTTTAATGCCACTGCAAAAGCATCACGGACACTATCAATCATGAGAATATTGCCAGCGTATTTATCATCAAATAATGCGCCCCAACTATCAATTGGTCCATCAACCATCGTTCTGTTATAGAGTATGCCAAGTGTTCCCCAAGCATAAGGAACGCTGTATTTATTGCCTGGATCGAAAGTTTCAGAACTTTCTAAAAGGGTAGGATCAATATATTTGATATTGGGGACGTTATCAAAATTGATCTCTGAAAGTAATCCTTCGCCTGCCATTTTCTGAATCATATAATCGGAAGGGCAAATGAGATCATACTGTACGGCATTCGTTTTAATCTTTGGATACATTTCTTCATTTGTTTCAAACTCTTCATAAACAATTTCAATACCTGTTTCTTTTTTAAACAGTTCCCTGACTTCTGGGTCCATGTATTCTCCCCAGTTATACACATATAGCTTTTCACCTTCATCCTTGCCACAGCCGATGAATGCAAAAGATAATACCATAATTGCAAATAGTAAAATTAATTTTTTCATATCATAATTCCTCCTTGTCCAATTAGGTTATGCAAAAACACTAGATTTTAGTAATCGGCATTTTTTTTGCTTCCCCTTTACGGTTAATGATGATAAGAAGTAGTAATACCGTTGCAAACATCAGAGTGGAAAGTGCATACATCTCTGGTTTGATACCTTTACGTACTTCTGTATAAATTTTGGTTGATAGGGTATTAATCTCTGGGCCTTTCGTAAAATGGGTGATAACAAAGTCATCCAGGGACATCGTAAAGGCCAGGAAGAAACCGGACACAACGCCGGGGAATATATCCGGTAGGATCACTTTAAAAAATGCATAAACTGGTGTAGCACCAAGATCTAATGCAGCCTCAAACGTATGCGGATTTAACTGCCTTAGTTTGGGCATAACACTTAAGATTACATAGGGGATGTTAAATGTAATATGCGCGATTAAAACACTGGTAAATCCCAATGTATAACGTAATGCTACAAAGATAAGCATTAGGGAGATACCGGTTACGATATCGGCATTTAACATTGGTATATTGGTAATACCCATAAGTATGGTACGTGGTGTTTTCTTCATACTGTTGATTGCAATTGCCGCAGCAGTACCAATGATGGTAGCAATGAGAGCGGACAGTAATGCAATGATTAGTGTCGTATAAAGGGCATTCATGATATCCCTGTTTTTAAATAGCTCCTTATACCAATGGAAGGTAAAGCCGCCCCATTTTGCCCTGGATTTTGATTTGTTAAAGGATAAGCCGATTAATATTAAAATGGGGGCATATAAAAATAATAGGATAATACCAATATAGAAACGTTCAAAAATTTTCTTTACCATATATGGCTACCCTCGCTTTCTTTATCATATTTTGACAGGATTGCCATACTGAACAGAATAAATATCATTAATACTAAGGACAGACCGGAACCGGTATGCCAGTTGCCAAGTCGAAATTGCTGCTCAATGACATTACCGATTAATACAATCTTGCTTCCACCAAGGATGGTTGAAATAACGAAGGTGGTTAAAGCAGGAACAAATACCATGGTGATACCGCTGATTACACCGGGGATACTAAGCGGGAATATAATTTTGCAGAAAGTCTGCCAGCCATTGGCACCCAAATCTCTTGCGGCATTGATAACATCCTTATCTATCTTCACAAGTACATTGTAGATTGGAAGTATCATAAATGGTAAAAAGTTATACACCATACCTAGAATAATAGCCCCCGGGGTATTGATGATATTTAACGTGGGCAGATGCAGCAAACTTAGGAAACTATTTAGAATCCCTGTTTTCTCCAATATATTCTGCCATGCAATCGTTCTTAAGAGAAAGTTCATCCACATAGGCAGAATCAAAATCAGTACAATAAAACTATTACTTTTATGCTTGCTTTTACTTAGTATCAGAGATAATGGATAGGCAAGCAGCAGACAAATAACCGTACTGATAAGCGCAAGCTCCAATGCCAGAATCAATGCTTTCTGATTAATGGGGTCGGAAATAAGGGTAATATTTTGCAGTGTGATATCCTTATTTTTATCCGTTAAACCATAGTAGAAAATCATCAATAGGGGAATGATGATAAAACCTACCATCCAGAGAATATAGGGAAAGGACAGCCATTTTACTTTATTGGATTTGCCGATTTTAAGACCATGGTCCCTTTCCATCTTATGTGGTGATTTATTTTTAACATTAAGTGGAACATTCAATGGTACTCAACTCCTACATATATTATTCTTCCAAATCTACCGCTTCTTCATCTTCAGAAGTAGGTTTGTGCATGATTTGAATATCGAAAGGATCGACTTTGATGCCTACTTCGCTGCCAACAGGGAATAGGTCGGTAGAATGGACAAGCCATTCATGACCATTGGCCAAAACCTCCATCTCATAATGGACACCCTTAAAGATAAGAGAAGTAACTCGGCCGGTGATAATCCCTTCCTCCGGTTTAACTAAATCAATATCTTCCGGACGGATTACAACGTCGACCGGTTGATTCCTACCGAAACCGGTATCAACGCAAGGAAATTTGGTTCCCAGAATTTCAACGACTTTATCTTCAACCATGATGGCTGAGATGATATTGCTGTCCCCTATAAAGTCAGCAACAAATGCGTTCTTAGGTTCATTATAGATATCTTCTGGAGTACCAACCTGTTGAATGTAACCTTGGTTCATGACAACAATGGTATCGGACATGGTAAGTGCCTCTTCCTGATCATGGGTTACATAGATAAAAGTAATGCCAAGCTCATTCTTAAGTCGTATTAATTCGTATTGCATATCTTGTCGAAGCTTGAGATCTAAGGCACCAAGTGGCTCATCCAATAAGAGTACCTTCGGCTCGTTTACTATCGCACGGGCAATCGCAATACGTTGCTGCTGCCCGCCGCTTAATGAATCCGGCATACGGTTTTCAAAGCCTTCCAAATTTACAAGCTTTAGAGCGTATTTGATTTTATCGTAAATATAGTTTTTGCTTTTCTTTTTAATTTTAAGACCGAATGCAATGTTTTCTGCAATCGTCATATGATTGAACAGGGCGTATTTTTGAAAAACCGTGTTTAATTGTCTTTCATTTGGAGGAAGTTTTGTAATATCTTTCCCCTCAAAGATGACCTTTCCCTGATCCGGTGTTTCAAATCCACCAATGATTCTTAGGGTAGTGGTTTTTCCACACCCGGAAGGACCAAGTAAAGTTAAAAATTCATTTTCACGGATATATAAATTCAAATCATCCAATACAACGGTATCTCCATAGGATTTGGAAATGTTAACAAGATTGATTAATTTATTATCTGTCATGATGGATCCCCCTTATCTTATTAAAAACTGGGTGGTGTAGATACCCAAAGCAGGGTAGCACCGGTTTTTGCGGAAGCTGTGATGTAATGTTGTTTATTTGCGGTAAAGTAAAAGGATTCTCCTTTCTTTACTTTATGTGTACGATTTCCGATATGGAGTGTTATGCTTCCGCTAAGTATATACCCGAATTCCTCTCCCTCATGGGGATTATCCGGGTAGGTGGATCCGCCAGCATCCAGAGTAAGCAGGATAGGTTCCATGATGTTTTTCTGGGCGTTGGGTATAATCCATTTCACTTCATTTTTTAACTCGGAATCGTATTTTTCAAAATAATCATTTTTCTTAAAGACAACCTGTTCAGATGAGGTTCCGCTAAAAAACTCCTCCAAGTTTGTACCAAGACATTGAAGGATATCAACCAACGTGGCGATGGAAGGTGAGGCTAAATCTCGTTCCAATTGTGAGATAAACCCTTTAGAAAGTTCAGCTCTATCTGCCAGTTCTTCCTGCGTCAGACTCTTTTGAATACGTAATTCTTTGATTTTATTACCGATATTCATTACTTTGTCCTCCATTCCGGCAATCAATTGCCAATGCAAACATAGCAACAATGGATTAATTCTAATAGATTTAGAAAGATTTTCTCTATTGATAATGTAAGTTTTTTGAAATCTTACTAACAATAAACTTCAAGTTTAGTTAAACTAAACGAACAGCAATATCCATTATACTTATATTTTACCTATTGTCAATGGATTTTCAGTAAATTATAGAAATAACGTTGATTGTAAAACTAAATTCCAGTTCTCCAAAGTAAATGTGGAATTTAG
>Ga0207747_1001458_pt1 | contig 16589 bp, 18 predicted proteins | sample HigsolmetaGSP11D_FD_184839 | JGI IMG/M metagenome (GOLD analysis project Ga0207747, IMG submission 184839) | High solid enriched microbial communities from the Joint BioEnergy Institute, USA - SP1-1-D (SPAdes) | ecosystem: Engineered > Bioreactor > SSF (Solid state fermentation) > Aerobic >...
GCCCCGGGTTCATCCCCTGCCCCGCCGAGAGGATGTTGCCGACGATCACCTGATCTACCTGCTCCCCCTCCACGCCCGAGCGGGAGATGACTTCTCGGGCCACCGTGGCCCCAAGCTCGGTCGCCGGCACGTCCTTGAGGGCCCCGCCGAACGTCCCGATCGCCGTCCTCAGAGGGGTGGAGACCACTATCTCCGTTCCGTTGTTCCCAAAGCTCAAGGCGGCTCCTCCTCTAGATCGTCCTCACTCATGCAAGTAAGGATACACCTCAGCGCCCGCCACGCCTCTGCATCTCCTCGAAGGTACTCTGGTAATAGGAGAACATGGAGTTGAGGAAGTTCATGTAGGCGCTTATCGACTCCTGAGAGAGCTCCTGGAAGGCCTCGCGCTGCTTCTGGGACTGCTCCAGCAAAGCCTCTGTGGTCGAGCGGGTCCCTTCGGCCTGGCTCTGCAGCTCCTCCATCACGCTCTCGAAGAACTTCCGCGTCAGCTCGGCCCCCCGCTCCTGAGCCTCCATGGAGTGCCCGGAGACGGTCCGGTAGGACTCCATTATCGCCTCGGCGAACTTCTCCGCCGCCGCGTTGACCTTCTCCATCTGCTCACGCATCTGACGGTCGTCCATGGAGGACCTCCTTTCCCTCTATCACCATGCAGCATAACATACGAACGGGGGCCGGGTGATGCAGCCCGGCCCCCACCGATACACCTTTTCGCTCCGGCTTACCTGGCCAGCCGGCTGGCGGCCTCCAGCCCCTCCCTGTAGTAGGTGAAGGGGGCATACAAGAGGTCCAGATAGGCCTCCACCCCCTCCTCGACCAGCTCCTGGAACGCCTCGCGCTGCCGCTCGGCGCGCTCAACCAGCTCCTGCGTGAACGCCCGGTTGCTCTCGGCCTGGTAGCGGAGCTCCTTTATCGCCCCATCGACCATCTCCTGCATGAAGCGCACGTTGCGCTCCTGTATGCCGATGGTGTGATCCAACACCACCTGGTAGGAATCACGCATCCCCTCGGCCAGCTTCTGAGCCGCCTCACTCGTCCTGTTTCTGCTCGCCATCTTTTTAAGCTCCTTTCTTCTCTCTACGCCCGTCCGCGGTGCTCCTCAACGCTCTCCGCCCCCGCGACCCTCTTCTTCGTCTTCCTCCTCGGAACGTATCGGCTGCCCCGTATATATCCTGAAGAAGGTGTCCATCGTCTTCTGGTACTGCTCGAGAGACTTCGCCCAGAAATCCAGATAGGCCCTGCCGGCGTCCGTGATCGAATACATCCTCCGCGCCGGCCCCCCCTCCGAAGTCTCCCACGTGGACTTGACGATCCCGTCCTTCTCCATCTGCCTCAGCGTCCGGTACAGGGTGCCCGGGTTCATCGCCTCGAACCCGAACTTCGCCGCCCGCTCCATCAGCTCGTACCCGTAGGAGTTCCAGTCCCGTAGTGAAAGTAGGATCACGGGTACCAGCCAGTTGCGCGGCCTCGCCTCAGCCTTCCTCGGATCCGGTCCTCTTCGCTCCTCTCGCTCGTTCATCTTCCTCTCTTCCATGCTGTATGCAGTTTACACATATATTCAGAAAAGTCAAGCATGTGGGCGCACCTTCATGGATCGTGGTCGATGTGGTTTATGGAGGTGAGCTTCCATGGTCCATATATATGCCGCTCACATATTTTGAATCAGATTTTACCCGGCTGTTAGACTGGCTACACGGCGCAGAGAGAAAGGGGTTGCGGAGGTGAGCGAGCTCAGGGGATCGGTAGCGGTAGTGACCGGGGCGGGGAGGGGGCTCGGCAGGGCGATAGCGGAGGAGCTGGCGTCCGGTGGGGCGAGGGTGGTGGTCAACTACTCGCGCAGCCGGGGACCTGCGGAGGAGCTGGTCGAGAAGCTGAAGGCGGAGGGGATGGAGGCGGTGGCCATCCAGGCCGACGTCTCGGAGGCCGGGCAGGCGGCGCGTCTCATCTCCGAGTCGCTCGAAGCCTTCGGCGGGATAGACGTCCTGGTCAACAACGCGGGCATCAACATAGACAAGACGATGAAGAAGCTGAGCGTCGAGGAGTGGGACAGGGTCGTTCAGGTGGACCTCAACAGCTGCTACTACACGGTCAAAGCGGCGCTCCCCCATTTCATCGAGAAGGCTTCCGGCAAGATCATAAACATAAGCTCCTTCGTCGGACAGATGGGCAACTTCGGGCAGGCCAACTACGCCGCCGCCAAGGCGGGCATCATCGGCTTCACCAAGACCGCGGCCCTGGAGCTCGCCCGCTACAACATCACGGTGAACGCCGTGTGCCCAGGTTTCATAGAGACCGACATGTTCGCCGGCGTCCCGGAGAGCGTGGTGAAAGAGAAGATACTGCCCCGCATCCCCCTCGGCCGCGTCGGGAAACCCCAAGAGGTCGCCCGCGCCGTCCGTTACCTCATCGTCGACGGAGACTACATAACCGGCCAGACCCTCAACATCAACGGCGGGATCTACATGTAGATCCCGCAGACTCCAGCCGAACCTCGCTACATATGACCCTTTTGGTTATATCTTCTTGCAGTATATATTTTCCGCACGTATATAATTTATTCATGGATACTGACCGTCTGGGCGGTTTGGCATCCATCTGATGCAGGCTCGACAGAAGAGGTGATCTTCGTGGGAAACCTGGAGGGTCGTGTCGCGGTCGTCACTGGGGGGGCGCGTGGCATAGGGGCGGCCGAGGCCAAGAGGCTAGCGAAGGACGGGGCGAAGGTAGCGGTCTTCGACCTGTCGGCAGAGGCGTGCCAGGAGACGGTAGCGGAGATCGAGAAGCTCGGTTCGGAGGCGATGGCGGTGGCGTGTGACGTCTCGCGCGCAGATCAGGTCGAGGAAGCCTTCGAGAAGGTGGTCGAGAGGTTCGGGACGGTGGACATCCTGGTGAACAACGCCGGCGTGATCCGGGACAACCTCTCGTTCAAGATGAGCGAGGAAGACTGGGACACCGTGCTCGACATACATCTCAAGGGCAGCTTTCTATGCTCGAAGGCTGCGCAGAAGTACATGGTCGAGCAGGAATACGGCAAGATCGTGATGACCTCCTCGGTCGTGGCGCTCGGGAACCGGGGTCAGGCGAACTACTCGGCGGCGAAGGCGGGGGTGCAGGGTCTGACCCGTACGCTGGCGCTGGAGCTGGGTCGGTTCAACATCAACGTGAACGCGGTTGCGCCCGGCTGGATCGAGACCGAGATGACCAAGGCGGCGGCCGAGCGGGTGGGCATGACGATGGAGGAGATGAAGGAGCGCTTCGCGAGGAGCATACCGCTGCGCAGGTTCGGCCGGGTCGAGGACGTCGCCAACGTGGTGGCCTTTCTGGTCTCCGACGAGGCCTCCTACATAAGCGGCGAGACGATCTACGTCGCGGGGGGGCCTTCGAGCTCGGTGGTTTAGTTGCCGCTGCGCCGTAGAAACCCGTTCGGGGTATCGAGGAGAGTCGGACCGGGGGGCGGGAGAGCCCTGGCAGCCGGTGGCCTGCTCGTCGGCGGCGCCGCGGTTGTCAACCACAGGCTCAGGAACGCGGGGGAAGGCACGTCCGCCGGTATCGGTGGGGAGGAGCGTGTCTACCGCTGGCGGGAAGGGAGGATAGCGTATTCCGTGGCGGGTGAGGAGGATGCTGCTCCTCTCGTGCTCGTCCACAGCCCGCAGATGGGGGCTTCGTCCTTCGAGTTCCGCCGCAATATGCTCCCGCTCGCGCGCCGGTTCAGGGTCTACGCCCCGGATTTCCTCGGCTACGGTCGCTCAGACAAACCCCGGCGTCGGTACACACCCGAAGACTTCGCCGCGCAGGTAGAAGACTTCGTGCGGGAAGAGATCGGGCGCCCCGCCCACCTGCTCGCGAGCTCGCTCTCGTGCGCGCTCACGATGCCCGCGGCGGTGAGGAGCCCGCGCCTCTTCGGGCGGCTCGTGTTCGTCTGCCCCACCGGCTATGCGGCGCTCGCGCGGCCATCGGGGAAGCTCGGGCAGACGATCGAGGCCGGGCTCATCTCCCCCATCGTCGGGGAGAGCGTGTATCACGCGCTCACCAGCCGCCGGGCGCTGCGTTTCTACCTGGAGCGCGCCCTCTACCACGACCCGGATCTCGTGACCCCGCAGCTGGTCGAGGGGTACTATGCGGCGAGCCACCGGGAGGGAGCACGGTACGCCGCGGCGGCCTTCGTCTCCGGCCGGCTCAACCAGGATGCGGGGCCGTATTTCCCCAGGCTGCCGCAGCGCATCCTCATCTGTTGGGGACAGGAAGCCCGGGCGCTGCCGGCCGGCCTCATCCACGACTTTCTGCTGCGCAACCCGCGTGCCGAACCACGCTTCTTCCGTGAGGCGGCCCTGATGCCGCACGATGAACGCCCCGAGGCTTTCAACCGCGAGGTGGAGGAGTTCCTGACCCGGGAGTAAGCCGAAGGAACCGCAGTTTCATGCAGAAGAAACCGGCGGGCGGGGGATCCCCCGCCCGCCGGCCGTCATGGGAGGTCTCGCGTGCTCCGTCCGGGAGGGCCTAGCGCCGCTCGGAACGCTCCGGATCACGCGGGCGCTCACCGGACTCCTCGTCCCTGAGCTCCTCGCGCGCGGCCTTCACGCCCTCCTCGGCCGCCCGGACTGCCTTGGGCTTCTTCTCCTTCTCGTCCTCGCTCTCGGCGGAGTTCATGCCCTCTCTGAACTCTCTCACCCCCTGCCCAAGCCCCTTGGCCAGCTCGGGGATCTTCCGACCGCCGAAGATGAGCAGCAGGATGACGAGGAGGATCAGCAGGTGTGTAGGTTGTTCAAGCCCCGCGAACATCGAAGCGCATCCTTTCCTCTCTCACGCTCTCTACGGGTATCATACCTCATTGTATCCCGAGCGGAGGGTCTTGGAGTAACATCCCGGGTCCTCCCGGGAGAATAATCGCACCTTCCACGAGATCTGGAGGGGGACGCCGAACGGCGTCCCCCTCCAGATCTCCTACTCCAGGTAGTCGTAGCCGGGGAGGGTGAGGAACTCGACGAAGTCGTCCTGGGTCGAGATCCGCTCGAAGAGCTCCCGGGCCTTGCCGAACTCGAAGTCGCGCTCGAAGCGCTCGGGGCCGTAGATGTCGTCCCTGATCTTGGTGAGCTCCTCCTCGACGACCCGGTGGAAGAGCTCCTTGGTCACCTCGGTGCCGTCCTCGAGTACGCCCTTGGGGTGGTGGATCCACTGCCAGACCTGCGCCCGCGAGATCTCGGCGGTCGCGGTATCCTCCATGAGGTTGAAGACCGGGACCGCCCCGCGTCCGGCGAGCCAGGCCCCGAGGTACTGCAGCCCGACGCTAACGTTGTTGCGGAAGCCCGCCTCGGTGATCGTGCCCTCCGGCTTCTCCAGCAGGTCGGCGGCACTCACCCGCACGTCCTCGCGTTTTTTGGTCTCGATCTGGTTGGGCTGAGGCATGTAGCGGTCGAAGACCTCTTTCGCGGTTTGCACGAGCCCCGGATGCGCCACCCAGGTACCGTCGTGCCCATCCTTCGCCTCACGCTCCTTGTCCGCGCGCACCGCGGCGAAGGCCCGCTCGTTCTGCTCCGGGTCGCCCTTCACCGGGATCTGGGCCGCCATCCCCCCGATCGCGTGTGCCCCGCGCCTGTGGCAGGTCTGAATCGTGAGCTGGGTGTAGGCGCGCATGAAGGGCACGGTCATCGTCACCTGGGCCCGGTCGGGCAGGAGCATGTCGTGCTCGCGGAACTTCTTGATGTAGCTGAAGATGTAGTCCCAGCGGCCGCAGTTCAGGCCCGCGGCGTGCTCCCTGAGCTCGTAGAGGATCTCGTGCATCTCGAAGGTGGCGAGGATCGTCTCGATGAGCACGGTCGCCTTGATCGTGCCGCGCGGGATCCCGAGCTCGTCCTGCGCCATCAGGAAGACGTCGTTCCAGAGCCTGGCGTCGTGGTGGCTCTCGAACTTGGGCAGGTAGAAGTACGGCCCCGTGCCCAGATCCTCCAGCAGCGCCCTGTGGTTGTGGAAGAGGTAGAGCCCGAAGTCGAAGATCCCGGCCGGCACCTGCCTGCCGTCGACGAGCATGTGCTTCTCGAAGAGGTGCCAGCCGCGCGGCCGCACCAGCAACGTCGCCAGCTCCTCACCCAGCTCGTAGTGACGGCCTGTGTTGGGGTCGTCGTAGGTGATGGTGCGGTTGACCGCGTCCCGGATGTTGTACTGGCTCTCGATCATGTTGTGCCAGGTCGGGCAGTTGGCGTCCTCGAGGTCGGTCATGTAGGTCGAGGCGCCGGAGTTGAGCGCGTTTATGAGCATCTTGCGGTCCGGAGGACCGGTTATCTCGACCCGCCGATCCTGCAGATCCTCCGGGACCGGCGCTATCTTCCAGTCCCCCTCGCGGATGTGCCTGGTCTCCGGGAGGAAGTCCGGCATCTCCCCGGCGTTTATACGCTCCTGGCGCTCCTGCCTCTCCCTGAGAAGCTCGTGGACCCGGCCGGTGAACTCCCGGGCGAGCTTCGCAACGAACGAGACCGCCTCCGGCGTGAGCACGCTCTCGTACTCCCGCGGAACGGGCGCGGTGAACTCCACACCCTCCGGCAACCCGCTGCTACCGTCTGCCATGATGCTCCTTCCCGATCGTTCTGTCGTACTACGGAATTACTTTACCAGGAAGCAACACCGGATGCTCACGGAGGTAAGGCCACCTGCGAGCCCTTATACTCACACCAAAAGAGCGAAGCTGGCATCTGAGAGGTGAGAGATGAGCGAGAGAAGAGCGATAGTCGTGATGGAAGGGGATCAGACGGGGCAGGAGCTGCTCGAGGAGGCGCTACGGGTACTCGACCCCTCGGTCACTCAGCTCGAACTCGAGTTTCTGCGCTTCGATCTGTCCCTCGAGAACCGGCGCAGGACGAAGAACGGGGTGGTACACGAGGCCGCGGAGGCCATGAAGTCGGCCGGTCTGGGCATGAAGGCCGCGACGATAACGCCCGAGGGAGCCGGGGACGTGGGTTCCCCGAACGCCATCCTGCGCAAGGACATCGGTGGGACGGTGATCGTACGCACCGGCCGGCGCATCCCCGGCGTCAACCCGTTGCCGGGCGTCCACGCCCCCATCTCGGTGGTCCGGATGGCGGTGGACGACGCCTACGGGGCCGAGGAGCGTCGTGAAGGTGAGGGGCTGGACGAGGTCGCCTACCGCACCGAGCGGATAAGCCGCAAGGTCTGCCGGGGGGTGGCCGAGTTCGCCTTCATCCAGGCCAGGAGGATGCACGCCAAGGTCTTCGGCGGACCGAAGTGGACCGTCTCGCCGGTCTACGAGGGGATGTTCAAGGAGGAGCTCGACCGGGCGGCCGAGAAGAACCGCGACGTCCGCTACGAGCCGCAGCTCATCGACGCCACCTACGCGCTGCTGCTCTCCAGCTACGGAGAGCCGATGGTGATCCCTGCCCTCAACCGCGACGGCGACTGCCTCTCGGATCTGGTGCTGCAGATGTTCGGCTCGATAGCCGGGGCTGAATCGCTCCTGATCTCGCTCGACGACGACGAGAACCCGGAGATCGTGATGTCCGAGGCCCCGCACGGCACGGCGCCCGCGCTCGAGGGCAAGGACATCGCCAACCCGATGGCGATGATCCTGGCCGGTGCGGCGCTTCTCACCTTCGTCGGTTCCGAGCACGCGAGCCGCGTCTCCCGCGCGATCTACGAGGCCACCTTCGAGACGATCCTCGACGGCACGAAGACGGCCGACCTCGGCGGCTCGGCGCACACCACGGAGTTCACCGACGAGGTGATCCGGCACGTGAAGAACAAGCTCGAGGTGTGGAGCACGCTGGCGTGAACGGACGTCTGGCGGACGCGGCGCTGCTCGCTGCCAGAGGGGGCCTCCCGGATCTCCCGGTGGCCCTATTCACGCTCGCCTGCGGCGCGGCGTTTTTGCTGCGGCGCTAGACCCCGAAGCGATCCAGGGTGCGCCGGACGGCGGCGAGGTACCCGCCGCCGAAGAAGTACACGTGCACCAGCAAAGGATAGAGGTTGTAGAGGTCGCGCCGGACTTCGAAGAAGCCTTCCTTTATGGGGCGGATCTCGGAGTACCGCTCGAAGAACGCCTTCCCGAAGGAATCGAAGAGGGAGATGAACGCGAGCTCCACCTCGGGGTCGGCGTGGTAGATGGCCGGGTCGAGGAAGGCGGCTATGTGATCTCCTTTCGCCAGCACGTTGGCGCTCCACACATCCCCGTGGATGAGGCCCGGGGGCTGCGGCTCGCCGATGAGATCGGCGAGCCGCTCCGCGAGCCGTCCGACCCGGCGCGCATCCTCCGCCGGGAGCCGCCCCGCCTCACGGGCCACCCGCGCCAGGTAGAGCAGGCGGTGCTCCCGGAAGAAGTCCACCCAACTCTCCGTCCAGGGATTCGGCTGAGGGAGGCTCCCGATCAGGGTGTCCCGCTCGTGGCCGTAGGCCGCCCCCCCGATGTCGTGCAGCGCCGCCAGAAGCTCGGCGGCGTGGCGCTCTGCGGCCGGGGAAAAGCGGCTCTCCCCCTCCACGAACTCCATCAGCAAAAGATGCTCCGAGCAGTGCAGCACCTCCGGCACCGGGAGGCTGCTCCGCTCGCGCAGATAGCGCAGCATGTACGCCTCGCACTCCAGCTGGGCCCCGCCCTCCCTATCCACCTTGGCCACGAGCGGGGTGCCATCGGAGAGTTCCACTTTGTAGACCTCGCCGATGCAGCCTCCGCCCAGCGGCCGGGCCGAGACGAGGCGCTCCCCCAGCGCCCCCTCCACGCCCTCCGAGAGCAGCCTATAGGACATTGCTCTTCAGGTGCTTGCGGCGGATCTCCTCCAGCAGTCCTCCGGCAGCCTCATCGAGGAGGCGCGCGACGTGCTCGAAGCCCTCGGGGCCACCGTAGTACGGGTCCGGCACCTCCGTCTGCGGGACATCGGCGAAGTCCAGGAAGGGCCGGACCTCGACCCGCCCGTCCGGGCACAGCGAGGAGACCGCCCGGTAGTTCTCCTCGTCCATCGTGAGGATGTAGTCGAAGCTCTCGCAGTCCTCCGGTGAGATCTGACGCGCCCGCTGCCCGCTTATGTCCACCCCGCGTCGCAGGGCGGCCTCCTGCGCCCGCGGGTCGGGCGGCTCGCCGATGTGCCAGGATCCGACCCCGGCGGAGTCCACGAGGATCTCGCCTTCCAGCCCCTCACGCCGCACCATCTCCTCGAAGATCCCCTGCGCGATCGGCGAGCGGCAGATGTTACCCATGCAGACGAACAGGACGCGTACCAAACGCACCTCCCGGTCGTGGACGTACACCCTCAGAAAGAAGAGATTTTCACCCGGGAAGCCCCCGGGATCAAGCACCCCCGACATTCTCCCGGCATTCGAAAAGAAAGCGGCTTTCAGCGTCACATCCCCGGCTCACCGGGCGGTGCGCCGCCCGGCGGATCGTGCCGCGGGCATCCGCCCCTGCTTGAATCTGAGTCGCAGGGCATCACCCAAGAACGCATCGCTCCAATCCGGAAGATCAAGGAGATTCAGACAGAGCCCGTCCACGGATGGCATGACCATGCAGAACCAGTACTTATCCCCACACCTGGGGAGTCTCCGCGTGCGCGTTTCGCGCAGAGGCAGCCCGTGCCCGCAGGAGCACGGCCATACCAGGTATTAATACCCGCTACGCCTACAGGTATTGATTAATGTCTACCTTGATCACCCCACCCTTTCCAAAATCCCCGGCAGGCAATAGACTTCTGGCAGGCTCTCCCGCGGTTTCAGGGCTCATTCCGAAGCTCACCGGGGAGGCCGACCATCAAGCCGGGGTCCGGCGCTACGCTCCAACCCTCCCCCTACGGAGCGCCGGGCCCGTCTGCCGTCTGCTGCGGGCTTCATATTTGCTAGACTGGGTTTCGAGTCGCGTTCGAGGGAAACCCAAGGAGGATGAAGGCATGAGCGAGGTTCGCAGGGTCGGGATGCTCACTGGAGGGGGCGACGCGCCGGGTCTAAACGGCGTGATCCGGGCGGTCACGACCCGCTGCACCGGGGAATACGGCTACGAGGTAGTCGGGATCAAGCGCGGATGGAAGGGGCTGCTGGCTCCCGAAGAGGACTCGGTCGTGAAGCTCGGCGTGGAGGACGTGCGTTACATCCTCCAGGAGGGCGGCACGATCCTCCTCTCCTCGCGCACCAACCCCTACAAGAACGAGGGCGAGGCGAAGAAGGTCGTCGAGAACATGGAGCGCTTCGGGATAGACGCTCTGGTCGTCATCGGAGGCGACGACACTTTAGGCGTGGCGAGGAGGCTGCACGAGGACTTCGGGGTCAGGGTCGTCGGGTGCCCGAAGACCATAGACAACGACCTCTCGGCGACCGACACGACCTTCGGCTATGACACCGCCGTCTCGATCGCCACCGAGGCCATAGACCGCATAAGGACCACCGCGAAGAGCCACGAGCGGATCATCGTCGTCGAGGTGATGGGCCGGCACGCCGGTTGGATCACCTACGGCGCAGGCCTCGCTTCCGGAGCGAACGTCACGCTCATCCCCGAGGTCGAGGTGGACATGGATGCGGTCGCGGACCTGTTCAAGAAGCGCGCCGAGCGCGGCGAGAAGTGGGGCATCGTCGCCGTCTCCGAGGGGGTGACACTCGGCGAGGAGTACATAACCCAGGACGTCGAGCGCGACGAGTTCGGACACGTCCGCCTCGGAGGCATCGCGGAGACCCTCGCCAAGGAACTGAAGCAGCGCACCGGGATAGACACCCGCCACGTCGTCCTGGGGCACCTGCAGCGCGGCGGCACCCCGACCGCCTACGACCGCATCCTCTCAACCCGCTACGGGCTGCGCGCCGCCGAGGCCGTGAAAAACGGCGAGTGGGGCAAGATGGTCGCCCTGCGCGGAAACGACGTGGTGACCGTCTCGCTCGAGGAGGCGACCTCCGAGACCAGGACCGTCCCCGAAGATCTGCAGCAGGTCCTGAGCACCTTCTTCGGCTAGAGAACGCTTCCGTAACGCAAGGGGCGAGCGCTTCCGCGCTCGCCCTCTACATCATCAGGCCCCTCGCCCGCCCGCCGAAGACCCTCAGATGGTAGCGGGCCGCACCACCCTTCGCGCCGGCCGCGGAGCGGAGCGCCTGCCCGAGCGGTGCACCCAGCAACCGCAGCTTCGCCCCGGCGGGATACTTGTGCTTCTTCAAGACCCTCCCCATACCACACCCGTAGGTGTACGCGCGCCTCATCGCCCTCTCGTCGAAAGGCGGTACCGGAGGGTCGTGCATGACGACGATCTCAGGGTCGTAATACAACGATGCACCGCGATCCATGAGCTGCAAGAGGTAGTCCGTTCCCTCCCCGGAGCCCCACGGGGTCCCGGACCCGGTGCCCAGACTCTCGTCGAACCAGAGGCGGCGGGTACTCTCCCGGCGCAGGAACATCGTCGACTCGATGCTGCGCCTCCAGACGTTGATGCGGTCGATCGGACCGGGTTCGGTATCGAAGTCGAGGATGCAGGAGGCACCCCGTCCATCGACGAGCCTGGTGCACAGGGCGTCTACTTCCGGGTGCCGGGTGAAGAAGCGGTCCACCCTCTCCAAAAGGTCACGCGGGTACCAGCAGTCGTCGTCCGGGAACGCGACGATCTCACCCCGGCAGCGGGCGAGCCCGGTGTTCCTGGCCCTCGAGGCGCCGCGGCGCGGCGACCTCAGGTGGTGCAGGTGCAGGACATCCCGGTAGCGGGAGACCAGCGGATCCAGCCTCCCATCCGGGTTCTGGTCTACGAGGATGATCTCGAAGTCGTCGAAGCTCTGTTCGAGCAGAGAGTCCAGCAGGCGTTCGAGTTCCTTCTCCCGGCCGAGGGTCGGCGTAACGAGAGAAAAGCGCACCACCACCTCCTTCCGTCACGAGAGATCCACTCCGGGCGGCGCAGGATCCTGCGACGTCCCTGCGCCGGGAAGTCAGCGAGAGAGAAGCGCTCGCTCGCAGAAGACGGGTGGAGGGTGGTGCGGTGGCGCCCTCCCCTCGGGTTCGTCCATGGCCCCGTCCACGACCCTCAAGCCGCCCGGAGCGGTCCTCGCTCCGGGCGCACCACGGCCGTCCGAAGTCGTGCGGGGGAAGGACGCTTCACGCATCGCATAAATTTTAAGGCATGCACCATGCACAGCCAAGAACCGCCCGCTCGTGCTAAACTGCCCCTCGAACGCTGGGGGTGCCTCGCGCAGGGGCTGAGAGCATACCCTTGGAACCTGATCCGGTCAGTACCGGCGGAGGGAAGCGTGGATAGGGGCAGCGGAACTGGCGCTGCCGCCGCGCCTCCCCGAAAAGCGGCCGGCGGTATTTCTTACCGCCGCCGAGGGAGGCAGCGAGATTTGGAACGCCGCTTTCAGATACACCTCATAACCGACCGCAGAAGATCGTCCCACCCACTGGGAGACGCGGTCGTCGGCGCTCTCGAAGGCGGCATCGACGCCGTACAGCTGCGTGAGAAGGGAGGGCCGGCCCTTCTCCTCTACGAAACGGCGCTGGCCATCTCTCCAGCGGTACGTGCGGCAGACGCCCTCCTCCTCATCAACGATCGGGTCGACGTCGCGCTCGCGACGGGTGCCGATGGAGTCCACCTAGCCGCCAAGAGCCTCCCGCCAGAGGCGGCCAGAAGCGTCGTGGGAGGAAGACTCCTGCTCGGCGTCTCGGTGCACGGCGTAGAGGAGGCGAGAAGAGCAGAGGTCGCGGCAGACTACCTCACCTTCGGGCACGTCTACCCCACCTCCTCCAAGCCAGGGCTCCCTCCACGTGGCGTGCGGGAGCTCGCGCGGGTCGTGGAAGCCGTGGAGGTGCCGGTCCTCGCCATCGGAGGGATAGACGCATCCAACGCGCGGGAGGTCGCGGCGACGGGCGCCGCCGGGGTTGCGGTGATCTCCGCCATCCTCGCCGCAGAAGACCCCCGATCCGCCGCGGAGAAGATCAGGGAGGTGCTCGAAACCTCTCCCCACGCCCCCAGGTATCCCTTCCCGAAACCCGAGAAGAAAGGAGCCCGATGAGGATCACGGTGAACCAGAAGCCCTTCGAGATGGAGGAAGAAGAAGACCCGACCATCGAAGCCCTGCTCGCCCGCAAGGGCCTCACCGGTGAGTCCGTCGTCGTCGCGGTGGGCGGCGAGATCGTGCACCGCGAAGAATGGAAGAGCCGGCGTCTGCGGGATGGTGACGAGGTCGAGCTCGTTTACGCCGTCGCGGGAGGTAGCGACGAGCTCGTGATCGCCGGGGAGCGTCTCTCCTCGCGCCTCTTCCTCGGCACCGGCAAGTACCCGGACCCCGAGACGATGAAACAGGCGCTCGAGAGGTCCGGCACCGAGCTGGTCACCGTCGCCGTCCGCTACATAGACGCCGGGGAGCGTCCGATCCTGCAGGACATCGACACCTCCCGTTACCGCCTGCTGCCGAACACCGCCGGGGCCACGACCGTCGCCGAGGCGGTCAAGCTCGCCCGCCTCGGCCGCGAGGCCACCGGCACCAACTGGCTCAAGCTGGAGGTCGTGGGCGAGCCCAGCACGCTCTGGCCCGACACCGCCGCGACCGTCGAGGCCACGAAGGTGCTCGTGGAGGAGGGCTTCGTCGTCCTCCCCTACACCAGCCCGGACCTCGTCGCCGCCCTCCGGCTCGAGGAGGCCGGGGCGGCAACCGTGATGCCCCTGGCCTCGCCCATCGGCAGCGGGCAGGGTATGCCCGACTGGGTCTCCATCCGCCGCATAATCGAGCGAGTCTCGGTCCCGGTCGTAGTAGACGCCGGGATAGGCGTCCCCTCCGACGCCGCCCTCGCGATGGAGCTCGGTGCCGATGCCGTTCTGGTCAACACCGCCATCGCCCGGGCCGGAGATCCCCCGCTCATGGCCGAAGCGATGCGCCGCGGGGTGGAGGCCGGGCGTCTGGCGTACCTCGCGGGGCGGATGGAGGCCAAACCTCTCGCCGCTCCCTCGAGCCCGACCCGGGGAGTTCCGGTCGGGAGCGGCTCCTGAGATGAACCCCTCCGCCGACGTCGTCGTGGTCGGGGGCGGCGCGGTCGGGTGCTCCGTCGCCTACCACGCCGCCCGGCGCGGGGCAAGAGTCGTCCTGCTCGAGGCGGAGACGGTCGGGTCGGGGGCCTCCGGGGCGGCGGCCGGGATGCTCGCCGCTCAGGCCGAAGCTCGCGGTCCGGACTCCTTCCTCGACCTTCTCCTAGAGGGCCGGAAGATGCACCGCAAACTCGGAGCCGAGCTGTACGAGGTGACAGGTCTCGACGCGGAGTACGTCTGGGAGGGGACGCTGCGGGTCGCCCTCTCCGAGGCACACGCCAAAGATCTCTCCGAGGCGCTTCGCTGGCAGAGAGAAGCGGGACTCTCCGCCCGGTGGCTGGACGGAGCAGAGGTGCGCGAGCTCGAGCCCGCGCTCTCCGCCGGAATCTCCGGCGCCCTATACCTCCCGGAGGACGGACAGGTGAACTCCCCCAGGCTCGTGCGCGCCCTCGCACTCGCGGCGGCCCGCAACAGAGCCGAGGTCTCCGAGGGAGAGCCCGCCTCGGGGCTGATACGTCAGAGAAACAGGATCGCCGGTGTCCGAACGGCCCGGAGGGAGATCGCAGCGGGGAGCGTCGTCGTCTGCGGAGGGGTGGCGAGCGGTACGCTGGCCAGACACCTTGGCATACGCCTCCCGGTGGCGCCGGTGAAAGGGCAGATCCTCTCCGTCGAGACCATCACCCCGCCCATCACCTCCAACGTGTGGGACGAGGAATGCTACCTGGTCCCCAAGCGGGACGGCCGCGTGATCGTGGGGGCGACCGAAGAGCCGGGCACGCACGACCGCCGCCCCACGCTCGGCGGGGTCGCCGGGCTCTCCGGGGCGGCGATCGGGCTGATCCCGCAGCTCGCCCGAAGCCCATTCGCCGGAGCGTGGGGAGGACTCCGGCCCGGAACCCCCGACGGAAGGCCGTTGATCGGGCCTGCGGGAGACCCCGAGGGGCTCCTCATCGCCACCGGGCACTACCGCAACGGGGTCCTCCTCGCCCCCATCACCGGAGATGCGGTCTCGGCTCTCGCGCTCGGGGAGCAACCCGCAGTGGACCTCTCCCCCTTCTCCCCGCTGCGTTTCGAGGGGCAGCGATGAAGCTCGTGGTGCCGGAGAACATCCTGCGTGAGATCCTCGAAGAAGCCCGCGGGCACGCCCCGCGCGAGGTCTGCGGCCTGCTCGCCGGGCAAGCGGGCAGGGTGATGCGGCTCTATCCGATCCCGAACGTCTCCCTCAACCCCGAGACACGGTTCGAGATGGAGCCGGAGGCACAACTCGCGGCGATGCGCGAGGTCCGGCGGTTGGGGCTCGAGCTCCTCGGGACCTACCACTCCCACCCGAGAACCCCCGCCGCTCCCTCCCCCCGCGACCGCCGGCTCGCGCTCTACCCGGACGTGGCGCACGTGATCGTCTCCCTCGCGGATACGGATCCCGACGTGAGGGCCTTCCGGATAACGCCCTCAGGGAACACACCGATCTCGATAGTCCAGACCGGGCGAGAGGCGAAGACCGCAGGAGGACGGACATGAAAGCGGGCGATCTCATCGGGAACCACAGCAGAGCGTGGGAGGGCGCGACCAGCCACCCCTTCCTCGAAGGTGTGAGGGACGGCACCCTGCCGGAGGGGGCGTTCGAGCGGTGGCTCGTTCAGGACCGCATGTTCGTCGAGGAGGAGCTCGGTCTTCTCCGTCGCCTCCTCCCGGGCGCTCCGCGCCGGGACCAAAACCTCTTCGAGTCCGGCATCGCCGCCCTGGAGGAGGAGCTGGGTTGGTTCGAGGAGCAGGCGCGCCGCAGGAACCTCACGCTCTCGGCCCGGCCCGAACGCGCGACCGAATCCTACCTGCGCTTCCTGCGCGCCCTCGCCTACGAGCCATACCCGGCCGCGCTCACCGCGCTCTGGGCGATAGAACGCGCCTATCTCGAGGCGTGGCGAAACGCCTCCCCCGGGGCCTGCGAATACCGGGAGTTCGTCGAGCACTGGAGCACCCCGGAGTTCGCCGCCTTCGTCGCCTCGCTCGAGGAGGCCGCCGACCGGGCGCTCGCGACCGGAGAGGCCGACGAACGGGCCGACGCCCTCTTCCTGGAGGTGGCCGATCTGGAGCGGAGGTTCTGGGAGATGGCGCTCGGTGAAGGGCGCAGCGGGTGAAGGGACGCCCGGGATAGAAGCCGGCGTGGTGGCGCGCTAGCGGGCGAGCGAGTCCAGGAACCTTTCCACCTCGTCCACCGAGCGCAGCAGGTAGTCCGCCGCGGTCGTCCTGCCCGTGGCCTCCGGGTCGTCCGGCTCCCCGACGTAGATCCCCACCCCCCTCCCCGAGAGCGCCCGGAAGGCATCCTCGTCCGTCACGTCGTCCCCCAGGTAGATGGGGAAGTAATCCTCGAGGCCGAGGGTTTGGATCAGGTACAGCACCGCCCGCCCCTTGTCCCACTCCAGGTTCGGCTGCACCTCGTAGACCATCTTGCCCGGCGTCACCTTCAGCTCCCCGGGACGCGAAGCGAGGAGAGCATCGACCACCTCCCGCACCCGGGGACGCTCCTCAGCTGCGACGTGCCGGTAGTGGACCGCGACGGAGGCCCGCTTGGGTTCGATCACGACGCCCCCGATCCCCCCGAGCTCCTCGCGCAGCCTGCCCTCC
>Ga0207747_1001459_pt1 | contig 16581 bp, 14 predicted proteins | sample HigsolmetaGSP11D_FD_184839 | JGI IMG/M metagenome (GOLD analysis project Ga0207747, IMG submission 184839) | High solid enriched microbial communities from the Joint BioEnergy Institute, USA - SP1-1-D (SPAdes) | ecosystem: Engineered > Bioreactor > SSF (Solid state fermentation) > Aerobic >...
CCTGCCGGTGGCGGTTGCCTCCAATGCCGGCCGGGCGGAATTGCTGGCGAAGCTCGCCCGGCTCGGCCTGGAGGAAAGCTTCGCCGGCCGCGTCTTCAGCTTCGAGGACGTGCCCCGCCCGAAGCCCGCACCCGATCTCTACCTGGCCGCTGCGCGCTCCTGCGGCGCCGACCCGGCCCGCTGCGTGGTGGTTGAGGACAGCCTGATCGGCGCCCAGGCCGGCATGGCTGCCGGCTGCCGCGTATTCGGCTTGACGCGGGAAACCGATCCGCGTGTCTTCGAGGCGATCGGCGCCACTCCCTTTCCCGCCATGTCAGACCTGCCCCGCCTGCTGGGCCTGGAACCCGCCTCATGACGATCGACGCCCTGGCGCCTTACTATCCCTGGATCAAGGCGTTTCACCTGATCTCGGATTTCGCCTGGATGGCCGGGCTGTTCTACCTGCCGCGGCTCTTCGTCTACCACACCCAGCTTCCGCCCCGCAGCCCGGAGAGCGAGCGGTTCAAGCTCATGGAGCGCCGGCTGCTGCGTGGCATCATGAACCCGGCCATGATCGCCGCCTGGGGCTTCGGGATCCTGCTGGTCCTGACCCCCGGCGTGGTGGACTGGGGCGCCGGCTGGTGGCACGGGAAGATGGCCGGCTTCATCGGCATGACCGTCCTCCACCACCATCTCGGCTATGCCCGGAAGGACTTCCAGGCGGACCAGCGGCGGCATTCGGAACGCTACTGGCGCATCGTCAACGAAGTGCCGACCCTGCTGCTGATTCTCATTGTCATAATGGTGATCGTTAAGCCCTTCTGAACCGGGCACAATTTCGCTCCTCGGGACTTGACCTGACGGGGGGTCATATCCATCTGGCGGGTTGACGGGCGGCGGTACGATCCCTAGGGTTCAGTCGTTCCCTGAATGTGGCGGGCGCGCATCACTGGGCACCACTGGCTGGTGCGCCGCGCCGCATATCCTCTCTTTCTCTTTCCCTCCTGTTCCTCGGGACATCGCCGGCTGACGGCCCCGACCCTCCACAGGGTCGTGTTCGTGGCAAAGGCGGAAAGGCCGGGACCTCGCGCGGAAGACTCCGCGCTGTCGCCGGCGTCATTGGGAAGGGTCCCGCTCCCATCGCATCCGGACGCATCGCGCCATGCATCTTTCCGAACTGAAAGCCAAGAGCCCCGCAGACCTCCTCTCCTTCGCCGAGGAACTGCAGATCGAGAACGCATCCTCCCTGCGCAAGCAGGACATGATGTTCGCGATCCTCAAGCAGCTCGCCGAGAACGACCAGGCAATCTATGGCGAAGGCACGCTGGAGATCCTGCCGGACGGCTTCGGTTTCCTGCGCAGCCCGCAGGCGAATTTCCTGCCCGGCCCGGACGACATCTACGTCTCCCCCGCCCAGGTGCGCCGCTTCGGCCTGCGCACGGGCGACACGGTGGAAGGCCAGATCCGGGCGCCGAAGGATGGGGAGCGCTATTTCGCGCTGCTCAAGGTCAACTCCATCAATTTCGAGCCGCCTGAGGCCCTGCGGCACCGCATCAATTTCGACAACCTCACCCCGCTCTACCCGAACCGGCGGCTCAAGATGGAGCACCCGGATTTCGAGAGCGTGGCGAAGGGTCCAACCAAGGACTACACCCATCGCGTCATTGACCTGATCGCGCCGATCGGCATGGGCCAGCGTGCGCTGATCGTGGCGCCGCCGCGCACCGGCAAGACGGTGATGCTGCAGAACATCGCCAAGAGCATCACCGCCAACCACCCCGACGTCTTTCTGATGGTGCTGCTGATCGACGAGCGGCCGGAGGAAGTCACCGACATGGCCCGCACCGTGCGCGGCGAAGTGGTGGCCAGCACCTTCGATGAGCCGGCGACGCGCCACGTCCAGGTGACGGAGATGGTGCTGGAGAAGGCGAAGCGCCTGGTCGAGCACAAGCGAGACGTGGTGATCCTGCTGGATTCGATCACCCGCCTCGGCCGCGCCTACAACAGCGTGGTGCCCTCCAGCGGCAAGGTGCTGACCGGCGGCGTGGACGCAAACGCGCTGCAGCGGCCGAAGCGCTTCTTCGGCGCGGCCCGCAATGTCGAGGAAGGCGGTAGTCTGACCATCATCGCCACCGCGCTGATCGACACCGGCAGCCGCATGGACGAGGTGATATTCGAGGAGTTCAAGGGCACCGGCAACTGCGAGATCGTCCTCGACCGCAAGCTGTCCGACAAGCGCACCTTCCCGGCGATCGACATCACCAAGTCCGGCACCCGCAAGGAGGAGCTGCTGGTGGATCGCGCGACGCTGGCCAAGATGTGGGTGCTGCGCCGCATTCTGAACCCGATGGGCACCCAGGACGCGATGGAGTTCCTGTTGGACAAGCTGAAATACAGCAAGACCAACCAGGATTTCTTCGATGCGATGAACACCTGAGGGCGTTCATCGGCCCGGTCCGGTCCCGGCATCGCGGCAAGGCGGTGCCGGGAGGGGTCTGGTGCCAAGTTGAAAGAATGCAATAAACTTTCGCCTTGTGGTTGCCACATCCCGATGCTTCAAGGGCAGACAGATCTTGTCCTGCAATGGAGATTGGGATGATCCGCAAGACCACCTGCGCCCTGTTCGCGGCGCTCGCGCTGACCGCGGCGGGCTGCTCGAACCCCTATGATCCAGGGCAGCGGGCCATCGGCGGCGGGCTGATGGGCGCGGCCGGTGGCGCCGCGCTCGGCGGGCTGGCCGGCGGTGGCCAGGGTGCGGCGCTCGGCGCCCTGCTCGGCGGCGCCGGCGGCGCAGCGGTTGGCGCCGCGACCACGCCCACCCCGCCGCCGCCCCCGCGTCATTCCTCGCGCTACCGCTACTGAGGGCGGGCACCGCATGATGCCTGCGGCGGCGCGGCTGCACCCAGCCGCCGCAGGCACCCCGCCCCGCGATGCCGGATCGGAAGCCGGAAAGCGTGCATCCTCGCCGCTGCTGCCTTTGTGTCCGGCCACCACGTTGCGGCCCGGCCGCACCCGGATCTAGCCTTCCCCTGCCGATAGCAGCCGGGGGGTGCGGCGATGTCGGACATGCTCTGGTTGCCGCAACTCGTCGGGCTTGCGGCCGGCCTGGTTCTGCTCTGCTGGGCACTCGGCCGCTGGCTGCTGCGGTCGGTCGAGCGGCTGCTCACCCCTCTATGGCGGAACCGCGCGCTGCATCTCCCGGGGCTGCTGCTGGTCCTGCCAGCCGCCGTGCTCGGCATATGGGGGCTGGTCGCGCTCTGGCACTGGCTCTACGGCCTGTTCGGCCCGGCTTCCGCCGCAGGCGGCATTCGCGCCTGGCTCCAGGACTTCGTGCGGGATGCGCTCGCCTGGGCCACCGCCATCGCATCCACGGGCAGCGGCGCATGGGCCATCTTCGACATGCTCCGCCGCTGGCGCCGCCTCGTCCCGGCCGGACCTTTCGAGGCCCCCGCCCCACCGCTCGGCCGACCGCCGCCGCGCGACGGGCCTGGTCGGCGCATCGTCATCTGCTGCGACGGCACCGGCAACCGCCCGGACGAGACGCAGGATGGCCAGCCGGCCCCGACCAATGTCTGGAAGCTCTACCGCAGCCTGGTCTGCAACGAGGCGCAGACCACTTGGTATGTCGCCGGCGTCGGCACCGATACCTCCTCCACCGCGCGGGAGGCGCAACTGGCGCAGCGGCTGTTGCGCCTGGTCGGCTTCGGCACCGTAGCGACCATCGCCTCGATCTGGAAGCGCCTAGTCGCACTCTATGAGGCCGGCTTCGGCGCCGGCATCACCGAGACGATCAGCCTCGCCTATACCGAGATCGTGCGGCAGTACCGGCCGGGCGACCGCATCTGCATCATCGGCTTCTCCCGCGGCGCCTATGCGGCGCGCTGCGTTGCCGGCGTCATCCGCCGCTGCGGGCTGCTGAAGGCGGGCAACATCCTCTACGCGCCGGACGTCGTGCGGCTCTATGTCACCCGGCGGGATCCGGACAGCGGCGTGCCGCTCGACCCCGCGCTGCTCTGGCCGGATGTGGATGTCGAATTCCTCGGCGTCTTCGACACGGTGGCGGCGCTCGGCGCGCCGCTCTGGGGCTGGTGGTTCAACATCCGCGCCATCTTTTCCAATCGCGCCTACACCACCGACCCGGCGCCGATCTGCCGCGGCGTCTACCACGCCATGGCGATGGACGAGCGGCGCGCGCAATTCTTCCCCACGCCCTTCGCTACGCCGGACCCGAATTCCAGTTGGACCGAGAGCTTCGAGCAGGTCTGGTTCCGCGGCGCGCATGGCGATGTCGGCGGCGGCTATGCCGACACCGCGCTCTCCGACATCGCCCTCGGCTGGATGATGGACCGGGCGGCGCGGCACGGGCTGGTCTTCCATCCCGATGCCGTCGCGCTGCATCCGGCACCGCTCGGGCGGCTGCACGACGAGTTGCAGCGCCGCCCGAGCTGGGGCCTGGTGGGAAGCTGGCCGCGCTGGTCCCCGGTGCCGGGGGATCCGCCCATGGCCGGCGGCGTTCCCGGCCGACTGCATCCCAGCGTACTGCGCCGCGCCGTCATCTCTACCACGCGCCTCAACCGGCCGGACCTGCTGCGCCTCGCGCCCGGGCTGCCGCTGGAATTCTGGACCGAGGCGCACCGGATGTGGGACCGCACCGGCTTCGTCATCGAATCCGGCGCCGCTTATCGCATCACCTGGCTGGAGGGGATGTGGCGTGATGCCGGAGAGCCGCCCTGCGGCCCGGCGGGACAGAAGGCGACCGGGTTCGACCACCGGCGGCTGCTGTTCTGGCGGCGGCGGTTGCCGCAGGCCGACTGGATGACGCTCTGCGCCACGGTGGCGCACAGGCGGGAATGGCCACTGCGCGAGCTCGGCATCGGCAAGCTGCTGCGATACCTGTTCTGGCGCGACCCCTGGGCGCTGCGGGAGCAGGTGGCGCCGATCGGCCGCAGCCTGTGCCAGCCCGGGGATGCGCTCTGCCTGCTCAGCGAGGCGCCGGCGGGCGGGCTGCTCTACCTCTTCGCCAATGACTGGTGGCAGATGGCGGTCAACAACAGCGGCAGCCTGAAGCTCCGGATCGAGCGGCTGGAGGAGCCCGACCCGGCGCTGCCCCTCTGGCGGCTGCGCCCGGACGGGCATTGGGACGCGCCGCCCTGACCGCCCCTGCCTAGCGCGTTTTCGGTTCACAGGCGTTCACCGAAAACGCTCTACGACTTTGTTTGGAGAGCAGATTCACGCCTCCGGGCGATGCCGACCTACGGCGATCTGCTCTACCGCACCTGCAGCCGCGGTTCCGCCGCGGCGCGCTCCACCAGCAGATCGACGAAGGCCCGCACCCGGCGCGGCAGGACGCGCGAGCCCGGCCAGACGAGGTTGACGTCGCGTGGCTCCGCCCGCCACTCGGGCAGGACGCGGATCAGTGATCCCGTCGCGACCTGCTCCCCCACGCGCCAGCGGGAGAGCAGGCCGATGCCGAGGCCGTCCTGCACCGCGATCTGCGTCGCGTCGATGCTGCTGGCGCGGAAGCGGCCGTGCACGGGCACGCTCACCGACCTGCCGTCCGGCCCCTCCAGCAACAGCGTATCCGGCTGCGGGCCGGCAACCAGGATGCAGATCTCATGGTCCGCAAGCTGCTCCGGCGTCTCCGGCAGCGGGTGCCGTTCGGCATAGCTGGGCGCGGCGAAGAGGCCGAAATCCACGCGGCCGATCCGGCGCGCGATCAGCGATTGCTGGCGGATGGGGCCGATACGGATGGCGACGTCAACGCCTTCCTCCACCAGGTCGATCTGCCGGTCGTCGAGCCGCGCCTCCAGCGTCACCTCCGGATTGGCCGCGAGGAATCCGGGTATCCAGCGCATGACCACACGGGTGAAGAAGGCGGCGGAGCATGAGACGCGGATCGTGCCGGCCAGCGCCTGGACCCCGTTCCGGACCGCGCTTTCCGCCTCGTCCAGCGCATCGAGGATGCGCACGGTCTCGGCATAGAAGGAGTTGCCTGCCTCGGTCGGCGCCAGGCCGTGGGAGGAGCGGAGCAGCAGCGGCACGCCGAGCCGGTGCTCAAGCTCGGCGACATGGCGCGAGACGCTCGGCTGACTGAGGCCGAGGTCGCGCGCGGCACGGGTTATGTTGCCCGTCTCCACCACGCGGCGGAAAACAGTGAGCTGTTGCAGCTTGTCCATCGGGCAAGGATTCCGGCCGGCCGAAACCCGGCCGGAATTGCTTCGCTCAAGTCCTACTTCGGCAGGAGGACAGTGCTGCCGGTGGTCCTGCGGGCTTCCAGCGCCCTGTGCGCCTCCGCCGCGTCCTTCAGCGGGAAGGTCTGGTTGACGCGAATCTTCACCGCGCCGCTCCGCACCACCTCGAACAGGTCATTGGCGGTGGCTACCAAATCCTCGCGCTTCGCGGTGTAGGTGTTGAGCGTCGGACGCGTCAGATAGAGCGAGCCCTTGGCGGCCAGCACGCCGAGATCGGGCACAGAGACCGGGCCGGAGGCATTGCCGAAACTGACCATCAGCCCGAAGGGGCGCAGGCAGTCGAGCGAGGTCATGAAGGTGTCGCGGCCGACGCTGTCATAGACCACCGGCACCATGGCGCCGTCCGTGATCTCCTTCACCCGGGCCGGGATGTTCTCGCTGGTCAGCAGGGCGTGCGCGGCGCCGTGCTGCTTGATGAGCTCCGCCTTCTCCGGCGTCGAGACCACGCCGATGACGGTGGCGCCGAGATGCTTCGCCCATTGCGTCAGGATCAGGCCGACGCCGCCTGCCGCGGCATGCAGCAGGATGGTGTCCCCCTTCTGCACCTTGTAGCAGCGGCGGATGAGGAACTGCGCCGTCATGCCCTGCAGCATCATCGCTGCGGCCTGGGTGAAGTCGATTCCCTCCGGGATCTTCACCAGCCGGTCGGCATTGACGGTGCGGACCTCCGTATAGGCGCCGAGCGCGCCGGCATAGGCCACGCGGTCGCCCGGCTTGATGTCGGTGACGCCATCGCCCACCGCCTCCACCACGCCGGCGCCCTCCATGCCGATGGTCACGGGCAGGGAGGGCGCCTTGTAGAGGCCGGTGCGGAAATAGACGTCGATGTAGTTCAGGCCGATCGCCTCCTGGCGGACCAGCGCCTCGCCCGGCTTGGGGTCGGGCCGTGGCACATCCTCCCAGACCATCTTCTCGGGGCCGCCGTATTCGTGGACGCGAATGGCATGGTTCATGAAAGGAGTTCCTTGTCAGATCACGCGAGGCGCCAAGCGCCGGAGAGCGTGCGACGTTCGAGATCGAGCAGGAAACGCTTCGTAGCCGGACCCTCGCCGCCCGAATAGCCTCCCAGCGAGCCATCCGCCCCGACCACGCGGTGGCAGGGGATCAGGATGGGGATGGGGTTGGCGCCGTTGGCCTGGCCGATGGCACGGGCGGAGGTGCAGCCGACCTCCCGCCCGATCTCCGCGTAGGAGCGGGTCTCGCCGCAGGGGATGCGGCGCAGCGCCTCCCAGACCTTGCGGCGGAAGGGGGTGCCCTGCGGGGCGAGCGGCAGGTCGAAGCGGGTCCGCCGCCCGTCGAAATAGTCCTGCAACTGCGCCGCCGCCTCGCGCAGCAGGGGGGTCTCGGTGCGGTCCCGGCCACGGCCCCAGTCCAGGGAGATGATCGCCTCCTCCTCTTCCGAGATGGTGATCTCGCCGAGGGGGGTGAGCGGGGAGAGCTGTGGCATGGCCTGTTGCAACGAGTAACCCGGCGTGATGCAGCACCGGGCGGGGCCGGGCGTCAAGCTTCGGCGCCGGCCCGGCCTCGCAAAGGATGGCGAGACGACGGCGCACCGGGGTCCGCCCAGGACTGAGTGCGGTGTAGTCTCTTGTTTTCAGAACAGCTTCACGCTTCCGGACCTTCCGGCCCTCTGGCGATCCGCTCCGGGCCGGCGCCCGTCGGACGGGCCAGCGCCGCCCGCAGTGCCGCCGGGTCGGTGACCGGCAGGCCGCAGGTGCCCGCGCGGCAGACATAGGCGGCTGGACGGCCCTCGACCGGACCCTTGCCGTGGGCGGGGTGGTTGTGCGGCACCCTGGCGGAATCCCTGACCCGCAGCAGGGCGATGGCGGGGTCCGGGTGCGAGAGCGCCGCCAGAGCCAGCGCCTGCGCCGCCGGATCCTCGGGATCGCCGGCCACCACGACGCAGGCGCCCTCGGTCAGCAGGTCGGCGGCGGAGAGCAGCAGGGGCATGGCGGCCAAGCCCTGCTCCAGCCCGCTGAAGGCGCCGATGGTCCTCTCCGCGCAGGCGCGCCAGCGATCGTCGCCGGTCAGGTGGAACAGCTTCGCCTGCACCTCCGCCATCAGTCCGTTGCCGGAGGGGGTGGCGTTGTCGCCGGCGCTGCGGCCGCGGACCAGCACGTCCGCCGCATCCTTGGCCGAGGTGAAATAGCCGCCATCGGGGGCAGCGAAATGCCGCTGCACCGCATCGGCCCAGGCGATCGCATGGCGCAGGTAGCGCGCCCTGCCCGTCGCCTCGAACAGGGCGAGGGCAGCGCGGGCCATGCTGGCATAGTCCTCCAGCAGGCCGGAGGCCGAGGCCTGGCCCTGGCGGAAGGCATGCAGCAGCCGGCCATCGGAGGCGGTCATCTGCCCGGCGACGAAGGCAAAGGCGCGCTTGGCCGGCTCGAGCCAGTCGGGCCGGCCGAAGACCGCGGCGGCACGGACCAGGGCGGCAATGGTCAGGCCGTTCCAGTCGGCCAGCACCTTGTCATCGCGGCCGGGGGGGATGCGCTTCGCGCGCGCCTCGAACAGGGTGGCGCGGCAGCGGGCCAGGGTGGCTTCCGTCTCCTCGCCCAGCGGCTGGGCGTGCTGGCGGCGGTTGAGGATGTTGTGGCCTTCCCAATTGCCGTCCCTGGTCACGTCATAGACGCGGCGGAACAACTCGGCTTCGGGGCCGAGCAGGGCATCCACCTCGCTTTCCGCCCAGACGTAGAATTTGCCTTCCTCGCCCTCGCTGTCGGCATCCTGGCTGGCGGCGAAGGCGCAGCCGTTTTCCGTCAACATCTCCCGCAGCAGCCAGCCGACCGTCTCCTCGGCGCGCTGCGCGTAGAGCGGATCGGGGCGGCCGGCATGGGCCAGGGCCAGCAGCTCCAGGAGCTGGGCGTTGTCGTAGAGCATCTTCTCGAAATGCGGCACGAGCCAGATGGCATCCACGCTGTAGCGGGCATAGCCGCCGCCGAGATGGTCGTAGATGCCGCCCTGGCTCATCCGCTTCAGCAGCAATTCCACCACCTCGGCGCAGGCGGGCTGGCCGAGGCGGAAATGCATCTGCCAGAGGAAGCGGAAGATCGGCGGGTTTGGGAATTTCGGCGCGCCGGAGAGGCCGCCCTCCACCGGATCCGTCGCCTTCACCAGGCCGAGGGCAACGCGGTTGAGCTGCGCCTGGCCGGGCACGGGGCCGGGATTGGCCTCCGCCATGCGGGCCAGCGCGCCTTTCAGCGCGCCGGTATTTTGTAGGATTCTCTGGTCCTGCGCCGCCCAGGCATCGGCAATGCCCTGCAGCACCTGGCGGAAGCTGGGGCGGCCCCAGCGTGGCTCCGGCGGGAAATAGGTGCCGCCCCAGAAGGGCTCGCCCTTGGGGGTGAGGAACATGGTCAGCGGCCAGCCGCCATGCTCGCCGAGGAGGTGCAGCGCGTTCATGTAGAGCGCGTCGATATCCGGCCGCTCCTCCCGGTCCACCTTGATGTTGACGTAGAGCGCGTTCATCAGCGCCGCCGTCTCCGGGTCCTCGAAGGACTCATGGGCCATGACATGGCACCAGTGGCAGGCGGCATAGCCGATGGAGAGCAGGATCGGCCGGTTCAGCGCCTGCGCCTCGGCCAGCGCCTCCGGTCCCCAGGGGCGCCAGTGCACCGGATTGCCGGCATGCTGGAGCAGATAGGGGGAGGAGGCATGGCGCAGCAGGTTCTCAGGCGGGGGCAGGCTGGCATTGTCGGACATGAGGGAACCCTGGCCGCGGGGGGATGTGATCGCTACATGGGGTGTGATGCGCCGGCTGCCAGCCGCCGCCTCCCAATGCCTCCGGAGAGACGCCTTGACCGATGCCCCCGTTTCCGCCGCCGCTGACATGGCGGCGCCGGTGGATGCCCCTGCGCCCGAGAAGGATCCGCCGCCCTTCTACGACGCCCATCTCTTCGTCTGCTGCAACCGGCGCCCGGATGGACACCCGCGCGGCAGTTGCGCAGCCAAGGGCAGCGAGAAACTGAAGGACTACATGAAGGCGCGGGCGAAGGAGCTTGGGCTGAAGCGGGTCCGGGTGAACATGGCGGGCTGCCTGGACCGCTGCGAATTCGGGCCGGCCATGGTGATCTATCCCGAGGGCGTCTGGTACCGGCCGGAAACCCCGGAGGATGTGGACGAGATCCTGGCCGTGCACATCCAGGGCGGAGGCCGGGTGCGGCGGTTGATGCTGACCGAGAAGGACGTGCGACCGCCGAAGACCAAGTGAGCGGCGGCGGGGCATGCCATGAGCCCTGATGTGATCTTCGCCCTGGCCTCCGGCGCCGGGCGGGCGGCGGTGGCGGTGCTGCGGCTCTCTGGGCCGGGGGTGGCGGAGGTGGTGACGGCGCTGGCAGGCGGGCTGCCGGCGCCGCGCATGGCCAGCCTGCGGCGGCTGCGCCATCCGGTGAGCGGGGAGGTGCTGGACCGCGCCCTGGTGCTCTGGTTCCCCGGACCGCGCAGCTATACGGGCGAGGATTCGGCGGAGCTGCACCTGCATGGTGGGCCGGCGGTGATCGCCGGGGTGGCGGAGGCGCTGGTCGCCGTCGGTGCCCGCCCCGCCGAGCCAGGGGAATTCACCCGCCGCGCCTTCCTCAACGGCAAGCTGGACCTGACGGCAGCGGAGGGCATCGCCGACCTGATCGCCGCCGAGACGGCGGCGCAGCGGCGCCAGGCGCTGCGGCAGGCCGAGGGAGCGCTGGCCGCGCTCTATAATGGCTGGGCGGCGCGGCTGACCCGGCTGCTGGCGCAGCAGGAAGCCTTCATCGAATTCGAGGACGAGGACCTGCCGGAAGGGCTGGACGACGCGGTGGGCGCCGCCGCGGCCGCGCTGCGGGCGGAGATCGAAGCGCATCTGGCCGATCACGGCCGCGGCGAGCGGCTGCGCGAGGGGCTGCTGGTGGCGATCGTCGGCGCGCCGAATGCGGGGAAATCCTCGCTGCTGAATGCGCTGGTGGGGCGGGAGGCGGCGATCGTCTCGGCCCGCGCCGGCACCACGCGGGATGTGGTGGAGGCAAGGCTCGATCTGGGCGGCGTGCCGGTGACCCTGGCGGATACGGCCGGGCTGCGGGAGGCTGCGGACGAGATCGAGGCTGAGGGCGTGCGCCGCGCCCGCCGGCGGGCGGAGGAGGCGGATCTGATCCTCGCCGTCTTTGCGGCGAATGCGGCGCCGGATGCGGAAACCCTGGGTCTGGTCGGGCCGGGCGTGCTGGTGGTGGCGAATAAGACCGATCTGGCGCCGGCGCCGGGGGAGATCGGTGGGGTAGTGCCCATCCCTATCTCGGCGTGGACCGGCGAGGGGCTTGCCGCGTTGAAGGCCGCGTTGTCCGAGATGGCGGCGGCACGGGCCGGGCTGACCGCGGAGGCGCCGCTGACGCGGCCCCGGCACCGGGCGGCCTTGCAGGAGACGGTGGGATGGCTGGCCGAGCTGCCGGAAGCAGCCTTGCCGGAATTGCGGGCGGAGGCCCTGCGGGCGGCGCTGCGGTCGCTCGGCCGCATCACCGGCCGGGTGGGGGTGGAGGCGGTGCTGGACCGGATCTTCGGCGAGTTCTGCATCGGGAAGTGAGGCGATGAGCGGCGACACCGGCAAGGAGATCGAGGCCCTCTATCGCCGCTGCGCCGGGCTGCGGCGGGGTTTCCAGGAGGCGGCGCTGCGCTCCGTGCCGCTGCCGAAGCTGCGGGAGGCGGCCGAGCGGCTGGGCCTGCCGGTGGCGTCCGAATTGGCGCAGGTCTCGGAGGGGGATCTGGCCTTTGCCTTCGACCTGGCGGTGTATTCCGCTCCGCCGGGCCGCTCGCGCGCGATCGACCGGGTGGCGCGGCCGCGCCGGGCCATGCAGGACGAGGCGGCGCTGGTGCTGGATGCGCTGACCCATTCCTGGTTCTCGGTCTTCCGCAGCCTCGGCCCGCATCCGGAAGCGGGGCTGCTGCTGGAGGATGCCCTACTGGGTGGCGAGGTCTGGGTGGTGGATGAGGCCCTGGCCGAGTTCAGCGGGCCGGGCGCGGTGCTGGCGATGCGGCTCGGGCGGCTCCGGGGCTTCGCCATGACCTGCGGCCCGGTCGTGCCGCTTGATGAGCCGATCCTGGCGGGCTTCCGGCAGATCCTGGCCGAAGCCCCTCTGCCGGCGGCGGAGATGACCGCCGATCCACGCTTCGCGACGCTGATCTATCAGCGGGCGCTCGGCTTCCAGATCGAGGACGCCTTCGGCCCGGGCTGAGCGGGGCGCAAGGCCGCAGCACCCTTCGGCACGGCCCCTGCCTTCGCTATATCGCGCCCATGTTCGACGAAACCTGGGATGTGGTGGTGGTGGGCGGCGGCCATGCCGGCTGCGAGGCGGCGGCCGCGGCCGCGCGCTGTGGCGCCCGCACCCTGCTGCTGACGCACAAGATCGAGACCATCGGCGAGATGTCCTGCAACCCCGCCATAGGCGGGATCGGCAAGGGGCATCTGGTGCGTGAGATCGATGCGCTGGATGGGATCATGGCCCGTGCGGCGGATGCCGCCGGGATCCATTTCAAGCTGCTGAACCGCAGCAAGGGGCCGGCGGTGCGCGGGCCGCGGGCACAGGCTGATCGCCGCCTCTATCGCCAGGCCGTGCAGGCGCTGTTGCGGGCGACGCCGAACCTGACCCTGGCCGCCGAGGCGGCGGAAGACCTGGTCCTGGACGCGGCTGGGCGCGTGTCCGGGGTGGTGACCGCCTCCGGCCGGCGGCTCGGCAGCGGGGCGGTGGTGATCACCACCGGCACCTTCTTGCGCGGCATGATCCATATCGGGGAGCGACGTATCCCGGCGGGGCGGGTCGGGGAGGCGCCGGCGATTGGCCTTTCCGACACGCTGCGGCGGCTGGGGCTGCCTTTGGCACGGCTGAAGACCGGCACGCCGCCGCGGTTGGACGGCCGGACCATCGACTGGGCAGGGCTGGAGTCGCAGCCGGGGGACGATCCGCCCGAGCCGCTTTCCTGGATGACGGAGCGGATCACCAATCCGCAGCTTGCCTGTGCCATCACCGGCACCACCCCGGCCACGCATGAGCTGATCCGCGCCAACCTGCATCGCAGCGCCGTCTATGGCGGGCGGATCGAGGGGGTGGGGCCGCGCTACTGCCCCTCGATCGAGGACAAGGTGGTCCGCTTCGCGGATCGGCAGCGACACCAGATCTTCCTGGAGCCCGAGGGGCTGGAGGACGACACCGTCTATCCGAACGGCATTTCCACCAGCCTGCCGGAGGAGGTCCAGGCTGCACTGGTCGCCTCCATCCCCGGCCTGGAACGGGCGCGCGTTCTGCGGCCGGGCTATGCCATTGAATACGACTATGTGGACCCGCGGGCGCTCTGGCCGACGCTGGAGGTGCGGGCCGCGCCGGGCCTGTTCCTGGCCGGGCAGATCAATGGCACCACCGGATATGAGGAGGCGGCGGCGCAGGGACTGCTGGCGGGCCTCAACGCCGCTTGCCGCGCGGGCGGCTGCGAGCCGGACCGGGTGCTGACCCGGGCGGAGGCCTATGCCGGGGTACTGGTGGACGACCTTGTGCTGCAAGGCGTGACGGAGCCTTACCGGATGCTGACCGCGCGCTCCGAATTCCGTCTGGCCCTGCGGGCGGACAACGCGAATCTGCGCCTGACGGAGAAGGGCATCGCCTGGGGCTGCGTGGGGGCGGAGCGGGCGGCGGCGCACCGAAGCTTCAGCGCGGCGGTGCAGGACGCCGTTGCGCGCGCCCGGCAGGATGGCGCTACCCCGGCCCGCTATGCGGCGGCCGGCGTGCCGGTGAATCAGGATGGGCGCTGGCGCAGTGCCATGGAGGCGCTGGCGTTGCCTTCCATGACGGCCGAAGCCGCGGACCGGCTCTTCCCCTGGTTGCGTGACCTGCCGCCGCGGGTGCGGGCGGAATTGGAAGCACAGGCACTCTATGCCCCGTATCTGGAGCGACAGGCTGCGGAGCTGCGGGCATTGGAGCGCGAGGAGAGGCTGGCCATCCCTCCCCTTCTGGACTTCGCGCAGGTCCCCGGTCTCTCGGCGGAAATGCGGCAGCGCCTGACCGCTGCGCGCCCGGCGACACTCGGGAGTGCCGGGCGCATTCCCGGCATCACGCCGGCCGCCCTGGCGGCGCTCGCCGTCCATCTCCGGCGGGTAGAGGCGTGTTCCACGTGAAACAGGAGAGCGCGGCCGAATTCGGCGTTTCACGTGAAACAGAGGCGAAGCTGCGGGAATTCCTCGCCCTGCTGCAACGCTGGAACGCCCGGATCAACCTGGTCGCCGACCGGGAGGAAGAGAGCCTGTGGCAGCGGCATGTGCTGGACTCACTCCAGCTTGCGCCGCTGCTGCCGCCAGGTGACGGACCCATCGTGGATCTCGGCTCCGGAGCCGGTTTCCCTGGCCTAATCCTGGCCCTGGCCAGCAATCGCCCAACCCATCTCGTCGAATCCGATCGCCGCAAGGCGGCCTTCCTGATCGAGGCCGCCCGTACGCTCGGCCTTCCTCCTGTGAAGATCCACCCGACTCGGATCGAGGCCGTCACCCTGCCCCCGGCTGCCGTGGTCAGCGCTCGCGCCCTGGCTCCCCTGCCTGACCTTCTGCGTCACGCCCACAAATTGCTGGCGCCTGGCGGCATTGCCCTCTTCCCGAAGGGCCGGACCGCAGAGCAGGAATTGACGGCCGCCGCCCGGGGCTGGAATATGCGTGTCGAACGGTTCCCCAGCCGGACCGACCCTGCTTCCACCATCCTCCGCATCAGCGAGATCCGCCCTGTCGGCGCCAAAGCCTGACCGCGCCATGCCGCGCATCATTGCCCTCGCCAACCAGAAGGGTGGCGTAGGCAAGACAACCACGGCCATCAACCTGGCCACCGCCCTGTCCACCGAGCACCGTGTCCTGCTGATCGATCTCGACCCGCAGGGCAATTGCTCCACCGGCCTCGGTCTGGCCCGCACGGAGCGCGGCCTCGGCAGCTATGCCATGCTGATCGAGAACCGCCCGCCCGCCGCGGTCTTTCGGCCGACCGCAGTGCCCAACCTCTACCTGATCCCCGCCGATACCGACCTGGCCGGCGCCGAGGTGGAGCTGGTGGGCATGCAGGACCGGGAGCGCCGCCTGCGGAAAGCCCTGCTCTCCGGGCCGGAGATGCTGCGCCGCTTCGACTATGTCTTCCTGGATTGCCCCCCTTCCCTCGGCCTTCTCACCGTGAATGCCCTGGTGGCGGCGCACAGCGTCCTGGTCCCGCTGCAATGCGAGTTCTACGCGCTGGAGGGCGTCAGCCAGATCACCCAGACCATCGAGAGGGTGCGCCACGCCCTCAATCCCGGCCTGACGCTGGAGGGTATCGTGCTGACAATGTACGACCGCCGCAACAATCTCTCCGAGGCGGTGGCCAGCGACGTGCGCGGCTATTTCAAGGACAAGGTGTTCGAGACCATGATCCCGCGGAACATCCGGGTCAGCGAGGCCCCGTCTCACGGCCTCCCCGTCACCCTCTATGATTTCCGCTCCCCCGGCGCCCAGGCCTATGTGAAGCTAGCTGCGGAACTGCGCCGCCGCGAAAAGGCCCGCGCGAGGACCGTGGCATGAGCGGCGGCACGGCTCGCAAGGCGCCCCGGCTCGGTCGTGGTCTCTCCGCCCTGCTGGGCGACGCGCCGATCCCTCCCTCCCCAGGCAGCGCCAGCACCGAGGGGCTGCGCCGCCTGCCGATCGAGATGCTGGAGCCCGGCCCCTTCCAGCCCCGCGGGCCCATCGATCCCGGACCCCTGCAGGAACTGGCCGATTCCATCCGGGAGCATGGCGTCCTCCAGCCCATCCTGGTCCGTCCCAAGCCCGGCGCCGAAGGCCTGTACGAGATTATCGGCGGCGAGCGCCGCTGGCGCGCCGCCCAGCTCGTGCCCCTGCACGAGGTGCCGGTGGTCGTCCGTGAGCTTGGCGACCGCGAGGCCATGGCCGCCGCCCTGGTCGAGAACCTGCAGCGCCAGGACCTGAACGCGCTGGAGGAGGCGGAGGGCTACCGCCGCCTGATCGACGAGTTCGGCCTGACCCAGGATGGGCTCGGCCAGGCGGTGGGCAAGAGCCGCAGCCACGTCGCCAACACCATGCGCCTACTCGGCCTCCCCGAGCGGGTGCGGGAATTGCTGCGCGACGGCGCCCTCACTGCCGGCCATGCCCGCGCCCTGCTGACCGCGCCGAATCCGGAGGCGCTGGCGCTCCAGGTGGTGGATCGCGGCCTGAATGTCCGGCAGACCGAGGCCCTCGTCGCCAGCGCCAGCAAGCCGCGCGACCCCGCCGCCCCTCGCCCGAACCAACCCAGCCCGGAAACGGCGGCGCTGGAACGGGAATTGTCGGAGCGGCTCGGGCTGAAGGTCGCCATCCGCCATTCCGGGCGTGGCGGGCAGGGGG
>Ga0207747_1001467_pt1 | contig 16522 bp, 16 predicted proteins | sample HigsolmetaGSP11D_FD_184839 | JGI IMG/M metagenome (GOLD analysis project Ga0207747, IMG submission 184839) | High solid enriched microbial communities from the Joint BioEnergy Institute, USA - SP1-1-D (SPAdes) | ecosystem: Engineered > Bioreactor > SSF (Solid state fermentation) > Aerobic >...
CGCGGATCGGATCTTCGAGCGAACAGACCGTCGTCACCGCAATCTCCTGCAGCATCTGCTGAAACTCCCGTTCCGACACGTTCAGGTAGGCGCTCACTTCCGCGTCGGTGACGGAACGAAGAAGCTGCTGCTCCAGATGCGCGTACGCCTCTTCGATTTTCTTGGCTTTCTCGCGGACGGACCGGGGCACCCAGTCTCCCTGGCGGAGGCCGTCAATCATGGCGCCCCGAATCCGCCAGGAAGCATAGGTCTCGAATTGCAGCCCCCGCCGGTGATCGAATTTCTCGATGGCATCGATCAGCCCCATGACGCCGTTGCTGGTGAGATCGTCCTTGGATACATTCTTCGGCAGGCCGATCGCCATCCGGTTCGACACATATTCCACGAGCGGCAAATAGTATTCGATCAACTGCTTCTTCGCTTCGATATCGCGGTGCTCTTTCCACTGCTGCCACAGTTCGACGTTGGACAGACGGGACGTCTTCGGTTGAATCATCGTCCTCTCACCCCTTCCTGCTTTCCTCAAGTAAAACGGCTCGCGCCATCCACCTCCGGCGGCTCGCGCCGTCCTGATCAAGCGAGCGCATCCGATTTGCGTCGGGAGATAAGCCGATTGATAAGCGGGCAGCTTGTCCGGATGATCGCGTTTTGCTTAAGGAAAGCGTTCCTGGCATCCGCATGCGGTCAATGATCGCCTTCATGCGCCAGATGGCGCACGGCTTGCGCCAGCTCTTCCGGGTCTTTGCCTTCAATGGAGAAAACGCGTTTCGGCTCGAGCGGACGGAATTCCGCGGCCGCCGCGTTGCCTGACTGGCCGGATTCCCGCTGTGCCTTGAGCATCTCGCTCAGTTCGGACTCGTCGTCCGGCGTCTTGAGATCGACGTGCGCGCCGACTTCCTGCGGATCCGCCGTCGGGCCGAATCCCCGCTCGGCATCAGCCGAAGCGACGATCAGCTGCAAAGCACCGCGCAACAGGTAACCGGCAGCGAAAAATGCGGCGAATGCGTACAGTGCGCGCAGACACGAGACGGCAAAACCGTTGTTGCCCAGCGAGAAGAAAAACGTGAGCAGCATGCCCGCCAATCCCAACACGAGATTCCAGCGAATGGATCCCAGCATCTCAAAGCTCCTTTGTTCCGTACTGTATGCTCCGTATGGTCAAAACCCCGGTCGTGCTGTCCAGTTCGATCGTCCGGCCGTAATTGGCGCCGGTGTCTTCGGCAACCAGCGGAATGTCCAGCGATTCAAGCATCATCTTGCATGTTTCGACATTTCGTGGCCCGATGCGCATCGTATCCTGTCCGGCGAAAGCGAACATCTGGGCGCCGCCGGCCAGTTTGGCGACCAGCCTCCTGCGTGAAGCGCCGGCCGCGATCATCGCTTGCAGCATGTCCGGCAGCGCGGTGTCTGCATATTTCGCGCGGTTGAACTGCTCTTCGCGCGCGATTTCTGAGGATGGCAGCATGATATGGGCCATGCCGGCGATCTTTGCGGCACCGTCGTAAAGGGTAAGACCGACGCAGGAACCGAGCCCGGTCGTCTTGAGCACATCGCCCGACGAGGCAATTTTCCAGTCGGCCATGCCGACCTTGATCAGTTCTGTCATGAGCCCGGCACTCCCAGCGCGCGGAAGATCTTCTCGAACGACTCCGGATCCGGGATCAGGAAGAACTGACCTTCCACGGTGTCGCGGTCCTCGAGGAACTTCGTCTCGATCAGCAGGGCGGCGTCGCCCATCTGACCGAATTGCAGCAATCCGTAACTCAGGATGGCTCCCGCCATATCGATGGCCAGCGAAGGCACGGTGGGCGTCATGGCCAATTTGGTGAAATCGGCCAGCGACGACAGGTAGGATCCTGCCAGAATATTGCCGATTTCATTGAGCGCGGACAATTCCATGTCCGAATAGGCGCCATCTTCCGTGTCGATGGACAGCAGATTCCGGAGAAGCCGTTTTGCCGAGTCTTCCCGGATGATGAAGAACATGTTGCCCGGCGCGTCGCCTTCGACGCGGAGAAAAACGGCGATGACGACCTGTTCGGCGCCGCCGACGCGGTCCGCGATTTCTTCGAACGGCACCAGACTGACCGTCGGCACGGACATGTCGACCGGATGGTTCAGGATGCGGGACAATGCGGTTGCCGCATGCCCCGCTCCGATGTTGCCGACTTCCTTGAGCACATCAAGCTTGAACTCGTCCTTGAACTCGTTCCAGAGACTCACGCTTCAGCCCTCGAACTGTTCAAGCTGGATGATTTCATCCTTGTTCAAAACTTCAACCAGGTTCAGCATGATGAGCAGGCGGTTGTCGTCCATTTTGGCGACGCCGCGCAAATATTTCGCCTTGATGCCGCCGACGACTTCCGGAGGCGAATCGATATGGTCGCTGTCGATGTCGATGACGTCGTTGGCAGCATCGACGATGAACCCGACCTCAAGGTCATTGACCTGCACAATGATAATCCGCGACGATTCCGTCGGCTCGGTCTCCGGCAGACCGAAGCGGCCGCGCAGATCGATCACCGGAATGACGACGCCGCGCAGGTTGATGACCCCCTTGACGAATGCCGGCGTCTTCGGTACGCGCGTAATGGGCATCATCCGCTCGATCGTCCGTACCTTGTCCACCTCGATGCCGTACTGCTCGTCCGCCAGCGCGAAAACGATGACTTTCAGTTCTTCACCCATGGGAAGACCTCCTTGATATGGTATCAGGCAGAATCGACGGTGTATTTTACTTGATCAGCGCGTTGGGATCGATGATCAGCGCCACCTGACCGTCGCCCAGAATCGTCGCCCCGGAAATGACATTGTATCCGGACAGATATTTGCCGAGCGGTTTCAGCACGATATCGCTCTGGCCGACGAAATCGTCGACGAGAACGGCAGCCCATTTGTCACCCTTCCGGATGATGACCGCTTCGCACTCCTCTTCCCGGCTGTCATCGTAATCCGGCGAGTCGATCAGTTCCGCCAGCGAGACGACCGGGATGATCGCCCCGCGGAACTCGGTCATCGCGTTGCCGTGAATGTTGTGGATCTGGCTGCGCTTCACGACCGTCGTCTCCATGATGGAAGAAAGCGGAATCGCATACTTCTCGGAGCCGAGCTTCAGCAGCATGGCCGATATGATCGACAGCGTCAGCGGCAGCTGGATCGAGAAGACCGTTCCTTTGCCGAGCTCCGAAGTGACGGTCACCGAACCGCCGAGGGCGTTGATCTTCGACTTGACGACGTCGAGACCGACGCCGCGGCCGGAAATGTCGGACACTTTATCGGCCGTGCTGAAGCCGGGCGCGAAGATCAGCATGTACACTTCCTCGTCGCTCATCGTCTTGCCCTGCTCTTCGGTGATGATGCCCCGCTTCACCGCCGTAGCCAGCACCTTGTCGCGGCGGATGCCGCCGCCGTCGTCTTCGATTTCGATGAAGACGTTGTTGCCGCTGTGGAAAGCACGCAAGTGCACGGTGCCCGTCTCCGGCTTGCCGGCTTCCAACCGTTTCTCGACCGGTTCAATGCCGTGGTCGACCGAGTTGCGGAGCAGATGGACGAGCGGGTCGCCGATCTCGTCGATGACCGTCCGGTCCAGTTCGGTCTCCGCGCCGGTGATGATCAGGTCGACTTTCTTGTCCAGCGACTTCGCAAGGTCCCGGACCATCCGGGGGAACCGGTTGAAGACGGTCTCGACGGGAACCATCCGCAGCTTCATCACGATATTCTGCAGATCGGCGCTGATCCGGCTCATGTGTTCGACCGTCTCGGTCAGTTCGTTGCTCCGGATTTCGCTGGCCAGCTGTTCAAGCCGCACGCGGTCGATCAAGAGTTCGCTGAACAGGTTCATCAGCACGTCCAGCCGCTCGATGTCGACGCGGATCGTCTTCGCCACGGCGCCGCCGGATGCCGGGGCTTTACGCTCGGCCGAACCCGCGGCGGCGCCTGCCTGCGGCTTGTCCGCCTTCCGCTCCGGTTCGGACGGCCGCGAAGGACGGGACAGCGCGGCCAGGGCATCGGCGTCCAGCTCCGTCACTTCGACCGATTCGATCTCCGAGACGCTGCCGATCTGCTGCTTCAACTCATCGCTTGTCCATTGCGAGATCAGGAAGACGGTGAAGGAGCGGTCGAACTTCTCCTGCTCGATGTCCTGAACCGACGGCTGGGATTTCACCACTTCGCCGGCCTGCTCCAGCACATTGAACACCATGTAGGCCCGGGCGGACTTGAGCACGCAGTCTTCCCGGATCGTGACGACCGCCTTCAAGACGCGGTGCCCGGATCCGATCGACTGCTGCAGAACGGAGAACTGGAACTGATCCAGCTCGATCTCTCCCGCCTGCTGCACCGGTGCCGCTGCGGCCGCCGAAGCGGCGGCGACCTCGGAGTCGGCCGTAATCTCGCCGCTCACGATCTTCTTGAGCACGCCGACAAGCTCCGAGACATCGGCGCTGCCCGTTCCGCCGCCCACGATGTCCTGAACCATCGACTCGAGCGCGTCCAATCCCTTGAAGAGCGTGTCGAAGATGAAGCTGTTCATGCGCAGCTTCCCGTTGCGCACCAGGTCGAGCACGTTCTCCATCTCGTGCGTCAGATGGGCCAGGTCTTCGAACCCCATCGTCGCGGACATCCCTTTGAGCGTATGCGCGGAGCGGAAGATGTCCTGCACGATCGACAGATCCTCCGGCGAACTTTCCAGTCTGAGCAAGTTCTCGTTCAAAGATTGCAGGTGGTCGTTCGATTCGTCGATAAACATCGACAGGTACGCGTTCATATCCATGGCCTTGCACCTCCTGGTTGAACTCGGTTAACAGCGGAGATCGGGTTAACGCTATCGCCTGACGGCCTCGGTCAGCCGAGCCGGTATGTCGTGCAGCGGCAGCACAAGGGAGGCGGCGCCTTCTTCGATTGCGGAGCGCGGCATGCCGAATACGACGCATGTCTCCTCCGCTTCGGCTATGGTCGTGACGGCGCCGTGATCCGCAAGTGCCCGCATGCCTTTGGCTCCGTCGCTGCCCATGCCCGTCATGACGACGGCGTGGCGGGCTAGTTCGGTGAAAGGTACAAGCGATTCGAACAACACATCAACCGACGGGCGGTGACCGTTCCGCTGCGGCCCGTCCGTCAGCCGAATGACATACTGACGGCCGCTTGCCGCGAGCTCCATATGGCGCCCGCCGGGCGCGATATATGCGAAGCCCGGCCGAACCGGTTCGCCGTCTTCCGCTTCTTTGACCGTCAAGGCGGAATGGCTGTTCAGCCGCTGCGCAAGCGAGTAGGTGAACTTCGGCGGCATATGCTGCACGATCAGAAGCGGTGCGGGCAGGTCGCCCGGCAGCTCGCTGAGCAGACGATGCAGCGCCCTTGGGCCGCCGGTCGACGTTCCGATCGCGATGATATGCCGGAACGCGCCCGCCGTTTCCGCGGCAACCGGCTTCGCAGGCGCAGGAGGCGCAGGCCGGACGGCTTCCGGCCGGATTCCGGAATCCGGAATCCGCGGAGATTCCGATGCGGGCGACGGAGACGGTGCCGCGCTCTCCCGCTTCGCCGGCGGCTGCTCCGGCCGCTTCGGCTGCTTCGGCTCCTTTGGCTGCTTCGGCACGGGTGCCGCCCGGGCAGCGCCTTTCGTCTTCGCGGCCGGACGGCTGGCCTCCGGACGTTCTTTCGCTTCGGGAGCCGCCTGCCGGCGGATCGCTACCGCCGCTTTCAGCCGAAGCATGAGCTCTTCAGCCGTCTTGCGAATATCCGCGCCCGGTCCGGAAGGTTTGCGGATAAAATCGAACGCGCCGAGTGCGAGCGCCGCGATCGTCTCCCGGGTATGCTCCTCGCTGATGCCGGACAGCATGATGACGGGCGTGCTTGCTTCGGCCATAATGTGCTTCAGCGCTTCGATCCCGTTCATCTCCGGCATTTCCAGGTCGATCGTAATGGCGTCCGGCTTCAGCTCTCGATGAAGCTCCACCGCCTCCCTGCCGTTCTTCCCGACGGCGATGACGGTGAACGCCGGATCGGATTCAATGATGTCCGAGAACAGTTTCCTCATGAAGGCCGAGTCGTCTACGACGATGATCCGGTAACGCTTCATCGATGTTCACCCCACTGGCGCTGGATCGTTAACGCTGCCTGAACATGCGTTCAAAAAATCCCCGGATGCCGCCGGACTTCTTCGCGGACGGTGTGGATATGAACGCCCTCGCGATTTCCTCGACCGCCCTGGACGCGCTGCCGCCCGGGTAGGCGATTGTGAACGGCACCTGCCGCTTGACCGCCTTCGGCACGTGCGCGTCGTCCGGGATGATGCCGAGCAAGGGCAGATCGAGCGACAGAAACTGCTTGGCGACGAGACTGATCTTGTCGGCCGTCTGCCGGCCTTCGCGGTTGTCGGCCGCGCGGTTGACGACCAGCTTGAAATCGACGTCGTGGTTCATGGACCGGACCATTTTGATGAGCGCATACGCATCCGTGATCGACGTCGGCTCCGGCGTCGTCACGACGACCGTCTCTTGCGCCGCCGTGATGAACCGGACGGTCTCCCTCGACAGGCCGGCCCCGGTATCAAACAGGATCAGATCGTAATGGCCGTGCAGCTTGCCGATCTGTTCGCCGAAATAGTCCAGTTCGCGGTCCGAAAGATCGAGCAGGTCATGGAATCCTGAACCGCCGGCAATGAAATGAAGGCCGAGCGGCCCTTCATGGATGATCTCCCGGATGGCTTTCTCGCGTCTGAGCAGATGCACCAGATTGTAGGGGGCCGATGTCCCCATGAGCACATCGATGTTGGCCATGCCCATGTCCGCATCGAACACGAGCACGCGTTTTCCGAGCTTCTGCAGCGACAAGGCGAAATTCAGGCTGAAATTCGACTTGCCGACTCCCCCTTTGCCGCTGGTGACCGTGATGACCCGCGTCTGAAGGGGCTCTTGTCCCGCGTTGCGGAATCGCATCAGACTGCGCAGCGCATCCGCTTGATCAGTCATCACCGTGCGCCCCCAAGAGTTGCGCGACATAACGGTCGGAGCGGAAAGGCTCGATGTCGTCCGGCACGTTCTGACCGGTCGTCACGTATGCCGCTTTCATATGGTGCTGCATGGCAAGGTTCAATACGGACCCGATCGCGTCCGTCTCATCCTGTTTCGTAAAGATGACTTTCGTCACTCCATAGGCCAGGAATCGGGAGGCAACCGCCTCCAGATCCCGCGTTTTGCCGGTCAGGCTGAGCACAAGGAACGTGTCGCAGTCTTCATCCCGCTGAATCAGACTGTTGACTTCGGACACGTACAGATCGTTGCGGAAATTCCGACCGGCCGTATCCATGAAGATGATTTCGCGGTCTTCCAGCTGCTTGAAGGCGCGAGCCAGTTCAAGCGGCGAGAATACGACTTCCATCGGAACATTCAAAATGTTGGCGTATGTACGGAGTTGGTCAACGGCGGCGATGCGGTACGTGTCCGATGTAATGAATCCGACTTTGCGCTTCAAGTGAAGCACTTGTTCAGCCGCCAGCTTCGCGATCGTGGTCGTTTTGCCGACACCCGTCGGTCCGACGACGTGAACGACGCGGGTGCCGTCGCGGATGCCTGCCTGCTCGCCCGGATTCACCCACTCCCGAAGCAGCTCGGCCGCGATCTCCCAGACGGCTTCCGGCCCCGTATCGGGGCTGTAGCCGGGGTGCGCCTTGATCTTGTCAATGAGCAGCTCGATCCATTCCTGTTCGACATCCTGCTCTGCCAGCCTCTGCCGCAATTTTCCGAGTGCGGCAGGCTCCGCATCCAGTTCGCTGCTCCGTGCGAGCTTCGCCATCATCGCCTTCATCTGCCGGATTTCTTCCAGCACGGCATCCTGGTCGACGGCGATTCGGGCTGACGAACGGACCTCGGATTCGGGAGCGGCTTGACCGTTCCGGGACGCCGGTTCGGCCGGCGACACTTCTTCCGGATCGGCCGGGACGGCGGCTGCCGCGGACCGTGCAACCTGCTGCCGCTGCATGCCTGCGGCTTGCGGAAGCGGAGGCGCCGCCTCCGCAACCGCGGCGGCCGCTCCGGGCGGTTTGGCCAACACCGGAAGCGGGTTCTGCGGGACGTTCCGGACGCCCGGCGCATTCGTCTCGACGGCGGCGATCACTTCCATCTTCTTCTTGCGGAACAGGCCGAGAAACCCGCCCACGTAGATTTCCTTCGTGTTCAGGATCACCGCGTCCTTGCCCAGCTCGCTGCGGATGATCGGCAGCGCCTCCGGCACCTCGTCCACGACATAGCGTTTGACCCTCACAGATTCACCACCCCGACACTTTGAACTTCAACACTCGGTTCAAGTTCGCTGTATGACAGCACCGGCACATCCTGCATCGTGCGTTCGACGATCTGCCGCAGGTACATGCGGATCGTCGGCGACGCCAGGACGATCGGCTGCTGTCCGGATTGAATCTGGCGGGTGACTTGCTCGTTCAGCTTCTGATAAATCTGCTGCGTTGAGACGGGATCAAGCGCAAGATAGCTGCCGTGTTCCGTCTGCTGCACCGATTCGGCAATCTTCTTCTCCAGCTGCGGACCGACCGTAATGACCTTGAGCGTCTCGCCGGGATGCGCGAACTGGTTCGTGATCTGGCGCGACAACGCCTGACGGACGTACTCGGTCAAAATATCGGGATCCTTCGTGTATGTACCGTGGTCGGCCAGCGTCTCGAAGATCGTCACCAGATCGCGGATCGACACCTTTTCTTTCAGCAGCTTGACCAGCACTTTCTGCACGTCGCCGATCGACAGCACCGACGGAATCAATTCGTCGACCAGAGCCGGGTACTGCTCTTTCAGGTTGTCGATCAGCGCCTTCGTCTCCTGGCGGCCGATCAGTTCATGCGCGTGGCGCTTGATCACTTCGGTCAGATGAGTCGCCACGACGGAAGGCGGATCGACGACGGTATATCCGGCGAGCTCCGCCCGCTCCTTCACGGAATGTTCGATCCAGAGCGCCGGCAGCCCGAAGGCCGGTTCCTTCGTCTCGATGCCGACGACGGATTCGTCGTCGATGCCGGGGCTCATCGCAAGATAATGGTTGAGCAGCAGCTCTCCCCGTGCCACCGTGTTGCCTTTGATCTTGATGACGTATTCGTTCGGCTTCAGCTGGATGTTGTCGCGGATCCGGATGACGGGCACGATGAGCCCGAGTTCCAGCGCGCATTGCCTGCGAATCATGATGATGCGGTCCAGCAGGTCTCCTCCCTGCTGCGTATCCGCCAGCGGAATGAGACCGTAGCCGAATTCGAACTCGATCGGATCGACCTGCAGCAGGCCGACGACGCTCTCGGGACTGCGCACTTCCTCGATCTGCTGCTCCTCGACCATGAGCTCTTCCTCCTGCTTCTGCCGCTCCATGTTCTTGCTCATCCGGTAACCGGCGAAAGCAAGCACGGCGGCGAAAGGCAGCGTCGTGGCCCAGCCGATCGGCGTGAACAGTCCGAGCATCGCCACGGTACCGGCGACGATGTAGAGCAGCCGCGGGAACTTGAACAACTGGTTCGTCAGATCGAAGGCGAGGTTGCCTTCCGAAGCCGCCCTTGTCACCACCAGGCCGGCGGAAGTCGAAATGAGGAGCGCCGGAATCTGGCTGACGAGACCGTCGCCGATCGTCAGGACGGAATAGGTCTCCAGCGCTTCGCCGAACGACATGCCGTGCACGGCCATCCCGACGACGAATCCGCCGATCAGGTTGATGAACAGAATGACGATGGCGGCAATGGCGTCGCCTTTGACGAATTTGCTCGCACCGTCCATCGCGCCGTAGAAGTCGGCTTCCTTCTCGATCTTCTCGCGCCGTTCGCGCGCCTGCTGCTCGTTGATGAGTCCGGAGTTCAGATCGGCGTCAATGCTCATCTGCTTGCCGGGCATCGCATCGAGGGTGAAGCGCGCCGCCACCTCGGCGACCCGTTCCGAACCTTTCGTGATGACGATGAACTGCACGACGACCAGAATGAGAAAGACGATGAAGCCGATGGCGATTTCATTGCCGGCCACGAATCTTCCGAACGTCTCGATGACGTGTCCGCCCTCGCCTTTCGACAGAATGTTCCGGGTCGCCGAGATGTTGAGCGCGAGCCTGAACATCGTCGTGATCAGCAGGAGCGAGGGGAAAATGCTGAAATTGAGCGCATCGTTCGTGTTCATGGCGATCAGCAGAATCATGAGCGCCAGCGAGATGTTGACAACGAGCAGGAAGTCGAGAAGCCCGAGCGGGACGGGAATGACCATCATGAGCACGATGCCGATGATGCCGATCAGAATGACCAGATCTTTTGATTTCATGCGGCTTCCCACCTCCCCGGTCAGGATGTTTTGACGCGTCCTTTCAATCTATATATGTAAGCCAGAACTTCCGCCACAGCCTGGAACAGGTCGACCGGGATCGTCCGGCCGATCTCCGTCCGTTCGTAGAGGGCTCTGGCGAGCGGCTTGTTCTCCATGATTGTGACATCATGTTCCTTCGCAACTTCGCGGATGCGGAGGGCCAGATAGTCGACGCCTTTGGCCACGACGATCGGCGCGTCCATCTCCGCCGCGTCATATCGAAGCGCGACCGCATAGTGTGTCGGGTTGGTGATGACCACGTCCGCTTTCGGCACTTCCTGCATCATCCGCTGGATCGCCATGCGACGCTGCTTCTCCCGGATTCTGCCCTTGATGAGCGGGTCGCCTTCCACTTTCTTGTGCTCGTCCTTGATGTCCTGTTTGGACATGCGGATGCTTTTCTCGTGCATGTATTTGCGGTACATGAAATCGAGCAAAGCCAGCACGACAAGCAGTACGGCGATCTGGATGCCGAGCGAAAGCGTCAGCGATGCGGCGAAAGCCAGAATCTGTTCGGGCATCGCATGGTCCAGCATCACGATCGATTCCAGTTCGCCCCAGATGGTCATATAGACCATAAGCCCTACAATCAGCAGCTTCAGAATGCTCTTGACGAACTCGACCAGCGACCGGCTCGAGAACAACTGCTTCACGCCTTGAATCGGATCGATTTTCTTGAGTGACGGCTTGATCGTCTCGAAGGTGAACAGCCATCCGAACTGGAAATAGTGGCTGGCCAGGCCGACCACCAGGGCAATGGCGAAAATAGGAAAAAGCAGAAGCGCAACTTCGGTCATCCATTTCGACACGAGCCAACCCAGCGATTCCGCCGTAATCTCCATCGTCAGCCCGCTTTCGAACGTGTCGCCGAACATGCGGTACAGCCGGTCTTTGTAATAACCGCCGAGCATCATGAAGCTGAGAAAGACGAACAGCAGAATGAATGCCGCCGGTATCTCCTGGCTGGACGCGACCTGGCCTTTGCGCCGGGCTTCCTGCCTTTTGCGCGGCGTTGCCGGCTCGGTTTTCTCCTGGTTGAACAGCTGCAGGTCAAGGATGAGCCGATACCGATGCATGCATGTCCACCTTTCCCGGATTCAGCCTGTCATGACGGCCATCAGCTGCCGGAGATGATCGAACAGAACGGACATCAGATACGAGCAGAACGACGCAAATCCTGCAAGGCAAGCCATCATGACGAGCAGACCGACCAAAATCTTGAGCGGCAGCCCGATCACGAACACGTTGAACTGCGGCGCCGTCTTGGCGAGAAAGCCGAGCCCCGTGTCGGTCAGAAACATCGCGACGATGATCGGAGCGGCCAGCTGAAACCCGAGGATGAACGTCGTCGCGACCGTCCGGGTGAGCAGTTCCGTCACGCTTCCCGACGCGAGCGCCGTGTACAGCTCTCCCGCGAGCGGCAGCCATTCGTAGCTGTCCATCAGCGCGGACAACATGTAATGGTGCCCGTTCATGGCCAGGAACACGGCGAGCAGCAGAAAGTACTTGAAATTGCCCGTGAGCGGAGCCGAAACCCCGGTCATCGGATCGATGATGTTCGCCATCCCGAAGCCCATCTGCAGATCGACGAAAGCGCCGGAAATCTGGGCAACCGCAAAGAACAGGTAAAATATGTATCCCAGCAGCAGGCCTGCCAGCACTTCATGGATGACATACAGCAGATAGCCCGCATCCATCGGTACCGTATATTGAAACCCGCTTGCGAGAAAGACGATCAGCGAGACGAAAAATCCGAGCCCGATCTTGAACGGCGCCGGCACCTGCCTGATGGAGAACAGAGGCGAAACGACGAAAAACGAAGTAATTCGACAAAACATCAGCAAAAAAACAGAAAAACCCTGAAGAAAGCCGTCCATGATCCGCTAGCCCTAACCGATATATTTGTACAGGTTGTTCAACAGATTGTAGGCAAAATCGACGACCGTGTTCAGTATCCATGGGCCGAATACGAGGAGCGCCAGCAGCACCGCCGCGATTTTCGGAATGAAGGCCATCGTCTGCTCCTGGATATGCGTCGTTGCCTGAAAAATGCTGACGATCAGGCCGACGGACAGGGCGATGACAAGCAGCGGAGCGGACGCCTTGAGCACCGTATAGATGGCCTGACCCGCCAGGCCGATGATAAAGTCCTCGCTCACCGCTATCGTCCTCTCCTTCTATCGGCTTATGGATTGAAACTGAGCAGCGCCGATTTGACTACCAGGTACCAACCGTCCACCAGGACGAAGAGCAAAATTTTGAACGGCAGCGAAATCATCATGGGCGGCAGCATCATCATCCCCATCGCCATGAGCGTGCTTGAGACAATCATGTCGATGATCAGGAACGGAATGAAGATCATGAAGCCCATCTGGAACGCCGTTTTCAGTTCGCTGATCGCGAACGCCGGCACAAGCACGGTGAGCGGGATATCCTCGACGGATGCCGGCCGTTCCATTTGCGCATAGCGCATGAACAGCAGCAAATCTTTCTCCCGCGTATGCTTGGCCATGAATTCTTTCATCGGAACGGCTGCCGCTTCGAGCGCTTCGGTCTGCGTCATTTCGCCGCGCAGATAAGGTTGCAGCGCGGTGCTGTTCACTTCGGACAGCGTGGGCGCCATGATGAACAAGGTCAGGAACAGCGCAAGTCCGATAATGACCTGGTTCGGCGGGCTCGTCTGCGTGCCGAGCGACATGCGGACAAATCCGAGCACGACGACGATCCGCGTGAAGCTCGTCATGAGCACCAGAATCGCCGGTGCAATGCTCAGCACCGTGATGAGCAGCAGAAGCGACAGCGCGGAAGTATTCGGCTCTTCCGATTCTCCGCCGATCGATATGTCGATGTTCGGCAGAACGGCTGCGGATGCCTGATCGCCGAACAAGAAGATCGATGCCATCAACAGGAATGCGGCCAGCCACAATTTGCTTCTCATTCGTCCATCAACCGATCTTTCGACTGCGAGTCGTTCACAAGCGACTCGAATTGTTGTTTTCTGCCGGCTTGCCGCTCCAGATTGCTGCGCAGCATGGCCTCGAACTCGGAGACGTTCCAGCTGTTGTCCGATTCCGGAGTCCGGCGGCCGCCGCGCAACCGGTTCAGCCATTCACCGATCAACGGGACGCCCATCGGCTGTGATGCCGGGTTTTCCAGGACGGCGATCAATCGACCGGCTTCCTCCGCGTCGTCAATCCGGTCAATGAGCGTCACATTTTCGCCGACACCGAGGAGATACAGCTTTCCGCCGACCTCGATGACCTGCAGCGATTTGTTCTGCCCCAGCGCGATTCCGCCCAATGAGCGAAGCGATCGGTTTTGCCCCCATGTGCGGGCCCGGGAAGACAGGAATCGCAGCGTGAACACAATGAGCACGATGACGATGACAAGTGCGACGATCATCCACACTGCGCTGCCGATGGCGTCCATGCCGTCGGGAATGTCCGGCGGAGCGTTCTCCTCGCCCGGCAGCCCGTCTTCCAGACTTGTCCCGAACGCGGCCGCAGGATGCAGAATCGCCGCCGCTGCCGGTGACAACGCGGCGATATACGGGCGGATACGCATTGCTTCACCCAAGCGTCTTCTTGATCGCTTCGATGACACGATCCGCCTGGAACGGCTTGACGATGAAGTCTTTTGCCCCCGCTTGAATGGCATCGATGACCATCGCTTGCTGGCCCATGGCCGAACACATGATCACTTTGGCACCGGCGTCAATTTTTTTGATCTCCTTGAGCGCCGCAATGCCGTCCATCTCCGGCATCGTAATGTCCATCGTGACCAGATCCGGCTTCAGTTCCTTGTAACGCTCAACCGCCTGCGCACCGTCCTGCGCCTCGCCGACGACTTCGTAGCCGTTCTTCGTCAGAATGTCGCGGATCATCATTCTCATGAATGCTGCGTCGTCAACAATCAGAATGCGGTTTGCCATCGTACTTTTCCTCCCGGGGTGATTATTGTAATTTTTGGATCCGATCCCATTGGCTGACGATTTCGGTTACGCGTACGCCAAAGTTTTCGTCAATGACGACAACCTCGCCTTTTGCGATCAGCTTGTTGTTGACGAGAATATCCACCGGTTCGCCCGCCAGCTTGTCCAGCTCGATGACCGATCCTTGGGACAGTTCGAGAATTTCCTTAATTTGCTTCGACGTCCTTCCCAATTCTACCGTCACTTTGAGCGGAATGTCGAGAAGCAGATTCAAGTTCGTATCATCAGCCTGCACGTACGGCGCACCGCCGAAGTTCGGGAATTGGACCGGCTGAACGTTCACGCCGCGTGTCGGAACGGATCCGTAGGTCTGCGGTCCGGACGGCGGCGCAACCGGCGGCTGCATGTACGGCTGCTGCTGTTGCGGCGGCTGCATATACGGCTGCTGCGGAGGCTGCTCCTGCGCATAGCCTTGATGGGATGCCGCCTGCGGCTCCGCATGGGACTGTTCCTGGGAAGCCGTCGGCGCCGGTTCCGGTGCTGCTTGCGACGACTGCGCGGACGGGTCGCCGCCGATCAAGTTCCGGACGAGCTCCTTGACGAACGGAACCGGAAGCAGCTGCATGATGGTCGAGTCGATCAGATCGCCGATCGTCAGCCGGAACGAAATCTTGACGAACACGTCGACCGGAGGCAGGCTGCTCACGCCGTCGCCTTTCATCACGTCCAGAATATTGACGGATGGCGGCGAAATGTTGACCAGACGGTTAAAGATGGTCGACATGGACGTGGCGGACGAACCCATCATCTGGTTCATCGCTTCCTGCACGGCGCTGACGTGAATCTCGTTCAGCTCTTCCTCGTCCTTGACTTCCCCTTCGCCGCCGAGCATCAGGTCGGCGATAATTCGCGCGTCCTTCGTCTTGATCACGAGCGAATTGATGCCCTGGAATCCTTCGACGTATTGAACGTGAACGGCAACATGGGGCCTCGGAAATTCGGTTTCCAGGTCTTCGCGGCGGATAATCGACACCTTCGGCGTCGTAATGTCCACCTTCTTGCCGAGCAGCTGCGAGAGCGCCGTCGCCGCGCTGCCGAACGTAATGTTGCCGATTTCCCCGATCGCATCCTCCTCAACCGGATCGAGCGTTTCTTCCTGCGCGTCCTTCGAGGCCGGCTCCGCTTCATTTGCCTGCCGCAGCAGAGCGTCGATCTCTTCCTGCGACAAGTAATCTTTACTCGTCATTTTCCTCCGCTCCTTCCACGATCTCGTCAATCTGCACGGCCATGCGGTCCCGGATCGTGCCGGCCGAGCCGATGAACTTCAGCTTCTCGCCGACCCTGATGTGCAGCCCGTCATCGGTGCGCGTGTTCAGCGTGATGACATCGCCCGGCTGCAGACTCAAGAATTCACGGATCGTGATCGTCGAACTGCCGAGCTCGGCAATGATCGGCAATTTGGCCTTGCTGACCCGGCTGTTCAGAATGTCGATCTCTTCAGGCGCGCGGGTCTTCTTCTGCGCGACGAACCAGTGATGCACCGAGAGACGATGCATGATCGGTTCGATGACCACGTGCGGGATACACAGGTTGATCATCCCCGTCGTATCGCCGATTTTCGTGCTGAGCGAGATGAGCGCGATCGTCTCGTTCGGCGACACGATCTGCATGAACTGCGGATTGGTCTCCAATCCTTCAAGCCGCGGGTTGATGTCCAGCACCGTCTTCCACGCTTCCGCCAGGCTGTCCAGCGCCCGGTTGAAGATGCGCTCCATGATGCTGTTCTCGATATCCGTCAGCGCATTGATCTTGTTCGGCGCGGTGCCCTGTCCGCCCAGCATGCGGTCAAGCATGGCGTATGCGACGTTCGGGTGTACTTCGAGCACCATCCGGCCTTCAAGCGGGTCGGCTTCAAAAATGTTCAGGATCGTCATCTTCGGGATGGACCGAATGAATTCGTCGTACGGCAGCTGCTCGACTTGCACCACGTTGATCTGGACGAACGTTCTCAGCTGCGCGGAGAAATAGGTGGTCAAGTAACGCGCGAAATTCTCGTGAATGCGCGTCAGGCTGCGCAGATGGTCTTTCGAAAAGCGGACGGCGCGCTTGAAGTCATAAGTGCGAATCCGCTTCTGCGTTTCTTCTTTCTTCAATTCTTCCGCGTCCATCTCGCCGGATGACAGCGCCGCCAGCAGCGCGTCTATCTCATTCTGCGAAAGTACATCCACCACAATGCTCACCCCCTGGAAGGAACCGGTGC
>Ga0207747_1001468_pt1 | contig 16507 bp, 9 predicted proteins | sample HigsolmetaGSP11D_FD_184839 | JGI IMG/M metagenome (GOLD analysis project Ga0207747, IMG submission 184839) | High solid enriched microbial communities from the Joint BioEnergy Institute, USA - SP1-1-D (SPAdes) | ecosystem: Engineered > Bioreactor > SSF (Solid state fermentation) > Aerobic >...
GGTGCCGCCCCGGTAGCTGGCCTCGGCCGGGCGGGGCCGGTCGGCCGGCAGCGCGATCTCCTCCGGCAGATCGGCCAGCGTCTCCTTCCAGAACGCGATCTGCCGGCTGATCAGCGAGCTGGGGTCGTCCTCAGAGCCGAGCAGTTTCTGCTGCCAGAGGGTGTAGTCGGCGTACTGCACCGGCAGCGGGTCCCAGCCGGGGGCGCGGCCCTCGGCGCGCGCGGCGTACGCGGTGATCAGGTCGCGGGCCAGCGGCGCCATCGACCACCCGTCGGCGGCGATGTGGTGCATCAGCAGCAGCACCACGTGCCGGTCGGGGGCCAGGGTGAACAGGTGGGCGCGCAGCGGCGGCTCGGCGGAGATGTCGAAGGGGTGACCGGCCGCCGAGGCCAGGTGCATCGGCAGTTCTTCCTCGGTGGTCTGCACGACCTGCAGCTCGGGGCGGGCCGCCGCCGGGTCCAGCACCAGCTGGCGGGGGGTGCCGCCGCTGTCGGGCAGCACGGTGCGCAGCGACTCGTGGCGTTCCACCACGTCACCGAGGGCGGCCTGCAACGCGGCCGGGTCGAGCCGGCCGGTGATCCGCAGCGCCACCGGCACGTTGTAGGTGGCCGACGGACCTTCGAACCGGTTGAGGAACCACAGCCGCTGCTGGGCGTAGGAGGGCGGGATGATCTCCGGGCGTTCGGCGGCCACCAGCGGCGGCCGGGCGGCGCCGGAGCCCTCCTCCCCCAGCAGGGCGGCCAGCTCGGCGACGGTCGGGGCGGTGAACAGCGCGCGGATCGGCAGTTCGGCGCCGAGCGTGGCGCGCACCCGGCTGACCACCCGCATGGCCAGCAGCGAGTCGCCGCCCAGGGCGAAGAAGTTCTCATCGATGCCGACCTGCGGCAGTCCCAGCAGGTCGGCGAAGATCCCGCAGAGGATCTCCTCGCGGGGGGTGCGCGGGGCGCGGTGCTCTTCGGCGGTGACCGTCAGGTCCGGCTTGGGCAGCGCCTTGGTGTCGACCTTGCCGTTGGGGGTCAGCGGCAGGTCGTCCATCATCACCACCGCGGCCGGGACCATGGTCTCCGGCAGGTGCTCGCGGACGAAGGCGCGCAGCTCCTCGGGGTCGATCTGGGCGCCGGGGGCGGGCACCACGTAGGCGACCAGCTTCTTGACCGGGGCGGGGGCGGCCCGTCCGGTGTCGGCCGGGCTCTGCTGGGCGGCCAGCTTCTGGAACGCCGCCCGCAGCGCCGCGGCGTGCTCGCCGTCCGGCAGGTCGAGGTCGGCGATCTTGCGGGTCGCATCGTCGATCACCGTCTCGATCAGCGCCGGCAGCAGCGCGGCCAGGTGGCCGGCGCTTTCGCGGTCCAGCACGTCGGGGCGGTGGCCCAGCCGCAGGTGCATCCGCTCGCCGGGCACCACGTCCAAGGTGAGCGGGTAGTGGGTGGCGTCCAGCAGGTCCGCCCCGCTCAGTTGCAGGTCGCCGATGCGGGCGCCGAGCAGGGAGGAGTCCAGCGGGTAGTTCTCGAACACCGTCATGGTGTCGAACAGGGCGCCGCCGCCGGCCAGGCGGTGGATCTCCCCCAGCCCCAGGTGGTGGTGGGGCAGCAGCTCGGCCTGCTCGCGCTGCAGCCGGGTCAGGAACGCCGCCACCGTCTCATCGGGGTTCAGCCGGACCCGCACCGGCAGGGTGTTGATGAACAGGCCCACCATCTGCTCCACGCCCGGCAGCTCGGGCGGGCGGCCGGAGACCGTGGCGCCGAAGATCACATCGTCGCGGCCGGTGAGGCGGGCCAGCAGCAGGCCCCACACGCCCTGCATGAGGGTGTTGGGGGTCAGGCCGTGCCGGCGGGCCCAGCCCTGCAGCCGCTCGCCCAGGCCGGCGGGCAGCTCGATGCGGGTCTTGTCCGGCGGGACGGGGGGCCGGTCGGCGGCGGCCGGGGCGATCAGGGTGCCGGTGGCGCCCTCCAGCGCGGCGCGCCAGGCGGCCCGGGCCTCGGCGGGGTCCCGGTCGGTCAGCCAGGCCAGGTAGTCCTTGTAGGCGGGGGCGCGCGGCGGCTCCTGCCCGGTGTAGCGGGCCAGCAGCTCGCCGGCCAGCACCGGCATCGACCAGCCGTCCAGCGCGATGTGGTGGAAGCTCAGCAGCAGCCGGTGCCGCCGCTCCCCCAGCGTCAGCAGCGCAAAGCGCAGGAACGGCGGGCGCGTCAGGTCGAAGGGCCGGTTGCGTTCCTCGGCCATGACCTGCCGGACGGTCTCCTCGTCGGCCCCGGACAGGTCCAGGTGCCGCCAGGCGGGTTCGGCCCGGTCGCCGCGCAGCACGACCTGCAGCGGGGTGCCGTCGGCGCCCTGGACGAACGCGGTGCGCAGCGCCGGGTGCCGCCCGGGCAGGGCGCGGGCGGCCTCGCGCAGCGCGGCCTCGTCCAGGTCGCCGTCCAGGTCGAGGATGAGCTGGCCGGTGTAGACGTCGGTGACGCCCTCGGCCTCGGCGGCCAGCAGCGCGTGGAAGTACAGGCCCTGCTGCAGCGGCGCCACCGGCCAGATGTCCTCCAGGTCCGGGTGGGCGCGCTCCAGCCGTTCGACCTCGGCCTGGTCGAGGGAGACCAGCGGGAAGTCCGAGGGGGTGTGGCCGCCGGCGCCGGGGGTGCGGGTGTGCGCGGCGATGCCGCGCAGGGCGTCCAGCCACGCCTGCGCCAGCTCCCGCACGTCGGCCTCGGTCAGCAGGCCGGCGGGCCAGGTCCAGGTGGCGCTCAGGGCGGGGCCGTCGCCGGTGTCGCGGACGAGGGCGTCCACGGCCAGGGCGTGCGGCAGCGGCATCTGCGGGTCGGCGCCGCCGCTCAGCGCGCCGGCCTCGGCGGCCACGCTCCAGTCCCCGGAGCCGGACTCCACCTGGCCCAGGTAGTTGAAGACGACCTGCGGGGCGGGCAGCGCGGCCAGTTCCGGGGCGGTCTGCTCGTTGAGGTGGCGCAGCAGCCCGAAGCCCAGCCCGTCGCCGGGTACGGCGCGCAGCTGCTCCTTGACGCGTTTGACGGCCCGGGCGGCGTCGGGGCCGCCGGAGCACAGCGACGCCCAGTCGACGGCGCCCACGTCCAGGCGCACCGGGTATTTGCTGGTGAACCAGCCGACGGTGCGGGTCAGGTCGATGCCGGGCCGCAGCTCGGCGCGGCCGTGCCCCTCCAGGTCGAGCAGCACCGGGCCGGCGCCGCGGCCGCGGCCGCGGTGCCAGTGGGCGAGCGCGGCGGCGAAGGCGGCCAGCAGCACGTCGTTCGCCCGGCCGTGGAAGGCGGCCGGCGCCTCGCCCAGCAGGCGGGCGGTGACGTCGGCGTCCAGTTCCACTTCCAGGCGGGCGGCCGTGGCGTGGGTGTCGACGGCCGGGTCCAGCGGGCGGTCGCCCAGCGGCGCGTCGCCGCCGGACAGCACGTCCTTCCAGTGGCTGAGTTCGGCGACGCGCTCGGGGGCGCGCGCCTCCTCGGTGAGCAGCTCGGCCCAGCGGCGGTAGGAGGTGCCGACCGGGTCCAGCTCGGCGGGGCGGCCGTCGGCGGCGGCCTGCAGGGCGGTGACCAGGTCGGGCAGCAGGATCCGCCAGGAGACCCCGTCCACCGCCAGGTGGTGCAGCACCAGCAGCAGCCGGCCCTGGGCGGCGGGGCCGGCGTCCAGCCACACCAGCTGCGCCATGATCCCGGCGGACGGGTCCAGCCGCCGCCGGGCCGCCTCCAGTTCGGCGGCGACGGCCTGCTGCAGGTCGCCGGGGTCGGGGACGGGGACGCGCCGCACGCAGCCGGCGGCGTCGAGCGAGCCGGGCGGGGGGATCTCCAGGCCGCCGTCGGGCAGTTCCCGGATCCGCAGCGCGTCGTGGTGGTCCAGCACCGCCTGCAGCGCGGCGGTCAGGTGGCCGGTGTCCAGCCCGGCGGGGACGCGCAGCACCACGTTCTGGCTGAAACCGGCGGTGGGGCCGCCCAGTTCGCGCAGCCAGCGCATGATCGGGGTGGCGGTGAGCGGGCCGACGCCCGAGTCGGGGGCCTGCTCGGCCGTCTCCTCCTCGTCCCGGGTGCGCACGACGGCGGCCAGTTCCTCCACGGTGGGGTACTGGAACACCTCGCGCGGGGAGATCACCAGCCCGGCCTTGCGGGCCCGCGACACCAGGCGCATCGCGACGATGGAGTCGCCGCCCAGGTCGAAGAACCCATCGTCCAGCCCGATCCGCTCCACGCCGAGGACCTCGGCGAACAGGGCGCACAAGGTCTCCTCCACGGGCGTGCGCGGCGCCCGGTGGGGGCGTTCCTCGGCGGCGGAGTAGTCGGGGGCGGGCAGGGCGCGGCGGTCGAGCTTGCCGTTGCCGGTCAGCGGCAGCGTGTCGAGCACCACCACCGCGGCGGGCACCATGTACTCCGGCAGCCGGCGGGCCAGGTGGGCGCGCAGCCCGGCCGGGTCGGGGGCGGCGCCGGCGGCGGGCACCACGTAGCCGACCAGGCGTTTGTCGCCGGGCCGGTCCTCGCGGGCGATCACGGCGGCGTGGGCCACGTCCGGGTGGGCGGCCAGCGCGGTCTCGATCTCGCCCAGCTCGATCCGGAAGCCGCGGATCTTGACCTGCTGGTCGGCCCGGTCCAGGTACTCCAGCGTCCCGTCGTCGTTCCAGCGGACCAGGTCGCCGGTGCGGTACATGCGCTCGCCGGGCGCGCCGAACGGGCAGGCCACGAACCGTTCGGCGGTCAGCGCCGGGCGGTTCAGGTAGCCGCGGGCCAGGCCGGTGCCGGCGATGTACAGCTCGCCGGGCACGCCGGGCGGCACCGGGCGCAGCGCCTCGTCCAGCACGTACAGGCGGGTGTCGGCCAGGGGACGGCCGATCGGCACCGAGGTGGCGTCCTCGGGCAGGTCGTCGACGTAGTGGATGCTGGAGTAGGTGGTGGTCTCGGTGGGGCCGTAGACGTTGGCGATCCGCAGCGCGGGGCAGGCCTCCTGGACCCGGCGCATCGCCGCGGCCGAGGCCGCCTCGCCGCCGGTGTGGACCTCCCGCAGCGACGCCAGCGCCTGCGGGCGCTCGGCGGCCACCAGGTTGAACAGCGAGGTGGTCAGGAACATCCGGGTCAGCCCGCCCCCGGCGACGGCGCGGGCGAGCGCGTCGGCGTCCACCAGGCCCGGCTCGGCGACCACGCAGGTGGCGCCGCCCAGCAGCGCCGCCCAGGTCTCCACGGTGGAGGCGTCGAAGGCGTGGGCGGTGTGCACCAGGACGCGCTCGCCGGGGTGCATCACCAGGGCCGGGTCGGTGACGAAGTCGACCACGTCGCGGTGGCGGATCGCCACGCCCTTGGGGTGCCCGGTGGAGCCGGAGGTGAAGATGCCGTAGGCGAGCTGCTCGGGGTGGACCGGTACGCCGGGGTCGGTGGCGGGCTGGGCGGCCAGCAGCGGGTCGGCGTCGACCACCAGCACGGTGGCGTCCAGCCCGGCGGCGCGGCCGGCCATGGCCCGGTCGCACACCAGCACCGGGGCGCCGGTGTCGGCCATCAGCCAGGCCACCCGCTCGGCCGGGTAGCCGTGGTGGACCGGCACGTAGTAGCCGCCGGTCTTGAGGATCGCCAGCGAGGCGACGATCAGTTCCGGTGAGCGGTCCACCAGGACGGCCACCGGGGTCTCCGGGCCGACGCCCAGGCCGATGAGGCGGTGCGCCAGGCGGTTGGCGCGCTCGTTCAGCTCCGCGTAGGTCAAGGTGGTCTCGCCGGCGCGGACGGCGATCGCGTCCGGGGCGGCGGCGACCTGCCGGGCGAAGCGGCCGACCACGGTGTCGGGGGTGCGGCCGGTGGCGGTGTCGTTCCAGCGGTGCAGCACCGTGTGGCGCTCTTGCGCGCCGAGCAGGTCCAGGGAGGCGAGGGTGGCGTCCGGGCCGGCCTCGGCCATGCGCTGCAGGAAGCGCACGTGGCGCTCGTGGTGGGCGGCGATCTCCTCGGCGGTGTACAGCTCGGGGTGGCCGTCGAGGTCGATGCGGGTGCCGCGGCCGTCCAGGCCGTCGTGGATGTTGAACGACAGGTCCTCGGTGAGTCCCAGCGCCAGGGCGTGGGCGCGGGCGCGGGCTTCGCCGAAGCGGGCGGTGTAGTCGAAGGGCATGATGTTGACGACCGCGCCGTACAGGCGGCGTTCCGCGCCGCCCAGCAGGCCCAGGTCGCGCATCAGGTCCTCGCGGCGGTAGCGCTGGTGGCGCAGCGCCCGCGCGGTGGCCCGGGAGACGGCGCGGGTCAGCTCCGCCACCGTCATGGACGGGCGCACGCTCACCCGCAGCGGCACGATGTTGGACATCATCGTGGGGGTCTGGCGGGCCAGCTCGGTGGTGCGCCCGGTCACCGCAAGGCCCAGCACGACGTCGTCGGTGCCGGTCATGGCGGCCATGTAGGCGGCGGTGGCGGCGATCGCCAGGGCGGGGGTGGCGCTGCGCAGCGCGCGGGCGGCCTCGGCCAGGCGGCGGCTGTCGTCGGGGCCGAGCGCGGTGGTGGCGCGGACGAAGTCCATGCTGGGGGCGACGACCTTGCCGACGTGGCGGGACAGGCCGCCGACCTCCGGCAGGTCGGCGAAGCGCTCGGTCCAGTAGGCGCGGTCCTGCTGGAAGCGCTCAGAGGAGCGGTAGGCCTCCTCTTCGGCCAGCAGCTCCCGGTAGGAGCCCAGGGAGCCGGGCCGGTAGCCGCGGCCCTCGGCCAGGTCGGTGTAGACCTCGGCGACACGGGCGGCGATCAGGGCGCCGCCGAAGCCGTCCACGCAGATGTGGTGCGCCCGCAGGTACCACAGGTGCCGGTCGGGGGCCAGCCGCAGCACCGCCATCCGGTACAGCCGCTCACCGAACAGGTCCATGGGGGCGGCCATGTCGGCGCGCATCCACTCCTGCGCCGCCGCCATCGGATCGGCCTCGGCGGTGAAATCGACCGTGGGAATCGTGGCCTGAACACCCTCGGGAACGATCTGGTAGGGAATTCCGTCCCGTTCGACCAACCGGATGTGCAGCCCGGGGGTCTCGTCGGCCGCGAGGCGGGCCACCTCGTCCAGCAGCCCGGGTTCCAGCGCCCCCTCGATCTCGATGTACTGGGCGATGCAGATCGGCGTCTGCGGATTCAGTTGCTGCGCGTACCAGACACTGCGCTGCGCCGCCGAGAGAGGCAGAAGTTCCGGTGTCGACATCAAGCAAGCACTTTTCCGGTGAGAGGGGTTTCGGTCACACGAAGACAAAAACCGGGATGGGCTGGCCGGCCCCGTTTTCTTTTCGCTATGCCATACGGCATCACGGTCCCCACAAGCCGACCTTCCCGTCCCTTGTCCAGCCGGCTTCCCCCACCGCAGAGGCCCCCGTCTCTACTCAGGAGTAGCGGGGCCTTAGTCAACCAGTGTGTCACTAGCGTTGCAATCCCCTCACCATGCGAACCTGACCTCCCGAAACACTCACGCCCGTGACAAAAATCCGAGCCGCGGGAGGCTTGGCCCGCTTCCGTTCACCGAACATTCACCGGCGTGCGGGCCGACGGTCGGGGGCGGCCGCGAAGACGGCCGAGCCCGGCCCGATCGGCTACCGATGGTGATGGCCGGTCACCTGCTGGGGGTGAACTCGTGCACCACCACCGCGGCCGCGGCCACCGCCGGGTGGCGTTGCAGCACCGCCTCGATCTCGCCCAGCTCCATCCGCACGCCGGCGATCTTGACCTGGCGGTCCACCCGGCCCAGGTACTGCAGGGTGCCGGTGGGCAGCAGCCGGACCGCATCGCCGGTCTTGTACAGCCGTCCGCTGGGGGTGTCGGCGATGGGGTCGCGGAAGAAGGCGGCGCGGGTGCGGTCGGGGTCGCCCAGGTAGCCGCGGCCCACGCACAGCCCGCCGACGAACAGCTCGCCGACCTCGCCCATCTCGCAGGCCGCCCAGGTGCCGTCGTCCTCTTGGCGCAGCACGTACAGGTCGGCGTTGACGATGGGGGTGCCGATCGGCAGGCGCCGCAGCTCCAGGTCGGCGTGGGTGACGGTGTGGTGGGTGACGTCGTCGGAGCACTCGGTGGGCCCGTAGGCGTTCAGCAGCCGGGCCTGCGGCATGGTCTCCAGCCAGCGGCGGGCCAGCTCGGTGGGCAGCTCCTCGCCGGTGGCGATCATCCAGCGCAGCCCGCCCAGGGTGCCGGCGGGGGCGCCGGCCAGGTCGTCCAGCAGGTGGCGGACCATGGTGGGCACCAGCTCGACGATGGTGATGCCGCGCTCGTCCACGGTGCGGGCCAGCGCCACCGGGTCGTGGCCGACCTCGTCGCCGATCACCTCGACCCGGCCGCCCAGCAGCAGCGGGCACAGCATCTGCCAGACCGAGATGTCAAAGCCCAGCGGGGCGGTCTGGGCGAGCACGTCGGCGTCGGTCATCTCCAGGTCGATGACCTTGGCCCACAGGTGGTTGAGCATGCCGCGGTGCTCGACCACCGCGCCCTTGGGGCGTCCGGTGGAGCCGGAGGTGAACAGCACGTAGCGGGGCTGGTCCAGCGAGTGCAGCCGGGGCTTGCCGGTCCACGGCTCGAAGTCGGACGCCTCCAGCGCGCGCAGCACCGGGCAGCCGGCCTGCGCGGCGCCCTCCAGCAGGGCCGGGGAGCGCTCGCCCTCGTCGACGTCCAGCAGCGCCACCGCCCCGGCCTGGGAGAGCACGTCGCGGACGCGGGCGGCCGGCCAGGTGGCGTCGGCGGGCACGTACAGGGCCCCCAGCAGCTCGATCGCCAGGAACGCCGCCACCACGGTGGCCGAGCGCCGTCCGCCCACGCCGACCACCTCGCCGGGCCGCACACCGGCCTCTTCCAGCAGCGCGGCCAGCCGGCGGGCCTCCTCGGCCAGCTCCCCGTAGGTCAGACGGCGCCGTTCGTCGGCCACCGCCGGGCGGTCGCGCTCGGCGGCCCACCGCTCCACCCGGGTGATCACCGGGTCGGCGATGTCCAGCTCGCGCGTGCGTGTCATCGCGTGCCGCACCGCCAGCTCACGGGCGCGCTCGGGCTGGCCCGGGCGCATCGGCAGCTCCTCCAGCCCGCTGAGCGGCAGCAGCCGGTCGGCGGCCGGTCCAGGACGCTCCATGATCACTCTCCGTAAACACAAACTGCTGCACAGTCACCCCGGAACAGATCCGGCAGGCGGCACTCGTCGTAGCTTATGACCACCTGGCCGCCAAATCAGCATTGTTGACGCAATCGAGCCTGATCGGGGCTTGCAAGGGGACATGCCCACAGGTACGGTGAGGCTCCGCCGCGCTTGATCAGCAACACGGCGAGTTCGGGGACGAGGAAAGTCGGGGGCAGCGACCCAACTAAAAACAATACTCCTTGCAAACGTCTTTTGAAAGACGTCTTCGAAACCTCCGGACCCAACAATAGAATAACGTTGACAAATTTCCCGGATCCGGGTTTTGAATCTCGTACGAGGTGCCCAGCGTGCCCATCATCAACTCGCCTCAGGACTTCAATGTCGAGGACCTTTACGTCGATTTGCGACCGGTGCTCGGCTACCCACTGTTTCTGAAGTGCGAGGGCTTCAATTTCGCCGGCTCGGTGAAACTCAAGGCGGCCGGGGAGATGGTCGCGGCGGCCGAGCGCGACGGACTGCTGACCTCACGCTCGGTGATCGTGGAGTCATCCTCCGGCAACCTGGGCATCGCGCTGAGCGTCATCGCCGCCAGCAAGGGCTACCGGTTCCTGTGCGTCACCGACCCCCGCTGCAACCCCGCCTCGATCCAGGTGATGCGGGCCCTGGGCGCCGAGGTGCGGGTGATCTCCGAAAAGGACGCCAACGGCGGTTACCTGGCCAGCCGGATCCGCTATGTGCAACAGCTGTGCGCCTCCGACGACCGTTATGTGTGGCTGAACCAGTACGCCAACCACAACAACTGGATGGCGCACTACCGCGGCACCGCCCCCGCCATCGACCGGCAGTTCCCCAACCTGGAAGTGCTGTTCGTGGGGGCCGGCACCACCGGCACGCTGATGGGCTGCGCCCGCTACTTCCGGGAACTGCGCCGCCCGGTCACCATCGTGGCGATCGACGCGGTCGGCTCGGTCACCTTCGGCGGCGCCCCCGCCCCCCGCCTGGTGCCGGGGCTGGGCACGTCCACCCGCCCGGAGCTGGTGGACGAGTCCTACATCGACGACGTGGTGCACGTGCCCGAGGCCGACACCATCCGCACCGTGCACCGCCTGGCCGCCAAGGGGTTCCTGTTCGGCGGCTCCACCGGCACCGTGGTCAGCGGGGCCGCCCGGTGGCTGGCCGAAAAGTACCCCGGTGAGGACCCCGTCGCCGTGGCCATAGCCCCCGACCTGGGGGAACGCTACCTGGACTCGATCTATGCGGAAAGCTGGCTGCGCGAGCACTTCGGCGAGATCGCCGATGAGCTCCCCGGCCGATCCGCCGCACGCGGCGCCGATATCCTCGGCGACTGATTCGTCATCCCCGTCCTTCGACCGGTCTACGGAGCCGTCCCAGATGAGCCAAGTCCCCAGCTTCGCCGTGATCTCCGGTGCCCAGGTGCACCAGGCCGTCAGCGGCCGCGAAGAGCAGATCATCCGCATCGTCGAGGCCGCCTACCGGCTGCACGGCCAGGGACGCACCGTCAACCCCGACTCCTACTTCCTGCGCTTCCCGGACCGCCCCTCCTCGCGGATCATCGCGCTGCCGGCCTCGGTGGGCGGCGAGGTGGACGTGCACGGCATCAAGTGGATCGCCAGCTTCCCCGAGAACGTCGCCGCCGGCATCCCGCGCGCCTCGGCGGTGCTGATCCTCAACGACACCCAGACCGGCTACCCGTTCGCCTGCCTGGAAAGCTCCATCATCAGCGCCGCCCGCACCGCCGCCTCGGCCGCGCTGGCCGCGGTGGAGCTGAGCAGGCGGCGCGGGGTGCGCCCCCGCCGGGCCGGGTTCTTCGGCGTCGGGCTCATCGCCCGCTACCTGCACACCTATCTGGTGGCCGGCGGCCTGGAGTTCGAGGCGATCGGGGTGCACGACCTGGTCGCCGAGCACGCCGAGGGCTTCAAGGGCTACCTGGAGCGCACCGAGCGCGGCCCGATCACCATCTACGACAAGCCCGAGGACCTGATCCGCTCCTGCGACCTGGTCGTCTTCGCCACCGTGGCCGGCGAGCCGCACGTGCTGGACCCGTCCTGGTTCGAGCACAACCCGCTGGTGCTGCACATTTCGCTGCGGGACCTGTCGCCGGAGATCATCCTGTCGTCCTACAACGTGGTCGACGACGTCGAGCACTGCATGAAGGCCAACACCTCCCCGCACCTGGCCGAGCAGCGGGTCGGCAACCGCGACTTCGTGGCCGGGACGCTGTATGACGTGCTGACCGACCGGATCACCCCGCCGGCCGACAAGCCGGTGATCTTCTCCCCGTTCGGGCTGGGGGTGCTGGACCTGGCGGTGGCGCGCTACGTCTACGACCAGGTCAAGGCCAAGGGCGAACTGCAGACCGTGCCGGACTTCTTCTACGAGCTCAAGCGGTACGGCTGAGCCGGCCGCCGTCCGATCATGGGGATGGACTCGGCCGGCAGGGGCGGCTCCTCCCCGAACACGTCGTCGCCGGCGGCGACGGTGAGCAGATCGGCGCCCAGCCGTTCCAGCGCGGCCGTCAGGTCGGCGCGGCTGGAGGCGGAGACGCCGCGCTGCAGCGGCTGGGCGTCAACGACTACGACGTGCTGGTGCTGGACCGCGACCTGCCGGTGGTGCACGGCGACGACGTGTGCCGGGCGGTGGTGGCGGCCGGGGCGCACGTGCGGGTGCTGATGCTGACCGCCGCCGCTGCGCCGGGCGGGCATCACGCTGGACCCGGCCCGCCGGGAGGTCTTCCGGAACGGCCGCCCGCTGTCGCTGACCCGCAAGGAGTTCGGGGTGCCGGCCGAGCTGCTGCGGGCCGGCGGCGCGGTGGTGCCGGCCGAGGAACTGCTGGAGAAGGTGTGGGACGAGCGCATCGGCCCGTTCACCCACACGGTGCGGGCGACGCTGATGAAGCTGCGCCGCGAGCTGGGCGAGCCCGCCGTCATCGAGACCGTGCCCGGCGTCGGCCACCGCATCCGCTGAGCCGTCCGCGGCGGGCGCGGCCTGAAGAGGGCCGCGTGCCGTACTGGGCCCTGCGCCCACCGAGGGCGATCCGGTGCTGCTGGAACGGCTGGTGCAGAACCTGGTGGAGAACGCCGTGCGGCACCACGTCGCCGTCGGCGGCCGGAGGGCGTGGAGCTGACGGTCGTCAACACCGGACCGGTGGTGCCGCCGTATGAGATCGAGGCCATCTTCGAGCCGTTCCGGCGGCTGCGCGGCGGCCGGGTGGGCTCGGAGCGGGGGCCGGGCTCGGGCTGTCGATCGTCCGGGCGATCGCCGCCGCGCACGGCGGCCTGGTCGTGACGGTCCTCCTGCCCGCCGCCTCCGTCCCGGCCGCGCCGCCGAAAGATCCCGGGGAAGCGAAACAGGCGCATCGCGTCTGAGCGGACGTGCTGCGGGCACAAGCCCGTCCATGGGTGACAGACGAACCGACGTGCAAGAGCTGAGCGACCTGGAGCTGTACGTCTACGACGCGGTGGCCGGCGCCGACAAGGCCGGCCGGGCGCTGGGCGAGGCGGAGATCGGCGAGATCGCCGAGGAGACCGGGCGAGGCGAGGAGGAGGTGCGGCGGGCGCTGGAGCACCTGGTCGCCATCGACCATCTGCGGTCCCATTCGGCGGGATACGTCCTGGGACCGCACGACTGGGCGGCCTAACGTGAGCGGTCGGCAACCGTCCGGCTGAAGAGGGGTTGGGCATGCGGCTGGCCGTCACCGAGGAGCAGGAGGAACTGCGCGCCACACTGCGCCGTTTCTTCGCCGACAAGTCCCCCAGCGAGCGGGTGCGCCATCTGATGGCCACCGCCGAGGGGTACGACCCGGCGGTGTGGCGGCAGCTGGCCGAGCAGCTGGGGGTGCCGGGGCTGGCGATCCCCGAGGAGTACGGCGGCGCCGGGTTCGGCATGCGCGAGCTGGTGATCGTCATGGAGGAGGCCGGCCGGGCGCTGGCGTGCGCGCCGCTGCTGTCGGTCGCGCTGGCCGCCCAGGCGCTGCTGGCCTGCGACGATGAGGAGGCCAAGCGGGAGCTGCTGCCGCAGATCGCCGCCGGCCGCATCGCCACGGTGGCGGTCGCCGAGGAGGACGGGCGCTGGGCGGCCGAGGCCATCGCGGCCACGGCGGCGTCCGCAGCCGGCGGCCACCGGCTGGAGGGCGTCAAGTCGTTCGTGATCGACGGGCACACCGCCGATCTGCTGCTGGTGCTGGCGCAGGCGCCCGGCGGCCTGTCGCTGCTGGCGGTGGACGGCGACGCCCCGGCTCTGACGCGCACCCTGCTGCCCACCATGGACCAGACCCGCAAGCTGGCCCGGCTGGAGCTGGCCGGCACGCCCGCCCGGCTGATCGGCCGGGAGGGCGACGGGGAGCGGGTGTTGGCCCGGCTGCTGGATGTGGCGGCGCTGGCGCTGGCGGCCGAGCAGCTCGGCGGCGCCCAGCGGGTGCTGGAGATGAGCGTGGAGTACGCCAAGGTCCGCCACCAGTTCGGCCGTCCGATCGGCAGTTTCCAGGCCATCAAGCACAAGTGCGCCGACCTGCTGATGGAGATCGAGTCGGCCCGCTCGGCGGTGCTGTACGCGGCGACCGCGGCCGATGAGAACCCCGCGGAGCTGCCCGTGGTGGCCGCGCTGGCCCAGGCCTACACCTCCGAGGCGTTCTTCCACGCGGCCGGGGAGAACATCCAGATCCACGGCGGCATCGGCTTCACCTGGGAGCACGATGCGCACCTGTACTTCAAGCGGGCCAAGTCCTCGCAGCTGCTGCTCGGCGGCCCCGCCCACCATCGTGAACGGGTCGCCCAACTGATCGGCTTGTGAAAGCGGCCGATCTGTAGGATCGGCGCATGCCCCCCATCGCCCGGGCCGCCAGCGGCTGCCTCTTCGGACTGGCCTACGGGGACGCCCTCGGCGCCGAGACGGAGTTCCTGGACATGCAGACGATCCGCGACCGGTTCGGGGAGGAGGGGCCGCGGGATCTGCCCGGCGCGCCGGCGCTGGTCACCGACGACACGCAGATGACGATCGCGGTGGCCGAGGGGTTGCTGGGCGCCCTGGAGCATCCGCCGCTCGCCCCCGAGTCGGTGCTTCCCCGCTGGCGGCGGCACTTCATCGACTGGCTGCACGATCCGGACAACGACCGCGCCCCGGGCGCCACCTGCCTGCAGTCCTGCCGGAACCTGGAGGACGGGCTGCGGTGGACGGAGGCGACCCAGCACCGCTCCAAGGGCTGCGGCGCCAACATGCGGGTGGCGCCGGTGGGCCTGGTGCCCGGGCTGACCGACGAGCAGCGGGCCGGGGCCGCCCAGCTGCAGGCGGCGCTCACCCACGGCCACCCGACCGCCCTGGTCGCCGCCGAGCTGACCGCGTTCGCGGTGTGGTGGCTGCGCGAGGGCTTGGCCCCCGCCGAGCTGCCCGCCGCGCTGCGCGAACGCTGCCATGCCGCCGCCTACCGTGAGCAGTGGCTGGAGGACCTGTGGCGGCGGGCGGGCGCGGACGGCCCGCGGGAGTTCATCGCCCTCGGCCGGCGAGAGTGCCTGACGGCGCTGGACCGTCTGGAGGAGGCGCTGGCGCGGGCCGGCCGGGAGGACGACCCGTGCCGGATCACCGGGGAGGGCTGGGTGGCCGAGGAGGCGCTGGCCACCGCGCTGCTGTGCTTCCTGCTGTTCCCCGGCGACCCGGTGGCGGCGATCCGGCGGGGCGCGGCCAGCTCCGGCGACTCCGACTCCATCGCCTGCCTGGCCGGGGCGTTCGCCGGGGCGCACCTGGGCATGGACGCCTGGCCCGCCGGCTGGGCCGGCCGCATCGAGTACGCCGAGAAGCTGGCCCGCTTCGGCCGCGCCTGGGACTGACCGCGCCGCGGGTGCGTCGCGGCCACGGGCGATGCACCGGCCCGGACCGTCACGGCGTCGGGGCCTGGCCGAGGTCTCCGGGCGCGAAAGGCCCGCCGAAGCGGCGCCGTCCACCCGAGCCTTCGGTCCGCGAAGGGAGCGGCCGCACGGCAAGGTCGAGGAGAACTTCACCCCGGTGGGACTTCGGTCCGCGAAGGGAGCGGCCGCACCGGGGGTGCGTCCTCAATCGGCGGGCAGCGGGCGGGGGCGCAGGCCGCGTTCGGTGACCCGGCGCAGTTGCTCACTGGTGAGGACGCGGGGTTCGCCGATGGACTTGGCGCGCACGTAAAGGCCGCACAGCCACTCCAGCAGCCGGGCGTTCTCGAAGGCGTCCTCCAGGTCGGCGCCGATGGTGACGCCGCCGTGGTTGGCCATGAGCGCCGCCCGCATCCCCCCGTCCATCGCCTTGCGGACGTTGGCGGCCAGTTCGGGCGTGCCGTAGGTGGCGTATTCGGCGACCTTGACGATCCCGCCGAGCAGCAGGGTGTTGTAGTGGAGCGGGGGCAGCTCGGTCAGGGTCGTGGCCACCACCGCGGCGTAGGTGGAGTGGGTGTGCACGATCGCCGGGGCCCCGGTGGCCTCGTAGACCGCCAGGTGCATGGGGGTCTCCGAGGACGGTTCCCGCTCGCCTTCGACGACGGCGCCCGTCAGGTCGATCACCGGGCAGTCGGCGGGGGTCATGCGCTCCAGGCGCATCCCGGCCGGGGAGACCGCCACCAGGTCGCCCCGGCGCACGCTGATGTTGCCGGCGGCGCCCAGGACCAGCCCGGTGTCGACCATCTTGCGGCCGATCTCGCACAGCTCCCGGCGTTCGTCCTCCAGCAGCATCCCCGACCTCGCGTCCACGGCGTCCCGGCCACCGGAAGGCGGCAGAGCGCGTCCCCGACGCCGGCTCTGCGGATCCGGTGATCGGGGCGGCTCCCCGACCGAACCGTCTCACATCCGACGATTAGTCACTTATCGCCACAGCAGAAACACAGCATAAGGAAATGGCTCTCGATGCGACCGCGCCGCCGCACCGAGAGCCACGCTTTAAAGAAAGTAGACGCCCGGAACATGTCATTGGTTTCCGGAGTGTTACGAAGCCCCTCCTCCCGCAGCGGTGACCGCCGGGCCCACCCGGGGAAGCGGACCCGACTCGGCCCACAGCCGGTCGCCGAGCACCGCCTCGGCGGCGCCCACCAGCTGGGTCAGCCGCAGCACCTCGCTGCGGTGGAACGGCGGCGCCCCGGTCCGGGCGACCAGCAGCGCCAGCCGCCGGTCCCCGATCGGGATCACCGCATAGCGCGTGCCGTCGGCGGCGGTGAAGGCACGCGGCCGCAGCGGTTCCAGCGGCGGCACCTCGATCCCGCCGAACACGCCGAGGCTGGTGTGGACCAGCACGGCCTCTCCGGCGTCGTCGCCCTCCGGCGCGACCTTGAGCAGTCCCGCCCAGTCGGCGCTGAGCATGGCCGGCACCGCGTCGGTCAGGACGGCCAGCGCCCTCTCCCCCGCGGCGGCCAGCTGGCCGATCAGCGCGACGTCCTGGCCGGTCCCCTGCGGCTCGGCGGTGGGCCAGATGCCGACCACCTCCACCCCGGGCACCGAGG
>Ga0207747_1001471_pt1 | contig 16468 bp, 15 predicted proteins | sample HigsolmetaGSP11D_FD_184839 | JGI IMG/M metagenome (GOLD analysis project Ga0207747, IMG submission 184839) | High solid enriched microbial communities from the Joint BioEnergy Institute, USA - SP1-1-D (SPAdes) | ecosystem: Engineered > Bioreactor > SSF (Solid state fermentation) > Aerobic >...
GGAGTCGGCTTGGGCGGTGTTATAATCCACTTCCAGATTCACACCCTCCTCGATGCCGGCATCCTTGAGCGCGGCCAGGAAGCCTTCTCTGGTTGCATCGAGCGACGGATGTTCGAGATATTGCGAGATGCCGATCTTGTAGGTGTTTCCGCTGTTTGCAGCGCCGGAATTATCGGTGGCGGAGCCGGAGTTGTGGCTTGCAGCGCCGGAGTTGCTGTTTGTGGTTCCGTTGGCGCATGCGGATACCAGCAGCATGATCGACAACACGATCATGAACAGCGTCAATTTCTTCTTCATGTAGTATTTCCCCCAATCTGTTTGATAAACTTTACGTAAAATCTTCAAAAGTTAATAATAGTTTAATTGGACATGTTTTGTTCGTCAATTCATATCGAAGCAAAAAATCACTCACGGGCAAAATTACATATAATCCCTTTATTTTGATAATTCCTAACATATTTTATGAGGATAGAGTGAAGTGTAAACGTAATCGTCCAAAGGGGCGACAATCGATGGATCGTCTGGTAAAATGGCAGTTAGTGAAAGTGTTCCGCACGAAACGAACTTGCCGAGAAGTCGGATCTTGAGAAAGGGTGAAAGGGGAGATCGGATGTTCGAGCACAGGATATTGCTGGTGGGACATGGCATGATCAGTCACCGTTATGTGGAAGCGTTCGGGCATATACCGAACGCCAGGATCGTTGGTGTAGTAGGACGTGACGAGACCCGCGCATCCGCTTATGCGCAGGAGAAGGGTATCGCCTATGCCGATACGGATCTTGAGCGCGCAGCGACGATGACGAAAGCAACGGCGGCGGTGGTGTGCACGCCGAATGCGGCGCATGAACCGGCTGTGCTTACGGCGGCCAGCCTGGGTCTGCACGTTCTGTGCGAGAAGCCGCTCCACATCGATCCCGCGGTTCAAAGGGAGATGATCGAAAGGTGCCAGGAGAACGGCGTGAAGCTGACGGTTTCTTTCATGCGCCGTTTCACCGCTCATATTCAATATGTAAAAGGCCTTCTCGACCGGGGAGAGCTGGGCAAGCTGCAGGTGGCGGATGCGGTGCTGAAGCATTACCGGCCGCAGAGCTATTATGAGAGCTGGCACGGTACTTATGCCATGGACGGAGGCGGTCCGTTCATCCAGCAGGCCAGCCATATGCTGGATCTGGTTCTCTGGCTGATCGGCGAATATCGTGAAGTGCTGGACGCGCGGATGTTCCAGGCTGCCCATGACATCGAAACGGAAGATCACGGGTACGCCTGTGTGGCTTACAAGAACGGCGCCATCGGCATGATCGAGGCTTCAACCGCATGCGCCGGCATGGAACAGGAATATCTCGCGATCAGCGGTACGAAGGGTTCGGTCGTGCTGGATTTTAACGGCATCAGGCACTTCCGGGTGGAGGGGATCGATTCTCCTCCCGAGTTCCCCGAGGTGAAGACGGAGCTTCTGTTCCGCAGGTTGGCGGAGGATTTTGTCCGCAGCATCGAACATGACGCAGATCCGTTTATCACCGGCGACTCTGCCGCCCAGGCGGTCGAGCTGGTCGATGCGATATACAGGAAGGCAGGGGCGGCGCTCCGTCTGGATCACTAACGCTGCCTTCGGCATGAGTTTATACGGCAGGAGATGGAACCAGGTGCACACCATGATGAAGCTGGTGTCGTTTATCGCCATCATCGTTCTGGCATTTTTCGTCGTTACGTCGGACGTGGCCCAGACGATCATCAGCGGAGATATTGACGGTTTGCGGGAGATGTCGAGCGATGATCTGTCCCAGATGCTGACGATTACGTTTATGGCCATGCTTCTGCAGAATTTGCTGACCGTTATACCGCTTATCCTGCTGGCGACGATCAACGTGGCCATGTTCGGCATCGGTTACGGCTATCTGTGGACCTGGCTGTCGAGTGTCGCCGCTGCGATGATCGTTTTCCTGCTGACCCGGTATTGGCTGCAAACCTGGTTGATGAGTAAGGTAAACGAGTCGGTGAAAGAGCGAATCGCCCGCGACGGCATGATCTATGTGCTCGTATGCCGGCTCATTCCGGTCATGCCTTCGAGCCTGATCAATATGGCAGCCGGAGCGAGCACGATCCGTTTCATTCACTTCTTCATCGGCACGCTGATCGGAAACCTGCTGTTTACGTCCGTTCTGGCAGGCGTGACGGTCGGCATCATGGAAGCAGGCTGGGAGGCGGCAATGCTGGTGGCGGCGGCTATCGCACTCGGCGGCATGTTGCTTTACCTGCAGAAACGCCGGCACAAACGTCGCATCATGCATCCGGACAAGGACACCTGTGGGAAGTAACTCAGATGCGGGGATCAGGCGTCATGAGTTGCTTTATCATATGGAGAGCATCGCAATATCCGTTACGGCAGGTAGTTGTTGCGATCGTCTGAAACGTGTTTGTGTTCATTTGCAGTGGAAACTCATTCCTTCAGGAAAGCGAACAGGGATGAACAGTTTGAACGGACAGCGCTTACATAAGGTTGGGGTTGCAGATGTTTACTTATCTTAAACCGTATACGAAATCGATCGTCATTGCACTTGCGCTTATGATCGTCGAGCTGATCGTTGAGTTGTGGCATCCGATGCTGATGAAGACAGTGATCAACGAAGGCATCCTGGAGAAGGACCTGCCCGCTGTGTTGTGGTGGGGAGGACTCATGGTCTTCGTAGCATTGGTCGGATTTGCGGCAGGGATTACGAATTCATATTTCTCTGCTTATGTAAGCCAGCACGTCGGCTATGACATCCGGAGCAAGCTTTACTTGCGCATCCAGAGCTTCTCGGTTGCGGCGTTCAATCGTTTCCCGACGTCTACGCTCATTACCCGGATCACGAGCGATGTCAATCAACTGCAGAACGTGGTGTTTATGGGGCTGCGCATCATGCCGCGCGCACCGCTCATCATGGTTGGCGCGCTGATCATGGCGCTGCTCATCGATGTGAAGATCGCTGGTGTGCTGCTCATCAGTGTTCCGGCATGTGTCTTCGTGCTGATCTGGATGATGAAGCGGGGATTTGTGCTGTTCCGCGCCGTTCAGCAACAACTGGATACGACAAACGGCATCGTGCGCGAGAATCTGATCGGCATGCGGCTGATCAAGGCGTTCGTCCGTTACCGCAAGGAAATCTCGCGTTTCGCAGACAGCAACAAGCAGCTTATGGACCGCACCGTTCAGGCACTGCGCCTGATCGAGATGACGATTCCGATGCTGCTCCTGCTCATGAATCTCAGCATCCTGTTCATCCTCTGGTTCGGCAATTGGGAGCTCGGCTCGAACCGCGTCGATGAAGGGTCTGTGGTTGCGATCGTCATCTACACGACTCGCATCACGGCTACCTTCGGCATCCTGTCGCATATCCTGATGAGCCTGGCGCGAGCGAGGGCCTCTGCAGGCCGCATCCAGGAAGTGCTGCAGGCGCAGGAAGCAGGAGAAGGCGAGGCCTTCACGCTCGGTGTATCAAACGGTTCAGAGAGAGGAGGGCGGACGGTTCCTGAAGCGGCGGCCAGGGGAGAACGCAGTTCACTAGCGGTTCCTGAGGCATCTGCTTCGTCACTTGAGTTCGATGCCGTCACTTTCCGCTATCCGGGCAATGCGGAACCGTCGCTGCAAGACATCTCATTCGTCGTTGAACCTGGTCAGACCGTAGCTGTTATGGGTGCGACCGGCTCCGGCAAATCCACATTATTCCAGCTTATCCCCCGACTGTTCGAGCCTGAAGCAGGCACTATCTATATGGACGGGAAGGATATCCGCTCATTGCCTCTAGAGGAGTTGCGCAGATCGATCGGCATGGTGCCGCAGGAGGTCATGCTGTTCACCGGGACGGTGGCGGACAATATCCGCTGGGGCGCGAGCGATGCGACCGATGAAGAGATCGTCGAGGCAGCGAAGCACGCGCAGATCCATGAGACCATACTGGGACTTGATGAGGGCTACGAGACGATCGTGGGACAGAAAGGCGTGAACCTGTCCGGCGGGCAGAAGCAGCGGTTGTCGATCGCCAGGGCGCTTGTCAGGAAGCCGAAGCTGCTGCTGCTCGATGACAGCACCAGCGCGCTTGATCTGAAGACGGAGGCGAAGCTGCTCATGGCGCTCAGGCAGTATGCGTGCACGACGTTAATCATCACGCAGAAGGTGAGCACGGCGGTGCAGTCGGATTCGATCATCCTGCTCGATCAGGGGCGCATCCTGGCTCAGGGCAGCCACGCAGAGCTGCTGGAGACATCGGAGCTGTATCGGCGCATCGTCGCATCGCAATTTGGTGAGAAGGCGGTGAGCGGTCGATGAGTCGCGAAGAAGTCAGATCAACCGGGCCAAGCGCTCCGCCTCCCAATATGCCGGCGATGGGCGGACCGCGCTTCGCGCCGGGCATGCAGGGCAGGGGCCAAGGCGCCAAGGCCAAGGACGTCCGGGGAACGATCCGGAGGTTGTGGCGTTATCTGGCTGCGCATAAATGGATGCTCGTTCTGATCCTGGTGATGATCGTGATCAATGTGACTGCGGGCCTGTTGGGACCGTATGTGCTCGGCCTCGCCCTCGACAACCTGATCTATGATCGCGGGGATGGCATCCTGTCACTGATCATCCCGCTGGGCGTCATCTATGTGGTCATGTCCATTTCCGCCTTTCTCCAGAACTACTGGATGATCGGTGTATCGCAGAAAACAGTGTACAAGCTGCGCAGCGATCTGTTCCAACATCTCCACTTCCTGCCGATCGACTTCTTCGTGAAGCGCAGGCATGGTGAACTGATGAGCCGGGTCACAAATGATATCGACAACGTCAGCCAGACGCTGAACAGCTCCTTCATCCAGATCCTCTCCAGCGTGTTGACCTTCACCGGCATGCTGGTGTTTATGATCTGGCTCAGTCCGGTGCTGACGGTGGTGACGCTTCTGATCGTGCCGCTCATGTTCCTGGGAATGAAGTGGATCACTTCGCGAACGGGCAGACTGTTCAAGGAACAGCAGCGGCATCTGGGCGATCTCAACGGCTACGTCGAGGAGACGGTGTCAGGGCAGCGCGTCGTGAAGCTGTTCTCGCAGGAGAGGCAAGTGATCGACGCGTTTATGGAGAAGAACAGGCGGCTCCGGGACGCTTCCTACTGGGCGCAAGTGTACTCCGGCTTCATCCCGAAGCTGATGAACGTCCTGAACAACTCCAGTTTCGCACTGATCGCCGGAATCGGAGGCTGGTTGGCGCTAAGGGATATCGTCTCCGTCGGGACGATCGTCGTGTTCGCGGAATATTCGCGCCAGTTCACTCGCCCCTTGAACGATCTGGCGAACCAGTTTAACACGTTGCTGTCGGCTGTCGCCGGCGCGGAGCGGGTATTTGAGGTGCTCGAAGAGAAGCCGGAGACGGAAGGGGATGAGGAGCAGGCTGCCCGGACGTCTGTCGGCGGAGAGCGGGAGGAGACGCTGCGCGATATAGACGAGGTCAAGGGAGATATTCGCTTCGAGCAGGTCAGATTTTCATACAAGCAGGAGGCTGGCGGGGAGACGATTCGAGATCTCGATCTGCACGTGAAGCCGGGTCAGACGCTGGCGCTCGTCGGTCCGACCGGCGCAGGCAAGACGACGATCACCCAGCTGCTGGCGAGATTCTATGATCCTCAGGCTGGACGCATCCTGATCGACGGTCAGGATATTCGCTATATCCGGCATAACAGCTTGCGCAGCCACATGGGCTTTGTTCTGCAGGATACCTTCCTGTTCGAAGGAACGATTCGCGAGAATATCCGTTATGGCCGGCTGGATGCCAGTGATGAAGAAGTCGTGGAGGCGGCCAAACAGGCGAACGCTCACTCCTTCATCATGCAGTTGCCAGCCCAATATGATACGGTACTGCGGCAAGACGCGGCTGAGATCAGCCAGGGCCAGCGGCAACTGCTGGCGATTGCGCGGGCGATCCTGGCCGATCCGGCCATTCTGATCCTCGATGAAGCGACGAGCAGCATCGACACGATCACGGAGATCAAGATCCAGGAGGCGCTCTACCGGCTGATGAAAGGGCGCACGAGCATCGTGGTGGCGCATCGCCTGAACACGATCCAGAATGCCGACCAGATCGTCGTCCTTCACCAGGGCGCGATCCTGGAGCAAGGCACTCATCAATCCTTGCTCGCCAGGAAAGGATACTATTATGAGCTCTACGAGAGTCAGTTCAAGCCGCTGGAGCAGCCAATCTGACAGGATGGCTGCCCAGACCGGCCGTCTGGCTCCCGGTGCCTGTTTACCGCTTGTCGGCGGACAACCTCTGTTGAAACGGATCATGCCGCAACTGTGAAAAACAACGTTGTTATTTTGGTCAAACAAGAGTAATCTATATAGTAGAACATGACGAAAATGAGGTGTTCATTTTGGTTAAAGCATTTATGGATGACAACTTCCTGCTGGAAAGTGAAACGGCACGCGTGCTGTACCACGATTATGCGAAGAAGATGCCGATTATCGACTACCATTGCCACCTGAGTCCGCAAGAGATCTGGGAGAACAAAAAGTACAAGACGATCACCGAGGTATGGCTCTACGGAGACCACTACAAGTGGCGGGCGATGCGCTCGAACGGCATCGATGAGCGGTATACTACCGGCGATGCGAGCGATTACGAGAAATTCCTCGCGTATGCCAGGACATTGCCTGAAGCGATCGGCAACCCGCTCTATCATTGGTCCCATCTGGAGCTGAAACGTTACTTCGGCGTGGATGAGGTGCTGAATGAGAAAACGGCGCCGGCGATCTGGGAGCAAGTGAATGCCAAGCTGAACAGCGAAGGCTTCGGGGCGCGGGATTTCATCAAGAAATCCGATGTCCGCGTGATCTGCACGACGGATGACCCGGTTGATACGCTCGAGTACCATATCCTCATATCAAAAGACGAGTCCTTCGACGTCAAGGTGCTGCCTTCCTTCCGTCCGGACAAGGGGCTGGAGATCAACCGCGCCACATTCCTGCCGTGGATCGAGAAGCTTGCGGAAGTGTCCGGCATCGCAATCAACAGCTACAGTGACTTCCTGGCCGCACTTGAGAAGCGCGTCAAGTTCTTCCATGAGGTAGGCTGCCGCGTCTCTGACCATGCGCTGGATTACGTGCCGTACGCGGAGGCGACGGAGGAAGAAGTGAGCGCGATCTTCGCCAAGGCGCTGCGCGGCGAGAAGGTATCGCTGGAAGAGGAGATGAAGCACAAGACTTATACCTTGCTCTTCCTGGGCAGATTGTATGCGGAGCACGACTGGGCGATGCAGTATCATATGAATGCTTCGCGCAACAACAATCTGCGCATGTTCCGGCAGCTCGGACCGGATACGGGCTTCGATTCGATGAGCGATACAGCGATTGCCCTGCCGCTTGTGGGCCTGCTGTCCGCGCTCGATGAGGAAGCGAAACTGCCGCGGACGATTCTGTATTCGCTGAATCCATCGCACAACCATGTGATCGGCTCGATCATCGGCAGCTTCCAGGGCGGAGGCATCCCGGGCAAGATCCAGTTCGGTTCGGGCTGGTGGTTCAACGACACGAAGGAAGGCATGATCGCGCAGATGAAGACGCTCGCCGACCTCGGCCTGCTCGGTCGCTTTGTCGGCATGCTGACGGATTCCCGCAGCTTCCTGTCTTACACGCGGCATGAGTATTTCCGCCGCATCCTGTGCAATCTGATCGGGGAATGGGTCGAGAACGGCGAATATCCGGCGGATATGGAGCTGCTTGGCAATATCGTGCAGAATATTTCGTATAACAATGCGAAGAATTACTTCGGATTTTAAGATTGGTGGCTTAAGGGGTGTCCAGCGGACGCCCCTTAAGACTAAAGAGAAACATCGAAGCCACTAACTCCATCTATGTTGCACGTAAAGGGCACCCGGAGAGGGTGTCTTTTCAGTCTTATAGAAAGTATAACTTCCCATACATTCTCGTAAGACATAAGAAATACTAAGCTGCCACCGGCATCCTAAAGGACTTGGCGCCAGCCAAGTATTTCTTTATATTAAGGTAGGAAGTATTAGGAAGATATTGAACTTACATAGAGTGGACCGAATAGCAAAATGTACAAAAAGAGAGGTAATCTTTCTCATGGCAAATGTCTTGGAAAGATGGTGCGATAGAAGGGAGATGAATACTCCTTGTGACCACCAGGTCCTATGAAGCAGATCAGGAACAGCACCGGACGGCTTTGCTTAATTCTTTCTCCGGTATTTTTATGTTACCGCTCACATCGACTTGATATGGGATATTGTTTGACTCGAGACGTTTGATTAATTCATTGCGCAATCCATTATTCAAATTTTCGTGATGAGCAAAAATAACGAAGTCTTCAGGTTGGTTGGACAAGTTATAAAAGAGAACACCGCTAATCAGAATCACGAAAAGAATTGATAGTGTTGCAATAATCCGTTTCATACTTCACCTCAATCCTGTTAACTCCGTTCACCAGAGAGTTTGATTATAACATTATTGTAAACCGGAATATTCCTGAAGCCAACGCCACAAAAGGACGCTGGCTGGCATTAAAGATTAATTCACATAATCGTTGCTAGATCCAGTGAAATACTGGACGGAGTTATTGACATTACGCCATAGGCTCCCAGAAACATATGCATCATGAATGACATTGCGAATTTCTGATACTAAGCTGTCTTCACTACTGTTATTGATAAACGCTTGCAATCGTTCTATTGAGTTATTCGCAGAACCAAATCGACTTTTTCCAAGCGGATTGTCAATCACCAGTAATATATGAGATTATTATGGCCGATAATGGGAGTTAAGGAGTGATAGAAGATATGGAAAGAATTTAAAGAATTTGCAATGCGCGGCAATGTTATTGATCTGGCCGTTGGTGTGATCGTTGGCGCAGCGTTTACCGGGATCGTCAATTCCCTTGTAAATGATATCATCATGCCCCCGATCGTGATGCTGCTCAAGGGCGTGGATTTCAAGTACCTGTTCATCAGTCTGAATGGGGTAGATTATCCGAGTCTCGCAGTTGCCCAGGAAGCGGGCGAGGCGACGTGGAACTATGGATTGTTTACCAACAATGTATTGAATTTTCTGATCGTAGCCTTTGTGATCTTCCTCGTTGTTCGGCAGATCAACAAGATTCGCAAGAAGTTGGAGAAACAGGACGCAACACACGCTGAAGCCAAGTCCAAGAACACGAAGGAATGTCCTCACTGCCTGTCGGAGATTCCGGTCAAGGCGAAGCGCTGCAAATACTGCACGTCCGTTGTAGAAGTATCCAGCGAATTATGACTGTGGGAGGGACAATCGGATGAAAGCGAAGTTGCTCATCGAGTGCAATTGTTTCTTGGGCGAAGGACCCGTGTGGGATGAACGGAGCGGCACGCTGTGGTGGACCGATATCGACGGCAAGCAGCTCCATCGCTATCATCTGGCATCAGGCCTTCACGAACACTTCCCGGTACCGGAGAAAGTAGGCGCGTTCGCCCTGCGCGAGAAGGGCGGAATCATCGCCGCGGCAGCGGGCGGCTGGGCGCTGTGCAATGAAGACGGCAGCGATTGGCGACATATAGCCGATCCTGAACCGGATCATCGAAATCATCGTTTCAACGATGGCAAGTGCGATGCAAGCGGCAGATTCTATGCGGGCACCTATGCGCTGGACGAACAACCGCGAGCCTCGCTATATGTGATGCAGCCGGACTTGAGTTGGGAGCGTCTTGCGGACGGCGTCATATGTTCAAATGGGCTCGCCTGGTCCCCGGATAACCGGACGCTCTATTATATCGATTCGCCGAGAAAAAGCGTAGACCAGTTCCAGTTGGATCCCGCGACGGGCCGCATATCAGATCGTCAGACGATCATCACGCTTGATGAACCGGATGCTGTGCCGGACGGCATGACAGCGGACGAAGAAGGGATGCTGTGGGTGGCTGAATGGGGCGGCTGGAAGGTCAGTCGCTGGAATCCGCACACGGGACAAAGGCTGATGACGATCGAAGTGCCAGCGAAACATGTGACCTCTTGCGCATTTGGCGGCGATGGAATGGACGAACTGTTCATCACGACGGCGAGCGCAGGTCTGACGGAGGAAGAACGTCGTCATCAACCGCTGGCAGGATCCGTGTTTTATATCAAGGTCGGTGTGCGAGGAAGGCCATCCTATCGGTTCGCGGGATGAGGCGGTCTTCCGGTTGGTTGTTGGTTCGGTTCGCAGGATGCAGTCACTGAATTGGTTGATGTTTTCCAACTTGTGGTTGTTTCAACCAGACGGTTGATGTTGCCGTAAGACCGGCCGATATGAACGTTTGCAAGCCGGTTTCAAGGTGTGTTCTGTCCTGGGACCCCAACCGATCATCCGGCCATCATTCCGACAGAGCTTCGATTCGGCTGAGAACCGAGATCTCGTCCGGATAGATCATCATATGATCGGTTAATCCGACCATGCGGAACAGCTTCTGGTAATGCGGAGTAAGTCCGTATGCGAAGGTGCGGCAACTCCTGCTCGCCGCAGCCCGGGTCAGGCGGATGAGACACGCGATGCCTGCGCTGTTGATATAAGCAACTTGGGAAAAATTCAGAACAAGACAACATCCGGGAATATCCATCACTTCTTGCCAATTGGAATTGCGAAGCAGCGGGCCTTCAGCCTCGCGGGTCAGATCACCCGCCAGATCGAGGATGAGCCCGCTGGCCAGCCGACGTTCATTGATACGAAACGTTCTATCCACCCATATCAGCCTCCATTCATTCGCGTGCATGGCAACAATAAGTGCAACTCGATAGAGAAACCATGATCGTCGTAACCCGTCCGCACGCGGTCGGAGTAGCGGCGTATGAACTCGACTCCCCATCCCCGCGGGTCTTCCTGGTCCCATATTGCAGCCCGATCCGCTTCGTGAGAGGTTAGGTCAGTCAGGTTGCTGCGTCGTGGTTGACTTGAATGAACCTATATAATAAATGATCGCTTCTTCGTTCGCTGTAATCGAAACATCGGCCAGCTCGGTGAAAGAGCCGCCGTCTGGCGTATTGCACCCCCTCGTTGAATTGGCTGGCTATGCCGGGTACGTCGCCGCTGCCGGACACCTTGTAGTCGTCTTCATACCATTCGCCCCAAACCCCCTTCGCATTCACGGCGCGATAAGAGAGCTTATGGATGCCTATCGGCAGTTCGGCGGTCGTGCCCGTGCTTGGGCCGAAACCGGCGTAATTTTCATCGCTCGGCATCGACCCGTCCAGCGTGTAGTAGATCGTGCCGGTATTTGCAGTCAGCTCAACCCGGATCGTAGAGCCTGCGTACACGCCGCATGGCAGGTCAGGCTGTACGACCGGATACGTCGTATCGTCAGCGAAGACCGACGCGAACGGGCTGATCAGCAAAATCAGCACCAGCATGAGTGATCGTTGTCGTCTCCCTCTCACTCAATGAATCCCTCCTTGTCACAAAATTAGAGTCATCAATCATCCACATCTTACATAGTGGGGCTTACAGAATTCTTACAACACCGATTAAAACCAGAAAATCGCATTATGATGTCATAAAGATTGACACATAACTAAGAAAAAACGTATTATTATAAGTAACATCTAGGAAAATGTTCGGATTTTCTCGAGAAATTTTTTGATTAAATGTCATATAATGAATGAAAATATTACAATATACTAACATTAGGGGTGGTTTTGATGTTATCTCCCATGCATCAATCCCTTTATTCGCTCGAACAGGATTACGATGAGGTGTTTGAGGCGGACAGAACGGTCAGATCGCATTATGAGAAGATCTATCGCCATATGATGGCTGGAGGAACAGAGAAGCTGGTCAAGAAGAAGCGTTTCGCCGAGCGGCGAATGTTGGAGGAAGGGGTCACCTTCACCCTGTACCAGACGAACGAACAGCATCCGCTTGAGCGGACGATTCCCTTTGACATCATTCCAAGAGCGATCGCAGGCCACGAATGGGCCTGGCTGGAGAAGGGCATCAAGCAGCGGATCAAGGCGCTGAATCGCTTCGTGCACGATATATATCATGAGCAACACATCATTCGCGACCGCATCATCCCGCGCAGGCTGATCGTTGCGAACCGGTACTATCGGCAAGAGATGATGGGCATCGATGTTCCGGGAGGTGCATATATTACGACGGCCGGGATCGACCTTGTGCGTGACCGCGACGGTCAATTCTATGTTCTGGAGGACAATCTCCGGACTCCGTCAGGATTCTCCTACCTGTTCAAGACCAGGGCGATCATGAAGGAACTGTATCCGGACCTCATCCGGCGATGTGAAGTGTGTGATGTGGAGCAGAGCCTGAACCAATTTCTCTCCACGCTGCGCAGTTTGAACCCGAACTATCGCGGAGAACCGACGATCGCCCTGCTGACTCCCGGCGAATTCAACTCCGCCTATTATGAACATGCATTCCTGGCGCAACAGATGGGCATTCACCTCGTCGAGGGACGGGACCTTGTCTATAAAGACCACAAGATCTACATGCGGGGAATCAACGGGCTGAAGCAGGTGGACGTGATCTACCGCCGGCTGGACGATGACTACCTTGATCCGCTTGTCTTCCTCCCCGAATCGGTGCTTGGCGTGGCAGGCATCATGAACGCGTATCGGGCCGGCAACATCAATATTGTGAATGCGCCGGGAACAGGGGTTGCCGATGACAAGGCTGTATACGCCTATGTGCCAGATATGATCCGTTACTATCTCGGCGAGGAACCCATCATCCCGAATGTGCCGACCTACATTCTGTCCCGCAAGGCGGACAGAAACTACGTCCTCGATCACTTGCCCTCGATGGTAGTGAAGGAAACCTCGCTGTCCGGCGGGTATGGGATGCTCATCGGGCCCACTGCGAGACAGGATGAATTGCGCGAGTTCGCCGAGAAGATCAAGCGCGAGCCTGAGCGCTACATCGCCCAGCCGACGATCCGGCTGTCGCGGGCGCCGGTTCTGGTTGGCGACCAGCTAAAGCCGCGGCACATCGACCTGAGAGCCTTTGCCCTGCTTGGGGCTGGTGAGCGCATCAACGTCATTCCGGGCGGTCTGACGCGCGTCGCGCTGAAGGAAGGCTCGCTGGTCGTCAATTCGTCGCAGGGTGGAGGCTGCAAGGATACATGGGTACTGCGCTGAGGATGTCGGCATGGACAAGGGTTGTTCACGATGATCACGGATAGAAAGGAGAGTGCGACGATGCTGAGCAGAAATGCTGAGGCGTTGTTCTGGATTGGCAGATATATGGAGAGGGCGGAGAACCATGCGAGGTTGATCGATGTCTATTATCACTTCACGCATGATGGTCTCGGTGCGGAAGGAGACTGGAGAGCTGCGCGCATCATCGACGCGCTGGGGGCAAAGCAGGATTATGAGCAGCGGTTCCCGGATTTGCAGGAGGAGACGGCGCTGACGTTCGTCACCCTGGATCGGAATTACATGAACTCGCTGTTCTCGTGCATCGCCCAGGCGCGCAACAATCTGCGCGCGTTGCGGGAGAAGCTGCCGAGCGAGCTGTGGGATGCGCTCAACAGCATGTATCTCTGGCTGATGGATCTGGAGCCGTCGGATCAATTGCTTGAGTCGCTGCATCAATTCTATCAGCAGGTGAAGGATCGGATCGCCGTTTTCTGGGGCGTTCAGCAATCGGTTATGATGCGCGAGAACGAATGGCATCTGATCGAGAACGGCAAATATCTCGAACGGGCGGAGAATGTGGTGCGCATCCTGCGGTCCGTCACCTTCTCCAGCAGCCCGGATGAGGCGGCCTATCCCTATTGGCTGGCCTTGCTGCGCTCGGTCAGCGGCTATCAGGCGTATCGCAAGGCGCATGCGGACAACTTCAAGGCGGAGCCGATCATGGAATTCCTCGTATCGAACTTGGCCTTCCCGAGATCCACGCAGTCAGCCATCTCGAACAACATATGAAGCGGATCGAGCCTGGTGATGACGCGCACATCACTCTGCGCGACAAGATCATCCGCAAGGCGGCGAAGCTGCGCGCAGACATCGCTTGCCTGGAACGGGATGATTTCGCCGCTGACAAGATCGACGAACTGCTCTCCGGCATATCCCAGTCTTGCATGAAGATCGGAGCGCTGATCGCGGAGTCGTTCTTTCGCCGTGAGGAGGCAAGCGCATGAAGCTCGAGATTATGCATATCACGAAATATTCCTACGCAGATCCGGCGGTCGACAGTGTCAATGAGATTCGCCTGACGCCCAGGACGGATGAGCGGCAATCGTGCTTCCAGCATGACGTGACGGTAGAGCCGCACTCGTCGATGATGGCGTATGAGGATTATTTCGGCAATCGGGTGCATGTGTTCTCCGTGAATGATCCGCATAAGGAGCTGGTCATTCGTGCGCGTTCGGTCGTCGTCACCCGCGTTCTGGAGCCGCCGCGGGCGGCGCTGTCGCCGCAGGACGAGCAAGCGCAGCTCAGGTCGGAGGACTTCGAGGATCGGTTCATCGAATATTTGCTGCCCACGCAGTATACCGCAAGATCGCAAGAGCTGCTGGACTACGTGGAGCAATTCCCGCTGGACGGGCAAGGGGTGTATCAGTGGATCAGGGAGGTGTCGAGCGCCATCCACCGCGATCTGCAATATGATCCCGGAGCTACGCATGTTCATACGACGGTCAGTGAGACGCTGCGGCTCAAGCGGGGCGTCTGTCAGGACTATGCCCATCTGCTGATCTCGGTTTGCAGGGCGGCAGGGGTGCCGACCAGGTATGTCAGCGGGTATCATTTTGTCGGGGATCTGCAAGGCGGCAACGCCGATTTCGAACAGGCATCGCACGCCTGGGTGGAAGCGTATATACCAGGAGTTGGCTGGTACGGGGTCGATCCAACCAACAATGCGGAGATTGGCGCCAGATACGTGAAGCTTGGGCATGGGCGGGATTACAAGGATATCGTGCCGGTGAAGGGCATCTATCGCGGCACGGGGAAACAGCGGCTCGAAGTTACCGTTGATGTTCGCAAGTCGGGGGAATAGCAGATGGTGAGGAGGTGCGGCCGAGGAGGATGAGCATGGCTGGGATGCCGGTTCAGCTTCTCGGCCGCTTGCTTGTGCCTGAAGATGATTTGTTGCTGATCAGCTCTCTTTCCCTTATAATTGGTCTAGACAACATGACAACCGTATAATCAAAGTGCCGATATGTCGCCAGGCGGTCGGTGTCCGACCGCTGATCATGTGGTGAACGGTGTCTGGATGATCCAGGCGACAGGCAAATATATCTATACCGAAAGGTGGAGGATGGATGAGGAAGATCGTCAAGAACTCCCCGGTCCCTCTCTACTATCAGATCAAGCAAATACTCCAGGAAATGATCGACAATGAAGAACTGAAGCCCAACGAGCCGATCCCGACGGAGCGGGAGCTGTGCGAGATTCATGGCATCAGCCGCATGACGGCGCGCGAGGCGATCATGGCGCTGGTCAACGAGGGCGTGCTCTACCGTAAGCAAGGCAGAGGGACGTTCGTCTCCGGTCCGAAGCCGAAGTATCGTCTCACGGAGCTAAGAGGCATGACCGAAGATATGGAGCGCATGGGTCATCGCGTGGAGACGGAGATTGTCTCGTTCGAGCGTACACCCGCAACGAAGGCGATCAGGAACATATTCAACCTCCATCAGGATGAGGCGGTCGTGTACCGAATCGAGCGTTTGCGCATGGTGGACGGTGAGCCGTACGCATTGGAGACGGTGTGGCTGGACGCCGATCGGGTGCCGGGCATGACGCGTGAGCGTCTGGAGAGGCGTTCGCTCTACGATGTGCTTCGCCGTGACTATTCGCTGCAGCCTCGATCGGCCAGGCAGACCTTTGGGCCCGTCATCATGAGCGACTACGAAGCTTCCTTGTTGCGCGTGGAACCTGCTTCATTGGGCTTGTTGTTCCATCAGACGACCTATGGCGAGTCAGAGGAAGCGATCGAATATGTGAAGTCGATCTATCGCGTTGATCGCTACAAGTTTGAAATATTCCTGAGAGCGTAGTACAAGCATCATGCGGGGAGGAACGAGAGATGGAGCTATGGATGGGGAATGATAGTCAGGCGATCGCCGAGCAGGCGGCAGACCGGATCGAGGAGTTCATCCGGCGCAAGCCGGACGCGGTTCTTGGTCTTGCCACAGGGAGCACGCCGCTTGCCACCTATCGCGAACTGATACGCCGCTATCGCTTGGGAAGGATCGATTTCTCGCAAGTCAGGACATTTAATCTCGATGAATACTACGGGTTAAGCCCGGATCATCCGCAGAGCTATCATAATTATATGTACGAGCATTTGTTCCGCCATATCAACATTGAGAAGCAGAATATCCATATTCCGTCAGGGACTGCGCCGGATGTGGAGGCTTATTGCCGGGAATATGAGGAGACGATTGCCGCTTGCGGCGGTATCGATCTGCAGCTTCTCGGCATCGGGGTCAATGGACATATCGGCTTTAATGAACCGGCGGAGGAGCTGGTGCCCGGCACGCATCTC
>Ga0207747_1001479_pt1 | contig 16401 bp, 22 predicted proteins | sample HigsolmetaGSP11D_FD_184839 | JGI IMG/M metagenome (GOLD analysis project Ga0207747, IMG submission 184839) | High solid enriched microbial communities from the Joint BioEnergy Institute, USA - SP1-1-D (SPAdes) | ecosystem: Engineered > Bioreactor > SSF (Solid state fermentation) > Aerobic >...
AAGGAAGCGGCGGATTTCATTGCTACAAGACAGCGTTTTAATATGATTTAACCGTCCTGATGAGACCGGATGGCAACCGGTCGAAACCTACCCGGATTTAATCCGGGGATGGTCGGCGGAAGCCAAACTATCGCTTACCGTCTGGCGAATATAAAATAGGACGGTAAAGAAAGGGGAAACGATGAGGAATTATTGTTTTTCATGTTCAGAGAAGTTAGAAAGAGATGTTGAAACAGTTGTTACTTTATATCAAGAAGATGGAAACGGATACGTTATCGAATACACATGCCCGGAATGCGGGGAGTCTCAATCTTATTATGAATTTTAACCGTCCTGATGAGACCGGATGGCAACCGGTCGAAACCTACCCGGATTTAATCCGGGGATGGTCGGCGGGAGCCAAAAATCAATGGGAGGGAATTTTATGAAAGCTAAATGCGTCACAGTTTACAATCTTGCCACAGGGGAAGAATTAGTTTATGTCAATCAAGCGCCGCGCGATGCAGTTAGGTTGGCATATGCGTTTGAAAAAGGGTTAATTTCACAATTAAGTGTGCATGGATTGGCGGCTATAAAAGACATTCCCTTTATGGAAACTAAAATTGGGTATTATTGTGGAGATTGGGCAGTCAAAAAATAAAATGCGCCGCTTTTGCGGCGCTTAATCATATGGAGGTGATATAATGTCTAATTTTATGTATGATCAAATGAAGCAGGTTTTAATTAAGATGTATGCAGAAGGATTGCTTGACTTACAAGAATATTTAGATTTATATTGTCGTGTTCTTGAAGCTGAGGAGAAACAAAATAATCATAAAGAATGGAGGGTTTAAATGGTAGGCGCTTTGGCTTTTGGATTGCTTGTCTTTATGGCAAGCATTTACCTTATGTCAATGTTAAAACAACCTGTTAAAGAACAATCGGATAAGAAAGTAAGTATAAAGGATATTAATTTAAAAGCTGAAATGCCTGCGTATGTTTTCATTGATGTATTAGATTGGGCAATGTCGCATGGTGTAGTGGATACACAAGAATATAATAAAATACTTGCTAAAGCGTTACCATATTTAAAAGAATAACCCGGGTTAAATCCGGGTATTTTTATGCCCAAAAATTTAAAGGGTATATGTTCATATGTCAGAAAATTCATATTCTTCTTATTTTAATGTTTCACGTGAAACATGTTCCAACGGGTAGGCAATATAATAATTTTCAAATGTCCACTGATCTACAAAATAACGCTTTTTGGTAAACAATTCTTCAATTAGATAGTCGCCATTTTTCAATTTTTCAATAATGACATAAAACTGCTTTTTAATAAAGACCATATTACATCACCTAATTCGCATTTTATTAAACATCTCGTAGGCGACTGTTCGTATTATTTGATTGTCAAATCTTAAATAGCCATTCAGGAAAGCTCGCACAAGTTTAAACAGATAATAATTGTTGCGCCAATTCGTCATAAGCATTGTATTTTCATTTAAATCATCGGTAGTAAGTGCAAAAACATATTTTGATGAAGGGTCATGCTCAGTTGATAAATACATAAGGCCTTTTCGTACATCAACCCAAATACCCATTGTTAAACCTTTGTAGACAATAGAAAACTGATATTTTGACTCTTTTGACCGCTTTTCAATAAACGTTTCACTATCATTAACAAATTCATTATCGAGCGCCATTTCACCGTATTCTGTACCATCAATTAAGCGACCGAAACGGGTTTTCTTTCTTTCTTCGGCAAAGTCATAGCTTTCAGGAATCTCAACAAGAATATCCTCATATGCGTTAAATCGTTTATGAATATCGGGAACAATATTGAAATATAAAAAATAGGGGTTAACAATCGTTACGGCGTTGGATAAGCAAACAACCCGTCCATTATCCCTATTTCTAAAAACAGTATCAACTAAGTTTAAAAATGCGTTTACTTCATTGGGTAAATAATTGGAGTTATCTTTTTCCCTGATAAATTCATCAAACACAATGGTTGTAACTTTTGGATAAGCGTTAGATTTTTCACTTTGCCACATGGAAAGGGGAATAGCCCACCCGGCCAATTGATTATCAATATAAAATTCTCTACCTTTAACTTTAAATTCATGTTCGGGGAATTTTTCTTGTACATCTGTAAAATAATTTTTGATCTTTTTAAGTTCTGTTTTGTATCGTCTAACATATATCCATTGTTCACCATTTTTAAGAAAGCGGCGGATGGGGTATTCCTTCATGGCAAAGGATTTGCCAATCCCCCGTGCGCCAATGACAAAATTTAAGATTCGATTATAAGATAACATTTTTTGCGGGTTATAATATAGGCTTTTTTCCATGAAGGAAACCCCCTTTCAATTATTTTTCGTCATTATTTCCGATTTTATTTTTATCAAAGAATTGAGAAAGGAAGTCTAGGTTTAACCCAACACGATGGGCATTTTCAATAATGCTTAAACCTTCATATACAAAAAGCATCCCAATTCCTAATTTAATTACTCCACCATTAGTTTTTAAATAGGTATCCATTAAAGTAAACAAAACGATTGCTAAAATTTCACTTGTTTTTCTTATTAATCCATTAAAATTAACTGATGAATTGAGTTTACGTTCTTTTGCGGATGCTAATAAACCAAAAAGGCAATCAAGAATAATCAACCCAATGATAACCCAAAATCCCGGAACGTGAGTAATAGAAAAACCATGTAATAATGTGTTCAACATCAATCAGCACCTTCCTATTCCATATTTACAAAGGTTTCCAGCCATATAAGGCGTCACAAAGAAGTAAATGAATAAGCGCTTTTTTCTTTGAATTATCTCCGCCATCACCTCCTCCACCATTGCCGCCATCGTCGCCCCCGCCACCATTATTTTCAGTTAAATGATCGAACCAATAACGAGCTTGCGTTGAACGTTGAGGTTGATCAGGATTGGCAGGGCGCTCATAATTTCGTAGAAAAACTTGGGCTAGAGTTTCAGGGCTTTCATTTGAAACGGCAAATTGGGCGAATGTCATAGGGTATTCTGATGTCGGAATATATTGAACATTATTATCTTTTTCCCATATGATTCGTTTAAGTTGTGTATCAATGTCATGATAATCTAACCCTTGTTCATTCGCCCATGTAATTAGTTTAGTCGCTGGTGTCCATTGAACCAAACCAAAACCAAGTGAAGTGTTGCCCTCATCGAGGTTTTGCCAAATGCCGGGGTTGATCGTGCTTTCAGTTTGCATATTTCCTAACATTCCACAGACGGCATTTTTTGACCAACCCCGGGAAGTTAAATAGTTCAAAATATATTGGGCATTTACGGTCATTTCTTCGAGTGTTAAGAAGCGGTTTTCACTGTATACCATTTTTTCACCTATGCTAAGTTAACTTCTAAACCGCTGAAGTCAACGGCAGTAATTGAATTGACAACGGGGATAGTAACTCTCCCACTTGTAAAGACATTGACTCTAACAAAGCTAGTAGTGTCACCGCCTATTCCACCTATTGTTTTAAAATTAGCTTGTTTTGGAGTTGCTAGTCCCGGTAATTTAAATGCCATGGTATCATCATTATCATTACCGCCTAGAGTGCCAACATTGGCAATCCCTTTGAAAATAACTCTATCACCACGTACGGAATAAGAAACAGGGTTGTTTGGGTCATAGTTTGACCACCCGTTACTTAATGTCAATGGAATCCATTCTTTTTGATCGACATAAGCTTTTTGTGCATATGCAGTTGTATCAACGTCATTGTTAATAATCTTGTTGTCATTAGCGGCATTAGCATCGACAGCAATTCCATAATTAGCTTGTCCAGAACCTTTGCGAATATAATTATTACGTATTTCGTTTTTAGAAGCACCACTTAAAAGATTAACGTTTCCTAATGTTCCATTGGTTGAATTTCCAACGATATAGTTGTCAATTACTTTATTATTGGTTGCGTTTGTAATAGCAATTCCACTTAATGCGTTATCTATAATTTTATTATCACGAATAATTGAATCACTTAAACCATCATGAAGGTATACTCCATATGCACCGTTTTTAGCAACACTGTTTTTATTAACAATGTTATTTGCTCCGCCGGTATAGTTAACCCCATTTTGTGTACAACTTTCTATGCGATTATTTTCTACAATAACATCACTAGTATTATCATATCCTGTAAAACCATTTAGACAGCGTTTAATTGAGTTATTCAAGACTTTTACAAATGTACAATTTGATAATTGCACACCATTACCCGACATATCAGCAAAAATATTGTTTTCAATAACACCTTCATAACACCCTTCTAATAAAGCACCAGTTTTCCCATTAGAAGCCTTATTCCCTGAAACAACAAATTCTTTAAAATTTTGAAAATGGACTGCATGCGTCATAAGACCATCAAAAAAGTTATCTTTGATGATAATGTGTTCATGCCACATTTGCGGTTGAGTCACGTGCGTGCCAATTCCAGCACCAACGTTGCGAAAAACGCAATCTTTTATGACTATATGACGACATAATGTATTGTCATATTGTCCGAATGGAGGAAAGTTCTCAGCTGATGATGCAAGGTCGATTTGAACAGCTTCAGCATATGTTCGATCACCTATAAAGTTTTCAAATATACATTTTTCAACTGTTACATGTTCAGAAGAGTTAATTTCTATAAAATGTAGTTCTTTGACGTTTCTAATTGTAGCGTTTCTAATTATGATATTAGAGCCATGTCCTAAGAAAATGCCCCCACGAATATCAGATGAAGCACTTCCTCCACAATCCCATATTCCACCTTCAATAATGATATTGCCATTACCATTATAACCTGTTAGACAATCACAATTATCATTTGAGCCGTTTTGGAGAATACAATAATCATTAGCATCAAAAGATATTTTTGCATTGGGATGTAACGTGAAATAGGTATTTTTTTCAATGATTAAGCGCTTTGTTAAGCGATAATTACCTTCGGGGACATAAATTCGTCCACCACCATTTAAGGCAGTTTGAATGGCGTTTGTATCGTCACTGATTCCATCGCCATAAGCTCCATAATATCGGACATTTTTTGGTAAACTTAAAAATACTTCACCGAATTCACCTTTTTCTAACATATCGTGGATGATTTTATTTAGCTCATCCTGTAAACCTTGACCAACCACCCATTTAACTAAATCTTCCCATTGCTGGATAATTTGATTGGTTGTCTCACTAATCTGTTGATAGGCATAAATTAATTTATTGACTTTTTCAAGCAGGGTTAAACTATCATCAAAAGCAGTGGGCAAATAACGTTCATAAGGTTGCATTGAAATAGGCTGTAAAAATGGAATTTGTGGTAAATTAGGTTTTCCCATATTATAACCTCCTAATAAACCAACATAAATAAGTCATTCATTTCATCAAAAATTTGACGCTCAATTCTTAAAAAGCTTTCACGATATTCCATGATTAATTTTGCATAGGAAGAAACGCCAATTTTACCAACACGGTTTTGCAAATAATCTTCTACTTCATTAATCTGATTGTCCGTATCAGATGAAACGCTTGTATTTTCTTGTGAACTTGATGTTTGATTCGTTGATGTGCTTCTTTTGTTATTTTCGCTATCCTCAACAATTTTAGAAGCATATTCAATAACGCCTTCACCATCATTGGCTGTTAAGTAAAGACGACTATCAGGAGTATCACTTTCAACACGCCTATTAAAATTATCATCCGTTAATTGACCAGTTGCATTTTGAGTTGCACTTCCTTGGCTACTACCTGTCGTTTTTGATGTTTGGTTTTGTGTTGTATCTGTTTTTACTGTTCGTTTGACTTCCATTTTTGTATTTGTAAGTGGGTCATATTCAATGAGTTCTGATTCAAACATTTTGTTCCAATATGGCATATTAATGTTCAACCATGTCTCTAGATGAAATTTAAATAATTCCTCTGTTTCAAAACCAATTTCCCGCATATAAAAATTTCTGATAAAATGTGTTTCAAAAATTGGACGATAATTTTCATCGAAAATAGGATAGTCAAAGTCAAAAAGTTTTTGTCTACCAATTTCAATGCGTTCTTTATGGCTTAAATTAGGATTATCTTGTGTATATTTTTCAATAATGGCACGTAAAGGCATTGTATAACTAGACATTTGTGTCACCACCTATCGGCAACTTTGGCTCTGCATCTCGATCAATTTGACTTAAAAATTCTTGTATTGCCCCTTTGCGAAAACCAACTTTCACATTCAATTCAGGATACAAGTCATTAATCATGTCACATGCTTCTTGCCTTGATTTTAGAAAAATATTTCCGCTTGCAAGAATTTGTTCATCATTTGAGTTCACTTCGTCAGTTATCATTCTTTCCCTTTTTTCTAAATTGGCGTTTTTAATACCTAGAAAAGTCATAACCTCATTCCAGACGGCATTTTTTTGTTGGTTGAGTTTATCAACAACATATGGGGCATCTGTTTTCAAAACTTGCAAAACACTTGGGTCTAAATGTTCATCACCAAAAATAACCGGAGCATTGCCTTCATATTGGTTATAAACCTGTTTAAGACTAAAAAGTGTATTTTGATTAGTAGTAATAAGAACAGGTGTTTTTTGGGCTTTTACGTTAACTTGGATAATTTCTTTTAATTCGGTTAATTCTTGGGCGAAAAGATAGAGTGAAGGAGTTGTCGGAAAACGAAAATCATTATTCCAGATTACAACCCCATATTTGTTTGCTTCCCTTCCTGTCGGCTTCATGTCCTTATAATTGTAAATACGAAAGGTATTTTGATAATTAGGTGAAACGGCATGAAAACGATCAGGAAGATAGTAATGGTCAATCGTACCGGATAGAGAACCTTGCACGGCAATATATCCAATTTTTGGGTCTTTATAGAATCCTACATACCCATATTCATGTAAGCTCATTTCCAAAAAGCGAGGGTCAATGCTATCGGGCAAGCCTTCCCATTTAAAAAGCTGATAGGCAAGCGAGCGTAAATACTGATAATAATGATTAAACCAACGATTACCTCGATTAGCTTCAATTTGATATGGGTTTCTAAAACCCCCTTTCCGTTTCCCCATCAAATCACCTCATTGTCCAAAGTGTAATTACCAATATCGTCCGTATGCCATAAGGTAATTCCATTGTTAAAAATTTGTTTCAATTCCTCTAAGTCTTCATTATTGAAATTACCACGGATAACGCAATCCGCCGTTTGCACATAATTCCAATATCGTCTGGTGTGAAAATTAGGAACCTTAACTTCATTTACCTTATAGCCATACATGTTGAAGAAGTCTTCCAATTTTCGTTGGTATTCTTGGGTAATTTGCTTTTTAATGATGAAAATACCATAAAAATCATTACCATAATCAAAATTCGTATTACCGCCCATTTTGACAAGGGAAGGTGGAACATTTGCTATATCGGCAAGTTTTGCTTCAATACCTTGAATTTGTAAAAGTGTATTCCCCGCACCTTGCACAACACCAACACCGCCTTGCAAAACACCACCAATATTTCTGGTTGTAGCAGCGGCGGCTCCTCCAACAGCATTACCAATCATGTTCATTAAGCCATTAAACACAATGGAATTTCTTTGATTCTCAATTGTGTTTCGATGCCCTTGCATGAATGCCGCAAGATAATCATTCATTATAGGTAAATCATTAGGGTTATTATTAACAAGGGCATTTTCATAGGTGACCAAGCCAGCTTCTTCACCATTTACGGAGGAATTAACTAAATAATTATCTACTTCATAAGAAACTTTATTTGAGGGACCGAGTGAACCGCGCACCGAAATCCGGAGATTATCGTCTTCAATATATTCATTTTTCAATACGACATGTGAACCTTTTAGGTCAGTTAAAATAATACAAGTATAGGGATACATTAAGAGTTTAGATTCCTTAACACTTCGATAACCGTCATATTTATTACCGAATGAATAATTTAGCACTTGATAACTGTTCTTTTTCACATAAATAGTATTAACATTCTCATGAACATCATCGGCAATAACTGCCGCACTAAAATATTCTTCAGGGAAAATTAAAGCATCACCATCTTTAGAAAATTTAAAGCCAATGTATTCGGTAATGTATAATGAAACAATGTTATTAACGGCATCCTCTTGTGTAAAAATATTGCGTAAAAATTCTATGCCACTTGAAATACCGAAACTATGGTCACCAATTATAATTTCAGGTGAGGAACCATCAAGTTTAATAGGATGAACATAGTAAGAAAGGGGTTGCGGCAACCCATTTACTGTTGCTTCAATGCCTTTATCAGAACCGTGCATTAATTTCTTAGTTACCGCAACCAAAAAGAATATATCGTCATATGGCACGAAACGTTCAACAGAAACAATCTCGTAATCTGTACCATAATGTAACCCTTCATCAACCGTATTAATGACCGGAGTACCGTCCGAATTCCAAAGAGGACGATGCTCACGAATAACAAACGATGGTTTAAAAATCATATCAAACAACCATGTTTGTAATACATCAATTTGAAAATGGACATGGGTTACCTTTGCGTTGACATATTCTAATTTTGTAATGAAAGCATAGAACCATTTATTGTTATATTGGGCATTTTGAAACATGAGATAATTTGCGCCCCATAACTCATCTATGCTTCGATTAACCCGAACAAAAGCACGTCCTTCAATTCGCTGAAAATTAGCTTCACTCATGGAATGGATGACAGGTTTTCCGAGAAAATAAGAAGTTTGTTCGGATAAGCTGTCAAACCAACGGGTATGTTTATAGTCATTGGAGAACGGAATACCGCTTAAAATGCGAATATTCGTTCCGCTCAATGGTACAGTCGCCATTTATGACACCTTCTTTATTGGACGGAAGGAACAATAGTCACAACAGATTCACCGATCACATCTTTAGATTGACCATCGACGTCAAAAGTTGTTGTCGCTTTTACAAGCAATTCTCCTGTTTGTGCAGGATCAACAGTCAATACTCCATTAGAAGAAATGGTCGTTCCCGACTGAACCGTCGTGCCGTTGCGTCCTTCTACACTCCATGCCACATCATGATCTTGACCATCCGTTGCGCGCACATAAGCTGTAAATGTTTTGGATTGACCGGGTTTCAATGCCGCAATCGGCGGGTCAACAATCACTTGCGTTACAGGGTCAACCGCATCGGAAACAAAAGCAACCGCATTAGCAAAACGACTAGCAGAAAGAACCTGCCACACATGATAGAAATAATTCCAATACATGCCCTTCGGGTTGCGGATGGTTTCCATTTTTTGAAGCTGGTCATAAACCATATACCAATTTCGATCAATCAACACCGCTTCTAAACCCGGGCTTGCAAAAGAATCAACAACGGTCACTTGCCCCATAAAGTCAGTACGATCAATATTGAAGGCACTTGCCAGAACATCAACATCAACAGTAGCCCGGAGTTTTGCGGTAATAATAAGATGAAGGTCTTCGGGTTGTGTCACCGTATGAACCGCAAGGGCGTTAAAATCACGGGAACCAAAAGGCAACGTCATGCGTAGACCAATTTCCCTCACCTTTTTAATGAATTCCTTAGCGGCGGTTTCAGTATCCGGTTTAACGGTTGGAACAACCGTAAACAGCCCCTTAGAATAATAGTTGTCAATAAGAAGTTTCATATACTTAAATTCATCAACTTCAGCCGAATTATAAACCGCATTCAATACAGATGTGAGGAAATTCTCAAAAGCATTCCATGAAACGAACGCCGAGCGTAATTGTTCATCTGAAATTGTTTGCGGATAATAACTTTGACGGTTTCTTTCATGGAAAAGAACTTTTACATTCGGAATGGAACGTTTGAAAACTGTTTCTTCAGCGTCTTCAGGGTCATAAATATGTTCAGGTACAAGATCGGTATAAATTTCTTCAATGGTGCGACCTTGATTCAGCATACCTTTTTTAAATTTTCCCAAAGGATTGCGGAGAGAAACCATTCGCACAACGACAAGACCAATTCGGTCAACAAGTGCGGTAATAAAATCGTTTTGCAAAGTTTGATTGACAAGAATACCTTGACCAACTTCGGCAATATTATCCGCCGTGGCAAGCGGTACATATTGTTGAAACAAAGGATTGGAATTACGAATAGCATTGACAATATCATAAGTTTCGGTAATTCCTAGCGTAGTTTTCACATCTTGAATCGTAATTCTTGGCATTACATCATCGCCCCTTTCTCCAATTGCTCAATGGTAATCGTTTCCGAAAACTCTTTCTTTTCCACTTCTTTTTCTTCAGGTTGCCCTACAACCCCTAGCTGTCGGAACAATTTAGAGTTGGAAATTATTAGGTCTTGGTTATCTTTTTCCAATTCCTCTTTAGCCTTCAAAATTTCGGCATGTTCATCGAGAAATGCGTTATAGTTTGTTCTAAGTTGTTGAAGAATCTCTGTTTTTCGAGAATGTTCGATTTCAGGATTCAAAAGCTCCTCCAAAAATTTTTCATGCTCTTCCCTTGAAAGATTCGGCATAAGATTTTCCACCTCCAAAACACAAAATATAGTATTTTCATCAAGATGATTATACCATATATTGTAGTAGAAAAATAGCAAAACATGGATAGTCAATAAAAAATCTAGCACATTCTGAAAAAAATTGTTGTTTTTTTGTGATTCACTATGCTATATTTAAATCAACAGGTTGGTAGTTAGTTTGAAAACTTGAAACAAAATCATTAAGAACAATGTTCCCTAAAATCAACAAAAAAGTTTTACAAAAAAGGTTGACTTTTTCGGAACAATATATTAATCTTAAATCGAGCAAGTTAATCAACTTGCTACCAACCAAAAATGAATAGCAAAAGGGGTGAAAAAAAGTGCGTAAAATCATGACAAAAGAAGTCACCACAACTAAGGTCAAATTGGCAGAAATGGTCATGGAAAACGGACAACCAAAAGCGAAACAACTTCCCGATGAAATTTTGTTGGGAAATGTTTCAATGGAAAAGGCGCAAAGGTTGATGACTAAAAAATATGGTCGTCCGGTTACCGTTTTTGCCGTCGAACCTAACACCACGATTTACGAATTGGAAGTCGAAAAATTCATCGAAATCGCAAGACCAAAAGAAAATCAATAAGAAAAAGGGGAAATGAACAATGGAAAATGTAAAAGCGACGTTTGATCTTACCACTGTTGAAGGGCAAACGAAACTGTTTAATGCGAAAAATGGTGCAAGCATTTCATTGAAAAAATTGGAGGACGGCTTCACGATTGAAGTAGTTGACGTACTTCAATATCCTGAAAAAGTGGATACCTATGGCAACGAACAAGACGCCATTGTCACTTGCTTGTTCGCCAAAGATGGGTCACTTTACGCGGGTATATCGGAAAGCATCGCTCGCGCGGGTGAAAGTTTGATTGACTTCATCAAGGCAACCGGGTTGAAAAGCTTTAAAGTGAAGTTGGTCAAACAAAAATCATCCAGAAATAACGAATTCTTAAACCTTCAAATCGTCTCCTAAACATCTTAATAAACGTTTCACTTTAAGTCCTAAAGGAAGTGATGGAAGTTGCCCGCAACCAAGCGGGGTATCTTCCATAACTTGCGGGAAAGTAGATACGTGGTTTCCAATGGTGAAATCACGTTCTACTTTTCCTCCATGTTTTATCTCCGCAAGTTTTTGGAAGGATACCGCAACCATCGTTTATTTTTTTCGTCTAAAATGTCGAAAATTACTGTTGATAATCCACTCAATACGGAATTACTTGCCGATATTTACTACTATAAAAAGATTGAAAAACGAGGGTTTAGAGCTGTCGTCAAGGGGGTTGAGGTAAATTGGCTAGAGCTAAACCTATTCGTATTAGGAAAATCGACCGTCAAGAATACGCCAGATTGGTCAAGAATACCAAAGCCAAAATTCGTCGTGTCCAAAAAAATTACGGAATAGATTTATCAGGCGAAATCAAAATACCACCCCTTGAAAGTTTCAAAACCCGACAAGAATTTAATGAGTGGAAAGAACAAATGCAGTCTTTCACAAACCGATCTAATTTACGCTACCAATTCAAAAAGAATCAGTACGGGGTTGTCGCTTCCAAAGCACTTCTAAACGAAATAGAAAGAAACGTCAAAACGGCACAAGAATTAGCAAGAAAAGAGATTAAAAGACTTGAAAAAATGCCATTTATACAAGGGGGCAAAGTACAAGGTACAGCAGGAGAACGAATTCGTATGTTACGGAGACCTAATGTAGGAGGACTAAATGTTATTCCCGACTTCAATTTTGAAAACGTCAAAACTTATCAAGACCTGTTTCGCATACAAGAAAGAGCAAAAACACGAGCTAATCCAGAATATTTTGATTGGCGACAACAAATTATGAAGCAAAATTTCATTGACCTAATAAGAATCAATGCGGGGGCAGGTTGGGATGACTTAATTCAAAAACTAGAAAGCCTGTCGCCCGAACAATTTTATGAAATTTATATGATGTATGATGTGTTTGACTTTGCTTTGTGGGATAGTGAAGGAAATATGAGTGGTGATGAAGTCAACCATCTTGCGGAAGCCTATGATGCCATATTAACCCGATTCCAAAATGGAAAATTAAATACAGATTTATGGGGGTTTTAATAAATAAACCCCTTCTATCGGGGTTGATTGAATGGGGAGAAGAAAATTCGTATGTGATTTTGAAACAACGACAGACCCCAACGATTGCAGAGTATGGGCATACGGATACATGGAAATCGGGAATAAACAAAATTACAAAATCGGAACAAATTTAGATGAATTTATGGAATGGGCTATTAATAGTCAAGCTGATCTTTACTTTCACAACTTACGATTCGACGGCTCATTTATCGTAAATTGGCTTTACAGAAATGGATACACTTACAATAAAACAGGAAAAAAGAACACATTCTATACAGTCATTTCGCGAATGGGACAATGGTACATGATAGACATTTGTCAAGGATATAAAGGGAAGCGAAAAATACATACAGTAATTTATGACAGCTTGAAAAAACTTCCCTTTAAAGTAGAAGAAATCGCAAAATCATATAAATTGAACGTATTAAAAGGCGAAATCGACTATACCGCATATCGACCACCCAACCACAAATTAACAGATGAAGAAATTGCCTATATAAAAAATGACCTTGAAATTGTGGCGGATGCATTGCAAATCCAATTCAATCAAGGGTTAGAAAAAATGACAATCGGACTAGACGCAATTAGCGACTTTAAAGCAATCATAAACCGCAAAAAATTTGAAAACCTATTTCCAACTGTGTCCATTCAAATGAACGAAAATTTTCGTTTAGCATATCGTGGCGGGTTTACATGGGTTAATCCAAAGTTTCAAAATAAAGAATTGGAGGAAGGCATTGTTTTTGACATCAATTCAATGTACCCATCACAAATGTATTATAAACCTTTACCATATGGATTACCAATATATTTTAAAGGTGAATACCAAGAAGACCCAGAATATCCTCTCTATATAGCGCATATTCGTTGCGATTTTGAAATCAAAAAAGATAAAATCCCAACCATACAAATTAAAAAGAACGTATTTAAGGAAAATGAATATTTAACATCAAGCAGAGGAGAATACCCAGACCTTTATGTGACAAACGTTGATTGGAAACTCATTCAAGAACATTATGATCTTTATGATGTTCAATTTCTAGAAGGTTGGAAATTTCGAGCAAAAACAGGATTTTTTAAACAATATATTGAAAAATGGATGTATGTCAAAACACACAATGAGGGTGCAATCAAACAAAACGCCAAACTGATGTTAAACAACCTTTACGGTAAATTCGCTACAAATCCAGATGTAACAAATAAAATTCCTTATCTTAAAGATGATGGAAGTCTAGGGTTTACAATGCCAAAGGATGAAAATGGCGAAGAAATCAAAGAATTTAAAGACCCTGTTTATACACCACTTGCTGTATTCATTACGTCATGGGCAAGGGACGAAATTATACGAACAGCCCAAAAAGTCTATCACCGAATTATTTATTGCGATACAGACAGCATGCACCTTTTAGGCACAGAACCACCAAAAGAAATTGCAGATAAGATTGACGATAATAAACTAGGATTTTGGAAACACGAAAGCACATTCAAAAGGGCAAAATTTATCAGGCAAAAAACATATATTGAAGAAATTTATGCAAAGTGGGTGGAAAAAGACGGGGAAAGAATAAAGAAACCTTGCGGTAAAGATGAAGCCGAAACAACCATCCTTTCAGTAAAATGTGCAGGAATGCCAGAATCAGTCAAAAAGCATGTAACATTTGAAAACTTCAAGATTGGTTTTTCTTATGGTTATGACCCAATTACCGGAAATGGTAATCCAGATGAAGAAAAAGACGCAAAATTATTACCAAAACAAGTTCCGGGTGGGGTTGTGCTAATGCCAACAATATTTACAATTAAGGGGTGATGAAAAGTGAAAAACAAACAAGAAATGATTGAGATTGCCCGTCGCCGCTTCATTGACTATGATTTTCCCTTCATTGAATTGAAAAATGGTCAGTTTCAAATTGAAGGCGTCAATTTTTGGGCAACAACGCAAAAATGGTATGACCCTTACACGGGAAGAAAAGGACGTGGAATTGCGAGCTTTATAACTTACGTTAGCGCTGTTATTGAAGAACAGAGCAAAGTTTTCGCGGGAGAGGATGATTAAAATGTCATTCAGCGAATACGCAGGCAAATGTATTGAAAAAGAAATTAAAAAAGGAAATGAGCTTATCAAAACTGAACGAGTTGCACAAATAATTTTCAATGAAATGAGGATTGCAAGTCGAAACAATTTAAATGAATTTTTACCGGGGTTGGATTTAGCCTATCGACTTATCATCAACATGAAACCAAAAATCGTAACAAGGTTTTTCATGTCAGAATTAATTAGAACCATGTACAATTTATGTCGAACAGCAGAAGCCTATTCTCTAATGGTCGGTTTATCACACGCAAGACAAATCGTTGGACATGTGGAGGAATTTAATGGAGAAATTCACTAAATCCCTTTTACAATGGTTTATCATCTTCCTTGTCTTCTTTGCGCTTTTGTTAAACTTGATTGAATTCTTAAAGGGCGTGAATTGATGAAAGAAATTTGGCTCATCACCATCACATCAACAAATAATGATGAAACAAAATCATACAGTGAGACGATTGAATGTAAAAATTTAACGGAAGTCGTAAGATTAATTTTAACTTATAAGCCAAAGCACGGATATAAACCTGTGGTCTTCCAATCAAAACGATCTATCAAACTATTGTAAGAAAAATTAGGGTATGGTATAATATTCCTAGCAAGGCATGACGCTTAAACCATCGTAGGGTTATGGGGGTTTTACCCGGATTGAGTTCCGCCCCAACCCAACGCGGCGTGGTAAACCGTTGCGATGGAAGCGTTCGTGACTTTGCAAGACAAGCCCCCGTTAAGGCTTAAAGGCAAACACGGGGGCTATCAATTTACCTATTGGAGGGAATAAAATGAGTAGGGAGACGTTTATCAAGGAAATTGCGGCGGCTGCGCAGTCTGTTGGAGAAAAATATAACGTTTTGCCTTCAGTTATTATTGCACAAGCCTGTTTGGAATCAGCAAACGGAGAATCCGGTCTTGCGAAAAAAGGGCATAATCTCTTTGGTGTGAAAGGAAGTTATAAAGGGCAAAGCATAGAAATGGACACGAGGGAATATATTAAAGGTAAATGGTTAACAGTGAAAGCAAAATTCAAAAAATACCCCTCATGGAAAGAAAGCATAACCGATCTTTGTGAGCTTTATAAAAATGGTGTATCATGGGATAGAAACCACTATAAGGCTGTTATTGGTGAAAAAGATTACAAAAAGGCTTGCCAAGCCATTCAAAAAGCAGGATATGCGACAGACCCAAATTACGCTAAAAAATTAATTTCAATCATTGAAGAAGAAAAACTAACAAAATATGATGTAAATAAACCTCAAACTAATGCAACAAAAACAACAACAAAAACTTATATTGTTAAAAAGGGTGATACGTTAACAAAGATAGCAAAAATGTATAAAACAACAGTTAATGATCTTGTAAAAGAAAATAATATCAAAAACCCAAATCTAATCTATCCCGGTCAAAAAATAAAAATACCTGAAACAACAAAAACAACGACAATAAAAACTTACATTGTTAAAAATGGTGATACGTTAACAAAGATAGCAAAAATGTATAAAACAACAGTTAATGATCTTGTAAAGAAAAATAATATCAAAAACCAAAACCTAATCTATCCCGGTCAAAAGATAAAAATTTGATCTAATAAATTTGACGAATTTTGAATCCTATAATATTTTCACAATTGAATCATAAAATTGTCGAAAAATGCGCTCCATTTTTGGGATGTAAATGAGTCTCAAAAATGGAGTGTTTTTA
>Ga0207747_1001480_pt1 | contig 16400 bp, 11 predicted proteins | sample HigsolmetaGSP11D_FD_184839 | JGI IMG/M metagenome (GOLD analysis project Ga0207747, IMG submission 184839) | High solid enriched microbial communities from the Joint BioEnergy Institute, USA - SP1-1-D (SPAdes) | ecosystem: Engineered > Bioreactor > SSF (Solid state fermentation) > Aerobic >...
GATCGTGCTCGGCGCCTGGAGCGAGGAACGGCACCGGCAACTCCAGGCCGAGATCGAGGAGGAGGTGCTGTCCGCGTTCCGGGAGGCGGAACGCCACGGCACCCTGCACGAAGGGCCGAAGCCCGGCCCCGCCGCCATGTTCGAGGATGTCTACAAGGAGATGCCCCGCCATTTGCGGGAGCAGCTCCGGGAAGCGGAGGGCTGAGCCATGCCGCGCAGGAGCATGGTGGAGGCCATCCGGGACGCGCTGGACGTGATGATGGCGCGCGATGAGCGGGTCGTCGCCTTCGGCGAGGATGTCGGCTATTTCGGCGGCGTCTTCCGCTGCACCGAGGGGCTGCAGCGCAAATATGGAAAGTCGCGCTGCTTCGACACGCCGATTTCCGAATCCGGCATCGTCGGCGTCGCGGTCGGCATGGCGGCCTATGGCCTGCGCCCCGTGGCCGAGATCCAGTTCGCCGACTACATGTATCCTGGCTATGACCAGATCGTCTCCGAGGCGGCGCGGCTGCGCTACCGCTCGGCTGGCGAGTTCACCGCGCCGCTGGTGGTGCGCATGCCCTGTGGCGGCGGCATCTTCGGCGGGCAGACCCACAGCCAGAGCCCGGAGGCGCTGTTCACCCATGTCTGCGGCCTGAAGACCGTCATCCCCTCCAACCCGTATGACGCCAAGGGGCTGCTGATCGCCGCCATCGAGGATGACGACCCGGTCATCTTTCTGGAGCCGAAGCGCCTCTACAACGGCCCCTTCAACGGCCATCCCGACCAGCCGGTGGTGCCCTGGTCGAGGCACGAGCTGGGCGAGACGCCGGACGGGCACTACACCGTGCCGCTCGGCCAGGCGGTAGTGCGGCGCGAGGGCGAGGCGGTGACGGTGCTCGCCTACGGCACCATGGTGCATGTCGCGGAAACGGCGGCGGCGGAGACCGGCGTGGATGCCGAGATCATCGACCTGCGCAGCCTGGTGCCGCTGGATATCGAAACGGTCGAGCACTCGGTCCGCAAGACCGGCCGCTGTGTCATCCTGCACGAGGCGACGCGCATCTCCGGCTTCGGCGCCGAATTGGCGGCGCAGGTGCAGGAGCGCTGCTTCTATCATCTGGAAGCGCCGGTCATCCGGGTGACGGGGTGGGACACGCCCTATCCGCATGCGCAGGAGTGGGACTACTTCCCCGGCCCGGCCCGTGTCGGGCGTGCCCTGCGGGCGGCGCTGGAGGGCTGAGATGGGCACTCGCATCGTCAAGCTGCCCGATATCGGCGAGGGCGTCGCCGAGGCCGAATTGGTCGCCTGGCACGTCAAGCCCGGCGACATCGTCCGGGAGGACCAGATCCTGGCCGAGGTGATGACCGACAAGGCGACGGTGGAGATCCCCTCCCCCGCCGCGGGCATCGTCACTGTCCTGGGCGGCGAGGTCGGCAGCATGCTGGCGGTGGGCGGGGAGCTGGTCCGGCTGGAGGTGCCGGACGAAGCCGGCGCGGCGCCGTCGCCGCCGCGGCCCGCGGAGGCCACGCTGCCTGCGCCGCCAGCTCACGCCCCGGCATCCCCGAAAGGCGGGAAACCGCTTGCCTCCCCGGCGGTGCGCCGGCGGGCGCGGAATGCGGGCATCGATCTGAGCCAATTGCACGGCACCGGCCCGGAAGGCCGTATCCTTCACGAGGATCTCGATGCCTGGCTGCGCGGCGCCGGTGCCGCAACGGCGCCGCCGCGCCAGCCCGCCGCCAATACCCGAGTCGAGGAGATCAGGATCACCGGCCTGCGCCGCCGCACCGCCGAGAGGATGGCGGAAGCGACGCGCCGGATCGCCCATTTCTCCTATGTGGAGGAGGTGGACGTGACCGCGCTGGAGGAGCTGCGCGGCACGCTCAATGCCGGGATCGGGCAGGGTCGGGAGAGGCTGACGTTGCTGCCCTTCCTGGTGCTGGCGGTGGTCAGGGCGGTGGCCGACTTCCCGCAGATGAACGCACTCTATGACGACGAGGCGGAGGTGATCCGCCGGCATGGCGCCGTGCATATCGGCATCGCCACCCAGACGCCGTCCGGCCTGCTGGTCCCGGTGCTGCGCCATGCCGAGGCCCGCGACCTGTGGGACTGCGCGGCCGAGATCAGGCGCCTGGTGGAGGCCGCGCGGCAGGGCCAGGCCCAACGGGAAGAGCTGAGCGGCTCGACCATCACCATCACCAGCCTCGGCGCCCTGGGCGGCATCGCCAGCACGCCGGTGATCAACCCGCCGGAAGTGGCGATCATCGGGGTCAACAAGATCGCGCTGCGCCCGGTCTGGCGGGATGGCGGCTTCGTGCCGCGCAGGATGATGAACCTGTCCTCCTCCTTCGACCATCGTGTCATCGACGGTCATGACGCGGCCGCCTTCATCCAGCGTATCAAGGGGCTGCTGGAGGTACCCGCGACGATCTTCCTGTAAGGCCAGGGCGGCCGGGCCCTCCGGCCCGCTATGGCTGCGGGGACAGATGGTGGTGCGCGCGCGCATGCGCCGCCGTCAGGGCCCGGTCCAGTTGCTCCAGGGTGAAGGGCTTGCGCAGCAGCGGCAGCCCGGTGGCGGCAACCCGCCGGGGCGCGCCGCCATAGCCGCTGTAGAGCAGGACGGGCAGTTCCGGCTGCTCCTCCTCCAGCCGGCGCACCAGGTCGAGGCCGTCCTGGCCGCCGGGCATGACGACATCGGTGAGGAGCAGGTCGGCCTTCAGCCCTTCCCGCAGCGCCTTCAGCGCCGCCGGACCGCTCTCCACGCGTGCCACCTCATGCCCGAGATGCCGCAGCATCTCCGCGGTCAGCCACGCCACATCCTCGTCATCCTCCACCAGCAGCAGGCTGAGCCTGGCCCTTCCCTGTGCGGAGCAGGCCGGTTGGGCCGGCGGATCGGCCTTCGCCCCGGCCTCTGGCAGGGCCGCCGCCCAGGGCAGCAGCAGCGTCATCACCGTGCCCTGGCCTGGCGTGCTGGAAGCCCGCGCGGCGCCCCCGCTCTGCCGCGCAAATCCGTAGACCTGCGCCAGGCCGAGCCCGGTGCCGCGCCCTATCTCCTTCGTGGTGAAGAAGGGCTCGAAGGCCCGCTCCAGCACCTCCGGCGCCATCCCGGTGCCGTCATCCTGCACGGACAAGCACAGGAAGGGTCCCTCCAACCCATCCGGGTCGGACAAGCGGTCCAGGTCGGCATTGGTGACGGAGAGCCGCAGCGTGCCACCCGTCGGCATGGCGTCGCGCGCATTCACCGCCAGGTTCAGCACCGCCAGTTCCAACTCGCCTGGATCTGCCAGCGCCGGCCACAGGTCATCGGGCGCGGCGATCTCGATCGTGATGTCCCCGCGCAGCGAGCGCGCCAGCAATTCCCGCATGTCCTCCAGCCAGGCGCGCAGGTCCAGCGGCTCCGGGCGCAGCGACTGGCGGCGCGCGAAGGTCAGCAGCCGACGCGTGAGGTCGGAACCGCGATGCGCCGCCTGCTCCATGGCGCTGAGCAGGCTCTCGCGCCGCGCGGGGTCCTCGCTCCGCCGCATCAGGGAGATGCCGCTGACGATGACGCAGAGCAGGTTGTTGAAGTCATGCGCGATGCCGCCGGTGAGCTGGCCCAGCGCCTCCAGCTTCATCGCCTGGAACAGCCGGGCCTGCGCCGCCTCCCGCGCCTTCACCTCCTCCGCCATCTCCTGCCGCAGTGTCTCGTTGGTCTCGGCAAGCGCCAATTCGGCCCGCTTCCGATCGGTGATGTCGATGTTCAACCCGATCAGCCGGACCGGATCGCCATGCTCGTCACAGACCAGCCGTCCGCGGCTGGCCAGCCAGCGCTCGCCCCGGCGCGGGTGGTGGATGCGGTATTCGGCCTGGAAATCGGGATCGCGGTGGCGCAGGCAGATCTCCAGCGCCGTCACCACGCCCTCCCTGTCCTCAGCCAGCACGGATTCCAGCCAGCCGTCCCGGGAAGGCGTGGCTGTGCGGGGATCCAGGCCGCAGAGGTCGAAATACTCCTCGGACCGAGTGAAGCGGTCGGCGGCGATGTCCCAATCCCAGGTTGCGGCGCCGGCATGACGCTGAGCTAGGCGCAGCCTCTCCTCACTATCGCGCAGCCTGGCATTCAGGGCGCCAAGCTCCGCGGTCCGTGCCTCGACGCGCCGCTCCAGCCCGGCATTGGCCTGGGCGAGGACGGTGTTGGATTCCTCAAGCTCCTCGGCGAGGACCTGCAGCTCCTCCATGGCGGCCCGAAGTTCCTCGGTCGCCGCAGATTGTTCCGCGGCCTGCATCCGGTCTTCGAGGGCAGCCGGTAGGGGCAGGGCAGCGCGAGCAGCCTCGGCTGCCTGCTCCCGCCGTTGCAACCGCAGTTCCGTTTCCTGGAGCCGGGCGGTGCGGTGGGCGAGCTCCGCGGCCAAGGCGTCGCGTTCGGCAGCGAGGGCGGCGGCTTCCTCCCGCGCATCCTCAACCGCAACGCGCAGCTGTTCGAGTTCCTCGTCCATGCGCCTGCGTCCGAAGCGGAAGCGCCTGCCGGCATTCCCCGGCAGTTGCACCCTCGCCGGTTCCCTTTCCTGATTGAAATACCGGCAGCACCAACGGGCGATATGCGCGGACGTTCGCCTCGCGGGCGAGACGGAAAGCGCCGCCGCGCGTTGAGTTGGCTTGGGCCAGGATCGTCGCGGACGGGCACGGAGGCCAGGTGGATCACGACATCATCCTGCTGGGCGCCTCGGCCGGAGGGGTGGACACGCTAACCAGGCTCTGCCGCGGCCTGCCCCGGGACCTTCCGGCCGCGGTACTGGTGGTGCAGCACATCACGCCCTTCCCCCGCAGCGTGCTGCCCCGCCTCCTCAGCCGCGCCGGCCCGCTGCCTGCGGCCCATGCGGAGGAGGGGGAGGCGATCCACCCCGGCCGGATTTACGTGGCGAGGCCGGATCATCACCTTCTGGTGAATGCGGCGGACCAGCGGCTGATGCTGCGGCGTGGCCCGCAGGAGAACCGTACCCGTCCAGCCATAGATCCGCTGTTCCGTTCCGCTGCCATCGCCTTCGGGCCGCGAGTGGTCGGGGTGGTGCTGAGCGGCCTGCTGGACGACGGCACTGCCGGCCTCGTCGCCATCAAGGCCTGCGGCGGCATCAGCGTGGTGCAGAACCCGGAGGACGCGGCCTGGCCCGACATGCCGCGGAATGCGCTGCGGGGCAACAGCCCGGATCATTGCGTGACCCTGGTGGAGATGCCGGCCCTGCTTGCCCGCCTGGCCCGCAGTCCGGCCGGTCCCGCATGCCCCGTGCCGCCGCGCATCGCGGCGGAAGCGCGCATCGCTGAGCAGGAGATCGCAGCCATGGGCGAAGACGCCGGGACGGTCGGCCAGCCGAGCCGTCTGAGCTGCCCGCAATGCGGCGGCGTGCTGAACGAGATCGAAGAGAATCGAAGAGAGGAAGGCCACCCGCTTCCGTTGCCAGATCGGCCATGCCTATGGGGCGGAATCCCTCGCCACCGCCCAGGCCGCCATGCTGGAGAAGGCGCTGGCCGCCGCCATGCGCACGCACCACGAGCGCCAGCTCCTGTTCCGCCGCATGGAGGCAGCAGCACGGGCGCAGAGCAGCACGGGCGCAGGGGCTGCGGCACGCGATGGAGCGCTGGGCGCGGGCGGCGGCGCTGATCGCCGCCGCCGCCGAGATCCTGCGTCGCCCCGCGAGACCTGAACCGGAGACGGGCTGAGCCGATATGCGCAGCTTGTCCTCCGTTTCCGCCGCTGGATCGGTACGGTCCTGACCGGATGCCGCCGATGAGCCATGGGCGGCCTCGGGACATCCTCGTGCTAGGCGCCTCGGCCGGAGGGCTGGTGGTACTGCGGCGGATCGCCGATGGCCTGCCGCACGACCTGCCCGCTGCCCTCTTCGTTGTGCTGCATATCGGCACGAACCGGCGCAGCCAGTTGCCTGCCATCCTCTCCTCGGCCGGGCCACTCCCGGCCGTCTGGGCCGAGGATGGCACGCCGATCGAGGCGGGGCGCATCCATGTCGCGCCGCCCGACCATCATTTGCTGATCAAGCCCGGCCGCCTTTGCCTCACGCGCGGACCGCAGGAGAACCGGACACGGCCGGCGGTGGACCCGCTGTTCCGCTCCGCCGCCCTCGCCTACGGTCCGCGGGTGGCCGGGGTGGTCCTCTCCGGCGCGCTGGGCGATGGCACGGCAGGGCTGGTGGAGATCAAGCGCTGCGGCGGCGTTTCCGTGGTGCAGGATCCAGCGGATGCGGAATTCCGTGGCATGCCTCTGAGCGCCTTGCGGTACACCGAGGTGGACTATTGCGCCACGGCCGCGGAGATGGTCGGCCTGCTCACCCGCTTGGCATGCGGGCAGCTGCCGCCGGCAGGGGCGCGGCACCTTCCGCCGGGCGCGCCGCGCCATGCCGCTTGCCTCGGGGCAGGAGGAGAAAATGACCGGAGGGTATGACCTGAAGCCGCCCGTGGCGCTGACCTGCCCTCTCTGCGGCGGAGCCGTGAGGAAGACGGCGGAGGACCAGCTACCTTACTTCACCTGCCATATCGGGCGCCGCTTCGCGGCGGCCGACATGGACGAGGCGCAGTTCCGGGAGATGGAGAGCGCGCTGGAGATGGCGCTGCGGGTGCTGAACGAGCGTTCCGCGCTCTGCCGCCGCATGGCGGATTCGGCGCGCGGCAGGCGGGCCGCCCATTCCGCCGCACGCTGGGATGACGCGGCGCGCGAGGCGGAGGAGCGGGCCGAAGTGCTGTGCCGTTTCATCGAGAAGGGCTGGCTGCGGCCGAGCCCGGACGATGAAGAGGACCGGCCGGAGACACCACCCAGATAGGTCCGGCCAGCATCCCCCTTACTGAGCGGCTTCCAGCCGCCGGCGGTCGGAGATGTCGTGCACCATGGCGACCAGGATCGGCGGGTGCTCCCGCACGAAATACTGCATGCAGATCTCGGCCGGGTATTCCCGCCCGTCGCGGCTGCGCATGACCGTCTCGAACACCACCTCCGGCTTCTCTCCGGCCAGGACGGGCGCGAGCAGGGCGCGCAGCGCCTTCTGCGAGACGCCACGCATCAGGTCCGTGATCGCAATCTGCCGGAGCTGGGTGATGGAGTAGCCCAGCTTCTCCTCGGCCCCGCGGTTGATCAGGCTGAAGCGCAGGGTGGCGGAGTCGAGGAAATACACCTCGTTCAGGGACTGGCCGATGATCCGGCCGAGATAGCGCGTGTATTCCCGTGCCTGCGCTTCCTCGGTCACGTCCTCCACGATCAGCACCGCGCCGCGCGGTACCCGGCCATCATAGAGCAGGGGCGTGATCCGGACGTGGCAATGGATCGGCCGGCCGCGGCGCTCGACCGCTTCGACGGTCAGGTCGGCCTGCGGCACCTCGGCCGCCAGCACGCGCAGCAGCTCGGGGCGCAGCCGCTGCACCGGCAGGCCCATATCGAGTTCGAGGAATTCCTGGCCGTGCACCTCCTCCGTGCGCAGGCCCCAGGCATTCTCGTTCCAGCGGTTCCAGGACCGCACTCTGAGATCCTGGTCCAGCACCATGATCCCGACATCCATGCTGCGCAGGATGCTTTTGGAGTAGCGGCGGTACTCCGCCGTCTCCTCGTGCTGGCGGTGCAGCTCCTCGTTGGTGGTTTCCAGCTCCTCGTTGGCGGAGCGCAGCTCCTCGTTCATCGTCTCCAGCTCCTCGTTGGAGGACTGGAGTTCCTCATTGGTGGTCTCGAGCTCTTCGTTGGTGGATTGCAGCTCCTCGTTGGTAGTCTCGAGTTCCTCGTTGGCGGACTGCAATTCCTCGATGGTGGTTTCCAGGCTCTCCTGCGCCGCCTCCAATTCCTGCTGGAGCGTGAAGATGCGGGTGGTGTCGGCGAAGCCGATCAGGGTGGCGAATTGCCGCCCGTCGCGGCCGAAGAGCGGCGTCACCTCGATCGTCACCCGGATCGGCTCGGCGGGCGAGCGGTGGTAGTCCTGGTGTTCCAGCCGCACCACACGGCCGGTGCGCTCGGCCTCCTCGATCCGGCTGCGCAGTTCGGCCGGGCGATAGGAGACGGAGAGGTCATGGAACGGGCGGCCGAGGTCTCCCTCGCCCACCTCCAGCATCCGCCGCGCCGCCGCATTAGCGAAGACCAGCGTTCCATCCATGTCGAGGGCGAGATAGGCGATGGTGGTGGTGTCTGCGATCGCTTCCAGCAGCCGGGCCATGAAGGGCGGGACTCGGTTGACCGGGGGCTGGCCGTGCTGGCCGTTGAAGATCAGGCTGCCGGCGGGGCTGCGGCGCCATTCCTGCGGCACCTTGCGGAGAATGCGGTGCTTCAGGTCCACAGGCTGGAACAGCTTGGAGCGGGCGAGCTGCGTCTCCGCCTTGCCCAGGAACATCAGCCCGTCATCCACCAGCGCGTAGTGCAGGCGCGGCAATACCTGGTTCTGCGTCTCCGTCTCCAGGTAGATCAGCAGGTTGCGGCAGACCAGCAGGTCAATGCGGCTGATCGGCGCATCGTGCACTACGTTGTGGCAACCATAAATGACGCATTTGCGCAGTTCGCGCTGCACGATGTAGTGGTTGTTGGTGCGCTCGAAATATTTTTCCAGCAGATCCGGCGGCACGCTTTCCACATCGCGCCGCGCATAGGTGGCATGGCGCGCGATGCGCAGCGCCTCCTCGTCCAGGTCGGTGGCGTAGAGCTTCACGCGGCGGCTGAATTCCTGCACGCCGATCGCCTCGGCGAAGAGCATGGCCAGGCTGTAGGGTTCCTCGCCGCTGGCGCAACCGATGCTCCAGATCCGGATTTGGCCGTTGTTCCCGGCACCCTCCCGTGCCAGCAGTCGGGGAATCACCAGGTCCCGCACCGCCTGCCAGGCCTCCGTGTCGCGGAAGAAAGAGGTGACGTTGATCAACACGGTGTTCAGCAGCTCCACGAATTCCTGCGGGTGCGCTTCCAGGAAGGCGTGGTAGGTGGCGAAGCTCCCGGCCCCTACTTCCTCCATGCGTCGGGCGATACGGCGGCGCAGGCTGGTTTTCTTGTAGCCGCGGAAGTCAATTCCGCGGCTTTCCTGGATATGATGGATCAGAGCCTCGAATTCGGGCTCCATGGGCTCGGCGCCGGCGGTCATGACGATTCCTGTCCTGCCTGACCAGCCTAGCAGACCGCCACAGTCCAGGCAGAGCGCTTCGGGACCAGGAACGGCCCTTCCGCGCCGGCGGGAGCCGGAATTCGGCCCGTGCGTTTGGGTGGCTTCGCCACTTCCCGCGGCCGGTCGTCCTCATCGCCCTCGGCTCCGTCGTGCTGGCGGTGACGGGGCGGGGCGCTCTCGAACCCCTTCTACCTGCTGGTTCCCGAATGGCTGCGGTTGCCGATGGTTTTCCTGGCTGCTGCTGCGATCATCACAGCCTTCCAGGCGGTGATCTCGGGCGCCTGTTCGCTGGAGCGGCGGTGCGTCCAGCTCAGCTTCCTGCCGCGCGTCATCCTCCGCCATATCCGCGGAACCGAGGAGGGCAGGAATTCAGACGCCTGACGGCGACCCATGGCATTGCGGCACTCAGACCTTCGTCCGCGCGACCATGGTGGCCATCCTGGTGTTCCACTTCCGCATCCCCGCCGCCCGCGTGGTCGAACTCGGGGCGCTGGTGGCGGTCTGACGGCTTAGGGCCGGATGGAATTCGTGCACACCTGCCCAGCCTCGCAGTGAATTCCGGGGCACTCCAGGATTGCAAAAGGATTACAGATCCTCCATTATACAACCGTCGGCCGGCGCTGCAGACCGCGTGCCAAGCGGTGCGCCTGCGTCCATGCGACCGGGCCTGTTGAGCCGACCCGCGCGCCGGAACCCGACAGGGGCGGGCGTGGCATCCACCCTGGGCGTTGAGCCATGCGCCCCGGTGCTGACCACGATTGAGGATTGTCGACCGTGCCGCCACGCCTGCGCGCACCATTCCGCGCCTGTGCCTGTTCGATCCTTGCCCTGCTGCTGGCCACCGCCGTCCCGGGTACCGCCCTGCCGGCGGCCGGCGATGTCCTGATCCAGATTGAGGAGCGCCAATTCCGCGCCGCCGGCATCGAGCTGGCCCGGGTGGAGCCGGAGGCCGGCACGGCGCAAACCGTGCTGCCAGGCACCGTCAGCGTGCCGCCGCACCAGCTTCGCGTGGTGACGGCACCTGCCGCCGGGTTGCTGGAAGCCGTGTTGGTTGCAACGAACGAGCCGGTGCATGCGGGCCAACCCTTGGCTCGGCTGCGCAGCCTGGACCTGCTGGAGGCGCAGCGCCTGTACCTCCAGGCCCTCTCCGCCGAGCAGCTCGCCCGCGAGAAGCTGCGGCGCGACGAGCAATTGGCGCGGGAGCGCATCATCGCAGAGCGCCGCCTGCTGACCACTCGCGCCGATCATGACTTCGCCCGCACCACGCTGGAGGAGCGGGAGCAGATGCTCGCCCTGCTCGGCATGTCCGAGCAGGACATCCGGGAGCTGCGCGAGAACCGGCAGATGGCCGCCACACTGACCGTGACCGCACCGGCGGATGGTGTGGTGCTGGAAGTGCGCGCGACCGCCGGGGAGCGAGTCGCCGCTGCCGCGCCGCTCTTCGGCATCGCCCGGCTGCGGCCGCTTTGGATCAACCTGCAGGTGCCGCTGGCCCAGGCGGCGGCGGTGGAGCCTTCCACCCGTGTCAGCATCCCCGGCACCGCGGCGCAGGGTGAGGTCCTGCGCCTCGGCCGTAGCGTTGATCCGAGTACCCAGTCCGTTGCCGCCGTCGTCGAGGTGGACGAGGGGGCGGAGGCGCTACGGCCCGGCCAGGTGGTGAGCGCCAGCGTCGCGCTCCGGCCGAACGGCACGCCGCAATGGCGCGTCCCCGCTGGCAGTGTGGTGCGGCATGCCGGCCAATCCTGGGTCTTCTTGCGCACGCCGGAAGGCTTCCGCGCGCGGCCGGTCACGGTCATCGCGGAGGGGCCGAACGAGACCTCCATCCGCGCCGGACTCGCGCCTGAGGACCGGATCGCGGTCCGCGGCATCCTCACCCTCCTCGCCGAACTCACGGAAGTCTACGGGGGCTGACGGCGCATGCTCGGACGCCTGGTGGACCTAGCGCTGCGCCAGCGCCTGCTCGCGCTGCTGGCGACGATCGGAATCGTTGCCTGGGGCGTGGATGCCTATCGCAAGCTGCCGATCGACGCCTTCCCCGATGTCTCGCCCACCCAGGTCCTGGTGGCGATGCAGGCCCCCGGCCTACCGCCGGAGGAGCTGGAGAGCCAGGTGACCAACCCGGTCGAACTGGCGATGAAGGGCATTCCCAACCTGGTCAACATCCGCTCCATCACCCGCTACGCCACCGCGCTGATGACCTTCGAATTCGCGCCCGGCACCGACATCTACTGGGCGCGCACCCAGGTGGACCAGCGGCTGGACGACCTGGAGGATATGCTGCCGGAGGGCGTCTCGGGCGGCCTGGCGCCGGTGGTGACGCCGCTCGGCGAAATGCTGATGTTCACGCTGGAAGGCGGAACGCTGACGCCGATGCAGCGGCGCACGCTGCTCGACTGGACCATCCGTCCGCAATTGCGTGGCCTGCCGGGCATCGCCGATGTGAACACGCTCGGCGGTTTCGTCCGCACCTATGAGGTGGTGCCCGACCCGGCCGCCATGGCGGCACGGGGCATCACCACGGAGATGCTGACGGAGGCGCTGTCGCAGAATAACCGTAATGACGGCGCCGGCCGCGTGCGCGACGGGGAGGAGGCGCTGCTGGTACGCGCCGTGGGTCGCATCCGCGGGCTGGAGGACATCCGCTCCATCGTCGTCGCGGCGCATCCGACCGGGGTGGTGCGCGTCTCCGATGTGGCGGATGTGCGCTTCGGTGCCCTGGCCCGCAACGGCGTGGTCACCCGCAATGGCGAGGGCGAAGCGGTCTGGGGCATCGTCCTCGGCCTGCGCGGTGCCAATGCCCGCACGGTGGTGAACGGGGCCAAGGCCAAGCTTGCGGAGATCCAGAAGCAGCTTCCCGAAGGGGTCCGGATCGAGATCTTCTACGACCGGAACGACCTGATCGAGAAGGCGGTCTGGACGGTGCAGAAGGTGCTGCTGGAAGCGGTGGCGCTGGTCGCCGTGTTGCTCGTCCTCTTCCTCGGCAATCTGCGCGCGGCGCTGGTCGTCTCCCTTGCCCTGCCGCTGGCGGTGCTGGCGACATTCGGCATCATGCAGCTGACCGGGATCTCGGCCAACATCATGTCGCTCGGCGGCCTGGCCATCGCCATCGGCCTGCTGGTGGACTGCGCCGTGGTGGTGGTGGAGAACGTCGCGCACCGCCTTTCCCATGCCGGCGGCAAGACGGACCTGCCGCACCGGCTGCGCCTGACCGGCGAGGCGGTGCGGGAGGTGGCGGTGCCGCTGGTTGCCGGCGTCGTCATCATCGTCACCGTCTTCCTGCCGCTGCTCTCCTTGCAGGGGCTGGAGGGGCGGCTCTTCGCCCCGGTGGCGCTGACCATCGCCTTCGCCCTCTGCGCGGCATTGCTGCTCTCCCTCACCATCGTCCCGGCGCTGGCCGCGACCCTGCTGAAGGCCGGCGGCCATGCGCGGGAGCCCTGGCTGGTGCGGCGGCTGCACGCCGTCTACGATCCCTTTCTGACCTGGGCCATGCGCAACCCGCTGAAGGTCGGCGCAGTGGCCCTGACCGGGCTCGTCGTGGCGGGGGTGCTTTACACCCGCATCGGCTCCACCTTCATGCCGGTGATGGATGAGGGCACGCCGGTGGTCACGGTCCGCAAGCATCCCACCATCAGCGTGGAGGAGGCGGCGGAAACCGACCTGTTGCTGCAGCAGGAGATCATGGCGGCGGTGCCGGAGGTGCGCGGAATCATGGGCCGTGCCGGGGCGGATGAACTGGGCATCGATCCGGTCGGGCTGAACGACAGCGACCATTTCCTGACCATCGCTCCGCGCGCCGAATGGCGGAACAAGGAGGATCCGGACTTCGTGGTGAACGAGGTCCGTAAGGTGCTGGATGGCTTCCCCGGCATTTCCTACACCATCAACCAGCCGATCGACATGCGGGTGCAGGAGATGATCATCGGTGCCCGCGGCGATGTGGTGGTGAAGGTCTTCGGCTACGACATAGCCGAGCTGAACCGCATAGCCCGGCAGGTGGCGGAGGCGGTGCGCGGGATCCGCGGCGCCTCCGATGTCTTTGCCTTGCGCAACGAAGGCATGAAATACCTGAAGGTGGAGATCGATCGCTTCGCCATCGGCCGGCTTGGCCTGAACGTGCGCGACGTGCAGCAGGCCCTGCGCGCCTGGGTGGACGGGCGGCATATGGGCATCGTGCTGGAGCAGGAGCGGCGCATCCCGCTGATGCTGCGGGGCGAGGGCAGCCTACGCCGCTCGGCCGCCGACCTGCAGCGCCTGGTCCTGGCGCTCCCCGGCGGCCGCACCGTCGTGCTCTCCCAGGTGGCGCGAATCGAGGAGGAGGAAGGACCGATCCAGGTGATCCGCGAGGGTACCGAACGCTATGCCACCGTGCTGGCCAATGTGCGCGGCCGCGACCTGGTGGGCTTTGTGCAGGAGGCGCAGACGGCGGTGGCGCAGCGCGTGCAGCTCCCGCCCGGCTACCGGCTGGAATGGGGTGGGCAGTTCGAGAACCAGCAGCGCGCGTCGGCCCGGCTGGCGGTGGTGGTGCCGATCGCGCTGTCGCTCATCTTCCTGCTGCTGTATTTCACCTTCAACTCGGTGCGGCAGGCGGCGCTGGTCTTCTGCAACGTGCCTTTCGCGGTGATCGGCGGCGTCATCGGGTTGTGGCTTTCGGGCGAGTTCCTGTCGGTCCCCGCCTCGGTCGGCTTCATCGCACTGATCGGCATTGCGGTGCTGAACGGTGTGGTTCTGATCTCCTACATAAACCGGCTGATCGCGGAGGAGGGGTTGACGCTGGCCGAGGCGGTGGTGGAAGGCGCGAAGCGGCGTATGACGCCAGTGATGATGACGGCCTGCATCGCCGCCTTTGGCCTGGTGCCCTTCCTCTTCGCCACCGGTCCCGGCGCGGAGATCCAGCGGCCGCTGGCGGTGGTGGTGATCGGCGGCCTGGTCACGGCGACAACCCTGACCCTGGTGCTGCTGCCCATCCTCTATTCCCGCTTCGCCCTGCCGCGGATGGCTGCCGCCGTTGATCGGCCTGCCCCGGCGCAGCCCGTGGCACCCTATGCGGCGCAGGCGGAGTGATGCGGATGCTGGGCCTTTCCCGCGCCGCCCTTGGGCTGGTGCTCATGGCCATGGGCATTGCCGGCGGGGCTGCGGCGCAGCAGACACCGTTGTCGCCGCGGCCGCTCGCACCGCTGCCGGAGGCCAATCCATCCGCGCCGCCCTCGCCGCGACCACCGGCACCCCTGCAGCGGTCCTGGCGCCGCGCCGCGCAGCCCACGGCCGAGCCGGCGGCCCTGGCCCGTGATCTCGACGCGGCCATGGAGATCGACGCCGCCGCGCGGGCCATTGCGGCACAGCGGAACGCCGTGCGGTCGCGCAATGCTTTGGTCCGCTCCCCGATTCCGGGCGCGCCGGCAATCGGTGGCTCCTTCCGCTCCGATACCCGCGGCCCGCAGGAGGCGCGCGAGATGGAACTTGAGCTTGCGGCACCGCTCTGGCTGCCGGGCCAGCGTGGCGCCTTGGCGGGTACGGTGGCCACCGGCATCGCCGAGCAGGAACGCCGGCTCGCACTGCGGCGGCTGGAATTGGCGGCGCTGCTGCGGGACGCCTACTGGGCGGTGCGTGCGGCCGAGGCCGAGCTGCGCGTTGCGCGCCAGCGCCTGGCCACAGCGCGGGAGATCGCCCGCGACTTCGAAAGGCGGGCCGCGCTGGGCGATATCTCCGGCACCGAGGCGCTGCTCGGCCGCAACGAGGTGCTGGCGGCCGAACTGGACCTCGTCCGCGCGGAAACCGGCTTGCGTCGGGCGGAGGCTGCCTATCGCACGCTGACAGGCGGCAGCACGCAGGCCCTCTCGGCCCCGGCGCCGAGCATCCCCGCGGGGCCGATGCCGGCCCCGGCATCCGATGGTACGGTCCACCCCGCGGTGCGTGCGGCGGAGGCGGCGCTGGCCACCGCCGAGGCACGGGCCCGGCTTGTTGCCGCGACGCCGCGGGACAACCCGGAACTCGGTGCCTTCATGCGCCACCAGGGCGGGCCGCTGACGGAGGAGGGCGTATCGCTCGGCCTGCGCCTGCGCCTGCCGCTCTCCACGGAAGCGCGCAACGCTCCCCGCCGCGCGGATGCGGAGGCGGAGCGGACCCGCGCCCAGGCGGAACTGCTGCAAACCCGGCGCGAAGTGGAAGGCGAGGTTCGCCAGGCCCGCCTGGGACTGGCTGCGGCGCAGGACTCACGGCGGCTTGCCGCCGAGCGGCGTGCGGTTGCCGACCGCCAATCGGAAGCAGCGCGCCGCGCCTTCCGCAGCGGCGAGATCGGCGGCTTCGACCTGTTCCGCGCGCGCCAGCTTCAGATCGAGGCAGCTGCCGTGGACGCCCTGGCGGAGATTGAAGTTGGCCGCGCCTTGTCACGCCTGCACCAGGCGCTTGGTGCCACGCCCCACGGCTGAGGCCGGTTGCGCCTGGATGAGTCGGCTGTTTGGTAAATGAAAATGATACGGCTGAAGCCTTCTGACGGCCGCTGCTTGCTCGCCGCAGGCCAACGCCACCAACACCTCCGCCTGGCGCAGCTTCGCCACAATTTCCTCGGGCATGTGGACCTACTTCCCCGCTATCCTGAACCTTCCGAAGCAGTCGCCGGACTGCATTACCGACGGACCGCTTCTACGGGTCAGGTCATCTCTAGCCGGGAAGCATTGGCTAGGTCGTATATCCCGCGGTCCCACCGCACGCCCCAACTATCTTAACTTTTGGCCGAATTCGAGCGAAGAAAGATTTAAAGATGCGTTTGCGGTACCGGGTACGATCGAGCATCGCCACAGAGCGTCGGGCCTGCTTCCGTGATCCCTGTAGACCATGAGAAACGAGATCGGGCTCCGCTGGCGATGGCGGGTCCGCCAGGCGCGGGCGACGGTGCTTTGCGGACGGCTGCACTGCGGTCAGCTACTGCTCCGTAACGGAGGAAGGTTGATCAAGCACGCACTCAGACAGCAGCGGCCTGCCGGTTCGGAGCTAGCGCAGCTTCAACGGAATGTGTATCGCCATTATGCAACTTATGGTTGATGAAGATAGTCGTACGAGGTATACCTTTCGGACACTCGGTATTGGGGCGTTCTGCCTATGTCGCGGACAACCGCTGCTCTCCAGAAGGAATTTGCCAGTCCACCGCAGAGCGGTAATTTTGCCGCAACGCCCTTCGACCTACCGGGTCCGCTGTTGATTTCGACGCGGCGGTTTGGTGACGAGCGGGGCTTTTTCCTGGAGACCTACAGTGCGCGGGACTTCGCGGCGCTGGGCATCGAGGAGAGCTTCGTCCAGGACAACCACTCCCTCTCGGCCGC